>Ga0256867_10000641_pt1 | contig 14051 bp, 12 predicted proteins | sample RVTome_15_FD_185939 | JGI IMG/M metagenome (GOLD analysis project Ga0256867, IMG submission 185939) | Soil microbial communities from uranium-contaminated site in the Upper Colorado River Basin, Wyoming, United States - RVT150D86 (HiSeq) ... | reverse complement strand
CGACTTCCGGGAAGCCGGATCCGATCGGTGCCTCGGCGAGCTCGTCTTCGCCTGGTGGGGCCTCGCCCGTGAGCGCGGATCCATCCAGGGGCGGTACGACGACCGTCGGGAGATCGTCGAAGGTGGGCATCGGCTCAGTGGGCGGTGGTCGTAACGCGACTTCACGGCCGAGCTCGCGATAGCTCGTAGCCCCCTTGGATCTCGGGTCGTATTCGGTGATCGGCTGCCCATAGCCCGGGGCTTCGGAGAGTCGAACCGTTCTCGGGATGATGGCGTCGTACACGAGATCCCCGAAGTATCGCTTCACCTCGTCGACGACTTGTTCGGAGAGTTTCGTCCGAGGGTCGAACATCGTCATCACGATGCCCGATACGCGCAGTCCCGGGTTGATGTTCTGCTGCACGAGCGAGACGTTCCTCAGCAGTTGTCCTAGACCCTCGAGCGCGTAGTACTCACACTGGATCGGCACGATGAGCTCCTCGGCCGCGGTCAGCGCGTTGATCGTCAGCAGGCCGAGGGAGGGAGGACAATCGAGCAAGATGAAGTCGAAGGAACCCTCGCGAACGGCTTCCAAGGCCCTCTTCAGCCGGGTCTCCCGAGAGAACTGGCTCACCAGCTCGATCTCAGCGCCCGCGAGATCGATCGTCGAGGGGACCGCCGCCAGGCGCTGGACCGGTGTCGGCACGATCGCGTCACTGACCGGCGCCTCCGAGACGATCACGTCGTAGACGGAGATCTCCCGGGCCTCGTGGCGGATGCCCAGCCCGGTCGAGGCGTTCCCCTGCGGATCCAGATCGACCACGAGCACTCGGAAGCCGATATCCGCGAGCGCCGCTCCCAGGCTGACGGCCGTGGTGCTCTTGCCAACGCCGCCCTTCTGGTTGGCGATCGCGATCACTCGAGCGACACCGGGAGTCTCCGGAACGTCGGGAACGGGTCTCTTCTTCTTGTCCCGCTTGGCTCGCTTCTCCTTGGATGCGGCAGACGAACCGCCCTTGGAAGTCGAGCGAGTGGAGGTGCCCGGGGCGGCGCCGGCGTCGGCGGAGGCCATGGTCACTGCCGAGCCATGATAACCAGCGCTCCCGCTCGTGCAAGACCGTGAGAGGGGAAAAGCCGCGCCGATACGCCCGCCGGCACGTCGGTCGCCGCATCGAAGCTCGCTCCCGCCCAGTAGATCAGGTACCCATCGTGTTCGAGCACGCGCCTCGCCGCTTCCCACGACCTCGGCGCGGTCGCGAAGGCCCTGGCGGTGCACGCTGCGGCCTGCTCCCCGATCGTCTCCAGGTGCCTCGCGTAGACGGACACGTTGTCGAGCCCGACGGAAGCTTCCTCGAGGAAGGCGGCACGGGTCCTTCGAACCTCCACGAGGACCCATCGCAGGTCGGGTCTCACGATGGCGAGCGCGATGCCGGGCAGGCCCGCACCGGATCCGAGGTCGCACACGGTCCCGGCGGGCGGAAGGAGGGGAGCAGCTCGGATCGAATCCAGGATGTGTCGCTCTCGGAGCCTTGGCGCATCGGAAGGGCCGATCATGCCTCTCGGGATGGCCTTCTCCAGTAGTAGATGCTCATATCGCTCGAGGCGCTCCTCTACGGCGGATCCGAGATGAACGCCCAGGGCGGTAGCAGCTTCCCAACCCTCATGTTTCACGTGAAACATGGCCTCCCGAATGTTCCGCTGCCGTCTCCTGGTCAGACAGGGCGGATCACGACGTAGCGATCGGGATCCACGCCTCGGGATTCCGTCTCGACCCCTTCGATATCGGATACCGCGTCGTGGACGAGCTTCCGCTCGTACGAGTTCATCGGATCGAACTCTTCCTCTTGGCCTCCGTCGCGCACCCGCTCGGCCAGCTCGCGTGCCTGCTCGGCCAGCCGAGCCTCCCGGCGCTTGCGGTAGTCCTCGACGTCGACGACCACGCGGACCCGCTGATCCAGGCGGCGGCCCACGACCATGCGAGTCAGCTCCTGGATCGCATCGAGCGTCTGGCCGTGCCGACCGATCAACAACGACATGTCCTCCTCGGCGCCGTCGAGGATGTCGACATACATGTGCCCTTCCTGGGGATTCGGCTCCGCGATCGCGTCGATGCCCATCTTGGCGAGCATCTCTTCGAGGAAGTCCGCAGCCGCGTCGGCTTGCTCCTCGAGTTCATCGAGGGAGGGCGCGTCGTCACGCTCACGCGCCATGTTTGCCCCCTTGCTTCTTGGGCTTGCGTTGGGACGACGATCCCCGCTTGTTCTGCGTCGACGGCCTCTTCGCGGTCGGGGAATTCTTGGTATCGCCTTCCCGACGAGTGCGTTCAGCGTCGGCCTTCTCCATCATCGAGGCCATGAACCCCTTCTTCTGGGGCTTGTCTGCCTGGGCGGCCATCTTCTCTTTCTGCTGCGCCATGCGCTTCTCGATGGCGTCGGGCCCGATGTGCCCGGCCCGCAGCAGCAGCGTCTGCTGCCCGATCATGAACACGTTGGACACGGTCCAATACAGGACGAGACCCGACGGGAAGCTATAGCCGATGAATCCGAAGAACAGCGGCATGATGCGGAGGATCATCTGTTGCTGTCCGGATGCCGCTCCCTGAGGGCTCGCCCGTTGCGTCTGCAGGGTCTGGTAGAAGGAGCTACCGATCATCAAGCCGAGAAGGATGACGTACCCGATCTTCGACGTGATCCCGTCGGTGCCGCAAGGGATGACCGGCTTCGAGGTGAACGAGTCGAGCGGTTCGCCGTCGTTGCCCACCAGGGGAAGCCCGGGCTCGACGACCTCTCGGTTGGTGTCGCGGATCGTGCTCTTGTCGACGTTGCCGGCCTGATCGGCCGAGCACTGGAGGTTCAGCCCCAGGAAGCCCGTCCCGTCGTGCGTGATGACGGAGGCGAAAAGCTTGCTGTCGACCGGGAGGTGGTTGTCCTTGATGTGGTACTCCACCACGGCTACCTCGGAGGTTGCGACGGCCCCCTCCGCGTCGAGCGGCTCGTAGGAGGGTGGCCTGATCACGGCGTACATGGCGATCAAGAGCGGGAACTGTGCAAGGACGGGAAGGCACCCTCCCAGGGGATTCACCCCGGCTTCCCGGTACAGGCGCATCGTCTCTTCCTGCGCTTTCTGCTTATTGCCCCGGTACTTCTTCTGGATCTCCTTGATCTTCGGTTGCAGGGCCTGCATCGCTTGCATCGACTTGATCTGCTTCATGCCGAGCGGGAACAGCAGGAACCGCAGCACCAGGGTGAGCACGATGATGGCCACGCCATAGTTGGGGACGATGTCATACAGCCATGCCAGGACCCACCCGATCGCGTCGAGCAGGCCCTGGAAGATCGGCGAGATGACCGGGATCTCGGCCAGCACTAGGTGCGAGCCGCCTTCGTCACATGAGCGACAGCATCATACACAGCTCTCGGGTGCCGCGGCTCGGGGACCGGATCGAGACCTCCCCGCCCGTACGGGTTGCAACGAGCGACGCGCCAGACGGCGAGGACCGAGCCCTTGGTCGCGCCGTGGTTCCGGATCGCGAGCTCCGCATAGTGCGAACACGTGGGAGCGAACCGGCACTGCCCTCCGAGCCATCCGGCGAGCACCGCACCGTACATCCGGATGATCGCGAGCATCGCGGCCCGCGCGGGCGCGCCCGCGAGCCAGCCGGCCTCACGTATCGTCATCGTGTTCGGTCTCTCGAGGCAGAAGGTCGATCATCTCGCTCACCAGATCTTGCGTCGTTGCTCCCCGGATCGCCTCTCGGGCAACCAGGACGGCATCGAGGTCCTCTGTGACCTGCGGCGATACCCGTCGCCAAGCCTCCCGCAGGATACGTCTCGCCCGGTTCCGGTCGACGGCCCCGCCCACGCGTCGCGCGGCCACGACCGCCCAGTCGCCGGACCCGGGCGCAAGGAACAGTACCACCCGTTTTCCGTGGTGGGGGCGGCCTCCCTCGAGCACGCGGCGCACCTCTTCGGGGCGCACCTCTGCGCTCGCTTCAGGCCGAGAGACGGGCGCGGCCCTTGCGCCGGCGCGAGGAGACGATCGCGCGACCTGCGCGGGTTCGCATGCGCAGGCGGAAGCCGTGGCGACGGGAGCGGCGGCGGTTGTTCGGCTGATAGGTTCGCTTGCCCTTGGCCATGCTCGGTCGTGGTCCTTCGTGAATGGGAACGGATGCGGTTCCGCGTGAAGGGCCGGCAGGACGCCGGCCGCGTCGAGTATACGAGGCCGCATCGTCGCAGGACAAAGCCCTTGACATGAGAAAGAGTGTCAAGACCGCGCGGGCGACGGGTGGGGCGCGAAGACGGTGTGCTAACGTGCGCCCCGCCTTCCCCCCGGCGATCCGGGCCTTCGCAGGGCGTGGCGCTACGACGACCTTCCCGTGTTTTCCACCGATGTGGAAAGGTGCTGTGGAATCCGAGATGGCGGTAGCGACCCCTGAACACGGGGCCCGCGACGCGTGGGCGCACGTGCTCGATCAGGCCCGCGACGAGCTTCCCGAGACCACGGTGGTCATGTGGTTCGCCGACGTTCGTCCCGTGAGCCTCGCCGACGATTCGATCTCGCTCGCCGTCCCGAGCCCGCTCGTTCGTGAACGACTGCAGCACAATCATCTTCCGCTGATCGAGCGGGCCGCTCAAGAAGCCGTGGGCCGCCCGTTGAAGGTCGAGCTCTCGGTCGACGAGGCGTTGCGGGCGGACCAATCGGCGTCACCTGAGTCGTTCCGGAAGGGATCGCCGGAGCCGGGAGCCCGGGCATCGTCGCCGACCCCGCCGCCCGCGGCTTCCGCGCCCAGCGCACCGACACTGCCGTTCCCCAACTACACGTTCGACGCGTTCGTGCCCGGGCCGAGCAACCGGTTCGCACATGCCGCCGCGATGGCGGTCGCCGAGGCGCCCCCTTCGACGGCGTACAACCCCTTGTTCATCTACGGGGGGGTGGGTTTGGGCAAGACCCACCTGCTGATCGCCGTAGGCCACCACATGTACCGGCTCGCGCCCGCGCTCCGCGTGAAATACGTCACGTCCGAGCAGTTCGTGACCGAGTTCATCAAGGCGGTCCGCGAGCGGCAAGGCGGCGACAGCTTCCGCCAGCGCTACCGCGAGGTCGACGTGTTGCTGGTCGACGACATCCAGTTCCTGGCGAAGCGGGAAGAGACCCAGACGGAGTTCTTCCATACGTTCAACCATCTGCACGGCGCCGGCAAGCAGATCGTGATCGCTTCGGACCGGCCACCCCACGAACTCTCGGGTCTCGAGGAACGGCTCGTGAACCGGTTCCGATGGGGGCTCTGCGTCGACGTGCAGCCACCCGACCTGGAGACTCGCATCGCGATCCTGCAGCTGAAGGCGGAGCGCGAGCACATCACGGTGCCGCCGGCCGTGATCGAGTTCGTCGCTTCGAAGTTCGACCAGTCGGTGCGCGAGCTCGAGGGTGCGCTCGTGCGGGTCGCCGCGTGGAGCGAGCTCACGGGGCAGCCCATCGAGGTCTCGCTCGCCGAGCGCGCGCTCGAGGACCTCATCCCGCAGACCCAGAACGACATCCCGCCTCCGCTCATCCTCGAGGAGACGGCGAAGTACTTCTCGCTCTCGTCGGCCGACCTGATGTCGAAGTCCCGGTCACGCCCCTTGACCCAGGCACGCCACATCGCGATGTACCTCACGCGCGAGTGCACCGGGCTGTCTTTGCTGAAGATCGGCGAGATCTTCGGTGGCCGTGACCACACCACGGTGCTGCACGGCATCCGCAAGGTCGAGGACGAGATGCGCGCACGCGACGCCACGTTCCGCCAGGTGCAGGATCTGACGCGGATCATCCGCGGGCGGGTGCGAGCTGCGTGAACCGCGGGCGGCAGGCGACGAAGTCCGAGCACGCAGGTGTGGACAACCCTGCGTCGTCGGTGGACACACGAACGCGCATCGGGCGGTCCGACGAAGGCGGCATGTTTTCCCCACACGTTTCCCACATGTCCGACGGCCCCGTTACCCTGCGGGAACGGGGTGTCCGTCCACGTTTCCACAGCACCTACTACCGCAATATCTCTTTCCTGATAGACAGAAGCAGGGGGGTGGTGGACCAGTGAAGTTCCGGTGTGACCGCGACGCGCTGTCCGACGCGCTGCAGACCGTCCAACGAGGCGTCTCGTCGAGACCCGGCATCCCGGCGCTCACCGGGGTGCTGATCGAGGCGACCGACGACGGGCGTCTTGAGCTCACCACGACCGATCTCGAGGTGTCCGCTCGCCTCGCGACCGAGGCGCAGGTGAGCGAGGCCGGCGTTGCGCTGGTGCCCGCGAGGCTGCTCGCCGACACCGTGAAGTCGCTGTCCGATGCGCCGGTCGACGTCGAGACAGATCAGTCCCAGGCTCGCATCCGGTGTGCCGCGTACGAGGGCACGCTTCGGTTGCTGCCCGCAGAGGATTTCCCGGGATTGCAGGAGCCGAGTGGCACGAAGATCACGGCCGACGCCGGCGCGTTCGCCGAGGCGGTGCACCAGGTCGCCCGAGGCGCCTCGCGTGACGAGGCCAGGCCGGTGCTCACAGGTGTGCTGATCGAGGTGAGCCGCGAGGGAGTCGTGATGGTCGCAACCGACTCCTACCGCCTCGCGGTCCGTGAGCTCGTAGCTTCGGCCGACGGCGAAGGCAAGGCGATCGTGCCCGAACGGGCGCTCACCGAGGCGGGGCGGGGAGCGTCCGCCGAAGAGAAGTCGTCGATCGAGGTGTTCGTCGACGAGTCGCAGGTCGCATTCCGCATCGGGGAGCTCACCCTCACCTCGCGGTTGATCGAGGGCGAGTTCCCGAACTACCGCCAGCTGCTGCCCGACCAGCACGAGAGCCGGCTCACGGTCAGCCGCCAGCAGCTGCTCGATGCGGTCAGCCGCGTGGGACTGATGGCGCGTGACACGACCCCGGTTCGGCTGGAGTTCAACGCATTGGGCATCAAGCTGTCGTCATCGAGCCCCGACCTCGGGCAGGCGATCGAGACGGTGGAAGCGAGGTACGAGGGCGACGACCTCACGGTCGCATTCAACCCGCAGTACCTTGCCGACGGCCTGCGTGCCGCCACCGGCGAGAGCGTGCGGCTCGATGTGCGCGATGGGCTGAAGCCCGGCGTGGTTCGCGGTGAGAGCGACGAGTTCACCTACCTCGTGATGCCCGTCCGCCTGCCCGCCGCGGTGTCCTGAAGCGGTCGCCGCCGCGGGTTCCCCTCTCGCGATGCGTCTGGGTTGGATCGAGCTGCGGTCGTTCCGTAACCACGAACACACGCATATCGCGGCGATCCCCGACGGGCTGACGGTCGTGCTCGGCCCGAACGGTGAGGGAAAGACGAACCTGCTCGAAGGCATGTACGTGCTCTACGCGCTCGGTTCACCGAGGGTCTCGGCGAACGCTGCCCTCGTGCATGAGGGCCACGAGGCTGCCTACGCGCGGGGGGAGTTCGACACCCAGTCAGGCAGGGTGCTCGTCGAGGTCGAGATCCCCTCGAAGGGCGCGAGCCGGGTGCAGGTGAACGGCTCGGCGGTTCGACGCAAGCGCGATCTACGTCGGCAGGTGCGCGCGGTGTTGTTCGGCCCCTTCGACCTGCCGATCGTGATCGGTGACCCGTCGAAGCGACGGACGTTCCTCGACGAAGCCCTGACCGCCCTCTGGCCGCTGAAGGAGGGCCTGCTCACCGCCTACGATCGCACGTTGCGTCAGCGGAACCGGCTGCTGAAGGAGTGGGACGGTTCCGGGCCGCCGCACGGGATCGAAGCCTGGGACGAGGAGCTGATCGCAGCCGGTTCGGCGCTCGTGCGCGCCCGCCACGACGTGGTCGAACGGCTGGGGCCGCCCTCGTCCGAGGAGTTCAGACATCTAGCGGGTTACGAGCTGGCCGTCCGCTATCGACCCAACGTGTGGGACCCGGGGGATCTCGAAGGCGGGTTCGCCGCCCGGCTCGGCGAGCGCCGAGCCGACGAGCTCGCGCGACGCACCTCGCTCGTCGGCCCCCATCGCGACGATCTCACGTTGGATGTCCGCGATCTCGGCGCCCGCCCGGCCGGGTCCCACGGGGAGACGTGGGCGACGGCGTTGTGTCTGCGCACCGGACTCGCCTCGGCGGTGGCCGACGAGCTGGGAGAGCCCCCCGTGTTCCTGGTGGACGATCCGTTCAGCGCCCTCGACCCGGCCCGGCGCGATCGGTTCCTCGAGCGCCTTTCCGGCCGCGAGGGACAGGTCGTCGTCACGGTGGCCGACGAGGCCGACGTGCCCGGGCATGCCGCGGCCGTCTGGGATGTCCGGGCCGGCGTGGTCGATCCGAGGACCCGGGCCTGAACATGAAGAGTGGGAAGATGCGACGGGGGTGCAGCGGTGCCTGAGGCCAAGGGGTTCGGCAGCCGGCGACGGCCTCGCTCCGATGAGCCGGCCTCACTCGGCGAGATCGTCGACGGTCTGATGGGCGAGGAGGTGTTCAGCCGGGGCATGCCCATCGCCCGCCTCGCGTCGAGGTGGCCCGAGATCGTGGGAGAGCGGATGGCCACCGAGACCTCGCCGGCTTCCCTGGAGAACGGCGTCCTGACCGTCGAGGCCTCGAGCGGGCCGTGGGGCGCGCAGGCTCGGTTCCTGCACGAGGAGATCCGCCGGAAGGCGGACGAAACGCTCGAGGGCGACCGGGTCCATCGGGTCCGGTTCATCGTGCGAAATCCCAGGTAGATGGCGGTTTTTCCTTTCTGAAACCGGGTCGAGGGTCGGTCCGCTGCGGTAAGATGAGAGCGTTCGTGCGATCCCTCCCGGCGCACGCTCCCCGCACGCAGTGCGGGGTTCGTCGTGGGCTCGTCCCGGGGTCGCGAGCCATGTCGATCGGAGGCCAGTTGGCGACCAGGACCAGGACCAAGAAGACGAGCACGGGCGCGTATGACTCCAGCAACATCCAGGTGCTCGAGGGGCTCGAACCCGTTCGCAAGCGGCCCGGCATGTACATCGGCACCACCAGCGCGCGCGGACTTCACCACCTGGTCTACGAGGTCGTCGACAACGCGATCGACGAGGCGATGGCCGGCTTCGCCGACAGGATCGCCGTCACCATCCACGACGACGGCTCGGTGAGCGTGGTCGACAACGGTCGCGGCATCCCCGTGAAGCCCATCCCGGGAGCCAAGGATCGCCGCCCCGCGGTCGAGGTCGTGCTGACCGTTCTGCACGCCGGCGGCAAGTTCGGCGGAGGCGGTTACGCGATCTCGGGAGGCCTGCACGGTGTGGGTGTGAGCGTCGTGAACGCCCTCAGCGAGAAGCTCGACGTCGAGGTGATGCGCGACGGGTACTCGTGGACGCAGTCCTACGAGCGAGGCAAGCGCCTGGCCGCCCTGAAGAAGGGGAAGGCCACCAAGAAGACCGGCACGCGGGTGCGCTTCTGGCCGGATCCCGAGGTCTTCGTCGAGACCATGGAGTTCAAGCGCGAGACGCTCGCCGAACGGCTGCACGAGCTCGCGTTCCTCAACAAGGGCACCGAGATCAAACTCATCGACGAGCGCGAGACCCCCAAGGCCGAGGAGGTCTTCAAGGCCAACGGTGGACTGGTCGACTTCGTGAAGTACCTCGGGCAGGGCAAGGACACCGTCAACCGCATCATCGCGATCGAGACGGACCCTACCGACGACGGCGAGGTCGAGCTCGCGATGCAGTGGAACAACGGCTACACCGAGTCGCTGTACTCATTCGCGAACACGATCAACACGCACGAAGGCGGCATGCACGAGGAGGGCCTCAAGAAGGCCCTCACGAACGTGTTGAACCGCCATGCGCGCGCCAAGGGGCTGCTCAAGGAGAAGGACGAGAATCTGATCGGTGAAGACGTGCGCGAGGGGCTCGTCGCGATCATCTCGGTGAAGTTGCGCGATCCGCAATTCGAGGGCCAGACGAAGACGAAGCTCGGCAACGCCTCGATGCGATCGCTGGTCGAGACCACCGTCAACGCCGATTTCGCCACCTGGCTCGAGGAGCATCCGGGCGACGCGAAGCGCATCTTCATGAAGGCATCGAGCGCTGCGAAGGCACGCATCGCCGCCCGCCAGGCCCGTGACCTCACGCGACGGAAGTCGTTCCTCGAGAGCGGCTCGCTGCCCGGGAAGCTGGCCGACTGCCAGCTGAGCGACCCGGCGGCGTGCGAGATCTACATCGTCGAGGGCGACTCCGCCGGCGGATCTGCCAAGAGCGCGCGCGACCGGGCGACGCAGGCGATCCTTCCGATCCGAGGGAAGATCCTCAACGTCGAGAAAGCGCGGCTCGACAAGATCCTCCAGAACATCGAGATCCAGGCGTTGATCACCGCGATCGGCACCGGCATCGACGAGGAGTTCGACCTCGATAAGGCGCGATACCACCGCATCGTGCTGATGGCCGACGCCGACGTCGACGGCGCGCACATCCGCACGTTGTTGCTCACGTACTTCTTCCGGTACATGCGCGAGCTGATCGAGGCCGGCTACGTGTACCTGGCACAACCGCCTCTGTACCTGCTGAAGCAAGGGAAGCAGGAGCACTACTTCTACACCGAGCGCGAGTGGGACGAGTTCCGCAAGAACGCGAACGGCTCGAAGATCGGTGACCCGCAGCGGTTCAAGGGCCTCGGGGAGATGGATGCCGAGCAGCTGTGGCGAACCACGATGGACCCCGAGCACCGCACGCTGCTGCAGGTCACGCTCGAGGACGCGGCCACCGCCGACCGGCTCTTCTCGGTGCTGATGGGCGAGGACGTGCCGAGCCGCAAGGAGTTCATCGAGCGCAACGCGAAGTACGTGCAGAACCTCGATGTCTGACCGCCCGTGAGGAGCTGAACCGCTCGTGAGCCAGGAAGGTTTGTTCGTCGGCAACGTCGAGCCGATCGCGTTGGAAGACGAGATCCAGCGCTCGTACCTCGACTACGCGATGTCGGTCATCGTGTCGCGTGCGCTCCCCGAGGTGCGCGACGGCTTGAAGCCGGTGCACCGGCGCATCCTCTGGTCGATGCTCGAGGGCGGTCTGCGCCCCGACCGTCCCCACCGCAAGTCGGCGTGGGCGGTCGGCGAGGTCGTCAAGAAGTACCACCCGCATGGCCTCGAGGCGGTCTACGACTCGTTGGTGCGCATGGCCCAGGACTGGTCGCTGCGCCACCCCCTCGTCGACCCCCACGGCAACTTCGGTTCGGTCGACGGCGATCCCGCCGCGGCGATGCGTTACACCGAGGCCCGGCTCGCCCCGGTCGCGTTGGAGCTGCTGCGCGACATCGAGTCGGAGACGGTCGACTTCCGATCCAACTACGACGGATACGAGCAAGAACCTGTGGTGCTTCCCGCTCGCCTTCCGAACCTGCTCGTGAACGGCGCCGCCGGCATCGCCGTGGGCATGGCCACCAACATCCCACCGCACAACCTCGGCGAGACGATCGACGCGGTGATCCATTACATCGATGAACCGGAGTCGACCACGGCCGACCTGATGAAGTTCGTCAAGGGGCCCGACTTCCCTACCGGTGCGGTGATCATGGGGCGCCAGGGCATCAAGGATGCCTACGAGACCGGCCGCGGCTCGATCAAGGTCCGCGCCGTCACCACGATCGAAGAAGGCTTGCAGGGCCGGTCCAACATCGTCGTCACCGAGCTGCCGTACCAGGTGAACAAGGCCCGTCTCGCCGAGAAGGTGGCCGAGCTCGTGAAGACGGGCAAGGTCAAGGACATCGTCGACGTACGCGACGAGTCGAGCCGCCAGGGCATGCGCCTCGTGATCGTGAGCAAGCGAGGCGCCAACGCGAGCGTGGTGCTGAACCAGCTCTACAAGCACACGCAGCTCCAGGACAACTTCGGCGCGATCATGCTCTCGCTCGTCGACGGTGTGCCTCGCACGCTGACCCTCGCCGAGATGATCGGCTACTTCGTCGACCACCAGGTCGACGTCGTGACCCGGCGCACGCGCTACGACCTGCGCAAGGCCGAGGAGCGCGACCACATCGTCCAAGGCCTGCTGATCGCCCTCGACCATCTCGACGAGGTGATCAAGATCATCCGGGCGGCCGCCGACGCCGACGCCGCGCGCAAGAAGCTCATGAGCACGTTCAAGTTCAGCGAGGTCCAGGCGAACCACATCCTCGACATGCCGCTGCGCCGGCTCACGAAGCTCGCTCGCACCGAGCTCGAAGACGAGCACGCCAAGCTGCTCGAGCAGATCGGATACTTCAACGCCCTGCTGAAGGACCCGAAGGAGCTGCGCGGCGTGATCAAGGACGAGCTCGCCGAGATCCGCAAGAAGCACGCGAACGGTCGGCGCACATCGATCAAGGCAGACGAGGGCGAGTTCGACGTCGAGGATCTGATCGCCGAGGAGGACGTGATCATCACGGTCAGCCGTGCCGGCTACGTGAAGCGGTTGCCGGTCGACGCGTTCAAGAAACAAGGTCGCGGCGGCAAGGGGGTTCGCGGACAGAACCTCAAGGAGGAGGACGTCGTCAAGCACGTCTTCACCACGACGACCCACCACTGGATGCTGTTCTTCACCACGAAGGGCCGCGTCTATCGTGTGAAGGCTCACGAGATCCCGGAATCGGGCCGGACCGCTCGTGGCATGTACTCCGCGAACCTTCCCGGCGTCGCCCTCGACGGCGACGAGAAGATCAGCGCCGTGATCGACCTGAAGGAGTACGCCGAGGGCCGGTTCCTGTTGTTCGCGACCCGCAGGGGCATCGTGAAGAAGACGAAGCTGCCCGAGTACGACTCGTCGCGCACCGGCCTGATCGCGGTGAAGCTGCGGGGTGACGACGAGCTGATCGACGTGCGCCTCACCGACGGCAACGACGAGGTCTTCCTCGTCTCGAGGCACGGTCAGGCGAGCCGGTTCAAGGAGTCACTGGTCCGGCCCATGGGCCGTGACGCGGGGGGCGTGATCGGCATGCGGCTCGGCGACGACGATCGCGTACTCACAGTCGGGTTGGCCTCCGACGGCGACGAGATGATCAGCGTCACCGAGCAGGGCTACGGCAAGCGGTCGAAGCTCGGCGACTACCCGCTCAAGGGCCGTGGCGGCAAGGGCGTCATCGGACATCAGCTCACCGACAAGACCGGGCTGCTCGCCGGCGCCTACATCGGGAACAAGGACATCGACATGTTCGTGATCTCCTCGAGCGGGCAGGTCGTACGTGTGAGCGCGGGCGACATCCGACGGGTCGGCCGGTCGAGTCAAGGCGTGCGCACGATGCGGGTCGAGGACGACGCCACGGTCGTCGCGCTCGCCCCCGTGATCACCCAGATGGACGAGGAGTAAGTCGTCCCGCCGCGCGTCAGCAGACCGCGGTCAGGAACAGGAACGGATCGACCGCGTCACCGTCGGCGGGATGCCACTCGAAGTGCAGGTGGGGGCCCGTCGCGTTCCCGGTCGCACCCACGTACCCGATCACGTCGCCGACCTCGACCGTGCCGAGCTTGCCGTATGCGGACAGGTGCGCGTTGTACGAGTACCCGCCCGCGCCGTAGACCTCGACGGCCATGCCGCCGGCATCGCTCGAATTGCTGACGGCGTTCCCGTCGAACGTCGCCACGATCGGCGTGCCGGTCGCCGCACCGATGTCGACACCTTGGTGTGTATGTCCGCCTTCCTCGCCGTGGTCGTGCCAGATGCCGAAATTGTCATTGAGGGTCAACGTGCCGTCTACGGGACAACGCTGCAGCGGCAACGAGCTGATCCAGCTCGCGATCTCATAGCGCTTGGCGCGCAGCGTGTGCACCTGCTTCCTGATGTTCTTGATCAGTCGGCGCTCCTGGGCCCGGGCGTCCTCGATCCACTCGAGCTGGCGCTGACGGAACGACTGGACGCGGGCTCGGTTCCCGACCCTGACGGTGCCCGGGGTCTCCTGGAGGATGGCCTGCGCCTTCTTGATGCGCTGATGCAGAGCCACGCGTCGCACGCGCCGCGTTTCGTGGAGTTCGTCGATCCTCTCCTGGATGGTGCGCTTCTGATGCAACGCAGCCTGCACGGACGATTCCGCGTTGGCCGCCGCCACCAGGCCGGCGAGCACGAGGCTCCCCGTGGTTGCGATCGCCACCACCCGGCGCGTCGTTCGACCCCGCATCCGTTCGTC
>Ga0256867_10000640_pt1 | contig 14068 bp, 13 predicted proteins | sample RVTome_15_FD_185939 | JGI IMG/M metagenome (GOLD analysis project Ga0256867, IMG submission 185939) | Soil microbial communities from uranium-contaminated site in the Upper Colorado River Basin, Wyoming, United States - RVT150D86 (HiSeq) ... | reverse complement strand
TTCAAGCGAAGGAAATTCTCAGGCGCTTCGGCGTGCCGGTGCCGCGCGGCATCGTGGCGACGACGGCGGAGCAGGCCAAGGCCGCCGCGCTGGAACTGGGCGGCGGTGTGCATGTCGTCAAGGCGCAAATTCACGCCGGCGGACGCGGCAAGGGCGGCGGCGTCAAGGTCGTCAAGAGCCCCGACCAGGCCGCCGAGGCGGCGCGCGCCATGCTCGGCAAAAACCTCGTCACGCACCAAACCGGACCGGAAGGGCGGCAGGTCAGGCGGGTGCTGGTCGAGCAGGGGCTCAATATCGAGCGCGAGCTTTACCTTGCCATCGTGCTCGACCGGACGCAGTCGCGGGTCACGGTCATCTGTTCGTCGGAGGGCGGTGTTGAGATCGAAGAGGTCGCGGCGCATTATCCCGAGAAAATTCTCAAAGAAACCGTCGACCCGGTGATCGGTCTCGGCGCGTTTCAATGCCGGCGGCTCGCCTATGCGCTGGGTGTCCCCTCTGAGTTAACCGGCAAAATGGCCGGGGTCATGCAAGGCCTCTATCGCGCCTATGAAGAGTGCGACGCGTCGCTGGCGGAAATCAATCCGCTGATCATCACGAAGGAAGGCGAGGTAATGGCGCTCGACGCCAAGATGAATTTCGACAGCAACGCCTTTTTCCGGCAGAAAGATATTTTGGCGTTGCGCGATCTTCATGAAGAAGATCCGCGCGAAGTCGAGGCGAGCAAATACGACCTGTCGTACATCTCCTTGGACGGCAACATCGCTTGCATGGTGAACGGCGCCGGCTTGGCCATGGCGACTATGGATATCATCAAGCTTTACGGCGGCGAGCCGGCGAACTTCCTCGACGTCGGCGGCGGCGCGAACAAAGAAAAGGTCTCGCAGGCGTTTCGTATTCTGCTGGCCGACCAACGGGTTCGCGGCGTGCTGATCAACATTTTTGGCGGAATCATGCGCTGCGATGTCTTGGCCCAGGGAGTCGTCGAAGCGGCGCGCGAGCTGAATATCAGCGTCCCGCTGGTGGTCAGAATGCAGGGCACCAACGTGGAGATCGGCAAGAAAATTCTCGGGGACTCGGGTTTGGCGATCATTCCGGCCGAGACCATGGCGGCGGCGGCGGAAAAAATCGTGAGCGCCGTGAAACAGTTTTAGATTCTGGATTGCAGCTATTATCTTCCGGTCATTCCTAGTCTCTGCGAATCGAAAATCTAATATCAAAAATCGGTTATGTCGATTCTTGTCAACAAAAACACACGCGTTCTGACGCAAGGCATTACCGGCGCCACCGGGCAGTTTCATACGAAGGCGTGCAAGGAGTACGGCACCCGGATGGCGGCGGGCGTGACGCCGGGAAAAGGCGGCACGGCATACGAAGGCATTCCCATATTCGACACGGTGGAACGAGCGGTGAAGGAAACCGGCGCCAATGCAAGCGTCATTTACGTGCCGCCCCCGTTTGCCGCCGACGCGATCCTGGAAGCGGCCGACGCGGGTATTCCGCTGATTATCTGCATCACCGAGGGTGTGCCGGTGCGAGATATGGTCAGGGTGAAACGCTATCTCGCCGGACGCAGCTCGCAGCTGCTCGGCCCTAACTGCCCCGGCGTGATTACTCCGGGAGAATGCAAGATCGGCATCATGCCCGGTCATATTCACAAGCCGGGAACCATCGGCGTGGTTTCGCGCAGCGGCACGTTGACCTATGAAGCCGTCGATCAGCTCACGCGTTTGGGTCTGGGGCAGTCCACCTGCGTCGGCATCGGCGGCGACCCTGTGCATGGATTCGAATTCGTCGACGTACTGAAAATATTCAACGACGACCCGGGAACAGAAGCCGTGGTCATGATCGGCGAGATCGGCGGCAGCGCCGAAGAGGAAGCCGCCGCCTGGATCCAGGCGCATATGAAAAAGCCGGTGGCCGGATTTATTGCGGGCCAGACCGCGCCGCCGGGGAAACGCATGGGCCACGCCGGCGCGATTATTTCGGGCGGCAAGGGTACGGCCCGTGAAAAAATCGACGCCATGAAGCAAGCCGGTCTGCGCATGGCTTCGTCGCCGGCGACCATCGGCCGTACGATGCAGGAGGCGTTAGCAAGACCATGAGCGTGGAAAGAACTTTATCAATTATCAAGCCCGACGCGGTCGGGAGAAATCTCATTGGGGAGATTCTACGCCGCTTCGAAGGCGCGGGATTGAGAGTCGCGGCGGGAAAATTGCTGCGGTTGCCGCCGGAGCGGGCGCAAGCGTTCTATGCGGTCCATAAGGAACGGCCGTTTTTCGCCAGCCTGTGCGCGTATATGTCATCGGGCCCGATCTTTGTTGCGGTGCTCGAAGGCGAAAACGCGATTCTCAAGAACCGGGAAATCATGGGCGCGACCGATCCCGCCAAGGCCGCGCCCGGCACGATTCGCAAAGACTGGGGTAACGATGTGGAGCAAAACGCGGTGCACGGATCCGATGGTCCGGAGACCGCAGCCAGTGAGATTGCTTTCTTCTTCCGCCCGGACGAAATTCTTTAAGCGCGCCGCCGCGTCCAACCCCGCGTTGGGTTCGCATGTGAAGCCCGATATCAAAAACTTGAGCTTCAGCGAGCTGGCGGCGGTTCTCGCCGAACGCAAGCAGCCTGCTTACCGTGCCAAGCAGATCCGGCAGTGGTTGTTTCAAAAACAGGCGATGTCTTTCTCCGAGATGACCAACCTGTCGCGGCCGTTGCGCGAGCAATTGGAAGAGGCTTTCACAATCGGCCGGCTCAAGACGGTTCGCCGGGCGCAGTCGGCCGACGGCACGCTCAAGTTTCTGTTCGGCCTCGGCGACGGCGCCGCCATCGAGAGCGTGCTGATTCCCGAGGCGCGCCGGCTGACGCTCTGTATCTCGACCCAGGCAGGTTGCGGCTTCGGCTGCGCCTTCTGCGCCACGGCGATCTTGGGGCTCAAGCGGAATTTGACAGGGAGCGAGATCGTCGATCAGATCATCGAGGCGAGCCGCACTCTGAGCGGCGGACAGCGCATCACGCACATTGTTCTCATGGGCATGGGCGAGCCCCTGGCGAATTACGGAGAGACTCTCAAGGCGCTGGAGATCATCAGCGACGGCGACTGGGGAATCGGGATCTCGCCGCGGCGGGTGACGCTTTCTACCGTCGGCTTGGTGCCGCAGATACAAAAACTGATGGAAGAAACTCATGTGAATCTCGCCATTTCATTACATGCGCCGACCGATGAGTTGCGCGGCGAGTTGATGCCGGTCAATCGCAAGTACTCGTTGAGCCAGTTGCTCGATTGCTGCCGCAAGTTGCCGATCCCGCGGCGCAAGCGCATCACGTTCGAGTACGTGCTGCTCGGGGGCGTCAACGATTCGGAACAGCACGCGCGCCAGCTTGGCGAGCTGCTTCAGGGCATACCCAGCAAAGTCAACGTGATTCCTTTTAATCCTCATCCCGGCAGCGCGTTCTCGAGACCGCCGGCTGAGCGGATCGAACGTTTTCAAAATGTCCTGCGCGATTTAGGCGTGCAGGTCAACTTGCGCCGGGCGCGGGGCGACGATATTCAGGCCGCTTGCGGGCAACTTCAAGGCGAGGCGGCGGGGTGGAGGCGGCGGGATGGACTCGCCGCCGAAGCGGTCTGACAGCGAATGGCCTGCCCAATCATCGGCGTCATCGGCGGCAGCGGTCTTTACCGGATGGAAGGACTCGGCCGGGTGCGCGAGATCCAAGTCAAAACCCCATTCGGGAAGCCGTCGGACAAGCTTGTCCGGGGCCGGCTGGGGGACGCCGAGCTGATCTTCTTGCCGCGTCATGGCGGAGGACATCGCTGGCTCCCCACCGAGGTCAATTTTCGCGCGAATATCTTCGCGTTGAAGAAACTCGGCGTTGAAAGAGTTATTTCCGTGAGCGCGGTGGGGAGCCTGCGGGAAAATATCGTTCCCGGGGATTTGGTCATCCCTGACCAGTTTATCGATCGGACGACGCAGCGGCCGAGCACGTTCTTCGGCAAAGGTCTGGTGGCGCACGTTAGCTTGGCGGATCCGTTTTGCAAGGACTTGTCTTTAGTGCTCGTCGCCGCGGCGCGCTCGGAGAACGCCAAAGTCCATGCGGGCGGGACCTATTTATGCATGGAGGGGCCGCAATTCTCGACCCGGGCAGAATCGCACCTATACCGCAGTTGGAATGCCCATGTTATCGGCATGACCAACCTTCAGGAAGCCAAGCTGGCGCGCGAGGCGGAAATCTGTTTTGCCACCATGGCGCTCGCCACCGACTATGATTGTTGGAACGAGCAGGCAGGGAATGTGGAGATCGAGCACGTGCTGGCCGTGCTCAAGCACAACGTCGAGTTGGCGCAGCGCATCATTCGGCGCGCCGCGACCGAGTTAACCTCGTCCCGTTCATGTATCTGTGCCTCGGCGTTAAAGGATGCTATCATCACTGAACGATCGCGAATCCCCAAGAAAATTGCCAAGGAGTTGCGCCCGATCGTCGGCAAATATTTATGAGCGTCCTGGTGGTCGGCACTGTTGCCTTCGATTCGATTGAAACGCCGTTTGGCTCGGCGGAGCGCATCCTCGGCGGCTCCGCTTCCTACTTTGCCCTCGGCGCAAGTTTTTTTGCACCGGTGCGGATCGTCGGTGTGATTGGCCGGGATTTCCCGCAAGATTATCTCGATCTGTTCACGCAGCGGAAGGTCGACATCGACGGCATTCAGCGCGCCGAAGGCGACACGTTTCACTGGCGCGGGCGCTACCATGAAGACATTAATTTGCGCGATACTCTCGAGCTTCATCTGAACGTTTTGGCCGGCTTCGAGCCCAACTTGCCGGAAAGCTATCGCGACGCCGAGTATGTTTTTTTGGGCAACATCGATCCGGCGATGCAAATGGAAGTGTTGCGCCAGCTTCGCCGCCTGAAATTGGTCGTCTGCGATACCATGGACCATTGGATTCGCGAAAGCCGCGAGGATCTCAAAAAAGTGCTCCAGCGCATCGAGATCCTGGTGATCAATGATTCCGAAGCGAGGCTTTTGAGCGGCTACGATAACATCGTCAAGGCGGCGCGCGCGATCCTCAAGATGGGTCCCAAAATGGTGCTGATCAAGCGCGGCGAGTACGGAGTGCTGCAGTTTTCGGATTCCTCGGTGTTCGCGACACCGGCATATCCGCTGGAAGAAGTGTTCGACCCAACCGGAGCGGGCGATTCTTTCGCCGGGGGGTTTCTCGGCCAGCTGGCGCGCTCGGGCGACCAGAGCCAAGGCGGATTGCGCCGAGCGGTCGTTTACGGCTCGGTGGTCGCATCGTTCACGGTGGAAGATTTCGGCGTCAAACGGCTGACCGACGTATCGCTGGCCCAGATCGAGGAGCGCTACCAACAATTTGTTCAGCTGACCGATTTCCATTCCTGAGCCGATGGAGCTGTCGATTGTCGTTCCCGTTTTCAATGAGGAGGAAAACGTCGAGCCGTTGGTTCGCGAGATCCAAAGCATCCTGTCCTCCCTGGAAAAAAGTTATGAGATCGTCGTGGTGGACGACGGCAGCCGGGACGGCACGTTCGAGATTTTGCGGCGGCTGCACCGCAGCCAACCCACGCTCCACGTCATCCGGCTCAAGCGTAATTTCGGCCAGACGGCGGCGCTGGCAGCCGGCCTGGAGCATGCGCAGGGCGAGATCATCGTGCTCATGGACGGTGACGGACAAAATGACCCTGCCGACATCCCGGCGCTGCTTGACAAGATCGGACAGGGAAACGATCTGGTGGTCGGTTGGCGTTTCAAGCGGCGGGACCCGTTTCTTAATCGGCGTTTGCCTTCAATGATCGCGAACCGTCTGATATCCTGGACGACCAAGGTGAAGCTGCACGATTATGGCTGTACGCTCAAGGCCATGCGCAAGGATATAGCGAAAAGCCTTACACTGCACGGCGAGATGCATCGATTCATTCCGGCGATCGCTTATGAGCGCGGCGCCCAGGTCGCCGAGATCAAGGTCGACCACCGGCCGCGGCTCCACGGCAGCTCGAAGTACGGCATCACGCGCACCCTCCGGGTCGTGCTGGATTTACTCACGGTTAAATTTTTAAGCAGTTACTCGACGCGACCGGCGCACGTGTTCGGACCGATCGGCGTGATCAGCGGCCTGACGGGATTCGCAATCGCGCTTTACCTGACCGTGCAGAAATTCGCTTACCGTCTCGAAATCGGCAACCGGCCGCTGCTCTTGCTTTCGATTCTCCTGATCTTCATCGGTTTTCAGTTCGTGACCATGGGGCTGCTGGGCGAAATGCTGGCGCGCATCTACCATGAATCCCAGGACCGTACGATCTATGTCATCGGCGACGTGCTTCAGGGCGGAGGACGATCATGAAATTGGCGATTGTTGGCGCGGGATATGTCGGCTTGGTTGCGGGAACCTGTTTCGCCGAGACTGGCAATGACGTGATCTGCGTCGATATCGATGAAAGCAAAATCGAAATGCTCAGGTCCGGTAAGGTGCCGATCTATGAGCCGGGTTTGCAGGAAATGGTCCGGCGCAACGGCGAAGAGCAGCGCCTGTCGTTCAGCACGGATCTAGCGGCGGCGGTTAAGAAGTCGGCGATTATTTTCATTGCCGTGGGCACTCCTCAAGGGCCGAACGGAAACGCCAACCTGGACTACGTGCGAGCCACGGTCAAAGGAATAGCCAAGGAGATGGATTCCTTCAGAATCATTGTCACCAAGAGCACCGTCCCGGTAGGCACGGCGGATAAAATCAAGCAATGGATCGCCGAGGACACCGCTCAGCCCTTCGCGGTTGTCTCCAATCCCGAGTTTCTCAAGGAAGGCGCGGCAGTCGACGATTTCATGAAGCCCGATCGAGTCGTGCTCGGCGGTGACCATGCCGAAGCCCTGGAGTCCGTCAAAGAGCTCTATGAACCCTTTGTCCGCACCGGCAATCCGATCCTCATCATGGATAGTCGCAGCGCGGAAATGAGCAAGTACGCTTCCAACGCCATGCTGGCGACCAAGATTTCGTTTATCAACGAGGTGGCCCGGCTTTGCGAGCAGATGAACGCCGACATCGGCGAAGTGCGTCGCGCGATCAGCTTAGACCGCCGCATTGGCCCGCATTTTATTTTTCCGGGCGTCGGCTATGGCGGATCCTGTTTCCCAAAAGATATCCGCGCGATGATCGGCATGGGCGGTCAGAATCCGGACATGGTCTTGCTCAAGGCGGTCGAGGCCGTCAACGAGCGCCAGAAGGGCCTGCTGGTCGAAAAGGTCAAGCGCCACTTCGGCGATAGTTTGTCTGGAATCACTTTCGCCGTGTGGGGACTCGCCTTCAAGCCGAGAACCGACGATATGCGCGACGCGCCGGCGATTTCGGTCGTCGAGTCTCTGCTCGCCGCGGGCGCGCGGGTGCAAGCCTTTGATCCGGAGGCGATGGAAGAGGCCAGAAAAATCTTCGGCGATCGGATCAGTATACGCACCGGAACTATGATGCGCTTCACGGCGCCGCGGCGCTGCTCATCCTGACCGAATGGAACGAATTCCGCCGCCCGGATTTCGAGCGCATTAGAAACCTGCTGGTCAAGCCGGTCATTTTCGACGGCAGAAATATTTACGATCCAGACGATTTGCGGCGGTTGGGGTTCAAATACTACTCGATCGGACGGAACAATAATGGCTAGATACCTAGTGACCGGAGGCGCCGGCTTTATCGGTTCCCACCTGTGCGAGAGCTTTCTCAATCAAGGCCACGAGGTGCTCTGCATGGACAATTATTCCACCGGCGCCAGGCAAAACATCGGAGCATTCCTCAAGAATCCGGCATTTCGTTTTATCGATCACAATGTCAGCCGCTACATCGAGGTGCCGGAGCCGCTCGACTACATCCTGCATTTCGCCTCGCCGGCCAGCCCGGTCGACTATATGGAGCTGCCGATTCCCACGCTCAAGGTGGGCGCTTTGGGCACGCACAATACTCTCGGTTTGGCCAAGTCGAAAGACGCCGTTTATTTACTGGCTTCCACTTCGGAGGTCTACGGCGATCCGCTGGTCCGGCCGCAAAATGAAGAGTATTGGGGCAATGTCAATCCGATCGGGCCGCGCGGCGTCTACGACGAGGCGAAACGTTTTGCTGAGGCGATGACCATGGCCTATCATCGCTACCACGGCTTGAATAGCCGCATTGTGCGGATCTTCAACACTTATGGCCCGCGCATGCGTTTGCATGACGGCAGGGTGGTGCCGAATTTCATCATGCAGGCACTCAAGGGAGAGCCCTTGACGGTTTACGGCCAGGGTCAACAGACCAGAAGCTTTCAATACGTCGACGATTTGGTTGACGGCATCAACCGGCTGCTTGCGGCGGATTACCATCTGCCGGTGAATATCGGCAATCCCCATGAGATGACCGTGCTCGAATTTGCCGAGCGGATTATTAAATTGACGGGTTCTAAGAGCAAAATCATCTACAAGCCCCTGCCCGAAGATGATCCGCAGGTGCGCCAGCCCGATATCACCAAGGCCAAGGAAATTCTCAAATGGGAGCCCAAGATTGAGCTGGAGGAAGGGCTTGCGAAAACGATCGAGTACTTCCGCGCCCGGCTTCAGGAGCAAGAGACGTGAGAATCGTCGTCACCGGAGGCGCGGGATTTATCGCTTCGCATGTGGTCGACGCGTATGTCGAGCGCGGCCATGAGGTGCATATCCTCGATGATTTCTCCACCGGCCAGCGGAGCAATCTCAACCCCAAAGCCGAGCTGCACGAAGCCGATATCGCGAATCCACAGGCAGCCCGCTTGATCGAGAAGATCAAGCCGGACGCGTTGAGCCATCACGCGGCGCAAATGGATGTGCGCCATTCCGTGGCCGATCCCGGCTTCGATGCGCGCGTCAATATCGTCGGCTTCATCAATTCGCTCGAAGCATGCAAGAACAGCGGCGTTAAAAAGGTCGTCTTTGCGTCTTCGGGCGGCGCGGTTTACGGCGAGCAGGAGACGTTTCCGGCGGCGGAAGATCACGCGACGCGGCCGGCAAGCCCCTACGGCGTAAGCAAGCGGGCCGGGGAGCTTTATCTTTCGTATTACCAACAGGCCTTCGGCCTGCCCTATATTGCGCTCCGTTATGCCAATATTTACGGTCCGCGCCAGTCCGCGCAGGGGGAGGCCGGTGTGGTAGCGATTTTTTTGTCGCTGCTGCTGAGCGGGAAAACGCCGGTGATCAACGGCGACGGCAAGCAAACGCGCGATTACGTCTATGTGGGCGACGTGGTGCGCGCCAATGTCGCAGCGCTGGATTCCTCGTTTGTCGGCGCCATTAACATCGGCACCGGCGTGGAGACCGATGTGGTGACGATCTTCCAGCATCTGCGCCGGGCGGTCGGGAGCTCTGTGGAGGCAGTGCACGGGCCGGCCAAGGCCGGCGAGCAGCGGCGCAGCTGCCTCGACGCGCGTCTGGCGGCACGGGCGCTCGGCTGGCGGCCGCAAACGGAGCTGGCCGATGGACTGCGACGCACGGCCGAATTTTATCGCGAGACAGTCGGCCGATGACCCTCGATCATATTCGGAATTTTTCCATCATTGCGCACATCGATCACGGCAAGTCGACGTTGGCGGACCGTTTGCTCGAGTTTACCGGCGCGGTCAGCGCACGCGAGCGGACCGATCAAATTCTCGACAGCATGGAGCTCGAGCGCGAGCGCGGCATCACCATCAAAGCGAGCCCGGTATGCCTGAGTTACCGGGCCAAAGACGGCAAAGAGTACAAGCTCAATCTGATCGATACTCCCGGCCACGTGGATTTTACCTACGAAGTCTCGCGCAGCCTGGCCGCCTGTGAAGGCGCGTTGTTGGTCGTCGACGCCGCCCAAGGGGTCGAAGCGCAGACCGTCGCCAACGTGCACATGGCGCTGGATCACAATCTGGAAATTTTGCCGGTGATTAACAAAATCGATTTGCCGAGCGCCGAACCCGAGCGGGTAAGAATCGAGATCGAAGACGTGATTGGTCTGGACGCATCAGGCTCGGTGATGGCGAGCGCCAAAGAAGGCATCGGCACCGAGGATATTCTCGAGGGGCTTATTCGGCGCTTTCCACCGCCAGAGGGCGATCCGGCGGCGCCGCTGCGCGCTTTGATCATCGACAGCTGGTTCGATCCATATCACGGCGCGGTGGTCATGATGCGGATTTTCGACGGCACTATACGCAAGGGCACCAAGATCCGCATGATGGCGAGCGGCAATACCTTCGAAGTGCTCCGCGTAGGCGTCTTCTCACCAGGCGCCGTGGAGGTGCCAGAGCTCAAGGCCGGTGAGGTCGGCTTTCTCATGGCCGGTATCAAGGAAGTCGCCGAAACCCAGATCGGCGACACGGTCACGACCGACGATAACCCGAGTGCTGCGCCGCTGCCGGGATTCAAACCGATGAAACCGATGGTGTTCAGCGGGCTTTATCCGACCGACTCGGGTCAGTACCAGGCGCTGCGCGAAGCGCTGGAAAAGCTCCGGCTCAACGACTCTTCGTTTACGTACGAGCCGGAAACCTCGCAGGCGCTGGGATTCGGTTTTCGCTGCGGCTTTCTCGGCCTGCTGCACATGGACATTGTGCGCGAGCGGCTCGAGCGCGAGTTCGCCCTGACGCTGATCACCACGGCGGCGACGGTCATCTATCGGGTCGTGACCACGACGGGTGAAACCTTGATGATCGACAATCCCGTACGCCTTCCGAATGAGTCCGAGATCGAGCGCATCGAAGAGCCGGTGATTCAGGCCACGCTCCACTTGCCCCAAGAGTTTCTCGGCGCCGTGCTCAAGATCTGCGAAGAGAAGCGCGGCACTCAGAAGGAAATCCGCTATTTGGGTCCGAAGCGTGCGATGCTGGTCTATGAACTGCCCCTCAATGAGATTGTCGTGGATTTTTATGATAGGCTTAAGTCGGTGAGCCGCGGTTATGCGTCGATGGATTACGAAATGGCGGGCTACCGCGCCGCAGACCTGGTCAAGCTCGACGTGCGCATCAACGGCGAAGTGGTCGACGCCATGTCGTTGATCGTCCACCGCGACAAGGCCTATTACCGCGGCCGCGACCTGGTGCAGAAGATGCGGGAGTTGATCCCGCGCCAGCTCTTCGAGGTGGTGATCCAAGCCGCCATCGGCAGCCGCGTCATTTCGCGCGAGGCGGTGAAAGCTTTGCGCAAGAACGTGACGGCCAAATGCTACGGCGGCGATATCACGCGTAAACGCAAGTTGCTGGAGCGCCAAAAGGAAGGCAAGAAGCGCATGAAACAGGTCGGCAAAGTGGAAATTCCCCAAGAGGCGTTTCTTGCGGCGTTGAAGGTCTAGGCCCGGAGCTTGATGGCGCCGGAAAAGGTGAATAAGGTGAAAGAGCAAAGCGTAATGGAGCAGACCGCTGCAGTGAAGACAAAATCGGCTTTTCGCGAGTACGCGGAAGCCATCATCATGGCGCTGATTTTGGCGCTGTTTATCCGGACGTTCATCGTCCAGGCGTTTAAGATTCCCTCCGGCTCGATGATTCCAACGCTCGCGATCGGCGACCATATCCTGGTCAATAAGCTTTCCTACGGCTTACGGATTCCGTTTCTCGAGCGTTATCTGTTGCAGTACGACGACCCCGAGCGTGGCGACGTGGTGGTGTTCATTTACCCGGAGGACCGTTCGAAGGATTTTATCAAACGCGTCATCGCTGTTGCGGAGGACTCGGTGGAAATACGCGAAAAGAAGATCTTTATTAACGGCAAGCAGATCGACGATCCGCACGGACACTTTGCGGGCTACGATCCGCAAGCGGGCGGAGTGGGGAGCGGCGACGACTTTGGACCGAAAACGGTGCCGGCGAACCATATTTTTGTCATGGGCGACAATCGTGACCGGAGTTACGATAGTCGATTTTGGGGCTTCGTCGACCTCAATGACGTGCGCGGCAAGGCGTTTCTAATCTACTGGTCGTGGGACGGCACCGACCGCTGGGTCCGTTGGGAACGGCTCGGTAATTTGATTTATTGATAGAGCACGGTCCGCCGCCATGCCCGGCGCGCTGTATGATCTTCCGGCAGGCAAGATTTCATGACTAAGAAGACCAGGATTTTGTTGACGGCGTGGTCGGCGCTCATTCTCCTGCTGGTCGTCGGCAATATCATCATCGCGTTGGGTAACCAGTCAATCCAGGCAGAGGTTGCCGAACGCCAGCAAGAGATCGCCCAGACGATTCAGCTCGAAACGCTCAATCGCCAGTTGATCGCGGTGCTCGCCAATATGGCTCTTAAGACCAACGACGCGGAGCTGAAGAAAATTTTAGCGGAGAGCGGCATCAATCTCGACGCGGCGCCCGAGAGCGCGGCGCCCAAGAAATGAGGCTTCATGGCCGAGGACATCGACAACGTTGACGAGGCCGAACGCGTCGAGGCTGCGCCCGTCGTCGAGACAGGATCGCTGACTTTGCCGCTATCTCTCACTCTGGCGGCGCTGACCATTTACTTTGGCTTCCAGACGTTTCATTTGCTGAGCGAGCGCAGTAATCTCGCGCTGGTCAAAGCCAGTCAGGAGGCCGCGATTCAGGAAGCGCAAAAGGTTCAGGGGCAGTTTAAGACGCTGGTCACCAAGATTAGCGAGCTGGCGGAGAAAGGGCATGCCGGCGCCAAGATGGTGATGGAAGAATTGCTCCAGCGCGGCGTCAGTTCCGCGCCGGAAACGACGCCGCCTGTAAGCAAGGCCCCCGGCAAAGTCGAGACGAAGCCTACCAAGTAGAGCTGCAATTCGGCGCATTCGAAGTGACACGTAAAGATGAGAATCCCGCGGCTGCGTCGTTCAAAAATCCCTGACTCTGGGCAGCTTTGATAACCCTGTCTATTTCGTTTGGGTCGCTTGACCCCCGGCAGCTTTCTCCTTAATTTGATTGTTGCGCTGCAAATCGCGGCGGAGATCTCTTGAGCACATCCTTATTTCATTCCATCGTTCAGCGCTGGTTCGCCGAGCGCTTCCAGAGCCCCACGCTCGCCCAGCAGCAAGGCTGGGAGGCCATCGCTGCCCGACAATCGACTTTGATCGCCGCGCCGACCGGCTCCGGGAAGACTCTGGCCGCGTTTCTCTGGTCTATCGACCGTTTGATTAAGCGGGCGCTTGCGGGAGAGCTCGATGAGCGCACCAGCGTGGTTTATGTTTCGCCGCTCAAGGCGCTTGGCAACGACATCGCCAAAAACCTGCAAGCGCCGCTGGCGGAGATCTATCAGCTGGCGGGTCGGGAGGGCATTCTGCTGCCGACCCTCCGGGTTGCCGTGCGCTCGGGCGATACACCCGCCCACGAGCGCCAGGCGATGGTGCGCCGGCCGCCGCATATTCTGATCACCACACCCGAGTCGCTCTACATTCTGCTCACCGCGCCGCGCAGCCGCGAATTCCTAAAAACGGCGGAGACGCTGATCGTCGACGAGATTCACGCCGTGGCGCAAGATAAGCGCGGCGCTCATCTGGCGCTTTCGCTCGAGCGGCTCGATGCGTTGACCGGCCGAGCCTTGCAGCGGATCGGCCTGAGCGCAACGCAGAAACCGATCGAGGAAGTCGCGCGTCTGCTGGTCGGCTCCGACCATGTGCGCCGGGACGGCACTCCGGAATGCGCCATCATCGACGTGGGTCACCAACGCGCCATGGAGCTTAACATCGAAGTGCCGGACGAGGAGCTTGGTCCCATCATTCGACAGGATGTCTGGGCGGCGGTTTACGATAAGCTGGCCGAGCAGATTAAAAGGCGCCGCACGACCTTGGTGTTTGTCAATACGCGCCGTCTGGTCGAGCGCGTCGCGCATCAGCTCAGCGAGAGGCTGGGCGAGGGCAAGGTCGGCGCGCATCATGGCAGCCTATCGCGCAAGACGCGTCTCGAGGTCGAAGAAAAGCTCAAGTCGGGTCAATATTCAGTCGTTGTTGCGACGGCTTCCCTGGAGTTGGGCATCGATATCGGCCACGTCGACGTGGTCTGTCACATCGGCTCGCCGCGGAATCTAGCCGTGCTGCTGCAGCGAGTCGGCCGGTCCGGCCACTGGCTGGGCGCGATCCCGAAGGGAGTTTTTTACCCGCTCACGCGTGACGACATG
>Ga0256867_10000639_pt1 | contig 14070 bp, 14 predicted proteins | sample RVTome_15_FD_185939 | JGI IMG/M metagenome (GOLD analysis project Ga0256867, IMG submission 185939) | Soil microbial communities from uranium-contaminated site in the Upper Colorado River Basin, Wyoming, United States - RVT150D86 (HiSeq) ... | reverse complement strand
CGGGTACCCCGTCCTCGTCGCGGACCTCCGTGCGCTCGTGGTTGACGCCGGTGCCGGCGTCGAAGCTGTCGGCGTCCTCGAGCCACCGCACCTGGAAGTAGGCCGAGAAGCCCGAGACCGCCGCCATGCCACCCGGGCGGAGCGCCCGGGCGATGCCGGCGAGAACATCGCCGTCGGCGTCGAGCGGCGCAGCCGGCCCCCCGGCCAGACCGAACGCGCCCTGGCATAGGGAGATGGCGGCATCGAACTCGGCGTCGAACCGGAGGTCCCGGGCGTCGGCACGCACGAAGCTGGCGCCGGGTGGGGCGCCGTCGCGGGCGATGTCGACGAACCGCTCGCTGATGTCCACGCCGACGACCTCGATGCCCCGCTCGGCGAGGGCGTAGGCATGGCGCCCTGGCCCGCAGCCGACGTCGAGAACCCGTTGACCCGGTCGCAGGCCGATGGCGCCGACCAGGAACTCGATCTCCTGGGCGGTGCCCTTGGTGAAGGAGTAGCGGAGGTAGGCGGCTCCCAGGTGATCGGCAACCGGCTCGAACCAGTGCCCCTCCGCTCTTTGAAGATCTTTGGGTGCTGTGCCCCGCTTCTTCTTCAAAGACTGGATCGGGTCGGCCGGAGGTCCGCTCACCCCTTGGCGTCCGCCCAACTCGGCCCGAACGCCAGGTTGACCTCCAGCGGCACGCTCAACTCCACCGCGCCGGTCATGGTCTCGACCACCACCGCGGCGGCCCGGTCGTGCTCGGCCGGGGGCACGTCGAGCAACACCTCGTCGTGAACCTGCAGGATGAGCTGGCTGTCCATCTGCGACTCCTCCAGGGCCGCCGTGAGCCGCACGAGCGCCACCTTGAAGATGTCGGCGGCGAGACCCTGGATCCCCGCGTTCATGGCCTGGCGCTCCCCCGCCTGGCGGATGCGGTAGTTGGGTGACGACAGCTCAGGGATCTGGCGCCGCCGGCCGAACAAGGTCTCCGTGTAGCCGCGCTCCCGCGCCTCGGCCACGGTGCGCTCCATGTACTCCCTCACCGAGGGAAACGCCTCGAAGTAGGCAACGAGGATCAGCGCCGCCTCCTCGGTGGGGATGTTGAGCCGCTGCCCGAGCCCGTAGGCCTCCATGCCGTATGCCAGCCCGTACGACACCATCTTGGCCTTGGACCGCTGGTCGATCGTCACCGCGCCCGGCTCGACGCCGAAGACCCGCGAAGCCGTCTCGGTGTGGATGTCCCGGCCCGAGCGGAAGCTCTCGATCAGCCCTGGGTCCTGGGCCAGGTGGGCGATGCAGCGCAGCTCGATCTGGTTGTAGTCGGCCACCAGCAGCTCACAGCCCGGCGCCGGCACGAACGCCCGGCGGAACTCTCGGCCGATCTCGCTCCGCACGGGGATGTTGTGGAGGTTGGGCTGGTCCGACGACAGCCGGCCGGTGCGGGCGACGGTCTGGTTGAACGTAGCGTGGATCCGCCCGTCGTCGGCCACCTCCGCGAGCAGGCCGTCGCCGTAGGTCGAGCGCAGCTTCTCGACCTCCCGGTAGGCCAGCAGGTGCTCGATGATCGGGTGCTGCCCGGCCAGCTTCTCGAGCGACGACGCATCGGTGGAGTAGCCCGTCTTGGTGCGCTTCTGCGGCGTCAGTCCCAGCTTGTCGAACAGGATCTCCCGCAACTGCGGCGTCGAGTTCACGTTGAACTCGGTGCCGGCGTCGTCGTACACCTGCTGGCGCAGGCTGTCGACCTCGGCGTTCAGCCGGTCCCGCAGGGCCCGCAACTCGTCGGCGTCGACACCGACGCCGGCGTGCTCCATGTGGGCGAGCACCCGCACCAGCGGCACCTCGATCTCGTCGTTGAGGGCTCGCAGCGCCTGATGATCGAGCGCCTGGGACAGGGGCTCGATCAGGCGGTCGACCGCCAGCGCGTAGCGACCGGTGCGCTGCGCGGCCGACGCCGTCGAGCCGTCGAGATCGAGCTGACCCTCCGGGGCAGCGCCGTCCGCGGGCAGCTCAGCGGAGGCGTAGCGGCGCAGCACCTCGTCGAGCAGGTAGCGCGACTCGGCGGGATCGAGCAGGTAGGCGGCGATCGCGGTGTCGATCGCGAGGCAGCGCACGTCGACACCGACGTCGAGCAGTGATCGCATCATCGCCTTGGCCTGGTGGGCGGCGACCGGTCGGCCGCCCTCCGCGGGCAACGCCACGAGCCGGGCGAGCTCGATTCGCACGGCGTCATGGGTGAGGAGCGCGACCGGGATCCACGCCACCTCGCCGGCCGCCGGGTCGGTCACGATCGCCAGCCCCTCCAGTGGAGTACGCCCCTCGCTGCCCTCCCAGGCGGCTGCGACCGCCAGCGACGCGCCCGCCGCGTGCTCCCGCAGCCGGGTCAACAGCGCCGAGGCGTCCGCCGGCGACTCGACGATCGTCACCTCGGCCTCGAGCACCTCGGCCGGCGGCCGGCCCACGCCGAGATCCTCGCCCAGCGCTTCGGTCAGCCGCTCAGCGAGGCTGTGGAACTCCAGGAAGTCGAACAGGCGCCGCACCTCGTCGACGTCCGGCGGACGGCGATCGAGCTCGTCCACGGTCACGCCGACGGGCGCGTCGCAGACCAGCTCCATGACCTCGGCGTTCTGGCGGACCTGGTCTTCGTGCTCACCCAAGCTGGCGCGCAGCTTGGGGGTCTGCTCGTCGAGGTGCTCGAAGATGCCGTCGATGCCGCCGTAGGTGGTGACCAGCTTGGCGGCGGTCTTCTCGCCCACGCCCGGCACTCCCGGCAGGTTGTCGGAGGTGTCGCCGCGCAACGCCGCGTACTGCAGGTAGAGGGTGGGCGGCACACCGGTCCGTTCCTCGATGCCGGCCTCGTCGTAGAGGACGTAGTCCGACACGCCGCGCCGGTTGTAGAGCACCTTGACGTGTGGATCCTCGACGAGCTGGTAGACGTCACGGTCGCCGGTCACGACGATGACGTCGAGCCCGGCGTCACGGCCCTGGGTGGCGAGCGTGGCGACGATGTCGTCGGCCTCGTAGCCGGGCAGCTCGAGCACCCGGATCCCCAGCGTCTCGACCACCTGCCGCACCAGTCCGATCTGCTGGCGCAGGATGTCGGGCGCCGCCTGGCGGTTGGCCTTGTAGGTGTCGACCCGCTCGTGGCGGAACGTGGGCTCGGGCCGGTCGAACGCCACCGCCATACGCCGATGCCCGTGATCGCGCATGAGGTTGATCAGCATCGACGTGAACCCGAAGACCGCGTTGGTGACCTGGCCGGACGCGGTGGACAGATCGGTGGGCAGGGCGAAGAAGGCCCGGTAGGTCAGGGAGTTCCCGTCGATCAGGATGAGCGGATCGTCGGCCACGTCCCTAGTAGTACACCTCTGGCGTCATCACTCCCCGGGTGTCACTCCCCCGGCTTGATGTCGCCGTCGATGATGCGCTGGGCGATGGCCCGCATGGTGACCCGCTCCGACATGGCGCGGCGCTGGATGAAGCCGAACGCCTCGCTCTCCCCCATGCCCGCCTCGTCCATGAGCTTGCCCTTGGCGCGGTCGACCACCTTGCGGGTCTCGAGCTGCTCCTCGAGGCTTGCGGTCTGGTCGGCCAGCGCCCGGATCTCCCGGAACCGTCCCAGCGCAACCTCGACCGCCGGCACCAGCTCACTGCGCTCGAACGGCTTGACCAGATAGGCCAGGGCGCCGGCGTCGCGGGCCTGTTCGATGAGGTCGCGCTGGCTGAACGCCGTGAGGATCAGCACCGCGGCCCGGCGCTCGCCGGCGATCTCCCGGGCGGCGGCCAAACCGTCGAGGCCCGGCATCTTGATGTCGAGGATGGCGAGGTCGGGCTCGAGCTCACGGACGAGCTTGACCGCTTCGTCGCCGCGGCCGGTCTCGCCCACGACCTCGTAGCCCTCCTCCTCGAGGGTCTCCTTCAGGTCGAGGCGGATGATGGCCTCGTCCTCAGCGATGACGACGCGGGTAGCCAAGCTTGTTCCTTCTTTCGATCCGGTGTGTTCTAGCGCGACCGGGCTTGCGCGAGCAGCCGGTCGAGCAGCTCGTCCTGATCGCGCTCCAACTTGGCGACCTCGTCGAGCACGGCGGCGCGGTGCCGTCGCATGGCCTCGGCATGCCGCTCGGCCTGCCGATGGTCGACGTCGGCGACGGGCGTCTCGGACACCAGGGCCCGCAGCCGGGCGTCGTCGGCGGCATCGGCCAGATGCGCGAGCTGCTCATCCGAGACCTCGAGCTCGGCGCGCAGCTGCTTCAGGCGACCGGCAACCTGGCTGAGTCGCCTCTCGACCAACGACTTGGGCATGAGGGCGAGTCTAGGTTCTGGCACCGCGACCTCCGCTCGGGTCGCCTCGCACACGGTACGTGGCGGTAATGCGGGCGGAATGAGGACCCGGGCCTGATTGACTTCGGTGGGTGCGTCGCCTGTTCGTGCTGGCCTTCATCTGGGGCTGGTCGTTCCTGTTCATCAAGGTCGCCGGCGAGGGCCTGACCCCCACGACCGTGGCGTGGACGCGGATCGCCCTGGGCGCAGGGGTGCTCTACGCGGTGCTTTACGGTCAGCGGCGTCGGGTGCCGGTCGACAGGGCCTCGCTCCGCCACTACGCAGTGGTGACGATCGCCGGCAACATCGTGCCGTTCACGCTGTTGGCCTGGGGCGAGCAACACATCACGTCGGCGTTGACCGCGGTGCTCAATGCCTCTACGCCGCTGTTCACCGCGCTGTTCGCCGCCATCGGGCTGGCTGAGCGATTGCGGCCGGTACAGATCGCCGGCTTGGCGCTGGGGGTCGTCGGCGTGGCGGTGGCCGCCGGCGTGGGTGCCTCCGACCTCGAGGGATCGTCGACCGCCGGCGCCCTGGCGGCCATCTTCGCCGGCGCCGGGTACGGCGTCGCCTTCGTCTACATGCGGCGCCACCTGGTGTCATACCCACCGATCGTGGCCGCCACCGGCCAGCTCGCCACGGGCGCGTTGCTGCTGTTCCCGGTGGCGGCGGCCACGTCGGTCGCCGGTGGCGTTTCGCTCACGCCCACCCGGGTGGCGTCGATCCTGCTGCTGGGCGTCCTGGGCACCGGCGTCGCCTACGTCCTCAACTACCGGATCATCGCCGACATCGGCGCCACCAAGGCGTCGCTCGTCACGTACATCATCCCGGTGGTGGCGGTCGTCGTCGGCATCCTCGTGCTGGACGAGCCGTTCGAGGCGCGGTTGCTGGTCGGCGGCGCGTTGACCGTCGCCGGGATCGCCGCCGTCAACCACAGGCCCAGGGTGCGCGTGCCGGAACCCGGCGTCCTCAGCCCCTGACATGGCCGCCGACCCCTGGGGCATCGACGACGGCTACTGGGACGTTTCGGGGCAATGGCACACAACCTCGCCGGAGACCGTCGCCGCCCTGCGCGGGGCCATGGGTGCCGACGACGCTGCGGACATGCCGCCGTCGGACGCTCCCGCCGTCTGGGTGGTGCACGCCGGCCGGGCCGAGCCGCTGCTCGGTCCCTGCGAGCTGGCCCTGGAGGACGGGAGCGACCTACGGGCCGAGGGTGAGCTCCCGCCCGACCTGCCCATCGGCTACCACGAGCTCCGCCCGTTGGACGGCGGCCCTGCGACCCGCCTGGTCGTCACTCCCGGCCGCTGCCACCTGCCGAGCGAATCGCGCACGTGGCTGCTCACGGTCCAGGTTCCCAGCTGCCGGTCCGCCGGGAGCTGGGGCATCGGCGACCTCGCCGACCTGCGATCCGTCGGTGCATGGGCGGCCCAGCGAGGTGCCGGCATGCTTGGGGTCAGCCCGATGCACGCACCCCGGCTGGTCGACCGCGTGGAGGCAAGCCCGTACTTCCCGTCGAGCCGTCGCTGGTTCAACCCGCTGCTGCTGCGCATCGAGGAGCTGCCCGGTGCCGGCGATGCCGCGGTCGAGGCCCTGGGTGCGGAGGCCCGGCGGTTGAACGCCGCGCCCGTGGTCGACCGGGACGCCGTCTGGGCGCTCAAGCGGCGCTCGCTCGAGCACCTGTGGACGACGCTCGGACCCGACCTGCGATTCGAGCGGTGGCGGGAGCAGATGGGAAGCGAGTTGGAGACCTACGCCCGGTTCTGCGCCCTGGCGGAGCACCACGGGTCGGGCTGGAGCGACTGGCCACCGCAGCATCGGCATCCGTCCGGAGCCGGCGTGGCGGCCTTCGCCGCCGACCGCGCCGACCGGGTGGCTTTCTGGGCCTGGGTGCAGTTCCTGGTCGACGAACAGCTCCGGCGCGCCGAGGAACCCCTGGCGCTGCTCACGGACCTGGCGGTCGGCGTCGATCCCGACGGGGCCGACGCCTGGTGCCTGCAGGACCTGCTGGCGCACGGCGTGCGGGTAGGGGCGCCGCCCGACGAGTTCAACCCGGCCGGCCAGGATTGGGGCCTGCCACCGTTCGTGCCCCATGCCCTCCGGGGGGTCGCCTACGAGCCCGTGGCCTCGCTGTGGCGGGCGGCGATGGGACACGGCGGCGGCCTGCGCATCGATCATGTGATGGGCCTGTTCCGGCTGTTCTGGCTGCCGCCCGGCGGCTCGCCCACCGAGGGCGCCTATGTGCGGTACCCGGCGGACGAGCTGCTGGCCGTGCTCGCGATCGAGAGCGTGCGTTCGCGGGCCGTGGTCGTCGGCGAGGACCTGGGCACGGTCGAGGAGGGAGTGCGCGACCGGTTGCACGCCGCCGGGGTGCTGTCGTACCGACTCGTCTGGTTCGAGGAGGCCGCGCCCGAGCACTACCCAGGCCAGGCCCTGGGCGCAGTCACGACCCACGACCTGCCGACGATCGCCGGCGTGTGGTCGGGCGACGATGCGGCCGACCAGCGGGCCGCAGGTGTCGAACCGGACGAGGCCGCGCTCGGCCGGCTGCGCGACAAGCTCGTCGCGTTGACAGGGCTGGAGGTCGGGGCTCCGGTCGAGGAGGTGATCGTCGCCGCGCACCGGAGGTTGTCGGCGGCGCCGTGCGCGCTGGTGGCCGGCACGCTGGAGGACGCCTTGGCGCTCCGACGGCGCCCCAACCTGCCCGGCACCACCGACGAACGCCCCAACTGGTCGCTCGGCCTCCCGATGGCGCTCGAGGATGTGCTCGACCACCCGCTGGTGGCCCGGGTGGCCTCGGCGCTGCAGCGCTAGTGGGGTGGCTCGTAGCGCTCGTCAGGTAACCGGCGTTGTGCTGCGAGCCACCCCACTAGTGGGCGCGAGGGTCCACTAGCGGGTGGTTCGGCCGGCGCCGGGCGAGCGGGCGTCGGCCAGGATCTCGCGCACTGTCGAGTCCTGCACCTGGGAGAAGTCGTCGTACCACGTGCCGACGGCGCGGAAATGCGCCGGTGCCGCCAGGCACACGACGCGATCGGCCGTCTCCCCGACCACGGCGCAGGCCTCAGGCGATGCGACCGGAACGGCCACCACCAACTCCTTCGGCCCCCGCCCGCGAACCACGTCGACCGCCACCCGCATGGTCGCCCCCGTGGCCATGCCATCGTCGACGAGGACGGCCGTCCGGCCCTCGATCGGTTTCGCCGGCGCCTCACCCCGGAACATCTCGGCACGGTCGGCGAGCGCGGCCGCATGGCGGCGGGCGAGGACATCGACGTCGACCTCGGTCATCCCCACCGCCGCGATCACCCCCGGGTTGTAGGCGAGCTGGCCGTCGTCGGCGACGGCGGCGAGGGCCAACTCCTCGTGCCCCGGCACCCCGATCTTGCCGACCACCAGCACGTCGAGCGCCGCGCCCAGCGCCCGCGCCACCTCGGCGGCCACGGGCACGCCCCCACGGGGGAGCCCCAGCACGACCGTGTCCTCGCCCGCGAGGTCGGCCAGTCGCTCGGCCAGCCGGCGGCCGGCGTCGACCCGATCGGCGAACACCACGGCCATACGCGCCCATTCTTCCCCCGCCCGCCGACGTCGACACGATCGAAGCTGGCTGGCGGGTCTCTCTCGACGGGTCAGATCCGCTCGCAAGGCTGGGGTGCTCGCCAGATTCGCGGAAGCTGGTTTGAGGCGCTGGGAACCATCGAGCTCGAATCCTGGCAGTCAGCCATAGCCCGGGACTCACACCCGGAGGCCTGCTCCACAGTGACGGCTGTCGGTCGATCAATCGCGTGACCGCGCCAACCGGAAAGCAGTTTGAGTACGTCCGCTACGAGTTCTCGAATCGGTCCGCCGACATCCGTGCCCTCTTCACGCGAGCGTGCGATCGTCTCGGCATCGAATGGCGACAGATGAACGGCCACACCATCGCGATCGCCCGGCGGGGCAGCGTTGCACGGCTCGACGACTTCGTCGGCCCGAAGTCGTAGGTTGCCGGGCCGGCGGTGCGTGGTGCCCGGAGCGGGATTCGAACCCGCACGCCCTGACGGGCAAATGCTTTTGAGGCATTCATGTCTGCCTTGTTCCATCATCCGGGCAGGCCAACCAGCCTACCCTGGGGCCGTGCGACGGCTGATCCTCCTCGTGGCCACCGTCGGGATCGCCGGCCTGATCGTGTACCGGCAGCGGACGATCGACCGGTGGGAACGGACGCTCGGCATCGGCGACAACTCAGGCGCCGACGCCCGGCACTGAGCTGCGCCCTCAGCCCAGTAGCGCGCCCTCGTGGCGCAGGAGCCAGACCTTGGTGTCGAGCCCGCCGCCGTAGCCGCCGAGCGCCCCGCCGGTGCGCAGCACCCGGTGGCACGGCACGACGATCGGGATCGGGTTGGTCGCCATGGCCGAACCGACCGCCCGGCTGGCGTTGGGGTTGCCGGTGCGCTCGGCCAGCTCCTTGTAGCTGACCGTCTGGCCGTACGGCACCTCCCGGGACAGCGCCTCCAGGACGGCGCGCCGGTAGCCCCGCGACAACCGACGGTCGACCGGCACATCGAAGCTCCGTCGCCGGCCGGCGAAGTACTCCTCGAGCTCGCGGCGCACCGCGTCGAGGCGGGCCGGCAGGTGGACGACCCGGGGCGAGACCTCGCTCGCCAACTCGTCCAGCATCAGCTCCTCGTGCCCGAAGCCGATGCGCACCACACCGGTGGACGTGGCCGCCAGCGTCAGGGGGCCGATGGGCGTGTCCTCGACAACCCAGCCGACATCCACCAGCCCTTCGGCGTCGGCCCGACGCAGGGCGGCGTCGACCAGGGCGGCGACGTCGTCGGCGGTGTCGGCCCGGCGCAGCCTCTCGCCCAGGTCGTGCACCTCGCCTTCGCCGGGCCCCTGGTGGTCGGACCGCCGGCGAACCTCGTTCGTCGAATTCGTGGCGTTCATGGCGTCACCTCCTGACGCAGGCGTTGCAGGCCGGCCCGTACGTTCTGGCGGGCGGCGTCCTCGCTCGACCCGATGACCGCCGCGATCTCCGCGTACGGTCGGTCGAGCAGGTAGCGCTGCACCACCGCGGATCGCTGCTTGGGCGGGAGCCGCCGCACCGCATCCCACAGCTCGACGTCGACGAGCCTGTCGGCGTCCAGGTGCGGGACCTCGGGGGGATCGCCGGCGGGCACCGCCTGCCGGACCCGCCGGCGTGCCTGGTCGATGATCTTGCGGTGCGCGATCGTGAACAGCCAGCCGCGCAGGTTGTCGGCGTGACGCAGGCCCGGGTACGACCGCAAGGCCGAGATCACCGTCTCCTGGAAGAGATCGTCGCCGTCGTGGGCGCCGACGGCGGCAACCAGGAACCGGTGCAGGTCCGGCGCATGGGAGTCGAGCAGCGATTGGAACGGTGGCAGCGTCACCGGCATGTCAACGCCCCGGAGGCCTGTGCCGTGAGATGCCGGGCGATCGTGTGCAGTGCCCCCGCCTGACGCCTACACCCCGAGCGCGACGAGCAGCTTGGTCGGGGTGTCCTTGGGGCTGATCTTGGGCCACACCTCGGCCAGGTTGCCCTGCTCGTCCACCAGGAACGCCGACCGCACGATGCCCATGAACTTGCGCCCGTACATCGATCGCTCGCCCCAGGCGCCATACGCGTCGGCCACGGCGTGGTCCTGGTCGGACAACAAAGGGAAGCCCAGCCCGTACTTGTCGTCGAAGCGCTTCTGCTTCTCGGGCTTGTCGGGGCTTATGCCCACGACTGCGGTGTCGCCGATGTCGCCCAGCACGTCCCGCAAGCCACACGCCTGCGTGGTGCACCCCGGCGTGTCCGCCTTCGGGTAGAAGTACACCAGGTGCCGTACCTTCCGGCGCTTGATCGACTCGGAAAGCGAGAACGGCTCGCCGTTCTGGTCCTGGAGCGTGAAATCGGGCGCCTTGTCCCCTACCTTCAGCATGGCGCCGACGATATCGGCCTGACCGAGGTCCACGGATCGGCCAGCTGGTAGCGCCTGGCTCGGCTCGCTCAGTGGGGCTCGAGTGCCTCCGCGCTGAGCGTGCCGGCGAGGAGGGATTGAGCCACGGCGCTGAGCTTCTGGTTGGTGTTGCGGCTCGAATCCGAGAAGCAGGGCTGCCGAGCTCATCGATTGCGGCAGTGTTTCCCCAGTCCCGATGCGGCGGGGCGGCTGACCCGTCGGTTCCGGACCGCTCAGCGGCGGCGGCGGTCGCGCCGGTCCTCGCGCCGGTCCTGGCGGCGGTTCACCCCGTGCGACACGACGGCGGCGGTGCCGACCACCGCAGCGGTTCTGGCGACTGGGGCGCCGATGACGCCGCGCCGTGCAACTCGTGCTGGTCGGAGGGGCATGTCAGTCTCCTTCGCCCATCTCTGCTTCCTCGGCCTCGAGAGACGCCACGATGGCCTGGATGGGGATCCTGCCGGTGGCGATCAGCTGGCCGCCCGCGCGGCGGGCCGCCGAGGCGAACGGTGCCGCCCACGAGTTCTCCCAGACCAGGACGCCGGCCGTGCTGCCGTTGTCCATCGCCTCGGCGAGGTGCGCTACGTCCTCGGCGGCCAGGATCTCAGCGATCCCTGTCTCCAGGCCGCGCAGCTCGTCGGCCTCGTCGAGGTCGTCGAGCTCGAACGCCTCGACGGTGCCGTCGTCCGCCTTGTGCAGGATCAGCAGGTCGAGCACGCGGATCGTCCCCGACTCGGCGAGCGATGCGAGCTCGGTCGCCATCTCGCCCGTGAAGTTGCTCTTGCCTGCAGGGAACTCGACCACGAGGTAGTCCACCGGGCCCAGCTCGTCGATCTCGGTCGCACTCATCGAAGACCTCCCATCTCACGCTGCCGTGTCGGCGCCCGCACGTCCGGACGGTGCCCTCGCGGGTCCCCCGAGACTGCCGGAGCCTCCCCCGAACCATCTCGCCGTCCCCAGCTTCCGTCGTCACCCATTCCGGATGATCGGGGTACCGAAGCACACCGCAGGCGACAATCCGAATCATGCGGACAGGGTGATGCTCCGGGCAGCCGATCAAAGCATGCTTGCCGACACATCCGTGTGCAGGTCACGACCTGTTGGTGCTGAAGCGGAGGTCGGCGGCGTGCCGCCTCCGGACGGCGATCCGAAGACGAACGTACGGGAGATCACCATGTGGTTCGGACTGGGAATCATCGGCGTCATCATCTGGATCGCGATTGCCTTCTGGCCCGCGAGGGTTGCCGGGCGGAAGGGGCACAGCTTCATCGGTTACTTCTTGCTGAGCCTCTTGTTCTTCCCGCTCGCGCTGATCCTGGCGTACGCAGTGGAGGACCGAACACGAGTGGCCTACGGCTGAGGTCGAGGGCGCGGCGTGCGGACGATGGTCACGTCCGCACGTGAACTGCAGTGAGTTCGGCTACTCGATGTCATCGAGGAAGGCGAGCACACGTTGTTTGACCAGCGTCGCCGCCGCCTCGTCGTAGGCGGGCAGGCTGCTGTCGGTGAACAGGTGTCGATCGCCGGGGTACAGGAACAGCTGCGCCGTCTCGATCGTCTCCGCGAGCCCGCGGGCCACGTCGACGTCGCCCAACTCGTCGTCCTCCATCGTGTGGATCTGGAGCCGGACGCCCTGCGGCCATGGCCCGCCGAACTCGGAGGGCGGGACACTGGCGTGGAGCAGCACGGCACCCTTCGCACCGGGACGTGTCTGGGCCAGCATCTGCGCGGGCATGGCCCCGAGCGAGAACCCGGCGTAGACGATCTCGTTCGGCAGGCCGTCGGCTGCGCGTACACCGCGCTCCTGCATGGTGTCGAAGCCGACTTCCCGGGCATAGCCGATACCGTCTTCGAGCTCGGCGAAGGTCTTGCCGTCGTAGAGATCCGGGGCGTGAACGACGTGCCCGGCGGTGCGCAGCTCATCGGCGAAAGCGAGGCAGCCGGCCGTCAGGCCCTGTGCGTGATGAAGGAGCAGGAGCTCAGCCATGAGCGCCGCTCCCGGCCGGCACCTGCGAGGTGCCGGGGGCCAGGTCGAGTTGCGTCGGCATGACGGCCGACCTTACGTCACGCGATCGGTGCGTCCGATCGTCGGGGTGCGATCGCAGCCTCGCCGGCCTCGGCGGCCGTGCCCACCTCGTGGCGGAGGTCGTCGAGCAGCCCGTGCCGCTCCTTCAGCCCGGTGCGGGTCGCGCCGCTGAACGCCCACGGGTGGAGGCGCTCCATGGCGTCGCCGAGCACCGCCGGTCCGACGGCCTCCCGGGCGACGGCCACCGCCCGCGCCGGCCCGACCTGGAGCGTGGACGACGCCAGCAGCTCGGCGACGTCGGTGGTGAGGAGGAGCGAGGACGCCGCCAGCTCGCTGAACCCGAAATCGATCAGCCACACCGTCCCGTCGGACGCCAGGAAGACGTTGGCCAGGCGCAGGTCGCGATGGGCGATGCGATGCTCCCGCAGGCGGCACACCTGCTCCCAGATCGCGGCGAGCACCGCGTCGGTGACCTCGTCGGGTTGGAGCCGATCGAGGCTGCGACCCGCGATGGCCTCGTAGGCCAGGACGAACGCATTCGGGTCGGCGGTGGCGAACGCCACGAGCCGCGGCGTGCGGATGCCGACGTCCCGCGCCGCCAGCGCCACGAGGGCCTCGTGCTCGACGCCGCGCCGCAGCGACGAGAACGGGCGCTCGTCACCGAGCTCGCGGCGGTTCAGCCAGCGATAGACGCGGAACAGCAGGTCGGCACTGCGCTGGTCCTCACCGAGCGCCTTCACGAACAGGGGCCGCCCGTCGGCCGCGGTGCCGAAATAGGGCGTGGAACCGCGGGCGTCGAGGCTCGCCTGCTCCAGCCGTTGGAGTGGCACGCCGACGGCGGACAGCCCCTCGGCCAGCGCGTCGCCGGAGGGACGCCGCCGCGGGCCCCCGAGCGCCACGAGTACCCCCGCGCCGGCGAGCCAGCCGACCAGTGCGTTGCGGAACGAGTCGAAGGAGACCGGTGACGAAAGGAACCGTGTCACGGTGACGCCGACGACGAGCAGCCACCCGATGCGCCGCCCCCGCCGGCTCAGCCACGGGGCGGCGGCGGTCAGGACGGCGGTCACGACCGCCACCCCCGAGGCGGTCGGGAAGCCGGCCGCGGTCAACGGTCCGACCAGGTTGTTGTCGACGTCGACGACCGCCGTGCCGGAGTCCGGAGCGAAGGTGTTGAGCAGCACCGCCAGTCCCAGGGCCAGAAGTCCGGCCGCCACGACAGTGAGCAGCAGGCGGAGGCGCCCGTGCCAGAGGGTGACCACCAGGCCCCCACCGAAGACGACGACGGCCAGGACGCGCGTGCCGACCACCACGGTGTGAACGATCCAGTGCGGCAACGCGTCCAGCCCCCGCAGCAGCTCGGCGGCGAACGTCACCAGGGTGTCGCCGAACACCGCCTGCACGACGACAAGGGCCGCCAGGAGCACGACTGCGACGGCCAGGCGCAGCACGTCGGAGGGCGACCGTTCCACCGAAGGCGAGGGCGCCTCGACCACCACCGTGCCCCGGTCGCCGGCAGATGACCCGTCCACGGCCACACGATGTCAGAACGGCCGGCCCCGCGTGGATCGGATCCGAGTCACTGGGCCCTGAGGGCGTCCTCTGCCTCCGCTTCGGCGTCGATGAACTCCTCGCCGTCGACCTCGATCTCGACACGGTCCAGCCGCCCGGTGAAGCGGAATGAGCCCCGGTAGTCGCGATCGGCTGGGGAGAAGTCCTTCGCCCACCCGACCGTGAGCCCGGCGCCGGTCAGCGAGAACCGGCTCCATGTCGCTCGCTCGATCCGGCCGGCCGCGATCTCCTCACCG
>Ga0256867_10000638_pt1 | contig 14091 bp, 6 predicted proteins | sample RVTome_15_FD_185939 | JGI IMG/M metagenome (GOLD analysis project Ga0256867, IMG submission 185939) | Soil microbial communities from uranium-contaminated site in the Upper Colorado River Basin, Wyoming, United States - RVT150D86 (HiSeq) ... | reverse complement strand
CCCCTCGTTAAGCCGGACATGCCCGTTGCCATTGACGAACCAGAGCTCGGGATTCAGGCCACCGGCGTCGTGGTCAGGGTGGCCGATACGCCCGGCACCAACGGGGTAGACGGGTTCCACAGATACCTGGAGGTTCTCGTTGACGAGACCTCCAGTACGCTCGAAGGCTTCTCGTTGCGTCTGACCATTCCGGTCGAATCAACCGAGGGAATGGTCACGGTCGTTCCCGTCAGCGCCCTATCTCTGGCCGCCGACGGGAGTTCAAGAGTGCGAGTAGACAACAATGGGTCGCTTGAGTTCATCGTCGTCGAACCAGGGCTGTCGGCTGACGGTTTCGTCGCAGTGACCCCTGTCGACGGTACCCTAACACCAGGCCAGCTTGTGGTGATCGGATTCGAGTAGGCATTATGACCATAACCAAAGCCAACTCATTCAAGAATGTCCTTGAACTCAACCAGGTTGCCCGCCAATTTAGCAGCGACCCCCCTGTTTATGGGCTTACTGACGTTGATCTGCAGTTAGAGCCAGGCGAGTGGCTGGCGATTACCGGCCCATCCGGGGCCGGCAAGTCAACTCTCCTCAACGTCATCGGCTGCCTGGACCGTCCCAGCAGCGGCCGCTACTTCTTTGAGGGCATAGATACGGCTACCTTGAGTGACAGTGAACGCGCCGGACTACGAAGCCGGCGCATCGGCTTTGTCTTCCAATCGTTCCACCTGCTGCCCCAGCGCTCGGTATTGGAGAATGTGATGCTGGCGGAGGTATACGGCAAGCAACCCTCTCGTGGCCGGCGGGAACGGGCACTGGCGGCGATTGAGCGGGTCGGGCTGAGCCACCGGGCCGATTACTTACCGACGAAGCTCTCCGGTGGCGAGAAGCAACGGGTGGCCATTGCCCGCGCCCTCATTGGTTCGCCCAGTTTGCTGTTATGCGACGAGCCGACCGGAAATCTGGATTCAAAATCGACCGTGGACCTCCTCGATCTTTTTGAAACCTTAAACCAACAAGGTCTTACGCTGGTTGTCGTTACCCATGACGAAAATGTCGCCAACCGGGCCGGCCGCCGGGTGCAGATTGTCGATGGCTTATTAACGGCCGTTGCCCATGACCAACATAAGTCGAAGGTATTGCGCTCCCCCGGCACGGACGTGAAGTCGAGCACTATTTCGCGGTCAGGTATCACGGTTCGTGACCTCTTTAACGAAGCGATTGCGGGAATGTTCGCCAGACCGGGGCGTATGGTGCTGACTATGCTGGGCATTGTCATTGGCCTTACCGCCCTGGTGGCGACGCTAGGTCTGTCGCGCACAGCCAATAACCGCATCATCAGCCAATTCGACGAACTGGCGGCGACCGAGATTGTTGTCACCGCCAAACCGGGTGCGGTGGGTATCGATCCGAAGGCAATCCCGTGGGACGCACCGACTCGTCTGCGCCGCTTGAATGGGGTAGTAGCGGCCGGAACGCTGAGTAAAGTTGACATCGGCGACCGGCTGGTTAGCGCTTCCCCCATCAAAGATCCACGCAACCAGACTGCTTTCAACCTGACAGTCCAGGCGGCCTCGCCTGACTTGTTTGCGGCCGTTAGAGCCGATCTTGAAACGGGTCGTTTTCCAGACCTGGGACATTCTAACCGGTTAGATCGGGTCGCCGTTCTCGGCCCAAATGCGGCACTCCGGCTGGGTATTGTGGGGGTCGAGCAGCTTCCGGCAATCGCCATCGGCGATCATATCTACCTGGTCATTGGCATCCTGCGCGGCGTTGGCCGCCAGCCAGAGCTACTGGGCTCGGTTATCATCCCGGAAGGTACGGCCCGCCATGATTTCGGCCTGGCCGGTCCTGGCTCGGTCGTCGTCGAGACGCGCATTGGCGCAACGTCTCTCATCGCTCGTCAAACACCATTAGCGCTACGGCCCGATAACCCGTTGGTTCTAAGGATTGAATTTCCCCCGGAGCCCCAGCGTGTGCGCGATGCGGTACAGAGTGACCTCAACGTCATGTTTCTCCTGTTAGGTGGTCTGTCGCTAGTCGTCGGCGCTATTGGCATCGGCAACATTATGCTGGTGTCGGTGATCGAGCGGACGGGCGAGATCGGGCTGCGCCGGGCCATCGGCGCCACTCGTGGACACATCGCCGCGCAATTTTTACTGGAAAGCACATCTCTGGGCATTATAGGCGGTATCCTGGGGGCCAGCGTCGGAATCCTGGCCGTGGTTGCCGTTGCCGCCTACCAGGTCTGGACCCCAGTGCTAGACCCAGCGGCCCCGTTCCTGGCACCCCTTGTAGGTGGGGTGATCGGGCTGGTGTCGGGTACCTATCCAGCATTGCGCGCGGCACGCCTGGAACCGGTTGAAGCGCTGCGAAATTGAAAGGGCACCTGGCGAAGCACCCTTATTCCGCCGGCGGCGTGTGAGCGTACACGTCCCGGCTGATATCGTAGGCGCGCTCCTCCAATGCCAGCACCTCGGCGCGGATCTCCGCCAGCGCCTCCGGGCTGAGCTGCACGAATTCCGCCAGCTCTAACTCCTCTTGCGAGGCAGCTTCACCACGCCAGCCAACCCGAACCTCGCCCACACCGCGGGCGTAGTACTTGAGCTGGAAGACGTCCACCTCTTCCAGGCTGGACTCGGCGATGACCAGAACGTCCTGGTAGCAATCCACGGGGACACAGGTCTCCTGGCCTACCTGGTCTACCTGCGCGTAGTCTGTCCAGCCGACCGTCGGTCCCCAGCCCTGGAAATAAGTGGGCGTCCCCACCTGTGGCTCTGCCTTCATCTTGATCCCCGCTCTCGCCCCTTCCACGTCGGCGATCCACGTTGGCGCCGCCACGAACTGGCCGTCCTCATATTCCTCCGGGTACTCGCCCAGGTACCAGACGTTGCCGTCGTCGTCCTGGGCGTAAAAGGCGAGCTCCTTCTCGACCACCTGGCCATCGCTGTAGTCCACGACCCAGGCCACCACCGTACGCACGCCGTCAATCTCCTTGGTCAGGTCGGTGACCGTGAATTCGATGCGGTGGCGAACAGTTCGGGGAATGCTCTCACCATCCTCGATGCTAACCCCCTCAAAGACCCACTGCGACCCCGGTTGCAGCGGTAACCATTCGTTGTCGATACTGGTCGAATTGTCAAAATTGTTGCGATCAAAGGCTTCAAACTCTGGCCGGGCGCTTACAGAGATGTGCTCCGCCGGTAGCGTCTGATCGTACACTTCCTTGCTGATCTCGTAGGCACGCTGCTCCAACTCCAGCGCCGCCTCCCGGGCCTCGACCATGGCCTCCGGGCTGAGCTGGAGGAATTCGACCAGCTCCAGCTCCTCGTGCACTGCATCGGCGCCTCTCCAGCCAACGCGAACGTTGCCGACGCCGCGGGCGAAGTACTTGAGGTGGAAGATGTCCACTTCTTCCAGGCTGGATTCGGCAATCACCAGAACGTCCTGGTAGCAATCCACGGGGACGCAGGTCTCCTGGCCTACCTGGTCCACCAGTGCGTAGTCCGTCCAGTTGACCGCCGGTGCCCACCCCTGGGAGTAACTTGGTGTCCCTGCCTGAGGCTCTGCCTTCATGGAGATTCCCGCTCTAGCACCTTTGAAGCCGGCGATCCAGGCCGGGGCCTCGACGAACTTGCCGTTTTCATATACCTCGGGGTACTCGCCGAAGAACCAGACGTTGCCGTCATTGTCCTGGGCATAGAAGGCGAGCTCTGCTTCCACGAGCTGCTCATCGCTGTAATCCTCAACCCAGGCGACGACGGTACGGACCCCCTGGATCTCCTTGGTCAGGTCGGTGACGGTGAATATCAGGCGATGGGGAATGGTCAAACCGGCCTCTATGGTGAAACCCTCAAAGACCCACTGCGTCCCCGGCTGCAGCGGTAACCATTCGTTGTCGATACTGGCCGAATCGTCGAAATTGTTGGGGTCGAAGTCCTCGAACCGGTGGTCAGGAGGTTCACCGACGGTGTTCGCTTCCGGTGCTGTCTCACCGGCAGTCGTTGCTTCTACTGGGGCCGGGCTAGTGGGCGACGCTGTCGGCGACGTTGTCGGCGACATTGTCGCTATTGCTGCCGGCGCGGAACTACTGGCGCAGGCTGAAGCCAAAAGCATCAGGAGTAGGGTGGCTGCCATTAAGAAGGCACGAAGACGAAACATCTCAATCTCCTCGATCAGACATTAATTGAACAGTTACAGAGAGATTCACAGAGGAAATACGGAGTAACACAGAGATTCACGAAGAAACACAGAGATTCACAGAGATTTTTTCTCTTTATTCTCTCTCTCTGAATCTCCGTGCCTTCTCCGTGGGCTCTGTGTTACTAAAGGCTGATAAAAGATCGCCATTCCTTAAGCGAAGGCGCCGGCGCCGCCATGATCCAGATCTCGCTTGCCAAAGCGCCAGTACAGGGCGGGTACGATGAACAGATTGACCACGGTCGAAGTGAACAAACCCCCTAGAATGACAATCGCCATTGGATGCTCGATCTCATGACCAGGCGTGTTGCCGGCAATGACCAGGGGAACCAAAGCCAGGCCGGCGGTCAAGGCCGTCATCATGATGGGCGCGACGCGCTCTCGCGCTCCACGCATAATAAGCCCCAGGTCAAAGGTTTCACCTTCCTCATCCTCGAGATGCTGGTAGTGGCTGATCAGCATAATGCCGTTGCGCGCGGCAATCCCCAGGATGGTCAGAAAGCCGACCAGTGAACCCAGCGAGAGGAGGCCGCTGCTGAAGTAGGCGGCCAGGACACCACCGACCATGGCCATGGGCAAGCTCAAGAAGGCCATCGCCGCCAGGCGCCAGGTGCCAAGGGAGACGCGCAGCAGGATGAAAATCACGAGCGCGGCGACGACCCCAGCGTATAGGATGCGCTGGCTGGCAGCCTGCCGCTCGGCAAACTCGCCTAGCAGCTCCGGGTAGTAGCCAATTGGGAAGTCAACATCCTCGATAGCGCTCTCAACCTCGGCAATGACGGCGCCAAGATCGCGTCCCTCCACCTCGGCTTCAACGTTGATGCGACGCGCCAGGCCTTCGTGATTGACGGCGTTGGGCACCGGCGCGATGGTTATGTGGGCCACATCCGCCAGACGCACTTTGTCGCCACTGGGCGTGTCAATCAGCAGATTCTCAACGTCGGTCAGACTATCGCGCGTTGCCAGCGCGGTCCAGATGTTCACGTCGTACGTCCTGTTGGAGGTGTGAACGTCGCCGGCTTCCTCGCCGGCTATCAGATAGGCGGCCGCGCGCTTGACGTCGCCTGGTTTGAGTCCATACTCATACGCCCTGGCCAGGTCCACTTCAATTTGCACCTGCGGTACGTCTTCCAGGAACTCCGCGTGCTCATCAGCGATACCCTCAATCTCGGAAAGCCGCGCCACCATTTCATCCGCTTTGGCGCGGAGAACGTCCAGATCCTCGCCATAAATGCGTATAACGATGGGATGGCTCGATCCTGTTAGCACCTCTCTGATTCGTTCTTTTAGATAGGTCTGCACGTCGCGATAGAGTCCGGGGTAGCCGTCAACCAATTCCTGAATGGCGGCGAGCGTCTCGTCGTAGTCAACCGAGGGATCGACGCTGACCCAATTCTCGCCAAAGTAAACGCCATAGACCTCATCCATATACAAGGCCTGGCCAATGTGGGAACCGCAGTTATTGACCCCGGGAATAGTCATTAGCTCCTGGCAGCCAAGCTGCGAGATGCGAACCATTTCGGGCAGAGACGTGCCGGGCTTGCCCAGCCAGTGCATCAGGAAATCCCTTTCTTTGAAGGACGGTAATAGTTCCTGTCCGAGTGAGGGATAGATCAGGATGCCGGCGCCCAGGATGAAAGCGGTGGAGCCATAGGCCAGGCGCGGCGTCTTAAGGGTCCGCGCCAGGAGAGCGTCGTAGTGGCGGTGTAGCCACGGTATGATAGGGGAAACGTGGTCACGGATGGGCGCATTGTCCAGGAGAACCAGGATGAGCGCCGGGGTGACCGTCAGCGCCACCAGCGGCGAGACCAGGGTGGCCACCACGTAGGCCTGGGCCAGCGGCTGAAAAAAGGCGCCGGAGAGGCCCTGCATAAAGAAGACGGGCAGCAAACTGGTCATTTCGATGAGCGAGGCGTTGATAATGGCGTTGCGCACCTCGACCGAGGCGTCCAACACGATGGTGGCGGTGGGCAGATCACTGCCCGCCTGGCGATGCTGACGGAGACGGCGCACGATGTTTTCGACGTCAACGATGGCGTCGTCAACGACGGCGCCGATGGCGATCACCAGCCCTGCCAAAACCATCACATTGAGGGTCGTGTCAAACAGGGAAAGTATAACCAGGGTGATCACCACCGTGACGGGGATGATGGTGGCGCTGATCAAGGCGATGCGCCAGTCCCAAAGAAAGAGCACGAGAACTAAAACCACGAGAATGGCGCCGATGAGCAGTGACTCGGTCAGATTGTCGAGGGCGACCTCGACGAAGGTGGCCGGCCGGAAGATGGTGGTGTCGATATCGATGCCTTGCAGGCCGGGCCGCATCGCGTCAATGGCTGCCTCTACCCCATGGGTGACTTCCACAGTATTGGCCCAGGGAAACTTTTCAACGATGAGCAGAAGGCCAGGACCGTCGTTAACGACGGCATCCCCGATCATCGGCCAGGTATCTACCACCAGCTCGCCCACGTCACCCAGGCGCAGGGGTGTGCCATCGTCCTGCGTCCTGTCGTTGATAGGCACGTTGGTCAGGTCGGCGGCCGTGACAACGGGTGAAACGATGCGGATGGGAAGCCTTTGATTAGGCGTGTCAAGATAGCCGCCGGTACCGACGGTCGAGCCGTCGGAAAACTGGACCAGGCCCACGTCCAGGGTGTCTGAGGTGGTCTGAAAGATGTCGCTTAAGGGAACACCTTGAGCCGCCAACAGTTCGGGCTCGGTCTGCATCGTCAGCAACTCGATCCGCTCACCCCATATCGCGATATTGGCCACACCGCGTACGTTCAGCAGGCGCTGCCGGATCTTCCAATAGGTAATCATGGAGAGATCAATCACGGAATACTCATCGGAGGAAATCCCGATCTTCACGGTGCGGGCGGTAGACGACAGGGGCGGCATGATCAAAGGCGGAGCGGCCCAGGTTGGCAACTCAGGCGTGGCTATGGCCAGGCGCTCCTGTACCAACTGTCGCGCTTCCATCAGGTCCGTTCCGGGTTCGAAGATGAGGAGGATGGACGACAACTGTTCGACCGACTTGGAGCGCATGATATCAAGCCCCGGCACTCCGGCGAGCACTTCCTCCAGGGGAATGGTGACCAGAGACTCCACCTCGACCGAGGAAAGCCCCAGGCTCAGCGTCTGAATCTCCACCCGTGGGGGCGCGAACTCGGGAAAGACGTCCACAGGCATGTTGCGAATCTGGCCGATGCCAAAGAAGATCAACACCGCGGCGACAAAAATCACCAGGTAGCGGTATTTTAGACTTTTGGCAACGATCCATTGCATTTCGTTCATTGGCCAACTCCCGTATCGGCGCCATAGAGCTCGGCTACGCCAACGGTCACCACCTCCGTGCCAACGGACGGACCGTCCAGCAGAACCGCCATGTCGCCTTCTATGTGGTCAACGGTGACGGCTTGTCGCTGGTAGGTGAGGGGTCCGGAGTTGACGAACACCCAGGTCTCGCCGTTCAAGCCGTATAGCACGGCGGCGTAGGGAGCGACTGCTCGCTGCGTTCCGTTCACCTCCTCCTCGCGAACCGGGGCCGTCTGGATGTCGAGCCGCTGGGCTGCCCTCTCGGTCAACACCACCCGATTAAACTCCGTCCCCTCGATAGCCTCAAGCTGGGCGGGCTCGACTTTGCTTACCGCTTCTGCCGACCCCCCGCACGCCGACAGTAGAGCAATGGCAATGAGAAGAATCACAATCAACCATCGATTACTGTGCTTCATGTTATTTCCTCCTGTGATAATAATCCGCAGATTTCGCAGATTTCGCAGATTAAACAGGTTCTGGGAAATCTGTGGTTTTTCATTTGTGGTGGTGGCCAACAGACGATGGGCGCTCATGAAATCTCCCATGATCTAATCTGCGCCCATACCAGGGGCGAGCGCGCCTACAGGCTCTGGCGGTTCAGGGACAGTGCTAGAGCCAAACCGGAGATAGAGCGTGGGCATCACGAACAGGTTAAGCAGGATCGAAGCGATCAGGCCACCCAGAATGACGATGGCCATCGGCCGCACGATTTCATAACCGGCAATATTGCCGGCAACGATCAACGGCAGGAGAGCCAGGCCTGTGGCTAAGGTCGTCATCAAGACCGGCGCCAGCCGGTCGCGCGCCCCGCGCAGGACAAGCTCTGGCCCAAACTCCTGGCCTTCATGCTGCTCGAGATGCTGGAAGTGGTTGATGAGCACCATACCGTTGCGCGCGGCAATCGCCAGCACCGCCAGAAAGCCAAAGAGCGAGCCGAGCGTGAAGACAGCGCCGCCCAGGAGCGCGGCCAGCACGCCGCCAGCCAGGGCCATGGGCAGGGTTGCCAAGTTGACAAAGGCCAGCCGCCAGCTCTCGAAGGACGCCTGCATCAGAAGGAACATGCCTATCACAACCGCCACGGCAACGGCGAATATGCGCTGCTGAGCCGCCTGCTGTGCGCCGGAGGCGCCGAGCACTTCGGCGTGGTATTCAAGTGGGAATTCGACTGCCAGAAGGCTACGTTCGATGTCGGCGGCGACGGAAGCGAGATTACGCCCACTGACAGTGACGCCAACGTCCACGAAACGGGAGACAATGTCACGCTTGATGACGACGGGAGAGGGCACGATGCGAACGCTGGCCAGCTCTGCCAGCGGCACGTGACCACCGCGGGGCGTGTTGATCAGCAGATTCTGAATATCAGTCAGGCTGTTGCGTATTTCCGGCGTACCCCAGACGACCACGTCGAACACTTTATTTTCCTCGTAAAGGTTACCGACGCGAAGGCCTGACAATAGCGTTGTCGCCTGCCGGCGGACATCGCCTGGTTTAATCTGATAACGCTCGGCCGCGGCCAGGTCCACCTCGATTTCCACTTGTGGCTCCTCAGCCTGGCGATCGGCACTCACCGCGGCGACACCGCTAATCCCGGCCAGGCTCTGCCGCACCTCCTCGGCCTTGGCGTAGAGGGCGTCCAGTTCGTGGCCGTAGATGCGCACGACGAGATCCTGGTCTGTTCCTGTCAGCGCCTCTACGGTTCTCTCCGGCTCATAAGTCTGCACCGTGCGAAATAGCCCGGCGTAGCCGTCAGTCACCGCTTGAACGGCGGCCAGTGTGGCGTCATAGTCGGCGGCCGGATCGAGGCTGACCCAAAGCTCACCGGAATTGATGCCGACTACGGCATCGCCGGTGATGGCGCGACCGACCAGGGAGCCGACATTGCGGACTCCGGGAATGGACCGCAACTCCTGAGTGGCTTGCGCCATCATGCGGTTCATTTCCGCACCAGACGTGCCGGGTGCGGCCTCCGCCTGGATCAGCAGGTCCGTCTGTTTGAACGAGGGCAGCAGCGACAGCCCGAAGAGGGGCAAGACCGCCAGACCGGCCACGACGAAGACAACGACGAGGATGAGCGCCAGGTAAGGGACGTGGATGGTCCGGGCCAAAACGCCATTGTAAGCGCGCTGTAGCCCGCTTACGAGGGGAGACTCACGGGGTCCCAGCGGCACATTGGCCAGAAGCGTCAGGCTTAGCGCGGGCGTCACGATTAAAGCGACGGCCAGGGATGCCAGCAGCGCCAGCACATAGGAGATGGCCAGCGGCTGCAGAAATGAGCCGGCCAGGCCCGGTATAAAGAAGAGGGGCACCACAGCCAGCAGAATGATCAGCATGGCAAAGGTCAAGGGGCTGCGCATCTCGAGTACGGCCTCAAGGACAATCGATCCTGCCGACTCATCACTACCCGCCTGGCGATGCTGACGAAGACGCCGGGCGATATTTTCGACGTCGATGATGGCGTTGTCTATGATGACGCCCAGGGCTATCACCAACCCCGCTAAAATCATCGTATTGAAAGTAGCCCCGCGCAGGTAGAGCACAAAGCCGGCGACTACCAGCGATAAGGGGATTGTCACCAGGCTAATCAAGGCGGTACGCCAGTTGAAGAAAAAGGCAGCGAGAACCAGCACGATTAGAACGGCGCCGATTAGCACCGCCGTATTGAGGTTGCCAATTGCCAGCTCGATGTAGTTGGCCGGCCGAAAAATGGTGCTGTCAATCTCTATCCCTTCAAGACCGGGCGCCATCGCATCAAGCGCTTCTTCTACTCCCCGCGTTACTTCCAGGGTGTTGGCGCCGGGGAATTTCTCGACGACAAGCAGGAGGCCGGGGCCATCGTTTAGGGCAGCGTCGCCAATGAGCGGTTGATGATCTTCGACCACCGTAGCCACGTCACCCAGGCGCCAGGCCGTGCCCACGACCGGCACCTGGGCCAGGTCGTCGGCCGACGAGATGGGCAATTCGTGCCGGATGGTGAGCCTTTGATTGGGGGTATCGATCCAGCCGGCGGTGCCGGGCGACGAAGCTTCCAAATAGCTCAAGGGCGATACCCACAGCGCTTCGCCGGTGGTTTCGATGACCTGCTGCAGCGTCACACCGTTGGCAGCCAACTGTTCGGGATCAACCAGCACCTGTAGCTGCCGGTCGCGGTGGCCCCAGATGGCCACGTTGGCCACGCCGGGTACGCCCATCAGGCGGGGCTTAACGTTCCAACGGGCCAGCACGCCCATCTCAAGCAGGGACAGCTCTTCGGAGGAAAGCCCGACCATCATGACCCGGCTCGTGGATGACAGTGGCTGCAGCATCGTCGGCGGACTGGATACGTTGGGTAAGGCAAAGGTCTGTGTCAGGCGCTCCTGAACCATCTGCCGGGCGCGAATGGGGTCGGTCCCGGGTTCGAAGATGAGGAGAATTGACGACAGCCCGGCAACCGACTCGGAGTAAATCTGGTCAAGCCAGGCCACGCCGTTGAGCAGGTCCGCCTCCAGCGGGACGGTGATCAGCGCTTCCATTTCGGCGGCGGAAAGCCCGAGGGCTTCGGTCTGAACCTCCACCAGCGGCGGGTTAAACTCGGGATAGACGTCCACGGGCATCTGGCGAAGCTGCACGATGCCAAAGACCATCAGCACCGCGGCGAAGATAACTATGAGGAGTCGAAGCCGTAGGCTCGCCCCAACAATCCAACGCATCATTTCTGGAACCCTCCTTTTGCAATCATATTTTTGCAAACATATTAATGAACTCGATGCCGAACAACGCGGCCGCAGCGGCCGGCACAGCCCCAACACTAGTCGGTGGACCGCAGAACAGAACCGCCAGGTCACCCTCTAGCACGAATGTCGCTCGTGAGTACCGCACCCGGCAAGCTATTGCTTATTTATGACAACTTCTTGGTCGCAAGTCCAAACTTTGGGTTTGGCGCTTTTTCCTCTTGTTTCCACCACGTGTCTGGTTCCTCCAAAAAAGCCATCAGTTCTTCAAGGGTAGCGAAGCCGCGCCGTTCGCCGCTGCGTGGGATTTCCAGGCGAAAGCGCCATACGGCCGCTTTGGCCAGATCCTGACTACGCTCTTCCCACAGCGTCAGCAGCAAGGTATGATAGCGTGGTGGTTTCTCAAAAAAGGTCACTGGCTTTACTCGGCCCGACTCAGGCCACGAATCGTGCTACAATGTCCGCGTAGGCTTACTCTAGCACACGATCGTGAATTTATCGTGCCTTTAGCGTGAATTTAAAGGGTACCCACCGTGCTATCGTATCGATCTTTGATATTGCTTGCCCAGGAATTGGAAAAAACGTCGTAAGTTAGTTTGTAAGGCTCTCCTACTATAATAGCGAGGGCTTCTTTACGTACCGTCATTTCATTCGTACCGGTAACCAGGTCTATAGCTAACGTTTGAATTTTCGGAAGGTCCGTTGCCGTACCTTCGTCGATAAGGCAGTGTTTTGTTTCATCGGTCCTGCGCATGCCCGGTTATAAACCGGCTGTTTGGTTCTACAGGTCAGGGAATCCAACCGTGAATGGACTACATCTGGCTCTCCTGGGTCAACTCGACATCCGGCAGAATGGCGTACCTCTTGCCGACTTCGAATCGCGCAAAGCGCAAGCCCTTCTCTGTTACCTGGCGGTGACGCGTCAAAAGCATAGCCGTGCGGTCCTGGCCGGCCTGCTGTGGCCCGAAATACCCGAGGTAAAGGCGCTGATGAACCTGCGCAAAGCAGTAACACTGCTGCACCGGTACGTTGACGAACACGTCCACGTGACGCGCCGCTCGCTGGCCTTTAATTTCGATACGCCATACAGGCTGGACGTTGGCCAGTTCGAGGTCGCTATGAGTATACGGAGGGACGTATCACCAGCCACCGTCGAAGTGATGAAAGAGGCGTTGGACCTCTACCGGGGTGAATTCCTGGCAGAGTTCTACGTGCGCGACGCGTTGCCTTTCGAAGAATGGATGCTGGCGCAGCGCGCGCGACTGCAGGAGTTGGCGCTGGATGGGCTATATCGCCTGGCGGTCTATTACTACAAGCAAGGAGCGTTTGACGACGCCCTCGGCTACACGCGTCGCCTGTTAGCTCTAGAGCCCTGGCGGGAGGAAGCTCATCGCCAGCAGATGATGCTGCTGGCGCAGATGGGCCAGCGTAGTGAAGCACTGGTGCAGTACGAGAATTGCCGCCGGGTGCTGGCTGAGGAGCTGGGCATCACACCCTCAGCAGAAACGGAGGCGCTGGCCACAGCAATACGGGCGGGGAATCCGGGCACGGGCGGGGGAGGAAGGGCAGGCCGAGAAGAATCAACGCCAGCCTATCAACCACTTTCCCAATCACCGCCCCAGCCTGCCACTCCCTCGCCGATGCACAACCTGCCGGCACAACGCACTCCTTTCGTCGGCCGAGAGGCAGAAACCAGCGACATTGTGCGATGGCTGCAAGATCGTGCCTGCCGGCTGCTGACCCTGGCCGGGCCTGGCGGCATCGGCAAGACCCGGCTGGCCATCCAGGCGGCGCAATATTTTGTCGATAGCACCAGGCAAGAGGCGGTCTTTGCCGATGGCGTCTTTTTTGTTCCTCTGGACGAGGTGAGCTCGGCCGAGTTCCTGGCGCCGGCAATCGCCAACAGCCTCAATTTTCCCCTTTACGACTCACCGGACCCCGAAGAGCAACTGCGCAACTTTCTGCAACGAAAGAAGGTGCTGCTATTGCTGGATAACTTTGAGCATCTGCCAGAAGGCGCTGAACTCATTTCTGAGATTCTGGCTACCAATCCTGGCGTAAAGGTGCTGGTCACCTCTCGCGAAGCCCTGCATATCCAGGAAGAATGGTTCCAGCCGGTGTGGGGGATGGCTTTTCCCAGGAACGCTGCTGAATGGCCGGAAGGGATAACGCCGGAGGGTTACAGCGCGGTGGAGCTATTCGTGCAGTGCGCCCGCCGCGCCCGCCCCGGCTTCTCGCTCAATGAAGAAGCGAGCTGCGTGGTGCGCATCTGCCAACTGGTAGAAGGGATGCCCCTGGGCATTGAGCTGGCGGCCGCCTGGATACGAGCGCTCTCCTGCCAGACCATCGCCCAAGAGCTGGAGCAAAGCCTGGATCTGCTGACTACTACCTGGTACAACCTGCCGCCACACCATCGCAGCATGCGCGCCGTCTTCGACCGCTCCTGGAAGCTCTTATCGGCCGCAGAGCGCGACGTGCTCAAAAGGCTGTCAGTTTTCCGGGATGAGTTTAGAGCAGAAGAGGCGGCCAATGTTGCCGGAGCATCGCTGCCGCAACTGGCCAGATTGATTGAGAAATCGTTGCTCCAGTATACGCCACCCGGCCGCTACCGGATGCACGAACTGCTGCGGCAGTTCTGCGCCGAAAAACTCCACACGGCTGCCGAAGACGGAGCGGAAACGCCAGATAAGCACGCCCACCTGGCTCCTGGCCATCTGGCACCGGCGCGAACGCCTTATAGCCAGGAGCAGAACTCATCGCCGACGATATCAGCTTGAGTTAGAGAACATCCTGCGCCCGTCACGTGTCGGTTTGGGTCAAATCGGCTACACTTAACGGTGGGAGTGGTTGTGCCCCGGTGGGCGCCCTAGTCTTCAAAATT
>Ga0256867_10000637_pt1 | contig 14116 bp, 9 predicted proteins | sample RVTome_15_FD_185939 | JGI IMG/M metagenome (GOLD analysis project Ga0256867, IMG submission 185939) | Soil microbial communities from uranium-contaminated site in the Upper Colorado River Basin, Wyoming, United States - RVT150D86 (HiSeq) ... | reverse complement strand
CTTTTTTCGCATCTGATTCCGGAGGCATTATTTTCGAACGCGTGGGCGGCCACGGAGTGCCGCCCCTACAAAACGAGATGTCGATCTACTATTCATGCTGATCGGCAATCGTTGACGAAAGAAGGGCGGCCCACCTAACTGGGCCGCCCTTGAAACAAAGTTACGGAAACCCGATCCGTGCTAGAAGGTAGCGACGCAAGGATCAGAAGCTAGCGATTCGGTGCTGTCCAGGTTTTGGTTGGTAATGGTCGCGGTTGTGCCATCGAATTTCGTGATGCTCATCGTGAATGGCTCGTTGTACGACTTGGCTCGGTCCCTCAGGATGCTGAGCGCAACCTCCTCGCCCAACAGAACTCCCCAGTAATTCGAACTGCGGAAGTGGATGCCCGCGTGGACTCCGTGACCAAAGCAGACGTTGAAGGCTACCTTGCTCAGTTCTCCGTTGATGTCCAGAGAATCTCTGTCCGAGCCTGTGTAATTTACGAGCGCAAGGCCATCCGTGGTGGGTTGCTTCACATCCGACCCGGCAGCGAGAAGCAGTGGCCGAATCTTTTGCGCACCGTTAAAGAAAAATTTCAGTGCTGTGGTGCACGCGCCGGCCACCGTTGCGTGGCCTCCGGTGTAGCACGGGTGTGTCGGCGAGCCCTCGGGATATGCCTGGGGTAGCAAGTGTGTGCCATATTTCTGAAGGATCTTGGGCAACACTGCTGAGGTCAGGACGTCCGAGTGCAAAGCCAGTGAAGCTTTGGGAACAGGTTTACTACCGATGCGCTTCGCTTCGAGCAGCGCACCGTATTCCTCAGGTCGCAGGCGCAAGTCAGTGATCCATTTGCGGCACCAGGAGGCTTTGAGCGCCCGCGTGGCCATTTCCGCAAGCGTCCCTGCAGCGTCGGGGCCGCCAAGAGTGCCGAAGGCCTTTTGGGTGTTCGAACCAATATAAGGGTTAGTCGGGTTCGGCGGTACCCCTATTCCAGCCAGCAGGAGGAAGGCGACGAAGTACCCTTGATAGAGCACGTCCACGCGGGTATAGGCAGTGAGGTCACGGCCGTTTCGGATAAACCGAAATACTGGATCATTGATTGGATTACCCGAGGCTCCGCCGTTCTGTATGTTCTGATAACTGACTGCGTCGGTCAAAAAGGCCTGGTCGGGAAGGAACGTACTGTATCTCTGTGTGAGTTCCTGCGCGCCGAAAAACGTCGGCTGAAGCATGAACTGCGACACGTATGGTCCTTTGACGTTGCCGTCGCCCTGGAAGACCTGTCCGCGGAACAAATTCTGCGGCGTCACGGGGAACGGAAACTGGTTATTCTGTGCGCTCCCGATGAAAGACCGCGAATTCAAGTCTGCGACAGCCTCAGCCACAAGCGCGTTACTTCCATATTCGGTAAATGGCACGTCGCGCAGCAGAGCCGCCCAGTAGTGCTCTACCTGCTCGCTTGCCGTCTGCGCAGTGGCAACGCCCGGCGCCGGCGGCGGGAGGGGAAAGGCATGTGAGTCGCGACCCTCCAGGTCGAACGCAAATGATGTTGCGGGACCGTTCAGCCGTGAATTGGGCCCTCCGCCTGGTGTTCCAACGATCACGTTTTGAAGGTCTGAGAATGTCCCTTCCTCAAGGCCGTTTAACAAACTTTGGAAGGAATTCTTGTTCGGCACGCCGAGGCCGTCATGGCGCAGCGCTTTGCTGTGCAGTGCGCTGAAGTCGTTGAACGCGGCCCTGTCGCCGTTGTCTGGGAGTACCCCAATGTTGATTTTATTGGCCTGGGCGGTGCTCCTGCGATAAATGAAGCTGTCATTCGTACGCTTGTTGGATTCATAGGGGATGGTCGAGGCCTCGGCGGTAGACCCTTGACCGCCGAGGAGCGGATGAAGGGGAACTGTCGCCGTTACGGCTGCTACCGTTGCGGCGCCCCTTACAAAGTTTCTTCTGCTTATTCTCGATTTCTCAGTCTTGGAAATGATCGGATCCTTCTTGTTTTCCATGTGATTTGCTCCCTTGCATCATTCGAACAACGAAGGTGGGCAAGTGCGTCTGATTTGATCGCGCGCGCTGAGAACATCCAAACGACGTGGGGACCGTCAGAAGCAAATGCGTTCATAATCTGGGCGGACGAAGTTGGGAGTGAAATCAGAAGTGCCCTTCTGAAATCGCAAAGAGTGAAGTCAATTCCGGGGGAAGGAGAACAGATCTCTGCCTGAAAGCGGAGCGTCTGCACGTCGGGAAGTTGCGGGACGAACTCCCACTAATCACTTGGCATCGCGGATAGGTTTTGTCAGAATCGCTGCTTAAGCAGAAAGTTCATTCTCAGGAACGAGACAACGTTCTGATCTTTTTTAGCGAGGTGAAATGTTTTACGAGACGCGACATCCTTGATCCAAACACCTTATTCGTCAATAATCCGTTCGGCTCATTTTTATAGCCTAAGTAAGTCATTTTTCATTGAGGTCAACCCCACTGAACTCAAAGCAGTTTCATATCCAAGTCGAGGGAACAGCGGATGCGGCGTTTGCCGTTGACGCCGCGGGGCGAATCAGTGCGTGGAACAACGCTGCGGCAGAACTGTTTGGGCTAAGTGAAGCAGAAGCGATCAGCATTCCGTGCCATGAGATTCTTCAGGGCTCTGATGAGAAGGGATTAGTTTGTTCAGAACATTATGTCATTGAGCGCGCAGTGCAAGATAATCGGCCGCTGATGAATTTCGATTTACGAGTTCAAACAAAAGCCGGGAAGCTATGGTGTAACCTGTCCATATTGATCGCGAGCGACCCGGCATCAGGAGCGCGTCACGCTATTTACATCGTCCGCCCGCGCGAGATGCGGAAGCGACTCGAACAGGCACTAAGCGAATTTGTACGGACGCAAGCCGGGAGCGGTTTGAACGGTTCGCCAATGATCTCTTCGGCGCCCGCGCCAGGCCTCAATGTTCGCCTCACTACTCGTGAAGTTGAAGTGCTAAAAAGTTTGGCAAAGGGCCACACTACTAGAGCCATTGCCAATCAACTCAACATCAGCTCGGCTACTGTAAATAATCACATCAAACACATTCTCAAAAAACTTGACGCTCATACTCGCCTCGAAGCAATACGACTTGCCGAGAGTGTGGGCGTAATCTAGCCGCAAACGGGCACAAAAAAGCACAGAAGTGTCTTCGTAAGCTCCAGCAGTTTCAACTCGATACTTCAACGCGGTCTTATTGTCACGAATCTCGTTGTGCCTCTGTGGTTCACAAGTAGAAGCACCGGCTTACCGCCTGAACGTTCCAGTGCGGTCCTCATTTCGGCTAACGAGCGCGCGGGCTGCTGATTTACCTGCTCAATCACGTCGCCGCGCTGAATTCCAGCATCCGCGGCGGGACCCACTGGATCGATTTCCTCTACGACCAGTCCCTGAGTACCAGGGTCAATTCCCAACTGTTGTGCGATCGCCGGAGTCAGCGGCTGCACGGCAAGTCCCAGTTTGCCGGTATTATCTCCGGGCGATTCTGATGAATTGTTCTGCGCCGGGCGGGCAGGACGTTCCTCAGGCACGAACTCTCTAAGCGTGGCTCTTAATTCCTGTTCGTTTCCATCCCGCAAGATCCTTAACGTAACTGTGCGTCCCGGTTGCGTGCCTGCTACGTCGTTGCGAAAGTTGTTAGGGTCGGAAACAACGTTTCCATTAAGGGCGAGAATCACGTCGCCCCGCTTCATTCCAGCTCTCTCCGCGGCACTGCCCGACTGAATCTGGCTGACGATGAGTCCTCTCACATTGTTCAAGCCTAAATTCGCGGCGATATCTTCGGTTACGGGCTGCACGACAATGCCCAGGTGGCCGCGACGCACTTCTCCGTTCTTGAGCAGTTGGTCCAGAACATCGCGAGCCATGTTCGAAGGAATCGCGAAGCCGATGCCGATGCTGCCGCCCGATGGTGAAAGTATCTGGGAGTTGATCCCAATCAGGTTCCCATTACTATCGACCAATGCGCCACCGGAGTTTCCCTGGTTGATTGGTGCATCTGTCTGCAGAAAATCTTCGAAACTGCCATTGCTCAAACCAGTGCGACGGCTCTTCGCGCTGATGATTCCCATCGTTACGGTCTGCCCGATGCCGAGAGGATTGCCAACCGCAAGGACCAGATCGCCAACCTGCACTTTGTCAGAATCAGCCAGCGCCAAAACTGCCAACCCGGATGCACTAATCTTCAAAACCGCAAGATCGCTTGGGGCATCAGAGCCAACCAGCTTCGCGTCAATAAGCTGACGCCCTTTGATCTCAACTTCGATCCGATCGGCCCCGTCGATCACGTGATGGTTTGTCAAAATGTAACCATCGGCAGAAACGATCACTCCCGATCCCAATCCTCTTTGGCGCTGCTCGGGTATGGTCGGCAATCGATCACCAAAGAAGCGCCGAAAGAAAGGATCGTCCATGAATGGAAACTGACGTGGAGCATGACGACGCGATTCCGTCCGGATGGTAACGACGGCCGGTGAAACTCGATTGACCACTTCCGCAAATGATGCCTGCACACCGGCACTTGTCGTAACAGGCTGAGCGGGCGGCGGGGGAAGGCTGGGTGTTTCTTCTCGACCGCATGCGCTTAGCGAAATCTGCAACACAAGCAGCAGCAGTAGATTCTTGGGAAAGCGCGCCAGTCTCCAGTCGACCGACACCCTTAAATCAGAAAAAACCATTGGAAACGTCCCTTCTAACTATAATCCCCACAACTGTTTACCCGAGTTTCACGAATTCCTCATCGATTTCGCTCATTCTCTGGAGCTGCCGTCGGCATGAGTGTAATCACCCACATAACTGAGTGTTTGTTCTGTTTTAGGCACAGTGTTGTTTCATTATCATGATTAGCGATATCAGACAACGCAGAAAACTATGATGACAGAAAACGTAGTGATGGAATCTCTCAAGTTATTTAATTCACGAACAGCTCCGGGAATCGCGTTAACGACGTGCCCAGCGTGCGAGATGGTGTGGCTGGCGCCGGGTCTGAGGCAGGGTGATACTTACGAGTGCCGAAGTTGCGGTTTCAGTTTTGTCGTTCATCAATCGGTCGAGAATCGAAGGGCTGTTCCCACTGATTCGAACTAACAGTTCTCTCAAAAGCCGCCTGCATCCGGAGGTCCAACGACTTCTAGATTAGCGCAGTTGAGGCAAGCCTGTACCAGAGCGGGCATTGCCGAGCGCCGAGCGCCTGGACGCCATAGCTCCAGGCGCCGGCAATCTGGTTCAAACGTTTTCGAGACAATTAGCGACTCGCGGACGTGACTCTTACCGCTTCACGATTCTGATCTGTCCTGCTTTGCACAAAAGCCGATCTCTCGGTTCTTAAACTTTTAACGAGCTCCAAGTGGCCAGAAATATGGAATCAGGAGCAAGGCAATCAAGGCGAGAATCAGATCCAATGGAATTCCCATCAGGATGAAGTCCTTGAAACGATATCCACCTGGTCCATAGATCATGAGGCTTGTCTGATACCCGATCGGCATAGCGAAGGATGCCGACGAACCGAAGGTTATAGCTGCCAGCAGTGACATCGGATTGATTCCCATTTTCGCTGCTACCGAAATCGTGATCGGAGCGAGCAGCGCCACTGTTCCGCTGTTTGACATAAGCTCCGAGATGATGACTGCCAGGAAAAAGAAACCGGCCATGACCAGGAATGGACCGGTGGTAGTGGAAAGCCCTGCTAGCCAGTCAGCGAGCAAAGTGGTCAGGCCCGTCTTATCCAACGCAGTTCCGAGCGCCAACGAACCTGCTAGTATGAATACCAGGCTCAAATCTATAGCTCGATAAGCTTCGCTCGGACGTAAGCATCCGGTAAGCATCAGGACGGCGCAACCTGCTGTGGCTGCTGTTACGATTGGGAAAAGACCAAACGACACCACAATCACGACCGCGACCAGAGTCAAAATAGTAATCGTTAGTTTTCCCGGCCGCTCTTCGGGGTGGGCCGGAGTTCCGACAACAACGAAACCCTTGGTTTCGGCCAGAGCTTGAACCGCATCATTCGTGCCCTCGACAAGCAGCATGTCTCCCGCCATAAGCGTCGTAGTGGAAGGCCTGTCGTTTATCTCACCTCGTCGCCTTAGCGCCAACACAATGGCGTCATACCGTTCAGCGAAGCGTGCGTCCTTGAGGGTGCGACCGATTAGCCCGGAAGTGGTTAATACCACTACTTCGGCGAGCTGAACATTCGGGGATGAAGCTAATGGTCCCTGGTCCGTAGTTGCCGGTTCCTCATCAGTGGTTGTTGAATCTCTTTTCCAGGAGAAGGCTCTCGGCCGGTGCAACTCCAGGCCGTTTTGAGCGGCTAGCGCCAAAACATCCTCCAGTGCTCCGCGAATCAGCATTGAATCATACGGAACCAGAACGACCCGGCGATTCTCAATGGCAATGGCCTGACCTTCACGCAGGAGTCCCAACAAATCTACGTCGAAGTCCCTCTCGAAATTTTCGGCATGAACTTCACGGCTGTCCCACGAGCCATCAGGTTGGACGATCAACTCTGCCAAGTACTGCTCGCCCAGTTGCAGAACACCGTCATCGCCGGCATTTGTTCGTGGCAAAAATCTTCTGCCGACCAGGAGTATGTAGGCGTAGCCCAGGATAAGCATCGGCAAGCCGACTTTTCCCAGCTCGAACATCGAGAAACCGGGTAGCCCATGGCTCCGCGCAAACTCGTGAGTCACCAGATTCGTAGAAGTTCCGATAAGCGTGCACATGCCACCGAAAGTAGCGGCGTGCGACATCGGCATCAGCAGGCGGCTGGGGCTTGCGTCCGTCCGTCGGCACACTTCGATCAGCACTGGAATGAAGACGGCGACAGCCGCTGTGTTGTTGACGAATGCCGATAGCCCACTAATGAGTATCATGACAACCACCGTCAAAGTAAGTTCGGAGTTGCCAATCGGGGTGAGCAAACGGCGAGCGATGTAGGTGAGCGCTCCCGTGCGCTCAACGCCGGCGGATAAGACCAACACGGCGGCGACGGAGATCGTCGCAGGATGGCTGAATCCGGAGAACGCTTCGTATGGAGTTAGCACCCCGGTAAGAAGCAGCGCCAGCAAGGCGAGAAGCGCCGTGACATCCGGTGCCAGTCGCTCGCTGACAAAGCCATACATGGCAGCCGCTAAGATCAGCAGCGTCACGACGGCCTTGATCGTTTCTGCATTGAGTGCTAAGTCAAACATTTGGTTATTCTACTCAAAGGGGGAAATCATCCATGATCAAACTTGACCGTATTCTGTGCCCAACAGACCTCTCGGAAGATTCCGGGAGAACTTTGCGTTATGCAGTGGCGCTCGCGCGCTCCTCCGGAGCGAAGCTCTGTGTTTGTCATCGTCCCAAACCGTCAGCGGACCCCGAAGATTCAGTGCGTATGATCCAAGCACTCATCGAAGCTGGTCAAGCATTCGCGGCAGGCGCCGTTAGCGATGGTTCAGTTTTAGATTGGGAGAGCGTGTTGCTTGAGGGTCCAGACCTGGGAACAGTTATCACGCGCGAAGCAGAGTTGAGGAAAGCAGACCTGATCTTTATGCGTTCGCGTCGTCGCCCACTTGCCGCTGCGCTGCTCGGCTCGACCGCGGAAGCGGTCTCGCGTCTGGCGCCCTGTCCCCTGCTGGTAATGCATGCTGATGAGCGTGAATGGCTCGACGATTCTACGGGGGCCATTGTTCTTCGCAGGGTTCTCGTGGCTTACGATTTCTCTCCCCATTCGGAGCTGGCTCTTCAGTACGCTTTGACACTGGTGCAACAGTACCAGGCTGAGTTACATATGTTGCACGTGCTGCCAGAGCCTATCTTCGACCAACCTGAAGCTGCCTGGGTCGGGCAGGAGACAAATACGCCGTACCATCAGGCTGCCCGACGTCTACAGAATGCCGTTCCTTCCGAGATTCATCTGTGGTCCAGTGTCACGCATGCCGTGCAGTATGGAAAACCCTACGCAGAGGTTTTGGCTTACGCGGAAAAATACGAAATTGATCTGATATCAATGGGTGCGCATGGACTCGGCTTTGGTCTTAACACGTTGTTTGGCTCGAATGTGGATCGAGTGCTCAGGCAAGCACGATGTCCTATTCTGATCGCGCATCCGCCGCTTCAACCGGATGATACCGGGGTGGTTGTCTAATACATCGGTTTCCGCTTAAGAGTACTGGGATGCCATGGCATCTCGAACGAGTTGGGTCCTTTCTCTAGCGGCAAGCGCGAAACTCCACGTGACGAGCCCGTGGCATCTTTTCGACTTTTTGTGCAAGGCCGGGCGACGACGAACCTCTTACTGAGCTGTCTTTTGAGGTGCGTGAAGATTTTGGTCCAATCGAAATCCATGAGCTTATTTAACCTGTCTGCTCTCAACGAGGTCGGATTGCGCAGGTTCTTCGGGTTTGAAGCGTCGCGAGAGATACTCCGAGCGCGGAATATCGTCCTCGCGAGTACCGGTAGTATCGTGAAACAACAATACTGCGTGAGGGTACGGTATCTCTATGCCAGCCTCGTCAAGAGCAAGCTTTATTCCTGTTACAACTGCGTCCTTCACTTTCAAAAGCTGTGTATCGCGTGACTCGACCCAGAAGAAAACGTCGAAATTAACCGATGAGACACCTAACTCCGCGACAAACACTCCTGGCTCTGGTTTCTTGAGGACACCTTCAACTCGCCCAAGAACCGTGCGGATTATCTCGCGCGCTTCCTCGATCGAGTCTTTGTATCCAACACCAACGGTAAAGCACAATCGCCTGCTTTCATACGCCGTGCGAACCAGAATCTCACTTGTATAAACCTGCCCGTTTGGTATTACTGCCCGCTCACCATCAGGAGTTCTGAGTCGGGTTGAGCGGACGGTAATCTCCTCTACCTGGCCCTCATAGTCTCGTGTTCTGATTACGTCGCCGACAATAAATGGACGCCGCCAAAGGAGCAGAATGCCCGCGAAGAAGTTCTGCAACACGTCCTTAAAAGCAAAACCAATTGCGACCGAAGTAATTCCCAGGCCCGCGATCAAATCTCCGGGCCGAAAGGTGGGAAAGATAATTACTGCTGCGACGAATAGCCCGAGCAACGTAATGACAAAAGACACGAGCCTGCTCAACAGATCTGCGAGTGTCACGCCAAGCAGTGTACGTTTTCCCGCCGTCAGGAGAACTCGTTTTGCAATGCGTCCGGCAATAACAAAGATGACTAATACGATCGCGCCCATGATGAGGTAAGGCACGCGAGCCAGGAGCGCAGCAACAATATTCGACAGGCTCTGGAGAATGATATCGGGATCCGCTGAATCCGGAATCGAGGACTGCAGTAGTAGTTTCATCACCTAAATTGCCGCGTTGACCACCAGGGGGGATCGAGATAGGGGAATAAACAATAACACGTCACCCGTTACAACGCTCAAGAGACAAATAGGTACGGTCATACTTGAACAGTTTCTCTGCGTAATCTCTGCGTTCTCTGCGTCTCTGCGGTTTAATGCGCAAGAAAAATCAAGTAAACCGCTGAGCTGCAGAGGACGCAGAGGTTACGCAGAGAAAGTTAGAGCGAGTGTGCTGATGCATCAACGAACGCCGCGCTGGTGTTGGTCAAACACGTGGCTGTCCGTGCCGTCGTGAATTTGGCCATCACGCATTATCTGGCGGTAGGACACGTAAAGATTTGAGAGCCTGTCAACCGCCGCCGGATCGCTGCGAGCCAACAGAGCGATAGTCTCGTGCCGTTGGACAAGAACATTCCTCAAATTCTGACGTTGATTTGATGACAGGTCTGTTTGGAACTCGCCCTTGATATGCATCTCGAGCGAGACGAAGAAGTCGCTGGCGGTCTGGCGCGCTTGCTCGTATTCGCCGCGTCCAGCGTTGATGGTCGCTTCGGATAATTGATTTTCCAACTGTGTCAACCGAAGCTCTCGCCTTGTGACGTCGCTCTTGGAGGCAGTTTCTCGCACCATAACCCACATTGGAACGGCGCCAACTAAGAAGAACACTACGGCGAGAGCGGCATAAAGGCCAAATCTGCGCCAGCGAATCGAACGACGCACCGTGCCGTTCGAAGGGCTGCGAAGTCTGGGCAAGGCATCGGTGGCTTTGGATTCCGGTACTGTTTGATCTGCGGCATTCATTTACTTTTTAGAGTTTTCCGACGATTTACTAATTCTGTTTAGGCCACCTTGCCCCTTGCTGCTTTTTCAGGCATTAGTACTCGATCAATTGCGTGAATCAAGCCATTTCGCGCGCGGATGTCGACATGAAGCAACCTTGCTCCCGCAATCCTGGGTTGGTCGGAATTACTTATAAGAAGGTCGTTTCCACAAACACTTGTAGCTCTCGACAGAACTCGTAAGTCATTAAAGCAGATCCTTCCGGGAACGATATGGTAGCTAAGCACTTCCGCCAGGTTTCCACAGCTTTGAGCTTCTAACAGCCGATTGAGTGTTTCGCCGGGAAGATATGCGAACGCTATATCCGCCGGCGCAAAGACTGTATAGGAGGAGACATTTCTGAGTTGCTGCTCCAACGTTGATCCCTCTAACATTCGAGTAAAGGTCTGAAAGATCCCACTGCGGATCGCCGTGTCGATCAGGTTTGCTTCAATCATTTATTTACCTCCTCGAAACCTTCAAAGCGCCTTACCCGAAATGGCCACAAGGAAGCACAAAAATCGCAAACGATTTAACGAAGGCATTTGTGCTTGCGTGCTCTCCAAAGACTCTTCTAAAACTGAGCCGGCATTACTCACGCACGTCTGGCGCCCTCACCACAGGCACAAATGCTATATCGAAGTGGCTCTTATTGCGTGAGTGATGTCACCTATCGTCGTGGTGGAAACACTTATAGGTCCATTGCACTTCTTGGATCAGGTGGTTCAATCATTTGATAATCCTTCGTGAGTCGAAACCAATAGAAACCTCGAGGTCCTATAGAAAGCTGATAAGCGCTCGCGCCGATTGAAGGGAATTCGGCTCCCCCCATCATCTCAACGGGTATCAAACCTTCATACTCCTGCAGGAGCAGTTCGACTGGCTGCGCAAACTGCGACAGGTTGAAGACACAAAGAGCCGTTTCATCCAAATAGCTCCGCGTGAAGGCGAAGACTCTACGATTAATCGGTTTGATGATACGAAGCGTTCCGCGCGCAAAAACCGGGTGCTCCTTTCGCAGGTGAATCATTTCGCGGAACCAGTTCAGGAGCGAGGTGCCATAGCGCTGCTGAGCCTCCACGTTAACTGATTGATATCCGTAAACGGGATCCATGATTACCGGAAAATAAAGACGCTCAAAATCAGCCTGTGAGAATCCCGCATTCCGATCGGCCGACCACTGCATAGGTGTGCGCACACCGTCACGGTCGCCAAGATAGATATTGTCTCCCATTCCAATTTCATCGCCGTAATACAGAAACGGACTTCCCGGCAGGCTGAATAAGAGCGCGTGAAGCAGCTCGATTCGCCTGCGACCATTCTCCATTAATGGCGCCAGACGCCGGCGAATGCCCAGGTTGAGTCTCATGCGGCGATCTTTTGCGTATTCGTTGTACAGGTAATCGCGCTCTTCATCTGTCACCATTTCCAACGTCAGTTCATCGTGGTTTCTAAGGAACATTCCCCACTGGCAGCCATTTGGAATATTTGGAGTCCGTTCCAGTATTTCAACGATGGGCCGCCGATCCTCCTGGCGCAGTGCCATAAACAACCGGGGCATAATGGGAAAGTTATAAGCCATGTGAAACTCATCGCCCTCACCGAAATATTGGACCACGTCCTCCGGCCACTGGTTTGCTTCGGCAAGTAACAACGCATCCGGATAAGAGCTCTCCACGTGTGCTCGCAGTCTTTTTAGAAAATCGTGAGTCTCCGGTAAGTTTTCACAGCTCGTGCCGTCTCGTTCGAAAAGGTATGGCACTGCGTCAACTCGAAATCCGTCCATTCCGAGATTTAGCCAGAAACTAACTATCTCGAACATCGCTTGTTGGACCTCAGGATTGTCGTAATTGAGATCGGGCTGATGACTAAAGAAGCGATGCCAGTAATATGCACCAGCCGCTTCATCCCACGTCCAATTTGAACGTTCCGTATCTTTAAAGATGATGCGAGCTTCGGTGTATCTTTCGCTCGAATCGCTCCACACATACCAATCACGCTTTGGTGAATCAGGCGAAGATCGCGAAGCCTGGAACCACGGGTGCTGATCTGAGGTGTGATTGATGACGAGGTCCGCGATTACGCGAATCCCACGTGTGTGGGCTGCAACTAGAAAATCCGTAAAGTCGTCGATGGTTCCATAGTCCGGCAACAGAGCGTAATAATCCGCTATATCATATCCGCCATCGCGCAACGGTGATTCGTAAAAGGGCAACAGCCAAATGCAATCGATTCCCAACCATTCCAGATACTCGAGCTTTGCGGCAAACCCACGAAAATCACCGATGCCGTCCCGAGTTGAATCGCAAAAACCTCGAACGTACACCTCATAAAAAACTGCGTCCTTATACCAATCGTTAGCCATTTTCAGTTTGTCCTTTGTGATTCTCTGTGCAACCTCTGTGTCCTCTGTGTCTCTTGTGGTTAGACAATAGCCGATGAAAGTCACCACAGAGGCACAGAGGACACAGAGGTTGCACAGAGAAGAATTCAAATTAGGGAACTGCTCCTTTGCCGGGAACTTTTGTCAAAAGAGCAAGGAGTTGTTCGAATATTTGACTCCGCTTTAATAACCCGCAATGAGTAAAACTACCTACACGTGTGAGTGATAAGACTGATGTCCTCACAATATCGATTTCGCTAGAATCCATGCGCTTAGCAAGATGTGGCAAGTTGCGGCTCGCTCCACAAGAGCAGGGCAGAGCCGTAGCGCCCATGGATACTGGTCACATCGCCCAAACACCTTGAGGCGTCGAAAGGCGCCTCAAGTTGCGTATAGCAGTTTTCCCTCCGTTATCCATAACACCAGGGCACGAGTGAAACAAAATGAAAAATTACCAGAGCCCACAATCCAAAGAAGGCACAAATGCGACCAGCCGCAAAATATGAGTACTGAACTAAAAAGCCAGAGAGTAATCGTCGTGTCAAACCGTTTACCGCTGACCTTGAAGAGCGTCGGCGACGCGTGGCAAAGCAGGAAGACCGCCGGAGGCTTAGCTACAGCGATGGGTCCAGTGCTGCAGCAGAGCGAGGGAATCTGGATCGGATGGACGGGCGAAACGTCTTCGACTGACGATGAAAAACGTCGCGCTCTAATTGAGGGATGGTCAAAGCAGCATCGATATTTCGCGGTGGATCTGGACCCCGAAACGGCTCACGGCTTTTACGAAGGAATTGCAAATCAGGCTCTTTGGCCGGTTTTCCATCACTTCCCTGGGCTTCTGCTTTTTGATCCCGAAGATTGGAACGCGTATGTCAGAGCAAATGAAACTTTTCGCGATGAGATACTCAAACACCTTCGTCCGAATGATCTCGTCTGGATCCACGACTACCATTTCTTACTCTTACCACAAATGCTGCGCGAGGCGGTCCCGAATATTTCAATAGGTTTCTTTTTACATGTACCTTTTCCGTCGTCATCAGTTTTTCGCATTCTGCCCAAGCGGGAGGAATTATTGCGTGGGATGCTGGGCGCCGATTACCTGGCTTTTCATACGTACCGTTACCTGCAAAATTTTCGCACTTCAAGTCTAAGACTGCTTGGCCTTTCCAGTGAGATGGACCGGGCTGAAGTAGGAAAACGCATTGTGAAGCTCGACGCATTGCCCATTGGAATCGCCGCTAGTGACTTCAACGTTCTTCTGACCAGGAACGAAGATACGAGAAAACAATTAACCGAGCTGAAACAACGTTACAACTATCGAAAGATAATTCTCGCCGTTGATCGGCTGGACTACACCAAAGGAATACCCGAACGTTTACGCGCGTATAAGCGGTTTCTGAGAAACTTTCCGGAATGGCAAGGGAAAGTAGTTCTCATCCAAATAGCTGTTCCGTCGAGAGAGCGAGTGCCAAAATACAGCAAACTTCGCAAAGAGGTCGATGAACTCATCGGCGAGATTAACGGCGATTGGAGCACCGCCAACTGGTCGCCAATTACCTACGTGCGCCGGAACTTGCCGCAATCCGAACTCGCGGCCCTTTACGCCGCT
>Ga0256867_10000636_pt1 | contig 14133 bp, 13 predicted proteins | sample RVTome_15_FD_185939 | JGI IMG/M metagenome (GOLD analysis project Ga0256867, IMG submission 185939) | Soil microbial communities from uranium-contaminated site in the Upper Colorado River Basin, Wyoming, United States - RVT150D86 (HiSeq) ... | reverse complement strand
CACCCGTACCCCGCCCCCCGCCGCGGAGTCGACCAGTGCCACCCCGTCGCCGAACAGCCCGGCGTGCACCGGGTTGGGGAGGAGCCGCCACGATTGGCCCCCGTCGGTCGACCACCAGGTGTGCGGGCGCCAGTCGTTGCCGCCGCTGGCGGTGATCCCGCCGCCGTCGTAGGACAGCCCGGTCACGCTGTAGTCGGCCGCCGCCGTCCGCCCGTCGCCGTCGAGCGCCAGCGGTGCCGAGGGGTTGCTCCACTTGGCACCGTCGGTCGAGCGCCAGACCACCGGCTGGCCTTGACCGTTGGCATCGGTCGTGTAACCGCCGGTCACGATGACGTCGCCGGTCCAGATCACCGACTCCAGTGCCTGGCGGCCCGGACCGCCGAGGCCGGGGGCCTCGACCCTCGACCACGTCGTGCCGTCGGGTGAGAACCACGCAGCACCGTCCTGCCCGTCGCCGGTGGCCGACCCGACGGCCACGAAGCCGTTGGCCACGGCGGCGATGTCGCGGACCGACTCGTCGCCGGTGGTGTCGAACGGTCCTCCGGCACCGTCGTCGACGCTGCGCCACGCTTCGCCGTCGGCACTGAACCACAACCGGGGGCGCACCTCGCCCCAGGCGTTCTCGCCCCCGGCCACCAAGATCCCGGTCTCGTTGCTGGCCACGTCGAACGCCCACTGCTCGTGGTCGCCCCCCAGCGCCTCGGACGTGCTGAGCGTCCAGCCCTGGTCGTCGCCCGCCGCCTGGTAGCGCCAGATGGCAGCGTCGGAGTCGGGCTCGTCGCCCACCCAACCCACGGCCAGCAGGTTGCCGTCGGCGTCGCGCTGCCCGGCCGTCATGACTTCACTGACGCCCTTGTGGGCCGGTTCCACGTCGGATCGCTCCCAGCTGCGGCCGTCGTCCGCCGACCACGTGGAAGCCACCGTGGTGCCGGACCTCGGGTCCAAGACCGATCCCAGGATGAGCCACGGTTGGCCCTCGGCCGCGGGTGCCAGCAGGTCGGCCACGTCGGCCACCGGCTCCTCGTAGGCGATGGACGACCCCGCCGCCCGCTCGAAGGTGGGATCGGCGTTGTCGGAGGAGGCGTCGGAGCTCCCGGCGCAGGCGCCCGCGACCAGGGCCAACCCACTGGCGGCGAAGGCTGCGAGACGGCCGGCGCTCACGCCGGTCATGCGGTCGCTCTCCTTTGGCCGGATGCCGCGGGTCCTGGCGTGCACGGAGAACCTCCGGTCGTCGATCGAGTGCCTGTCGAGTTCCCCCAAAGTCCCAGTCGGTGTTCGATTCTCGTCGCTGGGGACCGCCCCGTACAATCGAACCGTCATGTGCGAGGCAGCGAGGCCCCCAGGTGAAGGTCGGCGTGCTGGCCCTGCAAGGGGCGTCAGCAAGGCACGCGACGATGCTGTCACGGCTCGGCGTCGAGCCGGTGGCATGCCGCCTGCCGCCTGATCTGGACGACGTCGACGCCTTGGTGCTGCCGGGCGGCGAATCGACGACGATGTCGATGCTGCTCGAGTCGTCCGGACTGTTCGAGCCGCTGGCCGAACGGCTGGCCGCGGGGACACCGGCGTTCGGTACCTGCGCCGGCATGATCCTGCTCGGCCGCGAGATCCTCGACGGGCGCGACGACCAACGCTGCTTCGACGCCATCGACATCGCCGTGCGCCGCAACGCCTTCGGACGCCAGGTCGACTCGTTCGAGTCGGATCTCGATGTCGCCGGCGTCGACGGCGACCCCCTCCACGCCGTGTTCATCCGGGCGCCGGTGGTCGAGGCTGTCGGCGACGACGTCGAGGTCCTGGCTACGGTCGACGGCCGACCCGTCCTGTGCCGGCAGGGGCGTGTGCTGGTGGCGGCGTTCCATCCCGAGCTCGGCGACGACCCGCGGCTCCACGAGCTCTTCATCGACGAGGTGGTGTGATGTCCGGCCATTCCAAGTGGGCGACCATCAAGCACAAGAAGGCCGCGACCGACAAGGCCCGGGGCAAGCGGTTCGCCAAGCTGCTGCGCCAGGTCGAGGTGGCGGCGCGTGAAGGAGGCGGCGACCCTGAGGCCAACCCCACGCTGCGCACGATGTTCCAGAAGGCCCGGGACAACTCGATCCCCATGGACACGATCGATCGGGCGATCAAGCGCGGCACGGGCGAGCTCGAGGGGGTCACCTACGAGGAGGTCACCTACGAGGGCTACGCGCCGGGGGGTGTGGCGGTGATGGTCGAGGTGCTCACCGACAACCGCAACCGCGCCGGCGCCGACATCCGCAACGTGTTCACCAAGAACGGCGGCTCGATGGCGGAGCCGGGCGCAGTGGCGTGGCAGTTCGACCGCAAAGGGACCATCGTCGTGCCGCGCTCCGTGGACGAGGAGGAGCTGATGCTCGCCGTCCTCGACGCCGGGGCCGAGGACATCGTCGACGACGGCGATTCCTGGCGGGTCACCACGCCGCCCACCGAGCTGCACGCCGTGCGAACGGCGCTGGAGGGCGCCGGTATCGGGGTCGAGTCGTCGGACCTGACCATGGTGCCGCAGACGACCATTCCGCTCGACACGGCCGAGGGGGCCAAGAGGGTGCTGCGGCTCATCGACGCCCTGGACGAGCACGACGACGTGCAGGCGGTACACGCCAACTTCGACATCCCGGACACCATCCTCGAGACCGTGGAGGCTGCACCGTGAGCGAGCACGTGGCCGTGGGGCGGGCGGCGCCCGACTTCACCTTGCCGGGCACCGACGGCACCCCTGACGGACACCGCGACTACACGTTGTCGGATTTCAAGGGACGGCCGGTGGTGCTGGTCTTCTACCCGGGCGACAACACTCCGGTGTGCACCCGCCAGCTCAACAGCTACACCGCCGACATCGACCAGTTCCGGTCGGTGGAGGTCCAGGTGCTGGCCATCAGCCCCCAGTCGATCGAGAGCCACGATGGCTTCAGCGCCAACCAGGGCGGGTTCGCGTTCCCGCTACTGGCCGACGGCGACAAGGCCGTGGGCAGGGCCTACGGCATCCTCGGGCCGGTCGGGTTTTACCGGCGCTCGATCTTCGTGGTGGACGGTGAGGGCACGGTTCGCTACGCCCACCGTGCCGTGGCGGGGCTCTGGTTCCGGCCCACCGACGAGGTGGTCGAGGCGGTTCGCAGCGCATCGGCTCAGGGCCCCAGCGGATAGAGCGCTCCGAAGGGCACCCCCGCGTGGGCATTTGTTGCCGGGTCGCAGCTCAACAGCTGGGCCTCACCAGAGCGCTGACCACCCTAAGCCACGAGGACGTGCCTATCCGCTGATCCTCTTACCCCACCGGGCATCCACCTGGCGGTGGTGCGGGTCGGCTAGCCTCCGAACTCGTGTTCGTGCTCGGCATCGATCCCGGCCTGTCGCGGTGCGGCTACGGCGTCGTGGAGCGGCTCGGGCACGGTCGATCCCGGGCGGTGGCGGCCGGCGTCCTGCGCACCGATCCCGCTGCACACGTCCCCCAGCGCCTGGCCGCCCTGCAGGCCGACTTGCGCTCGCTGCTCCGGGAGCACCGGCCGGCAGTGATGGCCATCGAGCGGGTGCTGTTCCAGGCCAACGCCCGCACGGCGATACCGGTGGCCCAGGCGGCCGGGGTGGCCATGGTCGAGGCGGTGGCGGCGGGATGCCAGGTGGTCGAGTACTCGCCCAACCGGGTGAAGCATACGATCACCGGCCACGGCGGGGCCGACAAGCACCAGATGGAGCGCATGGTGCAGACCCTGCTCGGCATCGCCAGGCCGCTGCGCCCGGTGGACGCCGCCGACGCCGTGGCGGTGGCGCTCTGCCACCTGGCTCACGCCCCGCTGCGCGAGCGGGTCGACGCCCCCGCCGGCCCGTCGACGCGGGGCGATAGGGTCCGCGCCCGAACTCCCGAGGCAATCGGTACCGGCCCCCGGACCGCATTGCCTCGAGAGCGCTCCGGCGGACCGTATTGCCTCGGCACCCAGGCGGAACCGGCACGCTCGGAGGAACGGCGGTGATCGGGTCGTTGCGGGGCCGGTTGCTCGACCGGGGGGCCGCCGACGGGGCCGCGGGTGAGGTGCTCGTGGAGGTCGGCGGCATCGGCTACCGCGTGACCGTCGCGCCCACCACGGTGGTGGCCCTGGGCGACGTCGGCGACGAGGTGTTCGTGTGGGTGCACCATCACGTGCGGGAGGACGGCCAAACGCTCTACGGCTTCAGCGGCCGCGACGAGCGGATCACGTTCGAGGCGCTGATCGGTGCGCACGGGGTGGGCCCCTCGCTGGCGCTGGCGATCCTGTCGGTTCACGATCCGGTGGCGCTGGCCCGCATCCTCGCCGAGGACGACGTCGGTGCCCTGTGCCTGGTCCCAGGCGTGGGCAAGAAGACGGCGGCCCGCCTGCTGGTCGAGCTCAAGTCGCGCCTGCACGTTCCCGAGATCGACCCCGGCGTCGCCGGGGGCCTCGGACGCGATCCCGACGGCAACGGCGCCGGCGCCTCGCAACAGCCCTCGGTGCGGTCCGACGTACGGGAGGCCTTGGCCGGGCTCGGCTACTCGGCCGACGAGATCCACGGTGCCATCGCCGAGCTGCCCGACGACGGCGACGCCTCACAGCTCCTGCGCCGAGCGCTCCAGCGCCTCGTGACGGCGCGCCAGGGTTAGTGCCGTGACCGCAGGCGCTTACGCCCACCACGACGGGCACTAGCCATGCGCGAGGAGCTGCTCGACCCGGAATCTCAGCCCGACGAGGCGGCGGCCGAGAGCGGTCTGCGCCCGCGTCGCTTGGCGGAGTTCGTGGGCCAGACCGAGCTCAAGGCCCATCTCGACATCGTGCTCGAGGCCGCGCGCCGCCGCGGCGAGGCGCCCGACCACCTGCTGTTCTCCGGGCCCCCGGGTCTGGGCAAGACCACCCTGGCCACGATCATCGCCAACGAGCTCGACGCCCACCTGCAGCTCACGTCCGGCCCGGCGCTCGAGCGGGCCGGCGACCTGGCGGCGATCCTCACGCAGCTCGACCACGGAGACGTGCTCTTCGTCGACGAGATCCATCGCCTGCCCCGCCCGGTCGAGGAGGTGCTCTACCCGGCGATGGAGGACTTTCAGGTTGACATCGTGCTGGGCAAAGGCCCGGCGGCCCGGTCGATCCGCCTCGACGTGCCCCGATTCACCCTGGTCGGCGCCACCACCCGCACGGGATCGATCACGGGTCCGCTGCGCGACCGCTTCGGCCTGGTGGCCCGGCTCGACTACTACACGGCCGCCGATCTCGAGGCCATCGTCCGGCGGACCGCCGGGATCCTGCGGGTGGGCATCGACGACCCGGGCTGCGCCGAGATCGCCTGCCGGGCTCGGGGCACGCCCCGGATCGCCAACCGCCTGCTCCGGCGTGTGCGCGACTTCTCCGAGGTCCGGGGTGACGGTTCGGTCGACCGGCACACCGCCGAGGAGGGCCTGGCCCTGTTCGGCGTGGACGGACGGGGCCTCGACAAGGTTGACCGGGCGCTGCTGTCGGCCGTGTGCGAGCGCTTCGGTGGTGGGCCGGTGGGGTTGTCCACGCTCGCCATCAGCGTGGGGGAGCAGACCGAGACGGTCGAGGACGTCTACGAGCCCTTCCTCATCCAGCAGGGCCTGCTCATGCGCACCCCCCGCGGGCGGGTGGCGCTGCCTGCCGCCTGGGAGCACCTGGACCTGGCGCCGCCGCCGTCCGCCGGACCGAGCGGCGCCGCGCCCACGCTGTTCGGGGGCTGAGCACCAGCGGGGCGCCGGTAGCGTTGCCACACCCCATGGACGTGGCCGACTTCGCCTACGAGCTGCCCGAGGGTTCGATCGCCCAGACGCCGATCGAACCCCGTGATCGTGCCCGGTTGCTGGTCGACCGGGGGCGCGGCGAGCCCCCGGAGCACCGCACGGTCGCCGACCTACCGGCGTTGGTCCGCCCCCGCGATGTGGTGGTGGTCAACAGCACCCGGGTGCTGCCCGCCCGGCTGCGGCTCCGCAAGCCGACCGGGGGAGCGGTGGATGTGCTGCTGCTCGAACGGCTCCCCGGCGGCGAGTGGGAGGCGTTGGTCCGCCCCGGTCGCAAGGTGGCGCCGGGGAGCGAGCTCGTCGCCGGGGCCGACCTGAGCGTGCGCTTCGGGGGGCCGGGACGGGGCGAGGGCACCCGGCTGGTCGAGCTGCGGACGGACGCCGCCGTCGACGAGCTGGCGGCCCTGGGCCGCCACGGCGTGGTGCCGCTCCCGCCCTACATCACCACGGCGCTGGCCGATCCCGAGCGCTACCAGACGGTGTTCGCCGATCGCCCCGGCTCGGTGGCGGCCCCGACCGCCGGCCTCCACCTCACGCCGGCCGTCCTCGACGGTTGTCGGGCCGCAGGGGCGCGCATCGAGATGGTGGACCTCGTGGTGGGGCTGGGCACGTTCCGCCCGATCTCCGCCCGGAAGGTCGAGGACCACCGGATGCACGCCGAGCGCTACAGGGTGAGCGCAGGGACCTTGGAAGCGTGTGAAGCGGCCCGGGCCGCCGGTGGGCGGGTCGTGGCGGTGGGGACGACCACTGTGCGGGCGCTGGAGTCGGTCGCGCTCTCGGGCCAGGTCGAGGGGCGCACCGAGCTGTTCATCCACCGCCCCTGGCACTGGCGCGTCGTCGACGTGCTCCTGACCAACTTCCACCTGCCCCGCTCGTCGTTGCTGGTGCTGGTCGATGCGTTCGTCGGCTCCCGGTGGCGTGACCTCTACGACGACGCCCTCGCGTCCGGCTATCGGTTCCTCTCCTTCGGCGATGCGATGCTGTTGGACCGGGGCCTCTAGAACCCCCATGGCCCTCCACTTCACCATCGACAGACGCTGCGGGACGGCCCGGACAGGCACCGTCACCACCGCCCGCGGCACGTTCCGGACGCCGTGCTTCATGCCCGTGGGCACCCGGGGGGCAGTGCGCACGCTGTCGTCGGCCGACCTCGAGGCCCTGGGCGCCGAGGTGATCCTCGGCAACACGTACCACCTGATGCTGCGGCCCGGCACCGAGGTCGTCGCCCGGCACGGTGGCCTACACGGCTTCGCGGATTGGCGGGGCCACATTCTGACCGACTCGGGCGGCTACCAGGTGTTCTCGCTCAGGCCCAGGGTCGATGACGAGGGGGCCACCTTCGCCTCCACCTACGACGGCAGTCCGCGCCACCTCACACCCGAGGGCGCGGTCGATGCACAGGTGCTCCTGGGCAGCGACATCCAGATGGTGCTGGACGTCTGTCCGCCACTGCCCTCGCCACCCGAGGTCATCCGCTCGGCGGTGGACCGGACGGCGCTGTGGGCGGAGCGGGCCCGCAAGACCTTCCTCGCCCACGAACGCCCGGACCTAAGCCAGTTCGGCATCGTCCAGGGCGGGATCGACCCGGCGCTGCGTGCCGAGAGCGCGGCGCGCACGGTGGCCCTGGGGTTCGAGGGCTACGCCGTCGGCGGCTTGTCGGTGGGGGAGGACCGCTCCGAGATGCTGCCGGCGTTGGCCGCGGCACTGGCGGGCCTGCCCGAGGACCGTCCGCGCTACTTCATGGGTCTGGGCGACCCCGTTGGGATCGTCGACGTGGTGGGCCTCGGTGTCGACATGTTCGACTGCGTGCTGCCCACCCGCCTGGGCCGTCACGGCACGATGCTGACGTCCACCGGGCGCCTCAACCTGCGGAATCGGCGCTTCGCGGCGGACACGGGACCGATCGACGACGCGTGCGCCTGTCCGGTGTGTGCCCGCTGGTCGCGGGGCTACCTCCGCCACCTGTTGTCGGTCGACGAGCCGACCGCGCCCCGCCTACTCACCATCCACAACGTGCACTGGACCCTCGAGCTGGTGCGGCGGGCCCGGCGGGCGGTCGCCGAAGGCTCGCTGGTCGCGCTGCGGGCCGAGCTCGCCGAGCACTGGCCCGACCGGGCCATTCCGAGCGGCCGCGATGGGGAGCCCCCTGGAGGCACCGGCTAACCTCAACCGGCTGCCTATGCAAGCGCTGATCGTCCTCGCCGTCACCTTCGTGTTGCTGTGGGTGTTCTTCATCCTCCCCCAACAGCGGCGGGTACGAGCCCATCAGCAGCTGGTGGCCGGGCTGGAAGAAGGCGACGAGGTGGTCCTCACGGCCGGGATCCACGGCCGCATCACCGAGCTCGGTGTCGAGGACCTGTTGCTCGAGGTCGCCCGAGGCGTGGAGCTGCGGGTCGCTCGCCAGGCGGTCCTGCGTCGTGTGGAGACGGTCGACACAGGTTCCCAGCCGGCCGACGCCTCCGAGGCCGTGACCCACGGAGAGTCCGGGGGCGCCGGTCCGCCGAAGGAAGACCCGCGTCCCGCCGGCAGCGACGTGGCCATGCCCACCGACCCCACCTGACGGCGATGCGACGCAAGATCTGGTTCCCCCTGGTGTTCATCGTGCTGGTCGCGGTCGGCGGCCTGGGGGCGACGCTCATCTCCGGCAACAGCCCCGAACTGGGGCTCGACCTTCAGGGAGGCGTCTCGGTGGTGCTCGAGCCCACCTCGGACGCGAGCGGCGACGCCTTGGGCCAGGCGGTCGACATCATCCGTGACCGGGTCGACGCGCTGGGCGTGGCCGAGCCCGAGATCACCCGCCAGGGCGACGCGATCGTCGTCCAGCTGCCGGGGGTGAAGAACCGTGACCGCGCCCTCGAGCTGGTGGGTCAGACGGCGGAGCTCCGCTTCCGCCCGGTGCTGCAGGACCTCACGGGATCCGAGGTGGCCCCGCCCGACGAGAGCGAGAGCACGACCACCACCACTGCCGAGGGCGCCGCGACGACCACGACGACAGCTGGCGGGTCCACCACGACCACCACGGCGGCCGACGACGCCGCCGCCGGTCTCCCGCTGGGCGAAAGCGCAGGTGCCGCCCAGGAGCCGACCACGACGACCACCGCGCCGCCGCCGACGACCACCACGGCGCCGGGCGCACCTGCCGAGGGAGCGCCGGTGCCGTTGACGTCCCGCCAGGACGACACGGCTGACGCCACGGTGACGCTCCCGGGCAAGGACGACGAGGGCGTCTTCCAGCTGGGGCCGACCCTCGCGACGGGCCAGATCGTCTCGTCGGCGCGCGCCGAGATCCCGCAGGGGCAATGGCTGGTCGCGCTGTCGATGAAAGGCGGCGCCGACGGCATCGACACGTTCAACGAGATCGCCGCCCAGTGCAACCCGCCCAGCGCGGTGTGCCCCACGGGCCGCCTGGCGATCGTCCTCGACTCGGTGGTCCAGTCGGCACCCACGATCAACGAGCCCAGCTACAGCAAGGACGACATCACCATCAGCGGCAGCTTCGGCGAGGACGAGGCCAAGGACCTGGCCCTGGTACTGCGCTACGGGTCGCTGCCGGTGGAGCTCGAACGCCAGAGCGTGCAGACGGTCTCCGCGTCGCTGGGCGAGGACTCGCTGCGGGCCGGCATCATCGCCGGGCTCGTGGGCCTGGGTCTGGTGGCGCTGTACATGCTGATCTACTACCGCGCGCTGGGGCTGGTGATGATCGTCGGCGTCGGCATCTCCGGAGCGCTCCTGTTCGCAATCGTCTCGTGGATGGGCGAGACCCGGGGACTGGCCCTCACGCTGGCGGGTGTGACCGGCATCATCGTCTCGATCGGTGTGACCGTGGACTCGTACGTGGTGTTCTTCGAGCGGCTCAAGGACGAGGTCAAGGCCGGTCGCACCCTGCGGACCTCGACCGAGCGGGCGTTCAAGCGGGCGTTCCGCACCATCCTCGCCGCCAACATCTCGTCGTTCCTCGGCGCCGCCATCCTCTGGTGGCTGACCGTGGGTTCGGTGCGAGGCTTCGCCTTCTTCCTCGGTCTCTCGACCGTGCTCGACGTGATCGTGGCCTGGCTCTTCACCAGACCGGTGGTGATGTTGCTGTCCCGCAACCGATTCTTCACCGACATGCCCGGCTTCGGCGTAGCCCGCGGCCTGGCATCCGGCCAACCCGCGGCGCGTCAGACGGCACCGGCTCCGGGGGCAGGACGATGACCGACAAGACGGCCGCGACCGAGGCCGTCACGACGGATGACGGATCGGGCGACGGAGCGACCGCCCCCAAGGTCAAGCGGCGATCCATCTGGACGCGGCTCTACCACGGGGAGACCAACTTCGACTTCGTCGGGCGTCGCAAGCTGTGGTTCACGATTTCCCTGGTCGCGGTGCTGATCGGCATCGGCTCACTGGTGACCCGCGGGCTCAACCTCGGCATCGATTTCGAAGGCGGCGTCGTCTGGGAGGTCCCCGCGGGTGACGCGTCGGTGGCCGATGCCCGCAACGCCGTCGACCAGTTCGGGCTGGCGGGCGCGACCATCCAGGAGCTCGAGAGCGACGAAGGCGTCGAGCTGCGGGTCGAGGCCGAGCCGGTGTCGGCCGACACCAGCGATGAGGTGACGGCGGCACTGGCCGACCTGACCGGGTCGTCGGTCGACAACGTGAGCCTCACGTCGGTGGGCCCGTCGTGGGGCGAGGAGATCAGCGAGAAGGCCATCCGGGCGCTGGTCGTCTTCCTGGTGCTGGTCACGATCTACATCGCCCTCCGCTTCGAGCTGAGGATGGCCATCCCCACGCTGGTCGCCCTCGTCCATGACGTGCTCATAACCGTCGGCGTGTATGCCGTCACCCAGTTGGAGGTGACGCCGCCGACGGTGATCGCGGTTCTCACGATCCTCGGCTACTCGATCTACGACGGCATCGTCGTGTTCGACAAGGTCGACGAGAACACCCGACTGGTGTCATCGACCGGGGGGCTGAGCTACGGCGGCATGGTCAACGTGTCGCTCAACCAGGCCCTGATGCGCTCCTTGAACACCACCATCACCGCCCTGCTGCCGGTGGGTTCGTTGCTCATCGTCGGCTCGTGGATCATGGGCGCGGTCGTGTTGCAGGAGTTCGCCATCGCCCTGCTCATCGGCCTGTTCTCGGGGGCGTACTCGTCGCTGTTCATCGCCTCGCCCCTGTTGGCTTGGCTCAAGGAGCGCGAGCCCCGCTACCGCGACATCAAGCGGCGCATCGACGCCCGGGGTGGCGAGGCCGCCGCCGTCGCCGCCGCCGTGGCCGCCGGCTCGACGGTCCTGGGCTCGGGACCGTCACACCAGCCGGCCAAGACCGGGGCCGCCGCCGGCACGGCCGAGGACACGCGCGTGGTGACCCCTGCAGGACGGGCAATACCGCCCCGTCCCCGTAAGAAGACCAAGCGCGGCGGCCGCTGACGTTTCTCCTCGGCGGCTGACGGTCCCCGCCGCGCGGTCACGCGGGCGGCTGGCTGGTCGCGGGTAACGTCGGCGGCTATGAGCCGAGACTCGGCGTGGCTGGCGAGCCATCTGCGCGACGTTCCCGACTTCCCCCAGCCGGGCATCGTCTTCAAGGACCTGACGCCGCTGCTCGCCGACGTCGATGCCTTCCGGTATGCCGTCGACGCCATCGCCGACCACGCCGCCGGGCTCACCGTCGACAAGGTGCTCGGCATCGAAGCGCGGGGCTTCATCTTCGCCGCCGCCGTCGCCTACCGGCTCGGCGCCGGCTTCGTCCCGGTCCGAAAGCCGGGCAAGCTCCCCTGGAAGACCCTCACCGAGACCTACGAGCTCGAGTACGGCACCGACGCGCTCGAGGTCCACGACGACGGCATCGCGCCGGGCGACGCGGTGTACGTGGTCGACGACGTCCTCGCCACCGGCGGCACCGCCTCGGCGACCTGCCGGCTCGTGGACCGCCTGGGTGGGGTGATCGCCGGGCTGGCGTTCGTGGTCGAGTTGGGATTCCTCGAAGGACGGGCGAAACTGCCCAGACAGCACGACGTGCTCGCTTTGATCACCGTCTGAAAAGAGGAGGAGGCAGGGGTGCCCACGGTCGATCGAGTCCTGCCGTGGCGGCGCAACCATCAGCCGCCCGCGGACGAGGTCGCGACCCTGTTGAACTCCTTCCGGCAGCGGCACCCCAAGGCGCCCACCGCACTGATCACCCGGGCCTACCTGCAGTCGGCCGACGCACACTCTGGACAGAGCCGCGACTCGGGCGAGCCCTACGTGCAGCACCCGCTGGCGGTGGCCCGGATCGTGTCCGACCTGGGGCTCGACGACATCACCATCGCCGCGGCCCTGCTCCACGACACGGTCGAGGACACCGGTGTCACGCTCGACGACATCGCCCGATCGTTCGGCGGCGACGTGGCCGCCATCGTCGACGGCGTCACCAAGCTCGACCGGGTCCAGTTCAACTCCAGGGAGGCGCAGCAGGCGGCCACCATGCGCAAGATGCTGGTGGCGATGGCCAAGGACCTGCGTGTCCTCATCATCAAGCTGGCCGACCGCCTCCATAACATGCGCACCATCGCCGCGCTGCCGGCGTGGAAGCAGGAGCGCATCGCCCACGAGACGCTCGACATCTACGGGCCGCTGGCCCACCGCTTGGGTATGCAGGATGTCAGAACCCAGCTCGAGGACCTGGCGTTCGCGGCGTTGCACCCCAAGCGCTTCGCCGAGATCGACCACATGGTTTCGGTGCGCACGCCCGAGCGCGACATCTATCTCATGCAGGTGCTCGAGGAGGTGCGCCAGCGCCTCGCGGAGCTGGGCATCAGCGCCGAGGTCACCGGCCGTCCCAAGCACCTCTACTCGATCTACGAGAAGATGGTGGTGAAGGGCCGGGAGTTCGACGACATCTTCGACCTGGTGGGCATGAGGGTCGTGGTCGAGTCGGTGAAGGACTGCTATGCCGCCCTCGGGTCGATCCACGCCACCTGGAAGCCGGTGCAAGGCCGGTTCAAGGACTACGTGGCCATGCCCAAGTTCAACCTCTACCAGTCCCTGCACACCACCGTCATCGGGCCCCAGGGCAAGCCTCTCGAGGTGCAGATCCGCACCTGGGAGATGCACGCCCGGGCCGAGCAGGGGGTTGCGGCGCACTGGGCGTACAAGGATCGCGACCCCAACGACAGCGACCTGCCGTGGCTGAACCGCATCGTCGACTGGCAGTCGGAGACCACCGATCCCGACGAGTTCATGCAACGGCTGAAGATCGACCTCGAGCAGGACGAGGTCTTCGTCTTCACGCCCAAGGGCAAGGTCGTGACGCTACCGGTAGGGGCCACGCCCATCGACTTCGCCTACGCCATCCACACCGAGGTCGGCCACGCCTGCGTCGGTGCCCGGGTCAACAGCCGGCTGGTGCCCCTGGACTCGAAGCTGGCCTCGGGCGACACCGTCGAGATCTTCACGTCCAAGGTCGAGGGCGCCGGGCCGTCCCGCGACTGGCTGCAGATCGTCGCCACCCCGCGGGCGGCCTCGAAGATTCGCCAATGGTTCTCCCGGGAGCGGCGCGAGGATGCCATCGAGCAGGGCCGCGACGACCTGATGAAGGCGCTGCGCCGGGAGGGGCTCCCCGTGCAGAAGCTGCAGAGCGGCTCCGTCCTCGGCGACACCGCCAAGACGATGAACTACGCCGACCTCGATGCCCTGTACGCGGCCATCGGCGAGAACCACGTCTCGGCCAAGGCCGTGGCGGCGCGGATCACCAAGTCGCTGCGCGAGGTGGGCCCGGAGCAGGAGGAGACGCTCCCCACCACCATCCGCCAGCCCCGGCGGGGTCGGGTCGCCAGGGGCCCGGCCGGGGTTCACGTCGAGGGCCTCGACGACGTGTTCGTGCGGCTGTCGCGCTGCTGCACGCCGGTGCCCGGCGACGAGATCATCGGTTTCGTCACCCGGGGCCGGGGCGTGTCCGTGCACCGGGCCGACTGCGCCAACGCCGTGTCACTGGCCTCGGGCCAGGCCGACCGGCTGATCGACGTGGAGTGGAACATCGAGCCGGGGGGCGTGTTCATCGCGTCCGTCGAGGTCAAGGCGCTCGACCGGGCCAAGCTGTTGCGGGACGTGACGGTGGCGTTCGCCGACCACCACGTCAACATCCTCAGCTGCACCACCCAGACCGGCTCGGACCGGATCTCGAAGATGCGCTTCGACATGGAGTTGGGCGACCCGTCGCACCTGGACTCGCTCCTGTCGACGATTCGGGGCATCGACAGCGTCTACGACGCATATCGGGTCGTGCCCGGCCGGGGCGGCTGACCCGTCGGTTCCGGACCGCTCAGCGGCGGCGGCGGTCGCGCCGGTCCTCGCGCCGGTCCTGGCGGCGGTTCACCCCGTGCGACACGACGGCGGCGGTGC
>Ga0256867_10000635_pt1 | contig 14153 bp, 14 predicted proteins | sample RVTome_15_FD_185939 | JGI IMG/M metagenome (GOLD analysis project Ga0256867, IMG submission 185939) | Soil microbial communities from uranium-contaminated site in the Upper Colorado River Basin, Wyoming, United States - RVT150D86 (HiSeq) ... | reverse complement strand
CAGAAGCGCCGGCGGACCTGGAACAGCACCTTGGTGGAGGCGTGGTAGTTGAGCTGGCGGATGGCCCGCTGCTTGCCGCGGTCGAACGCCGGCAGGACCTCGATCGTCCGGAGCACCGAGAACGGGACCGTGCAGATCACCCGGTCCGAGGTCAACGAGAACCGCCCGGCCTCGGTCTTCACGTGCAGGGTCACGGCTGACTCGTCCTGCTCGATCGCGTGGACCTCGTGCCCGAACCGGACCTCCCGCTCCAGCTCCCGGTAGAGGGCGTTCGGCAGCCGGTCCATCCCGCCCACCACCTCCTGCATGTCCACGTAGGCTCCCCCCAGCTCCTCGCGGAGCACCTCGACAACGGCGTTGTTCATGTCCGCCTCGACGAAGTTCATCACCGCGTAGTACTCGATGGCCCCGTCGGAGAACCCTCGGGCGCTGAGGAACTCGACCAAGGAGTACTGGTCGTACTCGGCCACGATGGCCTCCCAGGCCCGCTCCCCCTCGCGCTCCAAGAGCTCGCGGATGTCCGCGATCGCCTCGGCCCAAAGCTCGTCGGCGGTCCGGCCGCGCTCGTGCTCCGCGAGCTCGAACGGCAGCAGGGATGGATCGCGCCCGGCATCCTCCATGCTCATCCGCTGGCCTCCCACGTGGACCAGGCCCTTCGGGTTCCCCATCACGAAGGGCCGCAGCTCCAGGCCGAAACGGTCACAGTACGCGAGCGTCAGGTCGTGGGACCGGGGAAGGCGCATCGCGCCGAACTCCGCGTACAGGCCGGGAGCGAATTCCCGGCAGGTGAATACGCGGCCGCCGACCCGGTTCTGGGCCTCCAGGACCGTCACTTCGTGTCCTACCCGCTTCAGCTCGAGGGCCGACGCCAGGCCGGCCATCCCCGCACCGATCACTGCGATGCGCTTTGGCCTGCCGGGGCCCAGGCCCTCATCCACCACCCGGCTGATGTCGGCCGGCACCGGCTGGTCCTCGATCGGCTCGGCCCCGCCGACCTCCAGGGTCTCGTGCTCCTCCTCGTGCTCCCGCATGATCCCCCCTCCCTTTTATGGCGATCCGCGGGGGCGCCGTCGCCGCCGTCGCCGCTCGGCCATGGCCCGCTCATCGACCTCGTCACGCAGCGCCCCCAGCTCCTCGACGGCCGCGAGATCCTTGGGGCGTCCCGCCGCCCGCTTCATCCGGATGAGGTCGTCGATTGAGGCCACCCTGACCGTGATAGTTCCCAGATCGAACTCGTCTGCGCTCCGCTCGAGCTCCTCGTAGCCGCCTGGGGCCCCCGACGGGTGACCGAGGATGTCGAGTGCCCCCGCGTCCGTGTCCAACGTGAAGTGGTCCCCCATCCGCAGGGTCTTGGCGTCGAGGACGAACGGCGCTTCCGGGGGCGCCCCCCGGAGCGTCGCCCGCAGCTCCTTCAGGGCGGCCGCCATGCGCTCGAGATCCACGTCGTCCCGCGCGTAACAGACGTCGATGTCCTGCGTGAGCATCGGCGATCCGTGGAGCTGCGCCGCGAATCCTCCGATCACGACGAATCGAGCTCGGTGCTTGACCAGGATCTCCAGCGCATCAAGCGGTTCGAACCGGACCCGTCCTCCTGGCACGTCTCGACACCTCCATCACGTTCCGATCGTTCCGGGCGGCCACACGGGCCCGTTCGCCGGGGGTGAGCGCCAGGAGCCCTCTTCCGAGGGTCCGGTCCACTCCGCGCCCGGGGCGGGGGGTCGACTCGAGCCCCTGGCCGGCCGCCGCCAGGAGGCGGTCGAGGGTGTCCACGCGGGGGATCACCGAGCCGGTCTCGATCCGCCCGACCACGGACTGGGCCACCCCGGCCCGGGCCGCAAGCTCTCGCTGGGTCAGCCCGGCCCGCCGCCTGGCCTGTCGAAGAACCCTGGCCGCGTCCATCCTCAGGATGATAGCACATACGCTATCACGGTGGTGAGGGGGCCTCACGGTGCCGCACACTGGCCCGCGATGGAGTTCCAGCGCTGCCTGGAGGCCGGGGGGATCGCCGTGGTGGGGGCCTCGCCCCGCAACGAGATCGCCCGGCTCGCCCTGGGCAATCTGGCCCGCTTCCCCGGGCGGGTGGTGGGCATCCACCCCTCGGGCCAACCGGTGGACGACGTGCCCACGTTCCCCACGTACGAGGAGGCCGGCCAGGTGGACCTGGCCGTGTTCGCCGTTGGGGCCTCCCGGCTGGCCAACGCCATCCGCACCGCGGCCGCGAGCGGGGTGACCTCCGCGGTGATCCCCGGGGCCGGGGCCAACGAGGGTGGCCGAGAGGTGGAGGCCGACCTCCGGGCGGCCATCGAGGAGACCGGCCTGGAGGTGGTGGGGCCGAACTGCATGGGGTTCGCCTCGCTCCACCAGGGCGTGGTCCCGTACGTGGGCACCCTCGACCCGGACCTCCAGCGGGGGCGGGTGGCCCTGGTCTCCCAGTCGGGCTCGGTGTGCGAGCTGTTCACGTCGATGCCGTGGCGGATCGGCTTCTCGCATATCGTCTCGGTGGGCAACGAGCTGTCCCTCGACATGACCTCGGTCCTGGAGTTCCTGGTCGAGGATCCCCGGACCGACGTGATCGGCCTGTTCGTCGAGGGGATCCGTCGTCCCGGGGCGTTCCGGGCGGCCCTCCGGGGGGCCGCGGAGGCCGGGAAGGTCGTGGTGGCCCTGAAGGTAGGACGCTCCGACGCCGGCCGCGGCGGCGCCGTGGCCCACACCGGCGCGCTGGCCGGCGACGCCGAGGTCTTCTCCGCGGTCCTCCGCGACGCGGGCGCCCTGGAGATGGAGGACCTCGACGAGCTCCAGACCACGCTGGAGCTGCTGGGCAAGCGGCTGGAGCGTCCCCCCGGGCGGTTGGTGTACGCGGGCGACTCCGGGGGCCAGTCGAACCTGTTCGCCGATCTCGCGGAGGCCCACGGGGTGGACCTGCCGCCGGTCCCAGACGCGATCGACGCCCTCCGGACGCGGTTCCCGTCGCTCGATCCCCTCGCCACGAACCCGCTCGACCTGTGGGCCCTGGACCGGTCCGAAGCGATCTACCGCGACGGGCTGCCGATCCTGCTCGACAGCCAACCGCACCTCGTGGTCCTCGGTCTCGACAAGTTCCTGGCCCGGGCCGAGTCCGAGCGGGCCTTTGTCCGAGCCTGCATCGTGGCCGTGGACCGTCCCGGCGCGGTGGTCCTGCTGGCCTACGGCGGGTCCGAGTCGGCCGACGAGGCGACCCTCCGGGAGTGCTGGGAGCGCCGGATCCCGGTGGTCCGAGGGGCCTCCTGGACGCTTCGGTCGCTCGCGGCCCTGGCCCGGTGGGAGGCGTGGCGGGATGAACCGGCCGCCCCCCGGGACCCGCTCCCCATGGCCGACGCCGCCGGGGCCGTCGCGGAGACCGACGGCTGGACCGAGGCCGGGGCCAAGCGCCTCCTGGCCGCGGCCGGGATCCCGCTGCCCCGAGAGGAGGAGGCGGGCTCGGTCGAGGACGCCGTGGCCGCGGCGGGGCGGATCGGCTTCCCGGTCGTGGCCAAGATCTCCGGCCCGGGCCTCGATCACAAGACCGAGGTCGGCGGCGTCCGCATCGGCCTGAGCTCGCCGGGGCAGGTGGAAACGGCGGCCCGGGACCTCCTTCGGATGGCTCCGGCCGTGCTCGTGGCGGAGCAGCGGCGGGCCGACCTCGAGCTGATCGTGGGCGCATTCGTCGACGAGCAGTTCGGGCCGTGCGCGCTCCTGGGCCAGGGCGGCGGCTGGACCGAGGCGCTCCGGGAGTCGGTGGTGGTGGCCGGGCCGGCGTCGGACCGAACGGTTCGGCGGGCCCTGTCCTCGACCCGGTGGGGACGGCTCCTCCTCCAGGGGGCCCGGGGCCGGCGGTTCCCGGCCGACCGAGTGATCGACTGCGCGCTCCGTCTCATCGATCTGATCACGGCCACCGGGCTGGCAACCGTCGAGATCAACCCTCTGTTCGTCGAGGGGAACGAGGTGGTGGCCGTGGACGCCCTGGTGGAACCGGCCTAGAGCCTCAGCCCCGGAGGGGGAACCTCTCCAGCGGCTCGTACCGCGCTCCGCGTGGGGAGAGGTGGCTGCGGTACAGCACCAGCTCGCCCACCCGGAACGGCTCCACGTCGAGCGCGGTGGCCGCCAGCTCCTCGACGTGGTCCCGAATCGCCACCGGCGCATTGAACCTGGCCACCGTGAGGTGCGGGGTGAAACCCCGCTTCTCGGGAGGGAACTCGTGGGCCAGATGATCGTCGAGGGCCCTGGCCAGGGCCGGCAGGCTCTGGTCCCGGTCCACCAGCCCCACCCACAGCACTCGGGCCCTGCCGGGGCCGGGGAACACGCCCATCCCCTCCACGCCTATCCGGAACGGGCGGATCCCCGCCGCAGCTCGGCGACAGGCCTCGTGCACATGACCCACCAGGCGTGGATAGGTCCGGCCCAGGAACTTCACCGTGACGTGCCAGCTCTCCGGCCTGACCCACCTGCCGTCTGGGAGACGATCTCGCCACGGCCCGATGGCCCGCTCGATCTCCTCGCGCACCCGGGGCGGAAGATCTACTGCCCCGAACAGGCGCAGCGGCGCCGCCTCGGGACGGGCCGCGCGGTTCCGGGCCATCAGCGTTCCATCAGGCTGCGACGGGCCAGGTCCAGGGCGGTCTGCTCGGCCCACCGCCTGACCTGATCCCGGTCCCCGGGGGCCACGAACCGCCGGGTCTCTTCTCGGCCAGGTCCGGATACCGCCACCCACACCTCGCCGGGCGGGTGGCCCTCGAGCGGCTCCGGGCCGGCAACGCCTGTGGTGGCGACGCCGACGTCGGCCCCGAACACCGCCCTGACGCCGCGGGCCATCTCCACCGCGCACGCCTCGCTGACCATCCCGGGACCCTCCAGCGTCTCCTTCGACACCCCGAGGAGCTCCGCCTTCGCCTCCGCCGAGTACGCCACGATCCCGCCGACGAAGTACCGCGAGGAGTCGGGCACGTGGACGATCCGGGAGGTCAACCCGCCGCCGGTCAGCGACTCGGCCACGGCCACCGTCAGTCCTCTCTCGAGGAGCAGCCGTCCAACGACCTCCTCGAGCTCCTCGTCGTCGGTGCCGAACATACGGTCCCCCAGACGCTCCCGGACCTCTCGCTCCACCGGCTCGATCAGCGCGGACGCCTTCTTCCCCGTGGCAGCCTTGGCGGTGAGCCGGACCCGGACTTCGCCGGCCGACGCCAGGTAGGCCACCGTCGGGTTGGACGAGGACCGGAACAGGTCGTCCAGAAGCTCACCCACCATGGCCTCTGGTATGCCGACCACCTTGAGCACCCGGGAGACGATCCCGGCCGGCCCGGCGATGGACCGGAGTTCCGGGAGGATGGTCCCCTCCATCATCTCCCGCATCTCCGCCGGCACGCCCGGGACCGCGTAGACCCGAGCGCCGCCCGCAAGCTCGAGAACCAGCCCAGGCGCGGTCCCCCGCTCCGGGAGGAGGTACCGAGCCCCCTCGGGTACGTCGGCCTGGACCAGGTTCGACTCCGGCATCTCCCGCTGCATCCGCCGGAACTTCTCCCGGAGGTAATCCTCGATCTCCGGCGTGCGCACCAGACCTACCCCGGCCGCGGCGGCCAGGGCGTCCCTGGTAACGTCGTCCCCGGTCGGACCGAGGCCCCCGGTCACCAGCACGACGCCGGCCCGGGACGCCGCCAGCGAGAGGGCCTCGGCGATGCGCGGCACGTTGTCGCCGACGACCTGGTGGTGGAGGACGTCCACGCCGATCTCGGCCAGCCGCTGAGACATCCACTGGGCGTTCGTGTTCGCGATCTGTCCCAGGAGGATCTCGGTGCCCACCCCGATGATCTCGGCCCTCACCGGCGGGTGGCCGCCTTCCAGAAGTAGTCGAGCCCCGACCACACCGTGAGGGCCACGGCCGCCCACAGGACACCCAGCCGCCACGGATCGGCCGCCGGGCCCAGTGGCAGCAGGTACAGGGGAACCAGCACCATCTGCACGGCGGTCTTGGCCTTGCCCCACGGCGAGGCCGGCATGGCCACCCCCCGGGTGCCGAGCCAGGCCCGGAGCGCCGAGACCGCGAACTCCCGGAGGACGATGGCCGCGGTCGCCCACGCCGGGAAGCGGCCGGTGATCGTGAGGGCCACCACCGGCGCCGTGACCAGGACCTTGTCGGCCAGCGGGTCGAGCCACTGCCCCAGGGCCGTGGATCCCGCGTACCGGCGGGCCAGGTAGCCGTCGAGCCCATCGGTCAGCGCGCCGAACACGAACACCGCGGCCGCCACCCCGGCGGCGGTGTCATCTTCCGAGAGCACCAACACCACCAGCACGGGGGCCAACAGGATGCGGAAGATCGAAATTACGTTCGGCCAGCCGAGACCCAGGGGCCTCACGCGCCGGGGCTTGACGGCGATGACTGCTCCCGGAAGCTGTCCGGCGTGTACGTGGCCTCGAAGGGGGCGTGCCTATCCCCCGGCGCCTTGAGCCGGTGGTCGTTCACGATAACCTCCGTGACCCCGCCCTCCGAGAGACGTACCGTGATGCTCCGCTCACCCTCGAAGGAGCGTCCCTGACCTTCCTCGAGTCGGAACCGCTCCACCCGATCCCCGTCGATGATCAGCTCCACGTCGATGTCCTGATGGGAGACCAGGCCGACCTCCACGGCCCTGGGCAGGACCGGGACCGCCGACGGCTGGACGACGTCCGCGGGCTCGGGAACGGACGTGGCCCGGTTCAGGAGACCGATAGCGGCCGCGGCGGCCAGCGCGATCAGCCCCACCATGGAGGCCAGCAGCCAATTCGGGCGCTTCTTCTCCGTGAGGACGACTGCCTCGGTCGGCGTGACCCCGGGGGAACGCTCCACCGGCGACGGAGCGGGCGAGCCGGAATCGAAGGCCTGCTCGTACGCGGCGATCACCTTCTCGTGCTTCAGGCCGAGGTACCGGGCGTAGGAGCGCAGGAACCCACGGACGTACACCTCGGACCCGAGGGCGTCGAACGCTTCGCGCTCCAGCGCGTCGAGGTAGTCGATCCGGACCCGCGTGTCCCGGCTGGCCTCCTCGAGGCTCTTCCCTCGCTTCAGCCTGGCGGCGCGCAGCGCCCGTCCGATCCCGGTCCCGGTGTCCTGCTTCATGAAGGGAACGCGATTCTACTGCGTGCGCTGCGTGTCCCGGCCGGTCAGCCGGTGGGGGCGTGGGACTCGGCCCACTCCTCCCAGGTCATCAGGACGTCGCGAGGCTTCGAGCCCTGCGACGGGCCCACGATGGCCCGCTCCTCCAGTAGGTCCATGATCCGCCCGGCCCGGGCGAAGCCCACCTTCAGCTTGCGCTGCAACATCGAGGTGGAACCGAGCTGGGACCGGATCACGAGCTCGGCGGCCTGACGGACCAGGTCGTCGTCGTCCCCAGCGCCGACCTCCTCGTCCGCGCTGGGCGGCCGGCCCAGGCCCTCGATCCCCTGCACGTAATCCGGCTCCCTCTGCTGGCGGACGTGGTTCGCCACCGCCTCGATCTCCTTCTCGGTGACCCAGGCGCCCTGGATCCGGTGCGGCCGCGAGGCCGACGAGGGCAGGAACAGCATGTCGCCGTGGCCGAGGAGCTTCTCCGCGCCGCCGACGTCGAGGATCACCCGGGAGTCCGCGGCGCTGGCCGTCATGAACGCGATCCGGGAGGGGATGTTCGCCTTGATGAGCCCGGTGACCACGTCCACGGACGGCCTCTGGGTGGCCACCACGAGGTGGATCCCCACGGCCCTGGCCATCTGGGCGATCCGGCAGATGGCGTCCTCGACGTCCCGGGGGGCCACCATCATCAGGTCGGCCAGCTCGTCGATTACCACCAGGATGTAGGGGAGGCGCTCGAAGTCCTCCTCGCGGCCCGGCGGGATCCGCAGCGTCCCGTCGGCCACGTGGGCGTTGTACGTGTCGATGTCGCGCATGCCGACCGTGGCGAGCTGCTCGTAGCGCAGCTCCATCTCCCGGACCACCCAGCCCAGGGCCTCGGCGGCGCGCTTGGGGTGGACGATCACAGGCGAGATGAGGTGCGGCAGGTCGGCGAAGTGGGAGAGCTCCACCCGCTTCGGGTCGACGAGCATCAACCGAACCTCGTCAGGGGTCGACCGCATCAGCGTGGAGATGACGAACGCGTTGATCAGGCTCGACTTGCCGGCCCCGGTGGCGCCGGCGATCAGCAGGTGGGGCATGGTGCTGAGCCGGACCAGCACCGAGCGGCCGTGGACGTCCTTCCCCAGCCCGACCGCCAGCGGGTGCCGCTCGTCCTTGGCCGGCTGCGAGCGGAGGACGTCGCCGAGGACGACGAAGTCGCGGGTGTCGTTGGGGACCTCCACCCCTATCGCGGACTTCCCGGGGATCGGGGCGATGATCCGCACGTCCGGAGTGGCCAGCGCGTATGCGATGTCGTCGCCGAGCGCCAGGACCTTCTTGACCTTGGTGCCCTCGCCCACGTTGACCTCGTACAGCGTCACGGTGGGCCCCCTGGTGAACCCCGCCACCCGGGCGTCCACGCCGAAGCTCTCGAGCGTCTGCTCCAGCGTCTCCATCACCTGCCGCTCGTCCCGGCCGCCTCCGGCCGTGGGCGGCGCTTGCCGGAGGAGGTCCAGGGGCGGCAGGGAGTAGCCGCCCCCACCGCGGCGCGCCCTGGTCGTGGCCGCGGGGCCCACCGGCTCGGGCTCGTCCTCCTCTTCCTGGTCCTCCACTTCGGGGAAGGCCGGACCGATCACCGACGGCTCCAGCTCGGGGCGCTCGGCGCGGGCCGGGCGCCGGGGAGCCGGCGCGGATCGGTCGTCATCGCCGGCCTCGAAGGGCCGGCGAAGGGCCTCGATCACCGCCGACATCGGCGTGGCGGTGAACACCAAGACGCCGAGGATCGTGAGCGCCACGCACACCACGGCCGCCCCCCACACGGACAGCAGCCGGGAGAGCGGCCAGGCCACCGCCGCGCCGATCAGCCCTCCGCCGTCCCGGAGGGGCTCGTACCCGACCACCGGGCTGGGGTTCCCGGCCAGCAGCGACCACAGGCCCAGGCCTCCCAGGAGGGTCATCCACACGCCGATCAACATCCGGCCTCGGTCCTCGTCGGCGGTCCCCCGCACCAGGATCACCCCCCACCACAGGGCCAGCACCGGGAAGGCGTATCCGGAGATGCCGAACCCGCCCCGGGCCAGGACGGTCAGGCCTCGGCCGAGCGGGCCGGCCGCGTCCAGCCAGATGCCCAGGGCGGTCAGAAGGGCCAGCACGACCAGGCCGATCCCTACCGCGTCCGCGATCTGGTCGCCGAGGTGCCCGGCCAGCCGGCGGCCGGCACCGGCGATCCTGCTCCCCTTCGACCGCTTCCGCTTCGAGCGCCGCTTCGACTTCGCCATCAGACCTCCATGATGACTGGAACGATGATCGGTTTCCGCTGAATGACCTCGAAGAAATACCGCCCCAGGGTGCGGCGGACGTGCTGCTTGAGGATGGCCGGGTCGCCGCCACCCTTCTCCTCGGCGACCTCCTTCAGCGAGGACAGGGTGCGCCGCCGGGCCTCCTCCAGGATCTCCTCGGACGTCTCGTCGTGGACGAACCCGCGGGTGACGATGTCGGGGCCCGCCAAGACCTCCCCGCTGTGGGCGTCGGCGGTCACCACCACGATCACCACCCCGTCCCCCGCGAGCTTGCGCCGGTCCCGGAGGACCTCGTGGCCGACGTCGCCGATGCCGAGCCCATCGACCAGGGTCATGCCCGCCTGGACCCGCTCTACCACCCGCAGGGACTCCCCCACCTCGACCACGTCGCCGTCCTCGCACACCAGTACGTGGTCGCCGGGGATGCCCACCTCGCGGGCCAGCCTGGCGTGGTTCGCCAGGTGCCTCCGCTCGCCGTGGATCGGGATGAACCACCGGGGCTTGACCAGGTTCAGCATCAGCTTCAGCTCGTCGGCCGCGGCATGGCCGGAAACGTGCACGGGTGTGGTCCCGACGTGGAACACCGTCGCCCCCGTTCGGTACAGGCCATCGATCACCCGGTTGATCGACACCTCGTTCCCCGGGATCACCGACGCCGAGAGGATCACGGTGTCGTTCTCCTGGAGCTTCACGTGCTTGTGCTCCCTGGCGGCCATCAGGGCCAGGGCCGACAACGGCTCGCCCTGGCTGCCGGTGGACACCACGCACACGGTGCGGGGATCGATATCGCCGAGCCGGTCGATCTCCACCACGTCGTCCCGCTCCACCCGGAGATGCCCCAGCAGCCCGGCCTGCTCGACAGAGTTCAGCATGCTTCGGCCGAGGAACGCCACCTTCCGCCCCGAAGACACGGCCGCATCGCAGATCTGCTGGATCCTGTGGATGTGGCTGGCGAAGCAGGCCGCCACAACCAGCCGGGGGGCATCCTCGACGATCTCGCGGATGACCGGACCGACCGTTCGCTCGCTCGGCACCGTGCCGGTTCGCTCTGCCCCGGTCGAGTCGGACAGGAGGACGTGCACGCCCCGGAGGCCCTCGTCGCCGATCCCCTGGAGGTCGGTGAGCCGGTCGTCGATCGGCGTCGGGTCGAGGCGAAAGTCTCCCGTGTGGAGGATGGTCCCGAACGGCGTGTCCACGGCCACGGCGACGCCGTCGGGGATCGAGTGGGTGACCCGGTGGAAACGGGCCCGGAACGGGCCGATGTCGGCCGAACCGCCGGCCTCGATCGTGTGCGTGCGGACCCGGTCGACCACCCCGTGCTCCTCCAGCTTCGGCCCCATCAGGGCCAGGGTAAGGGCGGTGGCGTACACGTCCAGGTCCATCTCGCGCATGAGGTACGGCAGCGCCCCCACGTGGTCCTCATGGCCGTGGGTAAGGACCACGCCGTCGATGGCCTCCGCCCGCCCCCTGAGGTACTCCCAGTCGGGCAGGACCAGGTCGATCCCCGGCATGTCGTCGGCGGGGAAGGAAAGGCCCGCGTCGAGCAGCAGGGCCCGGCCTCCCATCTCCAGCACAGCCATGTTCCGGCCGACCTCGCCGAGGCCGCCCAGGAACACCAGCCTGCAGGGGTCAGTCACAGAGGTTCACCTCGCAAGGAGAAGGCGCGGGGACCGACCGGGCGCCAGTCGGGCGTCCCGCCTTGCCCGGTCGGCCCGCCCCCACGCGGAGCGATGCTAGCACACAGCCACTGGTGCAACAAGGCCCACATGTGCCACACGTTGAACGTGCGGACCCCCTGCTTCGGGTGGCTCCTCTGCCCCTCGGGACGCGATCTCCTCCCTGACCGGCGCGGACTATCCTATCCGGGTGACCAAGATCTACACGAGGACCGGGGACGATGGCACCACCGGCCTCCTCTACGGGACCAGGATCTCCAAGGCCGACCCTGCGGCGGAAGCCTACGGGAGCGTCGACGAGGCCGTGGCCGACATCGGGGTGGCCCGGGCCCTCTCGGCGGACTCGGACCTCCAGGCGATCCTCCTCGAGGTCCAGCGGGAGCTGTTCGTGGTGGGGGCCGACCTGGCCACGAACCCGAAGGAGAGGGCCAAGCTCAAGGCGGGCGTCTCGCTGGTCACCTCCGACATGGTCGAGCGGATCGAGGGGCTCATCGACAGCCACGAGGGCCATCTCCCCGACGAGTTCGTGGTGCCCGGCGGGAACCCGGTGTCGGCGGCGCTGGACGTGGCCCGGGCCACTTGCCGGCGGGCGGAGCGCCGGACGGTGGAGCTCCGCGAGGCCGGCCGCGACGTGAACCCCGAGGCCGCCCGGTACCTCAACCGTCTCTCGGACCTGCTGTTCGCTCTGGCTCGGTGGCAGACGGGGGGGACGGACGAGCCGAGCCGGGGACGATAGGGCCGCGACCGGGAGGAGGCTGGGATGACCACCGTGCACATATGGCTGCGCAAGAAGCCGGGGATGTCCGACGAGGAGTTCCGCGACTACTGGCTGAGCACGCACGCTCCGATCGCCCGCGATGGGTACGAGCACCTCACGGGCTACGTCGTGCATCTCGTGACCCGGGTCCCGGGGGGGCAGGAGCGACCGTTCGACGGAGTGGCCGAGCTCACCTGGGAGGACCGGGAGGGGTTCAAGGCCGACATGGCCGGCGAGACCGCCACGGTGAGCACGAAGGACCTGGAGAACTTCACGGACGGCTCCGGCCTCCTGTTCGTGGACCGGCACGTCGTGAAGTAGGTGCGGGCCCTGGAGCTTCGCCGTCACGCGCCCCGGGACCCGGACGCCGACGCGCTCTCCGAGCAGGGCAGGACCCTGGCCCTCCACACCGGCCAGGACCTCCCCGGAGGCTACGTGGCCGTGTTCACCTCCCCGGCCCGCCGAGCCGCGGAAACCGTGGCGTGGTTCCTGCGGGGCCTCGGGCAGCAGCTCCCCCAAGACCATGGGGTCGCGGAGGGCCTGGCCTCCCCCGTAGAGGATCGGTGGCGGGCGGCCGCCAAGGCGGCGGGCGGGGGGCGGATCGACGCCGTTCGGGAACGGGACCCCCAGCTGGTGGAGGAAGAGTCGGCGCGGCTGGCCGAGGCCGTCCGAGCGCTCCTGGCGGAGATCCCCGAAGGGGGCCGGGGGCTCGCCGTAGGCCACAGCCCCCTGATCGAGGCCGCCGCCTTCGGGCTCACCGGCGCCGTGATCGAACCCCTGTCGGAGTGCGAGGGGATCCTGGTCGAGGAGGAGGGCGGCCGGGTTCGCCTGGCCGCCGAGTACCGGAGGGAGTGAGCCATGCCTATGGGAGGGAAGGAGCTGAAGGCATTCCTCGAGGAGATCCACCTGTGCCACTGGGCCACTGTCGACCCGGAAGGGCGACCGAGTGTGCGGCCGCTGTGGTACCTGTACGCGGATCGAGCGTTCTGGTTCACCACTCGCCTGGAGTCCCGGCGCACCGGGACGGACGTGGCCGCCGGGTCCCCCGTGGCCGTCTCGATCGCCAGCGAGGAGCGTCCCTACCGGGCGGTCATCCTTCACGGTAGCCCCCAGGTGTGGGAGGAGGACCGTGAGGTCTGGCTCGAGCGCATAGCCACCCGGTACGGGGAGGCCGAGGGCCGCCGGTGGCTGGCCGGAACTCTGAAGGAGCCCGACCGTGTGGTGCTCCGCCTAGTCCCCGACACCATGATCACCTGGGACTACGGGCGGGGGGACTACCACCGGATGCAGACGGGCGAGTCCCTGCGGGCGGATCTCCCCTGAGCCGTTCCCCGGCCGCCGCGGTATCATCGGACCGAGAAGGTGGTGTCGATGCGCCGCTACCTCGTAGTCGCCAACCAGACGCTCGGCGGCGAGCACCTCGCCGAGAAAGTGAGGGCCTGCCTGGCGGCCGGCCCGTCCCGGTTCCACATCCTGGTCCCCGCCACGCAGCCGCACGATCACGCGGTGTGGACCGAGGGCGAGGCTCGGGCCATCGCGGCCCGGCGCCTGGAGCTGGCCCTGGCGCGGTTCCGGGAGCTGGGGACCGAGGCCGAGGGTGAGATCGGCGACGAGCGCCCTCTCCAGGCCATCGCGGACGCGGTCCGGGAGCGGACCTTCGACGAGATCATCCTGTCCACGCTCCCACCGGGCCTGTCCCGGTGGCTGCGACAGGACCTCCCCCATCGCGTGGAGCGGACCTTCGAGGTCACGGTGACGCACGTCGTCGGGCAGCCCGAGGGCTCGAGTACCTGACTCAGAGGTCGAGCAGCGGCTCGAGGCCCACGGTGAGGCCCGGCCGGCCCCCAACCTCGCGGATCGCCATCAGCACGCCGGGCATATAGCACGACCGGTCGGGGGCGTCGTGGCGGATCGTCAGGGTCTGCCCCTGGGCGCCGAAGATGACCTCCTGGTGCGCCACCAGCCCGGGGAGCCGAACGCTGTGCACCCGGATCCCCTCGATCTCGCCGCCCCGGTACTCCCCTCCCCCGGGGCCGGCCCAGTCCTCCTTCCGGGCCGAGGCGATCCGGCGGGCCGTGGCGGCCGCGGTCCCGGACGGCGCGTCCAGCTTCTGGTCGTGGTGCAGCTCGATGACCTCGGCGGCGGGGAAGAACCGGGCCGCATCCTCGGCCAGCCGCTGGGCGATCACGGCGCCGATCGAGAAGTTCGAGGCCACCACCACGCCCACCCCCGGCCGGCCTTCGAGCCAGCCCCGGATCCGGTCGAGCTCGTCCGGACCGATCCCAGTGGTGCCGACGACCGCATGGATGCCGTGCTCGACCAGCCACTCGACGTTCTCCATGACCGCG
>Ga0256867_10000634_pt1 | contig 14163 bp, 10 predicted proteins | sample RVTome_15_FD_185939 | JGI IMG/M metagenome (GOLD analysis project Ga0256867, IMG submission 185939) | Soil microbial communities from uranium-contaminated site in the Upper Colorado River Basin, Wyoming, United States - RVT150D86 (HiSeq) ... | reverse complement strand
GAAGCTGAGCACGGCCGAGATGGCAACCCCGCTGGCCAGCCCGAAGCCGGTCAGGGCGGCCACCATGGCAGCCTCCACTACACCCAGGCCGCCGGGGGTCGGTGCGGCGCTGGCCAGGGCGAAGGCGGCCAGGTAGGCGGCGCCGATCTGGGGCACCGTCAGTCCCCCACCGAAGGCCTCGATGGTCGCCACCAGCGCCGCGATGTAGGCCAGGGAGATCCCGGCCGCCCCACCCACGAGCAGGGCGACCCGACCTGGGTCGGTGACCACCGTCGACACCGTGCCTGCGGCGCGGCGGACCGATTCGAAGAACGGCCGCACGATGTGGCGCCGACCGGCGGGCACCGCCACGATCCCCCCCACGACCACCACGGCCACGGCCAGCACGAGGAAGACCAGGTCCGTGTCGGGCAGGGAGAACCCACCGACACCGCTCTGACCGGTCCACAGCACGAACACGATCAACAGGGCCACGTGCACGGCGAAGCCGCCGATGGCGTTCAGGCCCACCGATGCCATAGCCGTAGCCGTGTCGAAGCCCGATCGCTGCAGCAGCCGCAGCTTGACGGCCAGGGCGCCGGTGTTGGCCGGGGCGACGAGGCTGGCGAACGACGAGGCCACCTGGGCCCGGAAGGCGGGCCCGATGGGGATGCTGCGAGGCACCGAGCCGATGAAGGACATGGTGGCGAACACGTAGGTAGTGGCGGAGGCCACCAGGCATATCGCCAGCCACGGCACGCTGGCGTCGCGGGCGGCTTCGAGCGTCTGGCCGATGTCACCCAGCTGGGGCAGCAGCAGGTACACGGCGGCCACCAGCACGACGATCATCACCACAGATCGGGGCCGCATGCGCTCGATGCGGGCCAGCTCGATGTCGGCCGCTCCTGTGCGCGCCCTGGCCCGCTCGGCCAGCTCCCGCAGGAGGCCGCGCTGGCTGCGCAGGGCCCGCCTGGTGCTCGTGGCCAGTGCCAGCGGCTGCAGGTAAGGGATGGCGGCGGCCACCCGCTCCTTGCCCAGGCCGGCGATGGCGCCGTCGAGAGCGGTGTCCACCCCGAACCGGGTGGCGGAGGCCACCAGGAGCTGAGCCACGTCCTGGTCGAGCCGGTGCTCCGGCGCGCCGACCTCGCCCAGGTCCCAATTGACGAGCCACACCGCTCCGTCGTCGTCGACCACCACGTCATCCAAGGAGAGGTCGCGGTGGGCGATGCGCAGCCGTCCCAGCTTGGCCATCTGCTGCCAGACGTCCTGCAGAACACGGCTGGCGTCGAGCCCTGTGGCTGCGCCGTCGGCACCAGCGGGGCTGCCCGCAACCGCCCAGTCGGCCAGGCTCGCACCGCCCTGGTCGGCGGCCACGAGGAGAACCGAGCCCTTGGCCGTGGGCAGGACGGTCACCACGTCGGGCACCCGGGCACCGGCCCGCTGCGCCTCGAACATCAGCATGGCCTCGTGCTCGATGCGCCGCTTGAGGCTGCCGAACGGGCGGTCCTCGGGGCTGGAGAGCAGGCGGACGCCGCGGTAGAGCCGGGCCAGCAGGTCGGCGCTGCGGTCGTCGAGGGTGCGGATGGTCACCAGCAGCGGTGGACCGGAGCGGGCCGTGACCCGGTAACGCTCCGCACCACCCCACGAGGGCCCTGGGTCGAGCCTGGCCGGTTCGACACCGATCGTGCGCAGCGCGGTGACCACGTCGAGCGGGTCCGGTCTGCGGCTGGGCGCACCGAACACGAGCAGCAGGGCAGAGCCCACCACGATGCCAACGGCGACGGCGGCCACCACATCCAGCACGGCGTCGGTCACCGACACGATGCGCAGGACCACGGCCACCGTGAGCAACATCCACAGGGCACGCCGCCACGCCCGCGACAACCAGGGGGCGACGATGGTGATGGCGGCGGCCGAACCGGCCAGGAAAGGAGAGCCGGGGAAGGTCTGGTCGCCCAGGAAACCCTCGATGACCGGATCGTCGGCCAGCCCGATCTCGCGGCCGAACACCGCGTTCGACAGCGCCTGCTGGGCCAGCGTGGCCAGTTGGGCCGCGGCCACGAACAACAGGAGGAGGCGCCACCGGCGGGTGACCAACAGCCACCCGACGCCCAGGAGGGGGATCATGGCGATCAGCAGCTGCAGGCTGCCCAGCAGGACCTCCCGCACCCGGTCGGGAAGCTCCTCCAGCCCCTCGGCCAGGTCCGCCTCCGCCCCGCTGAGGGTCTGGTCGGCCACCTCGGCCAGGAGGATGCCGACAGCCAGCAGGACCAGGCCGAAGAGCAGCCGCACGAGCTCGATGGGCGAACGAACATGTCGTTCGCGGCCCGTCAGATCGGGGTGGACCTCGACCTCGGCGACAGCCGGCTCGTCCAGCGTGGTCATGGCGACAGGTCCGAGTCTGGCACTCCTGCCGCCCAGGCCCGAGTGAGGGTGGTCGCGACCATGGGGCGGTGCCCGCCTCAGCCCAGCGTCCAGACAGCGCCTCGGCGTTGCGCCGCCACGACGGAGGTGGTGGGGACGAGACCGGCGGCGCTTCGCGTCCAGGCCACCACCTCCACCACCAGGTCGTCGCCGTGGGGGCCGTCGGGGCGGGCCGCCAGCACGAGGTTGCCGTCGATGGTAGCCACGCCGGCAGCCCAGACGTCCACGAGCCAGGACCGGGCCACCGCGATCTCGACCCCGCCGGCGCGCCCCGCGACCTGGCCGCCCACCCTGGGGCCGGCGTCGCTCACCTCGCAGCGCAGCGGGGTCAGGGCCGCGCTCCCGCCCGGGACGGCCCAGCGGGCCAGGCCGGCCACGAAGGCCCTGCGCACGCGGCGGCGGACGGCCTCGTCGACGTGGCCGGCCACGTAGCCGTCGGGGTCACCCTCACGGCTCACCATCCGGGCGGCCACCGTCACCGCGGCCCGATCGAGGAACGGCCCTGGCAGCTCGACGAGAGCCTCCCCCATGCGCGCCAGGCGGCGGATGGGGAGTCCGTGGAGGAACTCCTGCACCCCTTCGTTCCGGTAGCGATCCAGGGCCGTCTCCAGCCAGGCCGTGCGCGCAGGGTCGGGCTGCTCGCGCAGGGCCCACTCCCCCACGAACCCCCCGTCGCGCACGGCATCCATGAACAGACGGCGCACCCCCAAGCAGGGCGGGACGGCGCCGCCGAGCGCCACCAGTACCTCCTCGGCGGCCAGGTCGGGGTGGTGGTCCAGGTGGAGGGAGCCACCGGACCAGCGCACCCGATGGCGGCGCCCGCCGCACGTGACCGGCATCGTCGCCTCGGTCATGTGCCGGCTCCACGCGGGGGCGGCACCGCCCGCGGAGCGACGCGAAGCCTGCTCGGGCGCGTCGGTCACGGTGTCGTCCGGATCGACCAGAAGCCACCGCCACCGGCGGGCCCTTCCGTGTCTGTCTCCCAGACCCCGTCCCGCCGGCGCGCCGTCACCTCCACCACGGCGGGCATCAGGCGCCGGCCCTCGGCATCCCAGCGGATGCCCAGCAAGCCCGTGCCCCGCCGCCCCAGCAGCAGCACCGAGCCGATGGCGCCGCCGGATCCCTCGGGGCACTCCGCCAACCAGGTGACGCCGAGTCGTAGCCGCACGACCACCGATGCCGGACCGACCACGATGTCCACGTGGGGGTCGTGGCCTGGCGGCAGGGGGCCCACGGCGGCCGTGAACCGGCTGCGGGCCCCGAGCTCCCTGGCCGGCCGCAGCGCTCGCTGTAGGGCCTCGGTGACCCGTCGCTGCAGCGTGGCGGCGACCAGATCGGGGACGGCCACGAACGCGGGCGACCCGCCGTCACGGGCGCTGTGGACCGACCAGGCCGACATCAGCACGTCGACCAGGCGCTCCGGCACGATGTCACAACCTGCGGGCCGGGAGGCCGGGAACCTGCGACCGACGGTGGCCGGGCCGCGGCCGGCCAGCTTGGCCACGGGCAGCGAGGTGACGCACAGCTGGCGCCAGCGCGACCGGACCTCGATGCAGGCCGGTGACTCCCCGCCCAACGCCACCAGGGCGGACTCGGCGGCCAGGTCGTGGTCCTCGACCACCAGGCAGCCGCGCCTCCACAGCAGGTGATGGGTCCTTCCCCCGCACTCGAGGGGCACACGCACGGCGCCCAGGCGCCGGTACCAGCCCGGCCGGACCGCCCTGGAACCGGCAGTCAGCGCAGTGGACCGGTCACCTGCCATCGGGGGCAACGGTGCTACCCGGCTCGTCGATGCGCACCTGGCGAGCCCATTCCGGGGCTGCGGCGGTGGTCTGGCCCATCAGCCCCACCACCACCCTCAGCCCCGGCGGCGGTTCGGGTGGCCAGGGCGTGTACCCGTCGGTCAGCACCACCACCACTTGGGGCCGCGGATCAAGTGCCGCCGCCGCTTGCAGACCGGCACCCATGTCCGTGCCGCCTCCGCCCACCAACTCCAGCTGGGTGGCCGCCGTCACCCGCCGCACGTCGTGGACGGAGGCGTCGCAGGCCAGCACCCGCACCCCGCGGCTGCCCACCGCCGACGACACCCCGTCGATCTCGGCCAGGGCAGCACCGAGAGTGTCAGAGGACACGCTGGCGCTCGTGTCGCACACCACCGCGATCTCGGGCTCAGGTCGCCGCATGGCGGGCAGCACGACGCCGGTCACGGCCGTGCTCCGGCGGCTGGGGCGGGCGTAGCTGTAGTCGACCGCCCCTGCGGTGGCTGCGATGCCGTGGCGCAGCTCGGCGGCCAGCTCCGCCCGCCAGTCGACGCGGGCTCGGGCCACCGCAGCCGCCCACCGCAGAAGGCCGGCCGGCACGTCGCCCTGGCCCTGCTGATGGGCCAGGACATCGCTGGCCACCCGGCGCCGCAGCAGCTCAGCTTCCGACGCCGACACCCCGGCAGGTCCCCCGGTGGGGGTATCGGCGGACCGGTCCCCCCCAACGCCGAGGCCGTGGGCTCCGCTGCCGCAGTCGTGCCCGGACGGTTCTGGCTCGGGCACATGGCGGAAGTACTCCTCGGCGAAGCGGCCTGGCTCGGCCCCCAGCGTCTCGGGCAGCACCACCTGCCCGGGCGGGAGCAGCTCGGCGGGCAGGTCGTCGTTGATCTCGGCGTCGGCCGCGTCGACCCAGGCCAGGCGGCGGTCGTCGGAGACACCCACGGCCCTGGCCCTGGCCGCGTGGTCCCGCAGCAGGTGGGCACAGTGGTGGACGAGCTGGCTGCCGAGCTGGCCGACGTCCCAGCCGGCCACCACGTCGGGGTCGGCCGCGATGCGCCAACGCTCGTCCACGTTGACGGCGCCCAGGCCCGCCACCTCCACCACCGGCGAGGCGAACAGCGCCGAGGCCAGGTATGGGTACCGGTGGGCCGCCCACAGGCGGGCCGCGGCCAGCTTGGCGTGGTCGAGCCCCCTCACCTCACCATCCGGTCGCTCGCCTACGGCCGCCGGGCTCACGGGAGCAGCCCTGCGTCGGTCAGCAGCGGTACGAAGGCGGCTGCCTCCGGCGGCGCCACGGCTCCGTCCGGCCTGCACCGGGCCAGGATGCGTGCCGCCATGGCGGCAACGTCGGGAGCCCGCTCACCGGCCACGGCCATGACCGCCCAACCCGCCCGCCAGCGCTCGACCGTCGGTCGGGCCGCCACCGCGGAGGCCACCGCGGTCAGGACCGCGTAGACACGGTCACCGCGCTCGGGGAGCACGAACGATCCCGGGTCCGCCAGCAGCGCCTCGGGGTCGGGCAGGTCGAACGCCTCGAGCCACGCCAGGTACTCGGTCCCCGGGCCGTCGCCCACCGCACCCCGTACCAACGCGGACAGGACCTCCGGCGGCGCCGCCGACACCTCGGCTGCAGCCTGGAGGGTGGCGGCCATCTCCCAGGTGCGGGGGCTGGGCCAGGCCCGACCGGCAGCCGAGCGCTCCTTGGGCGGCGCTGCCACCAGTGCTGGTCGCACGGCCAGGAAACCGGCGACCACCGCCGTCGTCCTGGCCACGCGGTCCCGCCATCCCGACGGCAGGTCGGGGATGGGCACGACCGGGAAGCCGCCGGCCAGGCCCTCGACGACCTCGCTGGCGGCCGGGCTCCAGTCCAGGTGGCAGAAGCGGTTGGCCAGCGGCGGCGAGAGGTCCCAGCCGTCTGCGGCCTGGTCGGGCGGGTTGGCGGCGGCGACCACGGCAACCTGGGGCGGGAGCGTGAGGTCGCCTACCACCCGCTCCAGCACGACCCGCAGCAGGGCCGCCTGCACCGCCGGCGGGGCGGTGGATATCTCATCGAGGAACAGAACACCGTCCCCTCCGGCGGCAAGCCTCTCGGCCCACAGCGGCGGCGCGAAGCGGACGCCTGTGCCGGCCACTATGGGCAGCCCCGCGAAGTCCGAAGGCTCGCGGATGGAAGCGATCACCACCTCGCACGGCCACCCGACGGACTCGGCCATGGCCCGAACGGCCGAGCTCTTGCCCGTGCCCGGCGCCCCCCACAGCAACGTGGGCAGGCGGGCGGCCACGGCCACTCCCAGAGCCCGGGCCGCGACGGGGGTCATGACCCAGATTGTGCCGCGCCGACGCCCCCGTCACCCCGCCGCGGTGACGGGCGCGGCGCCACTACGAGCCCTGCGGGGCCTGGTGCTGGGTTGTGAAGTCCTCGATGGCCTTGGCCTGCTGGGCGTTGAGCTCCTCGCGCACGGTCTGGGCCCGCCGCTCGGCGTCGCTCAGGCGGTCCCTGTCACCCTGGAACACCGGCATCACATACTGGGCGATGAGCTCGTAGGAACGCTTGGTGGCCACCGGGTTGGCGAAGTCGTGGGCCATCATCAGGTAGGCGCCGAAGCCGCCGCTCGACTGCTTCCACAGCCGCTCGATCTGGGCCACCACATCCTCGGGTGTGCCGATGGCACCCACCCCTGACTCGTTGGCCCAGTTGATGCGGTCCTCGAGGGTCTCGCCCACCGGGCAGAACTGCGGGGCGGCGGCCGTGTGCTGCAGGTAGTCGAACCAGTGCTGGATGCCGTACTCGACCTCGGCGTAGGCCTGCTCACGGGTCTCGGCGCAGTGCATCACCCCCACCAGGCGCCAGTCTCGGCGGTCGGCGGAGCGGCCGTGCTCAGCCGCCGTCTGGCACACCACGTCCCAGTGCATGGCCAGCACGTCGACGTCGGCCACCATCGTGGCGCCGATCGAGAGCAGGCCTATGCCGTGCTTGCCGGCGATGCGTGGCCCCGACGGCGAGGCGATGGCCGCCACCGCGCAGTCCACGGTCGGGCGGCTGTACGGGGCGAGCTGGCATTTGGCGTCGACGAGGTCGAACCAGTCCGTCTGCATGGTCAGCGGCTCGTCGGAGGTGAGGAGGTGCATGATGGCGTCCATCCCCTCGTCGAGCATGCGGCGCTGCTCGGAGGGGTGGATCCCGATCATGTAGGCGTCGGTGGGCAGGGCCCCCGGTCCGGCCCCGAACATGAAGCGACCGCGGCTGAGGTGGTCCGCCAGCACGATCCGGTCGGCCGTCCACAGCGGGTTGTGGTACGGGACCGAGCACACGCCGGTGCCGACGCGGATGTGGCGCGTCCGCTCCAGGGCGGCTGTGGCGTACATGAAGGGCTCGGCGATGATCTCGGTGCCGCACGAGTGGTGCTCCCCCACCCAGACCTCGTCGAAGCCGAGCACATCGAGATGCTCGATCAGGTCGAGATCACGGTGCAGGGCGGCGTTCGGGTTGCCCCGCGTGTCGTGGAACGGTGCCATGAAGATGCCGAAGCGCAGTCGATCGTCCATCGAACGTCCCCCATTCGTAGGTCCCCTGCCTCGGGCGTCACGCTACCCACGCCCGCGGCCCCACGGGCAGTCCACCCGAGGCTCTGCCCCACCCGCTACTGTGCCGAACGCATGTTCGCCCACCTCGACGATGTCGGTGCCGACAGCCAGGGCCACCCCTCGGGCGGCGACCAGGAGCCGGCCTGGCGGCGCGGTCTCAACCTCCGCCAACTCGACGTCGTCACCCACCCCGGCGGGCCGCTGCTGGTCCTTGCTGGCGCCGGCACGGGCAAGACCAGGGCCCTGGCCTCGCGGGTGGCCCGCCTGGTGGCCGAAGGGACGGCCCCCGACCGCATCCTCCTGCTGACCTTCACCAGGCGGGCGGCCACCGAGATGCTGGCCCGCGTCGGCGCCATGACAGACCACAGGGCCACGGCGCAGGTGTGGGGCGGGACCTTCCACGCCGTGGCCAACCGCCTGCTACGCCGCCACGGCCCCGCCATCGGCCTCTCCCCCGCCTTCACCGTGCTCGACCAGGCCGACGCCACCGACCTCGTGGGCCTGGTCCGTACCAGCGCCGGACTGGGCGAGGGCCGCCGCCGGTTCCCCCGCCCCGACACCATGGCCGCCATCTACACACGGGTGGTGAACGCCCAGGTGCCGCTGGACGACGTCCTGGCCGAGGCCTTCCCCTGGTGCAGGGACCACCACGACGACCTGGCCGGCGTGTTCGCCGCCTACACCGAGCGCAAGCGGCGACACCACCTCCTCGACTTCGACGACCTCCTGCTGTTCTGGAGGGCGATGGTCTGCTCGCCGGACACGGGCCCGGCGCTGCGGGCGACCTTCGACCACATCCTCGTGGACGAGTACCAGGACACGAACGCCCTGCAGGCCGACATCGTGGCCGCACTGGGCGCCCCCTGTGGGAACGTCACCGCCGTCGGCGACGACGCCCAGGCCATCTACGGCTTCCGGGCCGCCACGGCGGAGAACATGGCACGGTTCACGACCACGTTCCCCACGGCCACGGTCATCGCCCTCGAGCAGAACTACCGGTCGGTCCAGCCGATCCTGGATCTGGCCAACGCCGTGCTGGCCGACGCCCCCGCAGAGCAACGGCCGGACCACCTGGCCAAGGTCCTGTGGACCCAGCGCCCCGGCACTGTGCGTCCCCGCCTGGTCACGTGCCACGACGAGCTGGCGCAGTCCGCCTACGTCTGCGACACGGTCCTGGCGCTGCGCGAAGAGGGGATCGACCTGCGCCACCAGGCCGTGCTGTTCCGAACCGGGCACCACAGCGATGCCCTCGAGCTGGAACTGGCCCGACGGGACATCCCCTTCGTCAAGTACGGCGGGTTGCGATTCCTCGAGGCTGCGCACATCAAGGACGTCATGGCGCTGCTGCGGGTGGTGGACAACCCGGCGGATCAGCTGGCCTGGCACCGGGCCCTCGACCTGCTCGAGGGTGTGGGGCCGGCCACCAGGCGCAGGCTGCACGGCGAGCTGGGCCTCGACGACGAGCCCGCGGCTGCGCTGTCCCGCTTCCTCGCCGGCGACCTCGGGCTGCCGGCCCCGGCCCGCCAGGCGGCTGGGGAGCTTCGGGCCGCCTGGTCCGACTGCAGCACCCTGGAGCTGGGACCGGCAGACGCCATCGATCGGCTCACCCCGTTCTGTGTGCTCACGTTCCCGGGCCGTTACGCCGACGCGCCGGCCCGCCTGGCCGATCTGGTCCAGCTGGCCCGATCGGCGCCGGCCGGGATCAGCCGGTCCCGGTTCCTCACCGAGCTCACCCTGGATCCGCCGGAACGGACGGGCGATCGGGCCGGGCCGCCGCACCTCGACGACGACTACCTCGTGCTCAGCACCATCCACTCCGCCAAGGGTTGCGAGTGGCGGGCCGTGCACCTCATCGGCGCCGCCGACGGCAACCTGCCATCGGACATGGCGCTGGGCGACCGCGACGGTCTGGCCGAGGAACGCCGCCTTACCTACGTCGCCCTGACCAGGGCCCGCGACCACCTGACGGTCACCTTCCCCCTGCGGTTCCACGTCCACCGCCACGGCCGCGACGACCGCCACCACCTGGCCCAGCTCAGCCGCTTCCTGCAGCCACAGCGGCACCTGTTCGACGAGATCGCCGACCACCACGAGGACGGGCCGACCGGCGCCACCCTGCCCCGGGCCGAGGTGCCCGCCGCCGCGCAGGTGGACGCCCTACTGCAGGATCTGTGGCGGCGATGACGGCCTCCCCGGGTCAGTGGCCCTGGCGCCCAGGGCCAGCAGCGTCAGCTCGGGAGCGCCCCGGCAGCGGTGAAGTCGTCGTTGTGGGAGTGCGGCGGCGACGTGGCCACCAGGTACCAGCCCAGCCAGGCGGGGACGAACTGACCGGCAGCCACGGCCACGCCGACGATCACCAGCATCACCTTCAGCCACCGGAAGGCGGTGGAGTTGTCGGCCAGCGCATTCTCTGCCACCCGCCGGGCCTCGGCCGCGGAGGCCGCGTAGCGGTCCACCAGGACCACCGCCTCCTCCAGGGATGCCCGCACCGCCCCGAGGTCGGCGTCGAGCGCGGCGACGTGCCCGCTCAGGCGATCGGCGTTGCTGGCGGCTTCGCCCAGGTCACCGCTCAGAGCGCCCAGGTCCGTGGCCACGGGCAGCAATTCGTCGCGCACGGACCGCACGGCGTCACCCAGGGCGGCGTCCGGCAGATCCGGGACCAGCGGGAGGCTCGACACCACGGCCATGGCTCGATCCACGACATCGGCCGCGCTGGCCACGCCCTCGAGGTCGCCGGCCACGGCGTCGACCTGGGCGGGCAACGCCTCGCTGATCGCCGCCAGCTCGTCGAGCAGCCGCGACGCGGTGGCGAAGGAGTCGGAGGTCACACCCAGTGCCTCGTTCACCCTGGCCATGCCAGCCGAGGTGCTGACGATGACGCCGTCGGCGAGCTGGATCGTCTGCTCGATGCTGTCCAGGGCGCTGACGGTGACCTCGAGGGTGTCCTCGATGGTGCTGCCGGCCCGGTCCACGGCCAGCCACGCCACCGCCGTGGTCACCACGGTGACCACCAGGCCGAACGCCGCCACCCCCAACATGATGCGACCGGCGAGCCGGCGCCGCCGCACGACCCACGGGATGCGAACGCCCTGGCTCTCCTTGGCCATCACGCAGCCAGGATGTCACTGCGTCCGCAGCGAGCGGTGTACCAGCACCGCCGCCGCAAGGGCGGCACCGGCAGCCAGCGCCACCAGGCCGATCACGTCGCTCTGGGCCGGGGCCCGCCCGCGCAGCATCACGTCCTGCAGCATCGAGATGGCGTAGGTGACCGGCAGCAGCCACGACACGATCTCGACGGGGAAGCGCAGACGCTCGAGATCGAGGAAGACCCCGCCCAGGAACAGGGAGGCCAGGAGCACGAGCATGGCGTACTGCACGGCCTGGGAGACGGTGGCGGCCACCAGCGACAACAGCAGCCCGATGCCGAGGCTGGCCAAGCTCAACAGCACCACCACCCCGACGATCGAGGCCGGGTCCCCCAGCGCGGGGACGTCGAGCACGTAGCGGATCAGGAGGAACAGCGGCACGGCCACCAGCGCAGCCACCAGTGTGAAGCCGAGGTACTTGCCCACCAGGACGCGGGTCGAGGTCAAGGGGCTGACGCGGTAGGCCTCCATCACGCCCAGCTCCCGATCGCGCACGAAGGTCAAGGCACCCAGGGACACGCCGATGTGCTGCAGGAGCAGCGCCAGGGCGGCGGGGGCGAAGTAGTCCGTGATGTCGATCTCGGTGGGCGACGCCGTGCTGGTGGACGACGTGAACGGCTGGACGAGCACGGCCGGGTCGACCGCAGCCAGCTCGCCGCTGCGCTGCCGGATGTCCTCCACCGTCGCCGCCAGCCCGTCGATGCGGTCAGCCCCGGCCGCGGGGTCGGCGGCCACGGCAGCTGCCTCGTCCTGCAGGCGGCGGGCGTCGGCCACCAACCGCTCGGCCTGCTCGGGCGTGAGCACCTGCTGGTCGGGCTCGAGCCGGGCCAGCACCTGGGAGCCGACGGTGGCCATCTGCTCGGTCACGCGACCGAGGTCGGCAAGCTCGGTGGCCGCCTCGCCCACCTCCTGGTCCGCGCTGGCGGCAGAGGCGTCGGCCAGCCGCTGCACGGCGGCGCCGAGCTGGGACGCCACGCCGCTGACGGGCTGCGCTCCCTGCTGTCCCGCTCCCACGAGCCGGGCCAGGACCTCTGCGTTCAAACCATCGACCGCCAGGCGCGATGCGAACCCGATGGCGGTCTGCTGGATCGGGTCGAGCTTGTCGTGGATCACGGCCACCTCGGCCTGCTCGCCGGACAGCACGGTGTCGAGGGGATCGGTGGGCAGCACGACCACGACGTCGACCTCCCCGTTGCGCAGCATCCGACGCGCCTCGAAGACGTCGTCGGTGATGCCGCGGTAGTCGATGAACTCGCTGAAGCCGGCGGCCGACTCCTCGATCTCGGTGGCCAGCGGGCTGTCGGTGGGGGCCACGAAGACGGTCTGCAGCACCAAGCGCTCGTTTCGGTAGCCCAGGCCGAACGCCAGCAGCACCAGGAAGGGGCCGAGGACCATGGTCAGCAGCAGACGCGGCTGGTGGACCACGGAGACCAACTCGCGCCGGACGAAGGCCAGCACGGAGGTCAGGATCATCCCTCCGACCTCCCGGCCAGGCCCTGCTCGGGTTCATCGTGGTGACCGGCCTTCACCAGGGTGACGAAGACCTCATCGAAGTCGGGAACGTGCTCCTCGCACGAGTCGACGCCCACCTGCTCGCCGTCGAGCCAGCGCATGAGGTGGGGCAGTCGTTCACCGGCGTCGTCGACGACGAGGCGCACGGTGCGCAGGTCGATCCGCTCCCCGCGCACGACCTCGATCTGCGGCACCTTGGCCAGGCGCTCCACCAGGTCGTCGGCCAGGGGTGCGGTCGTGACCAGGTCGATCATCTCCCCGCCGAATGCCTGGCGCCGCAGTTCGGCGGGCGTGCCGTCGGCGACCAGCCGGCCCTGGTCGATGAGGCCGACCCGGTCGCAGAAGCGGGCCTCGCCCACGTACTGCGTGGTCACCACCAGGGTGCGGCCCTCGTCGCGCAGCTCCACGAAGCGGGCCCAGAACCGCGCGCGCAGGATGGGGTCGATGCCCGCGGTCGGCTCGTCCAGGAAGAGCAGCTCGGGCTCGTGCACGAGCGTGGCGGCCAGGGCCAGGCGTCGCCGCATTCCTCCGGACAGCTCGTCGACCCGCTTGTGCCGGTCCCCGGTCAGCTCGACCAGCTCGAGTGCTTCGAACAGCCGCCGCCGACGGCGGAGCCCCACGCCGTTCGTGGCCGCCGTGAACCGTAGGTTCTCCCACGCCGACAGCTCAGGAAGCAGAGCCGGGCTCTGCTGCAGGTAGCCGAGGCGCGCCCTCTGCCGTGCCTTCAGGGTCGCAGGATCACGTCCTAGGGCGGTCACGCGTCCTGTGTCGGGCCCCAGCACGCCGGTCATGAGGCGGACGGTCGTGGTCTTGCCGCCACCGCTCGGACCGATCAGGCCGTAGATGGAGCCCGATCGCACGGCGAGCGTGAGCTCGTCCACCGCCCGCTGGTCGCCGAACGCTTTGGTGACCGCCTCGCAGGTGACGCTGTTCTCCGGTGCCGCCACCCGTCGGGTGGGTGCCATCTGTCTTCGCTCCCGCTCGTGTGCAGCGCCTCGTCAATCGGTGAGGGTGAGGACGCTGTCGATGACGTGGATGACACCGACGTCGCCGACCTCGCGGTCGGCTTCGAGGATGGTGGCGCCGCCGACCGTCACGTCGCCGCCGCTGCCGGTCACCTCGAGCTGGGTGCCCGCTCTGGTCTCCACCTGGCCCTGCGCCACCAGCTCCTCGGCGGTCAGCCGCTCGGCCACGACGTGGTTGCGGAGGATCTCCGCGACCTGGGCGGGATCGGACAGGAGCTCACCGAGGGTCTCGGCGTCGATGGCCAGGAAGGCCGCGTTGTTGGGAGCGAAGATCGTGAACTCGTCGGTCTCGATGACCTGGTCCACACCGGCCGCCTCCAAGGCGCTGGCCAGCGTGCCCAGGCCGACGTCACGCAATGCCTGAGTGACCCCGATGCCTCCCCCTTGGCCGGCCGCGGTGGTCGACGCCCCGCCGACGCCGGCGTCGCCACTCGTGGTGGACACGCCTGTGACGGTCGTGGTGGCATCGGCACTCGTGGTGGACACGCCTGCGTCGGTCGTGGTGACGTCGCCGCCGCTGGTGGTGGCACCGGAGACCGCGTCGTCACCGTCATCACTGTCTCCACAGGCGCTCAGGGCCATGGCCAACACGACTGACACGACCAGGGCCAGCACGGGGTGCTTCATCGGACTTCCCTCCTCATGTGGAGCGAAGTCGTACCCCCACCGCCCCGCAGCCAAACCACCGGCGGTGACGGTCGGGCGAGCGGTCAGCCTGGGAGGTCGGCGGCC
>Ga0256867_10000633_pt1 | contig 14174 bp, 9 predicted proteins | sample RVTome_15_FD_185939 | JGI IMG/M metagenome (GOLD analysis project Ga0256867, IMG submission 185939) | Soil microbial communities from uranium-contaminated site in the Upper Colorado River Basin, Wyoming, United States - RVT150D86 (HiSeq) ... | reverse complement strand
GCGTTGAAGGTGGCGACCGTCCCCGCGTTGAAGCTAGCAACCGTCCCCGCGTTGAAGCTAGCAACCGTCCCCGCGTTGAAGCTAGCGAGGACATACCCGCTCAAGTATCATGGACGCACGATGGGCTCGGCCCGCTCTTCCTTTCCGGTCCGCGTGGGCACAATCCTGACCGCCGCCCTGCCCGCCCTCGAAGAGCGCCTGCTGGCCGAGCGCATCCGTCAGGGCTGGCGCGTGGCCGTCGGCTCCGAGCTGGCCCATCGCACCCGACCCGGCGAGCTCCGGGCGGGAACGCTCACGGTCATGGTCGACAATTCCCCCTGGCTCCAGGAGCTCTCCATGCGGTCCGCGGAAGTCCTCCACGCGGTCCGCGCCCGCTTCGGCCCGTCCATCACCGCGCTGCGCCTCAGCCTGGCCGGCCCCGCGCCGGCACCTTCGCTCGCGGCCCCGCGGCGTGCGGCGCCCGCCGCCCCCTTGCGCCTCGACGCCGCCGAGCTGGCGCTCGTGGACAGCGCGGCCGCACCGGTCCGCGACGAGGCGCTGGCCTCCACCGTCCGCCGCATCATGGCCAAGGGCCTGATCGCGCGCCGGGGCGGGGCCCTCACGGGCCTCCTGCTCGCGGGCGGCCTCCTGCTCGGCGGAGTCACGGGGTGCGCCACCACGCGCACGAGCGAGGCCGAACCCGCCGTGAAGACCGTCACGCTGAGTTCGGCCAGCCGCCGGGCGATCGCCGCCCAGGGTGAGGCCTACGACCACTACGTGATCGCGCAGATGGAAGCCCGCGCGGGGCGGATGCCGCAGGCCATCGCGCAGCTGCGCGAAGCCATCAAGCACGATCCCAACACCGCGCTCCTCTGGATCCAGCTCTCCCAGTGGCTGATCCGGGGCAACGACACCGCGGGCGCCTTCACCGCCGCGGAGAAGGCCATCGCGCTCGAGCCCAACAACGCGGGCGCCCACATGATGCTGGCCGATCTCTACAAGCGCCAGCGCAAGACGGCGGAGGCGGAGGCCGCGCTGGAGCGGGCGGTCGCGCTCGCCCCGCAGACGCCCGACGGCTATCTGGCCCTGGCCCAGCTCCACTTCGAGGGCAAGAGCTACGAGAAGGCCCGGGTGGTGCTGCGGCGGCTGGTGGCCGCGCGCCCGAACCTCTCGCAAGGCTACTACCTGCTGGGCCGCATCGGTATCGAGAACGAGCAGTGGGACGAGGCCCTGACCAATCTCAAGCGCGCGGTGGACCTCGACCCCGATCACGACGGGGCGTGGTCCGCGCTCGGGTTCGTCTACGAGGCCCAGAACAAGCTCGACGACGCGGTGGGCGTCTACAAGGAAGCGCTCAAGGCCAATCCGGACAACGCGGCCTTCGTGGAGCGGCTGGGCGATCTCCTCGTGAAGCTGGGGCGCTACGGCGAGGCCCAGAGCGAGATCGAGTCGCTGGTCGATTCGCTCCCGCGGGATCCGCGGGTGTGGCTGAAGCTGGGCGCGATCCACTACGAGCAGAAGCAGTACGACAAGGCGGTCGCCGCCTTCCGCCAGGCCGTCTCGCTCGAGCCGGGCAACATGCGGACGCGCTACTACCTGGCCACCGCGCTGATGGACGCGGGGAAGGACGACGAGGCCCGGAGCGAGCTGGAGAAAATCCTCACCGCCGATCCCCGCTCGGTGGACGCGCGGGTGCAGCTCGGCTTCCTCTACGGGCGCGCCAAGCGCTACGACGAGGCGGTGGCCACCCTGCAGGAAGCGGTCAACCTCGATCCCAAGCGCCCCGAGCTCTTCCTCTACCTGGGCACCGCGCTCCAGCGCGCCAGCCAGTACGACCGCTCGGCGGCCGTGCTGCGCGAGGGGCTGTCGGTGGACGACAAGAACAAGGACCTCCACTTCCAGCTCGGGGTGGTGCTGGAGAAGCAGCAGCGGTTCGATGACGCCATCACGTCGTTCCGCCGCGTGCTCGTGCTGGATCCCAAGCACGCGGAGTCGTACAACTATATCGGCTACATGTACGCCGAGAAGGGCACGAACCTCATCGAGGCCATCCAGCTCATCCAGCAGGCCCTCGCGCTCGAGCCGGAGAACGGCTACTTCATCGACAGCCTCGGCTGGGCCTACTACCAGCAGGGCCGCTATCCGGAGGCCCTGCGCGAGCTGAAGCGCGCGGTGAGCCTGGCCAAGGAAGACCCCGTGCTCTACGAGCACCTGGGCGACGCCTATCTCAAGAACAACCTCGCGCACGAGGCCATCGAGGCGTGGGAGAAATCGCTCCAGGTGGACCCGAACGCCCCGACCGCCCCCCAGGTGAGGAACAAGATCCGGGACACGCGGGAGAACTACCTCCGGGTCAAGGGTGCGCCGCCCAAGGCCCAGCAGAAGTAGCCGGCTCGGCCTGGCCGGCGGCATCCTGCTCGCCCTCGGCCTGACCGCCTGCGCCACCGCGCCCCCGGCGCCCGCCCCGCCGCCCATCGCCGAGGACGCCCGCGCCGCCCTCGCCCGCATCGAACAGCATCGCCGCTCTCTGGTCGACCTGCGCTCCCTGACCGAGATCACCGTCCGCCGCAGCGGGCGCGCGCAGCGCCTCTCCGGGGTCCTGCTCCTCCTGGGCGAGCCCGCCTCGCTTCGCTTCGAGGCCCTCTCGCCGTTCGGCACACCGGTGCTGGTCGTGGCCGGCGATCCGCAGAGCCTCACCCTGTGGGAGGTTCTCGACAACCGGGCCTACCTCGCCCCCGCCTCCCCGGAGGCCAACCGCCGCTGGCTCGGCCTGGCCCTGGGCGGCGAGGATCTCGCCGCACTGCTCGCGGCGCGTCCCCGGCCCCTGCCGGACCCGACGCGGGTGGAGCTGGTGGCCCCCGACGAGACCGGCCCGTCGGTGCGGCTCACCGGGCGGGACGCCGAGCAGCGCATCTGGTTCGACCCCGACAGCGGGCAGGTGCGGCAGGTCGAGTGGACCGGCAAGAATCCCGCGCGGGTCACATTCACGCCGACGCCGCCGGACGCCCCACCGGCCGGGCTCCGGCTCGAGACCCCGGACGGGTCGCTGCACGTCTCGATCGCTTACCACGAGCCCAGGATGAACACGGGGCTCGACCCCGCGCTCTTGACGCTGACTGTCCCGGAACACGTTAGAATTCAAGACTTCCGTTGACACTCGGTCGCGACGCATGTTAGCCTACGCTGCCTTGTCGAAGCGGTCACGGGGGAGCGTGGAGGTGGTGCTTCGCACCTCCGCCAAGGTGAACCTGACCCTCGAGGTCCTGGGAAAGCGGGTCGACGGGTATCACGAGATCGCGACGGTGCTGCAGGCGGTGGACCTGTGCGATCGCCTCAAGCTGGAAGCGGCCGACACCCTCTCGCTGCACACGGACGATCCCGACTTGCCCACCGACGATGGCAATCTGGTGATGCGCGCCGCGCGTCTGCTCCAGGAGGCGGCGAGGATCGAGACCGGGGCCCGTATCCGGCTGACCAAGCGCATCCCGGTGGCGGCCGGGCTGGGGGGCGGCTCGAGTGACGCGGCGGCGGCGCTCTGGGGGCTCCACCGGTTGTGGGGGCTCCGCTGGTCCAGGGCGCGCCTGCAGGAGCTGGCGGTCGAGCTGGGCATGGACGTGCCGTTCTTCCTGGGATCGGGGCGGGCGGTGGCGACGGGCCGCGGCGAGCACCTGACCGCGCTGCCGGGCGGGGGCGGCTATGCCTTGGTGCTGGTGAATCCGCGCGTGCCGCTGTCGACGCGGGAGGTGTACGGTCGGATACCGATTGGCTGGCGGGCCGAGTCCACCGGCACGGAGCGCGTGATCGAGGCGCTGCGGACACGGAACGTGAGCAAGATGGCGGCGGCGCTGACGAACAACCTGGAGAGCGTGGTCGAGCCGGTCCTGCCGGTGATCGGCCGGATGAAGGCGGCACTCTTGGCGGCGGGGGCACTTGGAGCGATCATGTCGGGCAGCGGACCGACCGTGTTCGGGATGGCGCGATCCCTGGACCACGCACGGCAGATCCGGACGCGGGTGAGCCGGGTGGGCTGGGCCTGCTGGGCGGTACGCACGAACTCCGGCCCCGCCATCCGCGTGACCGGATGACGGCTGGCCGCGTGACCATGCCGGGGTGCGCAGGAGTGTCCGCGGACTGGGGGAGTGCGGGGGCCACTTCGGGGCCCCCGCAGCTGAGCAGCCTCGGAGAAGGGAACGGTGGTCCGCTGGACTGGGGGAGTGCGGGGGCCATTTCGGGGCCCCCGCAGCTGAAGACGGTCTCACTGGGGCGTCGTTCAGTGGCAGGACTCGGGGCTTTGGCCCCCGCAATGGAGGTTCGATTCCTCCCGCCCCAGCCACATACGCGGGTCGTGCCGCAGTGGCTTGGCGAGGCGCAGCCGAAGGCGAGCCGAGCGGGCAACGTCAGTCAAGGGAGACGCGTCTGACATGGCGTACGAGCTGAAGCTCTTTTCCGGCAACGCGAACCGGCCGCTGGCGGAGGAAATCGCCAAGACCCTTCAGCTCCCGCTCGGCGACGCGGACGTCTCGCGCTTCTCGGACGGCGAGGTCTACGTGCAGATCAACGAGAACGTCCGGGGCCAGGACGTCTTCGTGATCCAGCCCACCTGTCCACCGGTCAACGATCATCTGATGGAGTTGCTCGTGATGATCGACGCGTTCAAGCGCGCCTCGGCCCGTCGCATCACCGCGGTGCTGCCCTACTACGGCTACGGCCGCCAGGACCGCAAGGTGCAGCCGCGCGTGCCGATCACCGCGAAGCTGGTGGCCGACCTCCTCACCGCCGCGGGGGCCCAGCGCCTGCTCGCGGTAGATCTGCACGCCGGGCAGATCCAGGGCTTCTTCAACATCCCGGTGGATCACCTCTTCGCGGCGCCCCCGGTCATCATCGACCACCTGGCCAAGAAGGATCTGAGCGACCCGGTGCTGGTCTCGCCCGACGCGGGCGGCGTGGAGCGCGCCCGCGCGCTCGCCAAGCGGCTCAAGGCGGGCCTCGCCATCATCGACAAGCGGCGCGATGGCAACAACGTCGCGCAGTTCATGCATCTCATCGGCGACGTCAGGGGCCGCGACGCGGTGATCGTCGACGACATGATCGACACCGCGGGCACCATGATCCAGGCGGTGGACGCGCTCCGGCGCGAGGGGGCGAAGCGGGTCCTCGCCTGCGCGGTGCACGGCGTGCTCTCCGGACCCGCCATCACCCGCATCAAGGAGTCGATCCTCGAGGAAGTCATCATCACGAACACGGTCCCGCTCACGCCCGAGCGGCAGCTAGCCAAGATCCGCGTTCTCTCGGTCGCCCCGCTGCTGGCGGAAGCGATTCGGCGCATCCACGACGAGGAGTCGGTCTCGACCCTCTTCGTGTAGGACAAATTTTCTCTTTCAAGGAGCTGAGTCATGGACATGCGTGAGTTGATCATCCGGAAGCGCGACGGCATCGGCAAGGGGCCCGCCCGGCGCCTGCGCCGCGCCGGCCAGGTTCCGGCGACCCTCTACGGCGGGGCGAACCCGGTGAACGTGGCGGTGGCGCCCAAGGACGTGCTCCGTCTCATTCACGGCCACGAGGGCAGCACCCAGCTGTTCCGTGTGACCTTCGAGGGGACCACGGACGCCAAGATGGCGATCATCCGGGACATGCAGTTCGATCCGGTCTCGGAGAGCCTCATCCACGTAGATCTGCAGGAAGTGGCGATGGACCGCGCCATCCAGGTCACGGTGGCCGTGCACCACGTGGGCGAGGCGATCGGCGTCAAGGACACTCAGGGCATCCTCGAGATGGTGCTCCGCGAGGTACGGGTTTCCTGCATGCCCGGGAACATTCCGGAGTACCTCGAAGCGGACATCACGAACCTGGCCATCCACGACGTGCTGACCGTCAAGGACCTGAGGGTCCCCGAGGGCGTGCGCGTCCTCAACGACCCCAACCAGGCGGTGGTCACCATCGCCCCGCCGGCGGTCGAGGAAGCGGTGGTCGCGACCGCGGCGACGACGGAAGTGGTGGCGGCCGAGCCCGAGGTGCTCACCGAGCGCAAGCTCAAGGAGGACGCGGCCGAGGGCGACGCGAAGGACAAGGGCGGCGAGAAGAAGAAGTAGGTGGCGCAGGCCATCGTCGGCCTGGGGAATCCGGGCCCGGAATATCGCAACACCCGGCACAACGTGGGCCAGCGCGTCGTCGACGCGCTGGCCCACCGCATTCATGGGCGTTTCGAGCGCGACGGCGGCCACGCAGTCGCCCACGGCCGCTGGCACGGCGAGCCGCTCTACCTCATCAAGCCGGGCAGCTTCATGAACGTCAGCGGTCCCCCGGTGGCGCGGCTCGCCCGCAAGCTCCACCTGGGCCCCGCCGACCTGGTCATCGTCTTCGACGACCTCGACCTCCCGCTGGGCAAGGTGCGCGTGCGCCTCACCGGCAGCGCGGGCGGCCACAACGGCGTCCGCTCGCTGATCGCGGCCCTCGGCACGAGCGACCTCCGGCGCGTCAAGATCGGCATCGGCCGCCCCGGCCGGCCCGGCCTAGACCGGGATCGGGTCTCCGACCACGTGCTCGCGCCCTTCTTTCCCGAGGAGTACGAGGCGATCGCCGCGGCCTGCGACGAGGCCGCGGACAAGGCGCTGGCCCTCGTGGAGCGCCGCTGAGGACCGCGCGCGCATGAGCCCCGCGTTCCGGCTCTCCGCGGGCAGCGGCGGCCTCGAGTGGCCGCAGGTGCTGACGCTCCTCGCCCACGAGGCGCGCACGCCGATGGGCCGCGAGCTGGCGACTGCCACGCTCCCGTTCACGGATCCCGGCGCGATCCGCCGCGCGCTCGGCGAGACCCGCCAGGCTCGGGTCGCGCTGGGGCAGACCGGCGTGCCCCCCTGGGAGGGCATCCCGGACGTGCGCCCCACCCTCGAGATCGCGCGCGTGCCGGGCTCGGTGGCCGAGGCCCTCGACCTGGCCGCGTTGATCCCGCTGCTGGAGGCGACGGGGCGGCTCCTCGCCTACGGCCGTGCCATCCAGCCGGTGGCGCCTGATCTCGCGGAAGCGCTCGCAGGCTTCCCGCGGCAGACCGAGCTGGCGGATCTGCTGCGGCGCTCGCTCGACGCCGACGGCCAGGTGCGCGACGAGGCGGCGCCCGCGCTGCGGCGCGTCCGCCGGCGCATCCGAGACCTGCGCCGCGAGCTCGTCAGGCGGCTCGAGGCCTACTTCACCGCGCCCGGTGCCGATACCACGTTCCAGGAGCGCTACGTCACGGTCCGCCACGGCCGCTACGTGCTGCCGATCCGCGCGGAGGCCAAGGGCCGCCTGCGCGGCATCGTCCACGACCGCTCGCAGAGCGGGGCCACGCTCTTCGTGGAGCCGGAGGCGGTGGTGGAGGCGAACAACGATCTCGTCCAGGCCGCGCGGGAGGAAGAGACCGAGGTCCTCCGCATCCTGGCCGCGCTGACCGACACGGTGCGGGCGGCGCTGCCCGAGCTCGACGACCTGGTGGCGGGCATCGGCGGCCTCGACCTGATCTTCGCCCGCGGCGCCCTCGCCGAGCGCATGGAAGCCGTCGAGCCCGCGATCGGGGAGCAGCGCGACGTCTTCCTGCCCGGCGCTCTCAACCCACTCCTGCTCGCGCAATCGTGGGGAGTTGCCACTGGTGCAGCCGTGGCAGGGCGAGGTGAGCCGGAGGCGAGCCGAGCGGATATGAAAATCGAGCCGAGCGGATCAGTAATCCCGATGGACATCGAGATCACCGCCGACCGCCCGGTGCTCGTGATCACCGGCCCCAACGCGGGCGGCAAGACGGTGGCGCTCAAGACCCTGGGCCTGCTCGTGCTGATGGCGCAGTCCGGTTGCCACGTGCCCGCGCGCGACGGAGCGCGCCTGCCCGTCTTCTCGCAGTGCTTCGCCATCGTGGGCGACGAGCAGAGCGTGGCGGAGAACCTCTCGACGTTCTCCGCCTTCGTCAAGCAGCTCCGCGATGTCCTCGAGCGCGTGGACGCCCGCTCGCTCGTGCTGCTCGACGAGCTGGGCGCGGGTACCGATCCCGACGACGGCGCCGCACTGGCCCAGGCGGTGCTGGAGGCCCTGGCCGAGCGCGGGGCGCTGGTCGCGGCGTCCACCCACCTCGAGCCGCTCAAGGGCTTCGCCTCCACGCATCCCCGGGCCCGTAATGCCTCGGTAGAGTTCGATCCCGAACGGCTCGCTCCCACCTTCCGGCTCATCTACGATCGTCCCGGGCAGAGCTATGCGCTCTCCATCGGCGCCCGTCTCGGCCTGCCCGCCGCGCTGATCGAGCGCGCGCACGCGCATCGCTCCACGCAGCAGCGCCAGCTCCAGGAGCTGCTGGCCCGCCTCGACGACCGCGATCGCAAGGACGCGGAGCGCGCCGCGCATCTCGAGCGGCGCGAGGCGGAGAGCGCGGGGCTGCTCGCGCGGGCCCAGGCCGAACTCGAGGCGGCGAAGGCGAGCGCGCGCGAGACGGTGGCCCGGGCCCGGGCGGAGGCGCAGCGCCTGGTCACCGAGGTGCGTCGGCATGTGAACGAAGAGTGGGACCGGCTCAAGCGCGCCGAGAAGAGCCGGCCGGAGCTGGAGCGCGCGCGCAAGCGTCTGGTGGAAACCGCGCGGCAGGTGGAGCACACTGCGGGTGCCGCCGCGCGGGAGCCGGACGGAGCGGGCCCGGTCGTCGTGGGTGATCGCGTCGAGATCACGCATCTCGGGCTCAAGGGCGACGCGCTGGGCGTCGACGGCGAGACGGTGACGGTGCAGGCGGGCGCGGTAACGGTGAAGGTGCCGATGCAGGCGCTACGCGTCATGTCACGGGGCCACTCACCCCGGCCCTCTCCCCAGGGGGAGGAGGGTGGAACGTCCCTTCGCCTCCGAAGGGGGAGAGCGCAAGGTGAGGGGGACTCCGATTCTCCAGTGACGGGCGGTCGCCGAGGCCGGATCACCACCCCCGGCAAGGGCGCGGTGGCGGTGGAACTGAACATCATAGGACGGACTACCGATGAGGCCCGCGATCTGCTAGAAAAGTACCTCGACGATGCGTTCCTGGCCGGGCTCTCTTCGGTCCGTATCATCCATGGCAAGGGCACGGGTGCCCTCCGCCGGGCGGTCGAGGAATTGCTGAGCGCCCACCCCCTCGTGGCCGAGCATCGCCCGGGGGCATCCTCCGAGGGCGGCGCCGGCGCGACCGTCGCCGCGCTCACCCAGGGCTGAGGCGACTTCATGCCGGGCGGATACTCCCCGCAGCTCCTCGACGAGATCCGCTCCCGCGCCGACATCCTCGAGATCGTCGGCCAGGTCGTGAAGCTCAAGCGGGCCGGGGAGAACTGGAAGGGCCTCTGCCCCTTCCACACCGAGAAGACGCCCTCCTTCACCGTGAACCCGAAGCGGAACATCTACCACTGCTTCGGCTGCGGCGCGGGCGGCGACGCGTTCAGCTTCCTCATGCGCCAGGAGCGCCTGGCCTTTCCGGAGGCGGTGCGCGCCCTGGCCGATCGCGCCGGCGTCGCGCTGCCCGACCAGGGCCAACGCGCCCCCGAGGTGGACGGCAAGCTGGAGGCGCTGCGGCGCGCGATGGCGCTGGCCGCCGAGTTCTACACCCGGTCGCTCTGGGAGCCCGGAGGCGAGAAGCCCCGCGCCTACCTCGAGCAGCGCGGCGTGGATCCGGAGGTGGCGAAGCGCTTCGGGCTCGGATACGCGCCCGAGAGCTGGAACGCGCTGCTGGGCGTCATGGCGCGCCAGGGGATCGGCGAAGACGTCCTGGCGCAGGCCGGGCTCATCCTGGCCCGGCAGAACGGGCCCGGCTTCTACGACCGATTCCGCGGCCGGCTCCTGTTTCCCATCCGTGACGTCCAGGGCCGGGTGGTGGCCTTCGGCGGCCGCGCGCTCTCGGGCGAGGAGCCGAAGTACCTCAACTCGCCGGAGACTCCGCTCTACGTGAAGGGCCAGATGCTCTACGCCCTCGACGTGGCCCGGCTCGCGATGCGGGAGCGGGGCCGCGCCATCATCGTCGAGGGCTACCTCGATTGCCTCATGGCGCATCAGCACGGCTTCGGCGAGACGGTGGCCGCGTTGGGCACCGCGTTCACGCCGACGCAGCTCGGCCTGCTGCGCCGCTACGCCGACGAGGTGCTGGCCCTCTTCGACGCCGACGCGGCCGGACAGAAGGCCTCGACGCGCCTCGAGGAGATGATGAACGACGTGATGGACCTCCAGAACCTGGGCTGGGCCGTCTCGCGCACCGGCGGCTTCGAGAAGGCGGGCCACCTGCCGATCCGGGTGGCGCTCCTGCCGCCGGGTCACGACCCCGACAGCCTGCTGCGCGCCGAGGGCGCCCCCGCGCTCACCGCGCGGCTCGACGCGGCGCGTCCCCTGCTCTCCTTCGTGCTCGAGAAGGCGCTCGCCGACGAGGATCTGACCACGGCGCGCGGGCGGGCCAATGGTCATGCCCGCGTGGCCCTGATCCTCTCCAAGGTGGCCAATGCGGAGGAGGCCACCGCCCTGGCGCAGGAGGCCGCGCGGTGCCTCGGCGTGGATTCCACCCAGCTCTGGATCGAGGCCCAGCAACTCCAGGGCGCCCGCGCCCGGGGTCGGCGCCCGGAGCAGATCGCCCAATCCGGGCGAGGAACGGCGGAATCGGATTCCTGGCCGCCGCCCACTCCCTTCGAGCGCGATCTCGTGGCCCTCCTTTTGCAGGTCGATGAGGCGCGGGCCGAGCTCCTCCCGGTGCTCACGGACGAGGACGTGGTCCATCAGGGGCTGCGCCTCGTGCTGACCGCCCTGCGGCGGACACCCAGCGCACTGCCCGAGGCGTTGATGGCCGAGCTCCCGGGGGATCGCGAGCGGGGGCTCCTGGCGGCCCTGCTGGTCGAGGACCGCAAGTGGGGCGATACACATAGTCACGTCGCGGAGCTAAAGAGGCGGTACCATATCCGGCATCGTAAACACCGGGTACGTCAGGTGGAGCGGGCGGTCACCTTGGCCCAGGCCACCGGGGACCCGGCGCTGCCCGCGCTCGAGGAAGAGCTTCGCGGGCTGCTGCGTGATCTGCAACGGGAGGCGGAGGCGGTCAGGGAGCTGGCCCTGGCGCGCCCGGTGCTGCCGAGCGAGTGGCCGGTGAACCCTCGGCGTCAGGCCGAGACACCCTAACCCCCATCAGGAGAACGGCGAGGCATGGCGGACGAATCAAGGATCGCGGAAGAGCCGAAGATCGAGGAGCTGGACAAGCTCATCGCCAAGGGGAAGCAGAAGGGGTTCCTCACCTACGACGAGGTGAACGACGCCCTCCCCTCCGACCTCGTCACCCTCGATCAGCTCGACGACATCATGCTGATGTTCGGCTCGATGGACATCGAGCTCGTGGACTCGACCAAGGCGGTGCGCCTGCCGTCCGAGATGTCGGCGCAGGCCGCCGATCCCGAGCCCGACGACGAGGAGCCCGAGCCGCGGCGCATCGATCTGACCCCCGGCCCGGTCGGCCGCACCGAGGATCCGGTCCGCCTCTACCTGCGCGAGATGGGCAAGGTGGCCCTCCTCACCCGCGAGGGCGAGATCACGCTCGCCAAGCGCATCGAGGAAGGCAAGGACGAGGCCACCGCCGCGGTCCTCTCCACCAGCCTGGCCGTCGAGAAGATCCGCGCCCTCCGCGAGGAGCTGCGCCAGGACATCACCCCGATCAAGGACGTGGTGGACTTCCCGGAAGAAGAGTCCACCGAGGAGAAGGAAGCGGCGCTGCGCCGCTCGGTCATCCGCGAGCTGGGCAACGTGGACCGGCTCCTGCGCGAGCGGGAGCAGCTCACGCGCCGATGGCGACGCCTCAAGGCCAGAACCGGGGGGCGGAAGCGAGGTAAGGCCGAGCCGGTGTGGAAGCGAGTCGAAGGGCAGGCCGAAGCCAAGAAGGGCAAGGTCCTCTCGATCCTCCGCGGTCTCAACCTCCAGCAGTCCCTCCTCGATCTCTGGGGCAACGATCTCAAGAAGCTGGTCGAGAAGATCCATCGGGCCGAGCGCGAGATCGCGCTCTGGTCGGACGGCAAGCGCCCCGCCCCCACCGCGGTGGACGCGTTCCTCTCCTCGCTGGCCGACGACGATCGCGACGACGGCGACCGCGATCTCTACCAGAAGGCGGCGTCCAGGCACCCCTCGATCAAGGAGCGGCTCGTGTGGGTGGCCCAGCAGAAGATCAAGCGCGCCGAGGAGCTGGCCGACGCGCGGGCCGAGGAGCTCAAGAACATCGTCAAGATCATCAAGCAGGGCGAGGCCAAGGCCGCGCGGGCCAAGAAGGAGATGGTCGAGGCCAACCTGCGGCTCGTGATCTCGATCGCCAAGAAATACACGAACCGGGGCCTGCAGTTCCTGGATCTCATCCAGGAGGGCAATATCGGCCTGATGAAGGCGGTCGACAAGTTCGAGTACCGGCGCGGCTACAAGTTCTCGACCTACGCCACCTGGTGGATCCGGCAGGCGATCACCCGGGCCATCGCGGACCAGGCCCGCACCATCCGGATCCCGGTGCACATGATCGAGACCATCAACAAGCTCATCCGGACATCCAGGCAGCTCGTTCAGGAGCTTGGGAGGGAGCCCACCCCGGAAGAGATCGCGGTCAAGATGGAAGTGCCGGTGGACAAGGTCCGCAAGGTGCTCAAGATCGCCCAGGAGCCGATCTCGCTCGAGACGCCCATCGGCGAGGAGGAGGACAGCCATCTGGGCGACTTCATCGAGGACAAGCAGGTGGGCTCACCGGTCGAGAGCATGATCGGGCTCTCGCTGCGGGAGCAGACCAACCGGGTGCTCAACTCGCTGACGCCGCGAGAAGAGAAGGTGCTGCGGCTGCGCTTCGGACTATCAGACGGGTGTGAGCACACGCTGGAAGAAGTGGGCCAGGACTTCGCGGTCACCCGCGAGCGCATCCGCCAGATCGAGGCCAAGGCCCTGCGCAAGCTGCGGCATCCTTCGCGGTCCAAGAAGCTGCGGAGCTTCCTCGAGTCGTGAGGCGACACTTCTCCCTCTCCCCCGAGGGGAGAGGGCAGGGTGAGGGGCCGCAGGTGGTATGATGGCCGCCGGGCCCATAGCTCAATTGGCAGAGCCCCCGGCTCATAACCGGTCCGGTCTTGGTTCGAGTCCAAGTGGGCCCACCAAAACCTTGCAGTGGCAGGGCGTAGCAGGGCGAGGTGAGCCGCAGGCGAGCCGAGCGAATATAGAGAATCGAGCCGTAGCAGGGCGAGCCGAGCGGATACTCAGATGTTTTGCCGAACGCGAGTAGGGAGATAGTGGACCAGAAGCTCCAGACACTGATCAGTTTGCAGGCGATCGACTCGCGCATCGCCGCCCTGGAGGCGGACGCCGCGCGGCTCCCGAAGGAGATCGCCGCCATCCACGCCGGGGTCGAGGAAGCCAGGAAGCAGGTCGAGCAGGCCAAGGCCCGGCTCGACGTCGCCCGCAAGGACCAGCGCGCGAAGGAAAAGGACCTGGAGGTCGTCCAGGGCAAGCGCGCCAAGAACGAAGCCCGCCTCTACGAGGTCAAGACCAACAAGGAATACTCCGCGGTCCTGACCGAGATCGAGGACATCAAGCAGGAGAAGGCCAAGATGGAGGAAGAGGTCCTGGTCCTCATGGAGGCCCAGGAGCGCCTGACCGGTGACATCCGCGAGGCCGAGGCGCGCTTCAAGCAGCGCGAGGCGGAGGGCCGGGGCCAGGAAGCCACCGCGAAGGAACAGCTCCGCGTGGTCGAGGCCGAGCTGGCCGGGGTGCGCACCGAGCGCAAGGAGCTGGCGGGCCAGCTCCCCGGGCCCATCCTGGCCGACTATGATCGGATCCTGCGCGCCCGCGGCGGGGTGGCGCTCGTGCCGGTGAGCAAGCCGAACTTCTGCGGGGCCTGCCGCATGACCATCACGCCCCAGCGCCTGCAGGAGCTCCGCGCGCAGGCCTCGCTCATCCCCTGCGAGTCCTGCGGCCGTTACCTCTACTGGCCGTCGTAGAGATCCCCGTCACCCCACCCTCGCCCCGTCACCCTACCCTCTCCCCCTGCGGGGGCGAGGGGTGCCCCAGCTCCCGCTCCCCTCAGGGGAGAGGGCACGGGTGAGGGGCCCGCGATGGCGCAACCCCCGATCGTCATGTACACGGACGGCGCCTGCTCGGGCAATCCCGGACCCGGCGGCTGGGGTGCCATCCTCATCGAGGAGGGCCGGGAGCTCGAGCTCTCGGGCGGCGAGAACCACACCACCAACCAG
>Ga0256867_10000632_pt1 | contig 14183 bp, 15 predicted proteins | sample RVTome_15_FD_185939 | JGI IMG/M metagenome (GOLD analysis project Ga0256867, IMG submission 185939) | Soil microbial communities from uranium-contaminated site in the Upper Colorado River Basin, Wyoming, United States - RVT150D86 (HiSeq) ... | reverse complement strand
GATCACTGCCACGAGCTCAAGCGCGCGCATCACGTCTGTCCGACCTGTGGCTGGTACGCCGGCCGCGAGGCCGTCGCGATCGAGTCGGTCGAGCCGGTCGAAGGCCAGCGCTAGCCTCGATGCGCATCGCGGTCGACGCGATGGGGGGCGACCACGCACCCCGCGAGATCGTCCGCGGCGCCATCGACTACGCCCTGTCCAGCACCGACGAGGTGATCCTCGTCGGTGATGTGCCGCGCCTCGAGCGCGAGATCGCGGGATACGGCAAGGGCTCCCCCGGCAACGTCAGCCTCGCCGATGCGCCCGAGGTCATCGGCATGGGCGAGCACCCCGCCACCGCGCTTCGCACGAAGCGCCGCTCGTCGATCGTGGTGGCCACCAACCTGGTCAAGGACGGCGACGCCGATGCCGTGGTCAGCGCCGGTTCGACCGGCGCGACGATGGCCGCTGCGGTCTTCCGCCTCGGGCGCATTGAAGGGATCGATCGGCCCGCCCTCCCCGCCCACATGGTCACCGCCACCGGTCCGGTGATGCTGCTCGACGTGGGCGCCAACGTGGACTCGGACCCCGAGAACCTCGTCCAGTTCGCGGCGATGGGCGCGATCTTCGCCGAGCACGTGCTCCACGTGCGCAACCCGCGCATCGGCCTGCTCAACATCGGCGAGGAGGTCGAGAAGGGAGACGGCCTGACGAAGGAGGCGCATGCGCGCCTGACCAATGCGGACCTGCATTTCGTCGGCAACGTGGAGGCGCACGACATGATCGCCCACCGCGCCGACGTGGTCGTGTGCGACGGCTTCGTGGGCAACGTCGTGATCAAGTTCTTCGAGGGGATCACCAGCTTCATCTTCCGAGCCCTGCGCGAGGATCTCCAGCGAGGCCCGATCGCGCCACTCGCCCTCCTGGCCCTGAAGCCGGGCTTCGACCGCATGAAGGCGCGCTTCGACTACGAGCGCTACGGCGGGGCGCCGCTGCTCGGGGTCAAAGGGGTGAGCATCGTCACTCACGGCAGGGCCAAGGCCCGCATGGTCGAGAACGCGATCCGCGTGGCCTCCGAGTCGGCCCACGCCCGGGTGCCGACCCTGATCGCCGAGTGGACGCGCGAGCACCCGGCCCTCGCGCATCGCGGCGTCCGGTCGCGCATCGCGGCCCGCCTGCACCGGGAGCGGCCCTGACATGCCGGCGACGACCCGGCGCGGCAACCGCCCGGCATCCGCGGGCCTGCTCGCTCGCCGCGTGGCCCTGCTGGCGCTCTTCGAGGACGAGTTCCGGCCGGGTAACGCCACGACGGCGCTCGAACGGCTGGCGACCGAGCGCGACCTGCCGGACGCCGTCCGTGCGCACGCCGCTGCGATCGTCGCAGGCGTGGACCAGCGACGGCGGGAACTGGACGCGCGGATCGCCGCCGAAGCACCGCTCATCCCCGTCGCAGAGCTCGGCCGAGTCGAGCGTGCGATCCTCCGGAGCGCCCTGTATGAGGTGCTATACTCCGCCGCGACCCCGAGCGGGGAGACGATGCGCGACGCCGTATCCCTCGCCCGGATCTACGCCGGCGACGCGGCGCGACGCCTCGTCAATGGCGTGCTAGGAAGCGTTTCCAGATCATCGGGTGGAGGAGCCTGAATTTCCGTGACTGATGGCACCACGTACGAACGCCTCAAGAAGATCATCGTCGAGCAGCTCGGCGTCGACGAAGAAGAGGTCACACCGACCGCCTCGTTCGTCGAGGACCTCAATGCCGACTCCCTCGACCTGGTCGAGCTCATCATGAGCCTCGAGGAGGAGTTCGGGATGGAGATCTCGGACGAGGATGCCGAGCGGATCCAGAAGGTCTCCGACGCGGTCGAGTACATCGAGGAGCACCAGCAGTAGGCGACGCCGATGGATGCCGGGCTTCCAGGACCCGGGGGCCTGGACGAGCTGGCCGAGCTGCTCGGTATCTCCCCGCGTGACCCGGAGCTGATCCGGCAGGCGTTCGTCCACAGCTCCTACTTCAACGAGAACCCCACCCTCGTCTCGGGGCATAACGAGCGCCTCGAGTTCTACGGCGACGCCGTCATCGGCCTCGCCGTCAGCCGCCTCCTCTTCGAGCGCCATCCCGACGAGGACGAGGGCTTCCTCACCGCCCGCCGCGCGGCACTGGTGAATCGCGACGCGCTGGCCGCCATGGCCCTGTCGCTCGGGCTCGACCGGCACCTGCTGCTCGGTCGGGGCGAGGCAGAGGCAGGTGGCGCGACCCGACCGTCCGTCCTGGCCGCCTGCTTCGAGGCCCTGGCGGGAGCCCTCTCCCTCTCTGACGGGCACGATCGGACGGAGGAGGTGTTGGTGCGCCTCTTCGAGCCGCTGCTGGCCGCGCTCAACGAGACCGAGGGCCCGCCGAAGTCCGCCAAGTCGCGCCTCCAGGAGTGGACCCAGCGCCACCTGGGGCTGAAGCCGTCGTACCACGTTACCGGGACCACGGGGCCGCCGCACGAGCAGGAGTTCGACGTCGCCGTCCACCTCGACGGCCAGGCCGTGGCGGCCGGCGCCGGCTCGAGCCGGCAGCGCGCGGAGGAGCAGGCCGCCGACGCCGCGCTCGCCATCCTGGTCGACGAGCAGGACGCCGAAAGGCTGCCGACGTGAGCCGCCTCAAGGAGCTCCGCCTGCACGGGTTCAAGTCGTTCGCCGACCAGACCCGATTCGTGTTCGAGCCCGGAGTCAATGCCGTCATCGGGCCGAACGGATCGGGCAAGAGCAACATGGCCGACGCCATTCGCTGGGTGCTGGGCGAGCAGTCGAACCGATCGCTGCGCACCCGGCGCGCGGACGATGTCATCTTCGCCGGGTCGGAGCAGCGCAAGGCGCAGGGCATGGCGGAGGCCGTGCTGACGCTCGACAACGCCGACGGCTGGCTGCCGATCGACTTCGCGGAGGTCAGCATCGGGCGCCGCTCGTACCGGTCCGGCGACAGCGAGTACCTGATCAACGGCGCACGGGCCCGGCTCCGTGACGTGGTGGAGCTCCTCGGCGAGGGGCGCCTCGGCGCCAACGAGCTGGTGGTGGTGGGGCAGGGGACCGTCGACGCCGCCCTCTCCCTGCGCCCCGAGGAACGCCGCCAGCTCTTCGAGGAGGCCGCAGGCGTCAAGGGACTGCAGGTCAAGCGGAACGAGGCCTCGGGCCGGCTCTCGAAGGCGCTCGACAACCTCTCCCGGGTGACCGACATCGTCGGTGAGCTCAAGCCGCAGGTGCGTCGGCTGGGGCTCCAGGCGGAGCATCAGCAGCAGCACGACGCACTCGGCGCGCGGGCACGCGGCCTGGTCGGCGCCTCGCATCGGCGGCGCGAGCAGGTGGCCCGATCGGCGCTCGGCGACGCGCGACGCGCCCAGGCGTCGGCCGAATCAGCGCTCGAAGCGTTCCGTGGGTCGCAGGAAGCGGCTCGCGAGGAGGTCGCAGCCGCCGAAGCCCGCTACTGGGAGGCCGAGGAGGCCGCCCGGGAGGCGGGTGGCTCGCGGGAGGAGACCCGCGCGATCGTCATTCGCGCCGAAAGCCGGCTCGAGTCACTCGAAGCACGCATGCGCGAGCTCGCCACCGCGATCGAGGGCGAGACGGCGGAGCTCGCCGAGGCCGAGCGACTGCTGGCGGGCCTCGACGACGGATCGGCCGATGCCGCGGTCACGCCCGCGCTGACCGAGGCGACCGACGCCGAGGAGGCCTGGCGATCGGCGGTGGCCGCGCTGGCGGCTGCCGACGGCGAGCTGCTCGCGGCCGAGGAGGCCCTCTCAGCCATCCGCGCACGCGAGAGCGATCGCATCGCCGCGGCGGCCCGCGCCGCCGAGGATGCCGTTCGCCACGCGGTGCGCCGCGATCAGCTCGCTCGCGAGCTCGACGAGGCCGCCGCCGCGCTCACGGTGCTGATCGCCGCGCGAGACCGCACGGCCGCGGAGCTCGAGGGCGCCGCCGCCGCTGCCGGCCGCGCCGCCACCGGCCTGGAGGCGGCCGTTGCCGCCCGCGACGGCGCGCAGGCCGCGGTCGACCAGACGCAGCAGCGCGTCGTGCAATCCACCGAGCAGCTGCGGGCGATCCGCGCCGAGATGGAGGCGATCGCAGAGCCACACGATGCTGCGGTGCGTCTCGGTCGACGGCTCGCCCGCGCGGGTTGGCCGGCCCTGCTCGACTCCCTGGCTGCGCCGGAGCCGTCCTGGCCGGCGATCGAGGCGATCGTGGGTGGCGAGCTCGAGGCAGCACTTCTGTGGTCGGACGACGATCCCACCACGCAGCTCGACGACGCGCGCGGCGCCGCGCGCCTGCTGGCAGCCGGCGACGCGGGGGACGATGCCGACCGCGCCAGCGCGCTCGCGGCCGTGTCCGGCGATCGAACGCTTGCCGAGTGGGTGGGCGCGTCGGGGGCGCCGCTCGCGTTCCATCGCGCCGTTGTGGCGCGCGATCTGGCGGCGTTGCTCGCCGGATGGCGCCGTCTGCCAGCCGGGTGGACCGCGGTCACGGCCGAGGGCGACGTCGCCGATGCCCGCGGACTGGTCGTGCTGCGCGGCCGCGCCGATCCCCCCGGAGGAGCGGCCGCGCGCGCCCACGCGCGGCGCCGCGAGCTCGCAGATGCCGTGAGCGACATCGAGCGGCAGCTCGCGGACGCACAGGGGGCTGCGCATGACGCAGTCGAGCGCCTGCGCGGCGCTCGCGACCAGCACCTGGCGGCGAGCAACGAACTGGACGAGGCCGAGCGACTCCAGCGACAGCGCCGCATGGCCCACGAGGCGGCCATCGGGCAGGTGGAGCGCACCGAGCGGCGCCTGGCGGACCTGCGGGCCGAGCGCTCCCGCCTCGAGTCCGGCGCGTCGTCCACAGCCGTCGAGACCGCGCCGACGACGGCTTCAGGTGAGCTGGAGGCGCTCCAGGCGCGCGCCGACGACGCGCGCCGGGCTCGCGACGAGCGGTCGCGGGAGCGCGATGCCGCGCGGGAGCGCTGGACCGCCACCCGTGCCACCGCGGAGGAGGCCGAGACACGCGTCGCCGGCCGTCGCCGCGAGCGGGCGGTGGCCGAGGCGCGCGTCGCCCAGCTGACCGCGGCGCTTCCGGAACGACGGCACGCGTCAGAGTCGCTCGCCACCGAGCGCGAACGGCTGAGCGAGGAGCTGGCGTCAGCCCGCACGGCCGATCAGTCGGCGATCGCTGCGGCAGCCGCGGCAGAAGAAGCGCGACGGACCCGGCGGGGGGAGCTGCTGGAGCTCGAGCGAGCGCAGAGCGGCGGTTCCGCACGTCTCCTCGAGCTCGAGGTGGCCGCGCAGGCGGCGGCGATCGAAGTGTCCCGCCGTGACGAGGCCCTCGCCTCGCTCGCCCGCGAGCGTGAGCTGGCGCTCGAGAGTCTGCCCGAGGTCGAGGCGCCCATCCCCGTCGCCGAGGTCGAGGCACTCTCGGACGAGGAGCTCGAGGGCGAGCTCCGCCGCGTCCGCCGCATGCTGGCACAGATCGGCTCGGTGAATCCCTTCGCCGTCGAGGAGCACCGCGAACTGAGCGCGCGGCTCGAGGAGATGAGCACCCAGGAGTCGGACCTGCGTGGCGCCATCGGCTCGACCGAGGAGCTCATCTCGCGCCTCGATACCGAGATCGCACAGCAGTTCGACACCGCGTTCCGTGCCATCGCCGAGCGCTTCGACGAGTTCTGCCAGCTGCTGTTCGCGGGCGGATCCGGCGCCCTCCAGATGGGCGACGAGGCCGACGGCGACGCTCCCGGCGGCATCGAGATCGTCGTCCGGCCGCCCGGCAAGCGTCTGCAGCGCCTGGCGATGCTCTCCGGTGGTGAGCGAGCACTGACCGGGGTCGCCCTGCTGTTCGCCATGCTCACGGTGAACCCGGTACCGTTCTGCATCCTCGACGAGGTCGATGCGGCACTCGACGAGGCGAACATCGGCCGCTTCGCCGACGCCCTGCGCAAGCTGAGCGAGTCGATCGACTTCGTCGTCATCACCCACAACCGCGCCACGATCGAGGTGGCCGATACCATCTACGGAGTCACCATGACCGACGCCGCCGTGAGCCGCGTCCTCTCTCTGCGCCTTGCCGATCTGCCCGCCGAAATCACCGCCTGATGTTCTGGCGCCGTCGCGAGCAACCCGCCGAGCCAGTCGAAACGCCCAAGGAATCCGTCGAACATCCCGCTCCGGCGGAGTTCGAGGCCACGCCGCCGATGACCGTCGCGCGGCCCGCGAGAGAGCCATCGGGGATGGGCCTGCGCGCCCGTCCCTCCGGCTTCGGCAGCCGGTTGCGCTCGATCTTCGTGCCGGATGCCGCGGCCACCGACGCCACATGGGACGACGTGGAGGAAGCGCTCATCGCGGCCGACGTCGGCGGCACGGCCACCCTCGAGCTCGTCGACGCCGCCCGAGAACGCATGCGCGCCACCGGCGGCCGGACCGGCGAGGATGCGCGTCGCGCGCTCGCGACCGTCATTCGCGATCGTCTGGCCGGCGCCGGCTCAGGGGCATTCGAGCTCGGGCCCGCTCCATCGGTCATCCTCTTCGTGGGCGTCAACGGGACGGGGAAGACGACGACGATCGCGAAGCTCGCCCATCGCCTGCTGGCGGATGGCCGGATCATCGCTTTGGCCGCGGCAGACACGTTTCGCGCTGCGGCAATCGAGCAGCTGCGGATCTGGGGCGATCAGCTGGGGGTGCCGGTCATCGCCCAGCGCACCGGGGCCGACCCGGGCGCCGTCGCGTTCGACGCGGTGGCCGCCGCCGAGTCGCGGTCGCTCGATGCCGTGCTGGTCGACACCGCCGGCCGGCTCCAGAACAAGCAGCAGCTCATGGACGAGCTCGCCAAGATCCGGCGCGTGATCGAGCGGAGGCTGCCCGGCCAGCCGCGGCACGTCCTGCTCGTGCTCGACGCCACGACGGGACAGAACGGGCTCGCCCAGGCCGAGGCCTTCAGCCGCGAGGCGGGCGTCACCGGCATCGTGCTGACCAAGCTGGACGGCACGGCGAAGGGTGGAGTGGCCCTTGCCGTCGCCGACCGGCTCGGCGTGCCGATCGTGTTCGCGGGCGTCGGCGAGAACGTCGAGGACCTCGCCCCGTTCGACCCGGAGGCCTTCGTCGAGTGGCTCTTCGCCGAGTAGCTTCGTTGCCGGGTTGCCCTTCGGCCCCTAGAATGGGCAGCCGTTTGCCGGTGCTGCCGCATCGGCCCTGATCCCGTACGGTCCTTCCATGTTCGAATCTCTCTCGTCGCGCCTGCAGGGCATCACCGAGCGCCTGCGCGGCAAGGCCAGGATCACCGAGGCCGACCTCGACGTCGCGCTGCGCGAGATCCGTCTTGCCCTGCTCGAGGCCGACGTCAACTTCAAGGTCGTCAAGGACTTCGTCGCCCGCGTGCGCGAGCGCGCGATGGGAACCGACCTCCTGACGGGCCTCAACCCCGGCCAGCAGATCGTCAAGATCGTCCACGACGAGCTCGTCGAGGTGCTCGGCGGCACGCGCCACCACCTTCAGCTGGACGGGCGTCCGTCGGTCCTGATGATGGTCGGCCTCCAGGGGTCGGGGAAGACGACGACGGCCGCCAAGCTCGCCGTCCGCCTCCGCAAGGAGGGCAAGAAACCATTGCTGGTTGCCGCCGATGTCTACCGCCCCGCGGCCGTGGACCAGCTCGTGCAGCTCGGCGACCAGATCGGCATCGAGGTCCACACGCGCCCGGTCGGCACCCCCGCTCTCGAGGTGGCGCGCTCGGGGCTCGAGGTGGCGAAGCAGCGCGGCGTGGACGTGATGATCCTCGACACCGCGGGCCGCCTCCACGTCGACGACGCCATGATGGACGAGCTGGTGCGGATCACGGGCTCCGTCACGCCGTCCGAGACCCTGCTCGTGGTTGACGCCATGACCGGCCAGGAGTCGGTTCGGGTGGCGGAGGCCTTCCACGCGCGACTACCGGTCACCGGCCTGGTGCTCACCAAGATGGACGGCGACGCCCGTGGCGGCGCGGCGCTCAGCATCCGATCCGCCACCGGGCTGCCGGTCTCGTTCCTCGGCACCGGCGAGCGGACTGACGGTCTCGAGGCGTTCCACCCGGAGCGCCTCGCGCAGCGCATCCTCGGGATGGGCGACATCCTCAGCTTCGTCGAGCGCGTCCAGGAGAACGTCGACCAGGAGCAGGCCGAGGCCGCGGCGAAGCGGATGATGGAGAACCGCTTCACGCTCGAGGACTTCCGCAGCCAGCTCGAGCAGATCAAGAAGATGGGACCGATCGGCCAGCTGCTCCAGATGGTGCCCGGCGCGGGGCAGATGGCCGGCGCCGCCCAGGCGGCCGTCGACTCGGGCGACATGAAGCGGATCGAGGCCATCATCGACTCGATGACGCCGGAGGAACGCCGCACGCCGGGGATCATCAAGGCCAGCCGTCGGCGCCGCATCGCGACGGGCAGTGGCACGTCCACGGCCGAGGTCAACCGGCTGCTGAAGCAGTTCGTCGAGATGCAGAAGATGATGAAGATGTTCAGCGGCGGGAAGATGCCGCGCATCGGTGGGGGACTCGGCGCCCTGTTGGGGCGCTGACGCATGCATCGCCTGGTCATCGCCCTCGTCACGTTGCTCGGCCTGACCGCCGCCGCCTTCGTCGCTGGCTACCTGTTCCTCTTCTCCGCATCGACCGATCGCGCCGCGGCGCTGGCTCCTGCCAACAGTGCCTTCTACCTCAACGTCTACCTGCAGCCGTCGACCGGGCAGCAGATGAACCTCTCCGGCCTCATCGGGCGCTTGCCCGGATTCGCCGATGACGCCTCGCTCGACGAGAAGGTCGACCAGGTCGTCCAGAACCTGCTCGCCGGCAGCGGGATCGACTATCGCGAGCAGGTGAAGCCCTGGCTCGGCAACCAGGTCGCGATCGCCGGCTGGCCGGGCGGCGAAGGCCTGGCGGAGCCGGTCCCGGTCCTCATTGCCGACGTGAAGGACCCCGAGGCCGCGCGCGCCTCCGTCGCCGACCTGGTCACCGATGGCGGCGCCTCGTTCAGCGCCCGCACCTACCGCGGGATCGACCTGCAGGTGTCGGACGAGGCGACGTATGCCTTCGTGGACGACATGCTGGTGGTTGGTACCGTGCCCGACGCCGTCGAGGCCGTCGTGGACGTCTCGGAAGGAGGTGGCGACAGCCTCGCCGATCGCGATGACTTCGCGTCCACGATGGACGCGCTCGAGCCCGATCACCTCGCCGCGGTCTTCCTCGATCTCGCGGCACTCGGCGAAGCGACCGGCACCGAGGAGCAGCTGAGCTCCGTGACCACGGCCGGCGCGGTGCTCGTGGCAGAGGCCGACGGACTCCGCCTGAGCGGCAGCGCGCCGTTCGACACCGAATCGGCCGAGCCGTCCGATCGAGCTGGCTTCGCGCTCGGCGGCGAGCCGAGCAGCCTGGTGGACTGGATGCCCGAGTCCACGATCGCCGAGGTGGTCATCTTCGGCCTGCGCCAGGCCCTCGAGGATGCCGAAGCGGCCGTCGGTGAGGTGCCGGAGGGCGAGGACATCGCGAGCACCATCGACACTCTGCGCGCCCTTGCGGCATTCGGCCTCGGGATCAACCTCGACACCGACGTGTTGCCGTTGCTCGACCGAGAGGTCGCCATCGCCATCGGCGGCCTCAGCGGCGACCTCCCGACCGGCCAGCTGCTGCTCCGTCCCGCGGACCCCGAGGCGGCGGCCGGGGCGCTCGACCGTCTCGCCGACAGCCTGTCCGGCATCGGCGCCACCGTCGAGACGGAAACGAGCGGGGAGACGGAGATCACGGTGGTGACGATCCCGGAGACGGCCGAGGTGGCCTACACGCTCATCGACGGAATCGTCATCCTCGGCTTCAGCGCCGCCGACGTCGACGCGGCGATCAGCGCCCATGCCAGCGGCGAAACCCTCGGGTCGAGCGACCGGTACACCCGCACCTTCGCCGTCGCCGGTACCCGCGCGGGCAACGAAGCATTCGTCGACGTCGGCGCCCTGCTCGAGCTGCTCGGGGAGCCGGTCGAGCTGCCGGACGACGCGCGCGATATCCTTCTCCAGGTCGGGAGCATCGGCTTCACCGCCCCCTCCCGCGACGATCAGATCGAGTTCCACGCGGTCCTCACGGTCGATCCGTAGGACCGAATCAACCAGTTCGCAACACGTAACGAGGTACGAATCCCCTTGGCAGTACGCATTCGATTGACGCGGGTTGGGGCCACCAAGCGCCCCGCCTATCGCGTCATCGCCATCGACAAGCGGCGCTCTCGCGACGGCCGCGCCCTCGAGATCCTCGGGTTCTACGACCCGCTCACCGAGCCCGCGACCGTCCAGCTCAACCGCGCGAAGATCCAGGACTGGATCGGCAAGGGAGCTCAGCCCTCCGAGACGGTCGTGAAGCTCATGCGACAGGCCGAGCACGATGCGACGGCCGGCGCCTCCGCCGAGAAGCCCAAGCGGCCGAGCCGCGCCGCGGCATCGAAGAAACCGTCGAAGAAGGCGCAGAGTAAGAAGGCCGCAGCCGAGGCCGAGCCGGCAGCGGAGGCAGGGCCTGCAGCGGAGGCCGCGCCCGCCGCCGAGGAGGCGCCAGCGACCGAGGAGGCCCCGGAGGCCGCCGAGCCCGAGGCTGCGCCCACCGACGACGAAGCGAAGGCCGAGGCGTGAAGGAGTTCCTCGAGTACGTCGCGCGTTCCCTGGTCGACAAGCCCGACGCCGTATGGGTCGAGGTCGACGACGAGGGCGACGAGACGCTCCTCACGCTCGGCGTGGACCAGGACGACATGGGTCGCGTCATCGGTCGGGATGGACGCATCGCCAATGCGATCCGCAGCCTGCTCCGGGTGATGGCGACGCGGGACGGGCGACACGTCGAACTCGACATCGTCAACGACGCCGAGTAGCGGGCGCCTGGCGGTCGCCAGGATCCTCGGCTCGAAGGGGCTGCGCGGCGGCGTGCGGCTCGAGACGCTGACCGATTGGCCGGAGCGCATCGCGCCCGGGGCCGAGGTCTGGCTCGATGGCACCTCCGCGCCGACGCGCGTCGATCGTGTCGAGGCCGGCGGCCGAACCCTGGTCGTGTACCTCGCCGGGATCGACAATCGCGACGCCGCTGACGCGCTCGTAGGGCGCTACGTCGAGATGCCGCCGCACGAGCTGCCCGCGGATGCCTACTACTGGGACGACCTCATCGGCCTCGAGGTCCGTGACCCGCGGGGTGCCGTTGTCGGTGAGCTGGTGGAGATCTTCCGCGCCGGCGAGAACGAGGTGTATCGGATCGTCGGCCCGGCGGGGGAGCGTCTGGTCCCCGCCTTGAAGCAGGTGGTCCTCGAGATCGACCTGGCCGCTCGCCGGATGACCGTCGCCGACGACGACGCAGTCGAGGTGCGGTAGGTGCGGATCGACGTCGTCACCCTTTTCCCGGATCTCATCGAGCTGCCGCTGCGCACCTCGATCATCGGCCGAGCGGCCGAGGCCGGCGTCGTCGAGTTCGGTATCCACGACCTGCGCGAGCACGGGCTCGGCCGCCACCGATCGGTCGACGACGAGCCGTACGGCGGGGGAGCGGGCATGGTCATGCGACCGGAGCCGCTGTTCGCCGCGATCGAACCACTGCGGGCGGCCGGAGCGCAGATCATCCTGCTCGATCCGGCCGGCGAGCGTCTGACCGATCGCCTGGCGCGCGAGCTGGCCGAGCTGCCGCACCTCGCCCTCGTCTGCGGCCGCTACGAGGGCTTCGACGAGCGCGTCCGGGAGCTCGTCGATCGGGAGGTCAGCATCGGCGACTATGTGCTCACCGGTGGCGAGCTGCCCGCCCTCGTGCTCGTCGACGCGGTCGTGCGGCTAGTGCCCGGGGCGATCTCCCAGGCCTCGCACGAGGACGACTCGTTCGCGTCCGGACTGCTCGAATACCCGCAGTACACCCGGCCGGAGTCCTACCGCGGGCTCGACGTCCCGGCGGTTCTCCTGTCGGGCAACCATGGCGAGGTGGATCGCTGGCGACGGCAGCAGGCCCTGCGTCGCACGCTGGAGCGTCGGCCCGACCTTCTCGCCGATGCCGACCTGGACGACGCCGACCGGGCATACCTCGCGACCCTGCAGGACCCTGATCGAGCCGGCTGAGGCCGCCTTGCCGCTCCGCGGGCGTCGCTGCTATACTCCGCCGGTCGCGGCCGCCGTGCGCGGTCGCGTTCGTGTGCCAGATTCAGTAAGCCGCGGGTAAGCCCGCGATAACGAGGTCGCCTCACCATGAACGCCATCAAGGAGCTCGAGCGCGAGCAGCTCCGCACCGACGTACCGGAGATCGCCCCCGGCGACACGGTCCGCGTCTCGGTGAAGGTGGTCGAGGGGACCCGAGAGCGGATCCAGGTCTTCGAGGGGACCGTCATGCGCATGCGCGGCGGCGGCCTCAACAAGGCGATCACCGTGCGCCGCATTGCCAGCGGCGTCGGCGTGGAGCGCACCTTCATGGTGCATGCGCCGCGGATGGAGAGGATCGAGGTGGTTCGCCACGGTGTCGCCCGACGCGCGCAGCTCTACTTCCTCCGCGACCGAGTCGGCAAGGCCGCCACGCTCCGAGAGCGCCGCAGCAACTGACCCGGTGACCGGATTCGGCCCACCGCCGGTCATCCCATCTCGCCGACCCCGTCGCACGCGGGTCCGCGACGCGCATATGCGCCATGAGCGCGAGCTCCACCTGTCCGGCTTCCGGCTGGTGGCCGGCATCGACGAGGTGGGACGCGGGTGCCTGGCCGGTCCGGTCGTCGCCGCAGCGGTGATCCTTCCCGAGCGCCATCGGATCAAGGGCATCCGTGACAGCAAGGTCCTGCCGCGATCGCGCCGTGAGGCGCTGTACGAGCTGATCCTCGATCGGGCCGAGGGCGTCGGCGTCGGCTGTGTCGAGGTGGACGTCATCGATCGGGTGAACATCCTGCAGGCCACCAAGCTCGCCATGCGCGAGGCCCTGGCTCGCCTGCCGGAAGCGCCGGATCATCTCCTCATCGATGCCCTCAGCCTCCGCGAGGTGGAGCTTCCCCAGCGGCCGATCATCGACGGGGATGCCATCAGCGCCTCGATCGCGGCGGCGAGCATCGTCGCCAAGGTGACCCGCGACCGGATCTGCGACGAGTTCGATCGGCGCTACCCGGCCTACGGGTTCGCCCGCAACAAGGGATACGGCACGCGCCGGCACGTCGACGCGCTGGTGGCCGAGGGCCCGTGCGCCTGGCATCGGCGCACCTTCTCGCCGATCCGGCAGCTGCTCGCCGGCACCCAGCTGCCACTCGACCTGGACTTCGAGCCGATCGACGAGGACGAGATCGGCCTGGACTGACTGCTCGCCTCCCGCGAGGACGTCACATGAGCGACCCGAGGCATGTGCTCGGCCGTGCCGCAGAGGAGATCGTCGCCGGCTGGCTCGCCGCTGCCGGCTGGGAGATCCTCGAGCGGCGGATCCGAGCGGGCGGCGGGGGCGAGGTGGACCTCATCGCCCTCGACCGGCGCCGGGTCCTGGTCGCCGTGGAAGTGCGCGCGCGTCGCTCGGATCGAACGGGTGCCGCCGCGACGACCGTCGACCAACGGCGAATTCGCAGGCTCGAGGGGACGCTGGTGGCCTACGCCTCCACCCGGGAGGTGCCACATCGCGGTCTCCGGGTGGATCTCGTCACCGTCGAACCCGCGACGCCCGGTGGCTGGCTCGTCAGACGCATCGCGGGGATCGGAGGGCGCTGAGTCGCATCAGTCGGCGAACAGCGCCTCCAGAACGGCGATGGACGCGATGTACGGACGGCTGACCGCGTAGATCCCGTGGCGATCGACCGCCGCCTGGCCCTGGTAGTAGGCCGCGAGGACCTTGCCGCGATCCCCGCGGTACCGGTCCATGTAGTGGGCGAGCAGCCGAACGCCAGCTCGGACGTTGTGGCGGAGATCCCACGGATTCACCGTGCTGCCGAGCATCGTGTCGCCCACCCACTGGGCGGTGGTCGGCAGGAGCTGCATGACGCCGATGGCGCCCGCGGAGCTGACGACCCCCTGCTGCCAGCCCGACTCCTGCCAGGCGACCGCGAGGGCGAAGGCGGGCGGAACGCCGAACCGATGCGCCTCCTCAACGATCACGGCCCGTACGGCGCCACGGCGCGCGACGAGCTCGGCCATGGTTGCCGGCATCGCACGTCCGGAGGCCGGCGCGGTAGAAGGCGCGGCTGCGGCGTCCGGGATGGTGAGGCGCTG
>Ga0256867_10000631_pt1 | contig 14183 bp, 13 predicted proteins | sample RVTome_15_FD_185939 | JGI IMG/M metagenome (GOLD analysis project Ga0256867, IMG submission 185939) | Soil microbial communities from uranium-contaminated site in the Upper Colorado River Basin, Wyoming, United States - RVT150D86 (HiSeq) ... | reverse complement strand
GACCGTGCCGACCGGCGCGCAACCACCTCGTTCGCCGCGGTTCCCTCTCGTAGGATGGGGCGACGTCCTCGGGCGTCCTCGAGGGAACATCGCTGAAAGGAACGACATGCGCATCCTGATCCTGGGCGGCGACGGCTACCTCGGATGGCCGACCGCGATGCGGTTCTCGAAGCGTGGCCACGAGGTACACGTGGTCGACAACTACCTGCGGCGCACGGCCCACCGGGAGGCCGGGTCGGACTCGCTCACCCCGATCGCGGCGAACCTACCCGAGCGTGTTGCCGCCTGGAAGGACGTGACCGGCAACGACATCGGCGTCACCGAGGGCGACCTGACCGCATGGGCCGTCGTCGAGGACCTGTTCAGGTCGTTCCGGCCCGAGGCGGTCGTTCACTACGGCGAGATGCCGAGCGCCCCGTACTCGATGAAGGACCGCGAGCATGCGGTGTTCACCCAGACGAACAACGTCGTGAACACCCTGAACGTGATCTACGCGATCCGCGACATCACGCCCGACGCCCACCTCGTGAAGCTCGGGACGATGGGGGAATACGGCACGCCCGACATCGACATCGAAGAAGGCTACATCGAGATCCGCCACAACGGGCGCGAGGACTACCTGCCGTTCCCGAAGGTGCCGGGATCGATGTACCACCTGTCGAAGGTGCACGATTCCCACAACGTGCACTTCGCCTGCCGCGTGTGGGGCATGCGGGCCACCGACCTGAACCAGGGCGTGGTCTACGGCCTGCACACCGACGAGACGAGGCTCGACGACCGGCTGCTCACGCGGTTCGATTACGACGACGTTTTCGGAACCGCGTTGAACCGGTTCTGCCTGCAGGCCGTGATCGGGCACCCGCTCACCGTCTACGGCAAGGGCGGGCAGACGCGCGGCTACCTGAACATCGTCGACACGTTGCAATGCGTCGAGCTCGCCGTTGCCCATCCCGCCGAGCGCGGAGAGATGCGCGTCTTCAACCAGTTCACCGAGTCGTTCTCGATCCTCGAGCTCGCCCAGCTCGTGCAGAAGGCCGGCGCCGAGGTAGGCCTCGACGTCGATGTCGAACCGATCGACAACCCTCGGTTCGAGGCCGAGGAGCACTACTACAACCCCGTGCACACGAAGCTGCTCGACCTGGGGCTCAGGCCGCACCTGTTGTCTGAGACGCTGATCGAGTCGGTCTTCGCCGAGATCGAGCGGCATCGCGGCCGCGTGATCGCCGACCACATCCTGCCTCGCGATCGGTGGACCCCGGTCGCCGAGACGACGACGTCGTAGGCCATGTGGGCGCTGCGGCTGATCGCCGGCGCGGCCGCGGTCGCGTTCTTCCTCGCGGCGGTCCGTTCGTACCGGCGCAGGAACATCAGCCGGCTGAGCCTGTTGACCGCGTTCGTCGCGGCGACGGCGGTCGTCGTACTCGCGGCGTTCCCGAACCTGTTCGACCCGGTCTTCGACACGTTCAACTTCCAGCCGGGCGACAACCGGCGCCTCGTCGCGCTCCTGCTGGGCGCCGTGGTCGTGCTCTTCCTCTTGCTGTTCCGGCTCCAGGGCCACTCCGACCGCAGCGAAGGGGCGATCCAACAGCTGGTCGAGGCGCTCTCCGTCGAGCGGTTCGACTGGGACGAGGCGGAGCGGCGGGTGCCGGTCGGCCCCAAGGTGGTGACGATATCTCCCGCCCACAACGAGGCCGAGAACGTCGGCGCCGTGATCGACGCGATGCCGAAGGAGATCGCCGGCTACCACGTGGTGCCGATCGTGATCGACGACCGCTCCGACGACGGCACGTCCGACGCGGCTCGCGTCGCCGGCGCGTTCACAGCCACCCTGCCGATCCGCCGTGGGGGCGGCATGGCGCTGCGGGTCGGGTACGAGATCGCCCTGCAGCTCGGCGCCGACATCGTGGTCTCGCTCGACGCCGACGGTCAGCACCTGCCCGAAGAGATCCCGGTGCTGATCGCGCCGATCGTCGAGGACCGCGCCGACCACGTGAACGGCTCCCGCATGCTCGGCGAGTTCGAGCGCGGCGGGTCGGTGATCCGCCACGCCGGTGTGCACTTCTTCTCGTGGATCGTCACGATCCTCACCGGGCAACGCATCACCGACATCTCGAGCGGCTACCGGGCCACCAGGGCCGAAACCCTGCGGAAGCTGATCCTCGTGCAGGATCAGTTCTGGAGCTCGGAGATAACGATCGAGGCGCTCCGGCAGCGCGCCCGGATCGTCGAGGTGCCGGTGACGTTCCTCACGCGGCGCGGCGGTGAGTCGAAGAAGCCGAAGAGCCTGCGCTACGCCTGGAACTTCTCGAAGGCGATCGGCAAGACCTGGCTCAGGTAGCGGCGGCCGGGGGCGCGAGCCGCGATCGCGACCCCGACGTCACCGCCGCGCCGCCAGCGCGACGGCCACCTCGGCGGCGACCCGCGCGTTGTCCTCGAGCAATGCGAGGTTCGCCTCGAGGCTCCGGCCGCCCGTGAGCTCGGCGAGCGCCGAGAGCAGGAACGGTGTCCTGGCCTTGCCCCCCACCCCGGCCGAATCGGCCCGAGCCTCGGCGTCGGCCGCCGCAGCGGCAACCTCGTCGGCGTTCATCGCGGAGTCCGCCGGGACGGGGTTCGCGAGCAGGATCGTGGACCGTGTGCCGAGCGCGAGCGAGGCGTCGGCGAACGCCGCGGCCTCGGCCGGCGAAGCGACGACGTGCTCCAGCTCGACGGGCACCTGCGGACTCAGGAAGAACGGCAGTCGGTCGACGCGGTGTCCCACCGTGAGCACTCCGAGCTCCTCGAGCCGCTCCGCGGTGGCGACGGGGTCGACGATCGACTTCGGGCCCGAGCACACGAGCATGCCCGGGGTGCGCGCCAGCTCGAGCAGGTCCGCGCTCACATCGGGGTCCTCGCCCGGGTGCACACCCCCGATGCCCCCGGTCGCGCCCACGTGAACGCCCGCTCGAGCCGCCGCCCAGATCGTGGCGCTCACCGTCGTGGCGCCCAACATGCCCGTCGCGACCGCGGCCGGCAGGTCACGCCGGGCGACCTTCGCGGCCACCCCCGGCTCGTAGAACCTGTTGAGCTGTGCGTCGTCGAGCCCCACCACGACCCGTCCGTCGACCGCCCCGATCCACGCGGGCACCGCGCCCGCGGCCCGGATCTCGCCGCTCATGCGGACCACGCACTCGGCGTTGCGAGGCGCGGGAAGGCCCTGGCCGATCACGCTCGTCTCGAGGGCGACGGCTCCCGGGCCGTGCTCGATCGCCTCACGCACCTCCTCGGCGACCTCGAACGCCTCAGCCACGCGCAGGCGCCTCGGTGCGCGGCCACGCCTGACGGTCGGCGGCGGCCAGAGCTCCCGCGTGACAGGCGCGCGCGAGAGCCTCGGCCGGTGTCGCCCCCGCCACGAGCATCGCGAGCAGGACGCCGTCGAACGCGTCGCCGGCCCCGGTGGGATCGACCTCCGCGACCGGCTCGGCCTCGGCCACGACCACCTCGCCGCGGGCGCAGAGCGCGGCACCACGTGCGTCGAGCTTCACGGCCGCGAACTCGAACGACTCCCCGAGTCTCGCGGCGGCGTCGACGCCCGTGCGGCCGCCGGTGAGGACCTCGGCCTCCCGCGCGTTGGCGAGCACGACGTTCGCGGTCGCGGTCTCCTCGAGGTAGCGGCCGGCGCCGAACACCTCGACGAGGGGCCACGAGGCCGCTTCGACGGCCACGAAGGGACCCCGGGCCCGCTCGAGGGCCGCAACGCCGGCGTCGTGACCCGGGTCCTGCAGCAGCAGGTAGCCCGAGACGAGCACGGCTCCCGCCTCGATCGTCGCCGGGAGGTCGTCGGGCACGAGACGAGCGTTCGCGCCACGGTCGGCGACCATCGACCGTTCCCCCGGCTCGTGCACGACGAGCATCGTGCCCGTGGGAGCCCCTGGGTCGACGGTGAGGGCCGCGTCCACGCCGCGCTCCCCAAGCTCGCCGCGCACCGTTCGGCCCTGCAGGTCGTCGCCGATCCTGCCGAGCACGCGGGTCGACGCGCCGGCCCACGCCCCCCAAGCCGCGGCGTTGGCCGATGTGCCGCCCGGCTGCAGCACCACGCGCCCGTGCACGTCTCCGCCGCGTTTGAGGGCCTCGGCGTCGACACGGATGTCGAGCATCAAGTCGCCCACGCACACGAGGTCCACGGCGCACACCCTAGCGGCGTCGCCGGCGGCCGGCGCCCCTCACGACCCGTCGTCGACCGGCTCGGCGGGGAGCGCGCTCGGACCGGAGTGCGGGATCTGCGATCCGCCGGTGACGCGGGCCTCCTCGGCGGGCGACGCTCCGGGTTCGAGAGCGGCGCGGCGCCGGCGCGCGATCGCCTTCTCACGGCGGAACTTCTTCCAGTCGCTCGCCCTCGTGCTGACGAGGGCATCGGTCACGATCTGCAGCGCGCCGTACCCTGCGAGACCCGCGGCCGCCCACCCGGGCGCGCCGGAGACGGGCCAGAAGGCGAGGGCAACGCAGGGAGCGAGCTTCGTGGCGATCGCCCCGCTCGCGTGCATCCAGGCTCGGGAGTCGGGGTCGGCCCGCAGGTACGTGCCGTAGTCCGACTTCAGCCCCGGTCTGGGCGGGAACGGTCCACCGAGGAAGTACTCGGTCCACCGGATGCCGACGAGGGCACCCGCGAGCCAGTGGGTGGGCGAGTGCACGCAGAGCGACCAGATCAGGCCGGCCGCGATCAGGGCGAGCCCCTTCCACATGGGGGTCTGCCACACGTACGCCGCCCAGACCGCCAGCGCACCCGCGACGATGCCGGCCACCAGCAGGGCGTTCCCCGCCCAGACTGGCACGCGCAGCCGCGTATAGGCCCGGAAGGCGGTGGCGTCGATGCGCCCGATCTGCGCCGCTCGCTCGTCGACCAACGCCCGATCGAGCTTGACCGCCTCGACGATCCTCCAGAAGCCGAGCGAGCGCAGATCGGTGTTCCCTGCCGCCACGGCGGCCTCGATCCGGTCGAGATCGGCGCCGATCTCCTCGGAACCCCTCGGCGACGGAGTTGCCCGAACCTCCACGATCCAGTCCCCTTCCGGCTATACGATTCGCGCGGCGCCACACGACGCGAGGCGCGGCGTTCCTGCGGAGAACGCTTCCCCGAGAGTGCAGGAGGGCATCACGTCCAGGAGTATCGCGCAGTCGGCGCCATCGGGCGCCGTACAGGGCCATGCGCTCGTCACGCTCGACGGGCGGTACGCGGTCGTGGAGCGCATCGCCTCGGGCGGCATGGGCGAGGTGTTCCGCGCCCGCGACACCGTGCTGGCCCGAGACGTCGCGATCAAGGTGCTGCACCGATCGCTCGCCGGCGACCAGGCGTTCGTCGACCGCTTCCGCACCGAGGCCCGGGCCGCGGCCGGCCTGTCGCACAACAACATCGTGGCCGTCTTCGACTGGGGCTCGGTCGACGGCATCTACTACATGGTCATGGAGTACGTCCGCGGCCAGGGCCTTCGGGCCTTGCTGAATCGCGAGGGTCGTCTCGAGCCGACGATGACGGCCGAGGTCGTGCGGCAGACCTTGCTCGCGCTCGAGCACGCGCACGGCCAGGGCATCGTGCACCGCGACATCAAGCCGGAGAACATCCTCGTCACGACCGACGGAGTGGTGAAGGTGGCCGACTTCGGGCTCGCTCGCGCGTACGCCGATGGGCGTCAGACGCAAGCCGGCACCGTGACGGGCACCGTGCAGTACCTCGCACCCGAACAGATCCGAGGCGAGCCGGCCGACCCGCGCAGCGACCTGTACTCGCTCGGCATCGTGAGCTACGAACTGCTCACCGGGAAGCTGCCGTTCACCGGCGAGACCGCGATGTCGATCGCGTACAAGCACTTGTCCGGGCGGGTGCCGATGCCCAGCGCCACCGTCCCCTCGATCCCACCGGAGCTCGACGGATTCGTGGCCAGCGCGACCGATCGTGATCGGGAGATGCGGCCGGAATCCGCCCCCGCGATGCGCCGAGACATGGACGCGATCACTCCTTCGCTGCCCCCCGCCCGAGCCCTGACGTCGATCGTCGACGACGCGCCGGCCGTGGCCCCTCTCCCGGCCGACGGCACCACCACCGACGTCGTCGTCCTCGGCGACGCTGCCGGGATCGACGAGCTCGAGACCACGACCGCCACGATCGCCAGGGTCGAACGCGGCACCCGCCGGCGGTGGCGCCGCCGACTGGGCATCGCGGTCCTCGTCGCCGCCCTGGCCGCCACGGCGTGGGGCGTGTGGACCTACCTGATCCCCCACCACGCCGACGTTCCCGTTCTCGCCGGCAGGACCGTCGAGTCCGCGCGCGAATGGCTCGCCGACCTCGGATTCGCCGTTCGCATCGCCGACGGCCAGCACTCCGACCGGGTGCCCGAGGGCGGCCTGCTGCGGGTACAACCCGAAGCGGGCACCTCGCTCGAGCTGGGCGAGACCGTCACGATCGTGCCCTCGCTCGGCCCTCCCCCTGTGAAAGCACCGAAGGTCGTCGGCTTGACCCTCGAGAAGGCGACGACCTCCCTGGAGCGCCTCGGCTTGGAGGCCTCGGTGGCCCGGCGCCGCTTCCACGACGAGGTCCCGGAGGGTCGCGTGATCGAGCAGCTGAAGACGGGCATGGTGCCCGACGGCAGCACGGTGGAGCTGGTCCTGAGCATGGGACACGCGCCGGTGCCCGTCCCCAGGGTCGCCGGCACGACGGAGTCCGAGGCGACCGAGGCGCTCCGAGCCGCCGGATTCTCCGTCACGACCGAGACCGCGTTCTCGAACCGGGTGGAGCGCGGCTCGGTGATCGGCGTCAGCCCGGAACCGGGCACCGCGGCGCCCTACGCCTCCACGGTGATGCTCACGATCTCGCTAGGCCCCGAGCGCTTCTCCCTTCCGAGCTTCATCGGGCTCTCACAGTCGGCGGCCCGGGCCAAAGCGAGCTCCTACGGCCTCGACGTGTCGTTCTTCGTGGTGCCGAACACGACGGGCTCGCTCGTGATCAGCCAGACCCCGGCACCGAACGTGACCGTCTCCTACGGCGACGGCGTCACCCTGTTCATCGCGTGAGGTTCGGCGCACACGTGCGCCGCGGCTCCGGGGCCACCACCGGCGTCGTCGAGGAATGCAGACGCCGCGGTGCCGATTGCGCGCAGATCTTCCTGTCGAACCCGCGCGCGTGGGCACCACCGTCGTTCACGAGCGATGCCGCTGCACGGTTCCGCGAGGGGTGGACCGCAAGCGGGCTCGGTCCCCTGGCCGCGCACGCCCCCTACCTGGTGAACATCGCCTCGCCGAACCCCGGCTTCCTCTCGAGGTCGCGGGCACTCGCGCGTGCGACGGCTCAGGCGTGCGACCGGCTCGGTGTCGACCTGCTGGTGCTGCACGCGGGAGCGGGCGGCGACGGCGAGCCGGCGACCGCCCGCCGCCGCGCCGCGGTCTCGCTTGGGCACGTCGCGCGGTCGATCGCGGACGTGCGCCTGCTTGTGGAACTCCTGGCGGGAACGCGCGGGGCGGTGGCCTCCACGATCGGCGAAGCCGCTGCGCTGCTCGAGGAAGCCGGCGACGATCGCATCGGCCTCTGCCTCGACGTCTGCCACCTGTTCGCCGCCGGGTACGGCCTCGACGAACCCGATGGTGTCGACGAGCTGTTCTCGGAGCTCGCCGAGCGCGGCCTCACGGACAGGATCGCCTTGGTGCACGCGAACGATTCGGCGTTCCCGCGAGGAGAGCGCCGCGATCGGCACGCGCCGGTGGGCGAGGGCTTCGTGGGCGCGGGCGGGTGGCGGGCGATCCTGTCGCGGCCGGAAGCGGCCGACCTGCCGTTCGTGCTCGAGACCCCCGGCGACGCCGCTTCACACGCCGAGCAGATCGAGACGCTCCGCAAGCTGGCCGCGGTCGAGCCTTGACGAGACCCGCGACGGAGCGAACAGGGCTTTTGCGGTTCGCGGCCGCCGATCAGGGCACGAACTCGGCCCTCGGCCCCTCCTGGTAGCTGTAGCGTTCCTCGGCGAACGGCTCCGCGTGCACGTGATAGCCGCGCAGCTCCCAGAAGCCTCGCTCGTTCCGATCGCTGAAGCGCAGTCCGGTGAGCCACTTCGCACTTTTCCAGGCGTAGCGCTTCGGCACGACCAGACGCAGCGGCCAGCCGTGCTCGGGCGTGAGATCCTCGCCGTGGTTGCGCCACGCGAGCACCACGTCGTCGTCCCTCATCGCCTCGAGCGAGAGGTCCGACGTGTAGCCGTTGGGGCTCTCCGCGATCACCCACCTCGCCTCGGGGGTGGGCTGGGCACGCTCCAGGATCGTCCGGAACGGCACACCTTCCCACGTATTGTCGAGCGTGGTCCACCCGGTGACGCAATGCATGTCGGCATCGACGGTGACAGTCGGCAGGGCCCGCAGCTCTTCGTATGTCAGCCGGAACGGCTGCTCCACGAGGCCCGAAACCTCGACATCCCAGTTCGCGCCGTCGAAACTCGGGATCGGCCCGTAGTGCAGCACCGGCCAGGTCTTCACCAGCCGCTGACCCGGTGGGATGCGCGGGGCGATCTCGGGCGGGTAGTTCTTCGTGAAAAGGCCCATCAGTCCTCCTCTTCGACGTCGCGGCCGCCGCGTGGAGCCGCACCGGCAACCACACCCCATGCATCGAGCGCGGTCTCGACGTCGTCATCGCTCACGTCGACGTGGGTCACCATGCGCACGTGCGACCCGGTGTGCGTCACGCCCACGCCGAGGGCGGCGAGCCGCTCGACGGTGTCGAGCACTCCCAGCCCCACCGCTTCCGTGTCGACGAGGACCATGTTCGTTGCAACCTGGTCGGGATCGATCGAGCCGGGAAGCCGCTCCTCGACCCCCTCCGCGAGCCGACGAGCGCGCTCGTGGTCCCCGGGAAGGCGGTCGGGGCCCCGCTCCATGGCCACGAGGCCAGCGGCCGCCATGATGCCCGCCTGGCGCCAGGCGCCCCCGAACAGGATCCACAGCCGCCTGGCCTCGGGCATCAGATCGGCCGGCCCGCACAGCAGCGATCCGATGGGTGCGCCGAGGCCTTTCGACACGCAGAACATCACGGTGTCGACCTGATCGGCGAACTCGACGGCGTCGACGCCCGCTGAGGCGGCGGCATTGAACAGCCGGGCACCGTCGAGGTGCACTGGGACGCCGGCGTCGTCGGCGACCTTCCGCACGGCCTGCAGCTCCTCGAGTGGCATCACGCGGCCGCCCGCTCCGCCCACCGTGTTCTCGACCGAGAGCAGGTCGACGACCTCGACGTCGTAGTACGAGTCGGGCTCGAGCAGGGCGCGAGCCTGTTCGGCGTCGATCCACCCGCGGGGACCGGGATCGGTCGTGCGGAACGCGATGCCCGACAAGGCCGCCGCCGTCATGACCTCGGTACCGGCGACGTGCGAGAACTCCGAGCATGCCACCAGGTGTCCACCCATACGCACCCGCAGCGCCAGCGCGATCTGGTTGGCCATCGTGCCGGTCGGCACGTAGAGGGCGGCTTCCTTGCCGAGACGCTCGGCGGCGACCTCCTGCAACCGGTTGACCGTGGGGTCGTCGCCGTACCAGGCGTCGCCCACTTCGGCCTCGGCCATCGCCCTGCGCATCTCGGGCGAGGGCGTGGTGACGGTGTCGGAACGCAGATCGACTCGGAACCGGCTCATGGCCCGGCAGTCTAACGACAGGCCGGCGTCCAGCTCAGTACAGGAACATCGGCTTGCCGTCGACGTGCTGGATCTTGGGTCGGTAGCTCTCGCGGTCGTAGAGCGCGTCGACGTCGACACGCTTGACCCCCTGGCCCAGCACCGACATCGGGACGTTCACGTAGTTGCCGTTGCGGAGCGCCACGAGCCGGCCGTGCACGCCCTCGATCGCGAGATCGGCCGCCATCACGGCGTAGTTGATCGCGACCATGAGATCGAGGGAGTCGGGCGAGCCCGAGCGCATCAGGTAGCCCAGCTGCTGGTAGATCGTGTCGGACCCGGTGCGTTCCTTCAGCAGGGCGCTCGTGAGCTGGCCGATGCCGCCCAGCTTGCGGTGGCCGTAGGCGTCCTCATCGCCCGCCTGCATCATCTCCCCACCCGAGAGCGTCGCGCCCTCGGAGATCGTCATCATCGCGTAGTTGCTCGGGTTCGCCGCCTTGTCGCGCAGCATCAGCTCGCCCAGGCGGTCGACGTCGAACGGCACCTCGGAGATGATCGCGCGCTCCACGCCGGACAGGTAGGCCGACACGAGTGAGGTCTCACCGCTGTAACGTCCGAAGACCTCGACCACCGCGAGTCGTTCGTGGGAGCCGGCGCTCGTGCGCAGCTGGTGGACGAAGTTCACGGTACGCGTCACCGCAGTCGAGAACCCGATGCAGTAATCGGTGCCGTGCACGTCGTTGTCCATCGTCTTGGGGATCGCGACGACCGGCACCCCCTCCTGATGCAGGCGCAGACCGAACGAGAGCGTGTCGTCGCCGCCGATCGGGATCAGCGCGTCGAGGCCGAGAGCTTCGATCACTTGCAACACGTGGGCGGTGTGATCGCGGGGACCGTCGTCGGTGCGCCCTTCCGTCAGGAACGCAGGCTCGTCGGCCGGACCCACCTTCGCCGGGTTCGTGCGCGACGTGTGCAGGAACGTGCCGCCCGTACGATCGATCGTGCGCACGACGCCGGGGTCCAGCGTCAACGAGTTCGCCGCGACGCTCTCGAGATCGTCCGGATCGGCCTCGAGCAGTCCGCCCCACCCGCGGCGGATACCGAGCACCTCGTGGCCTTCGGCGACCACGCGCGACACGACCGCCTTGATCGAGGCGTTCAGACCTGGCACGTCGCCGCCTCCGGTCAGGATGCCGAGCCGCATGACGGCAGCCTACGAGAGGCGGGCAGACCACGGTCGGCAACGCGGGCTCAGTCGCACAGGACCTGCGGGATCTCCCAGAGCTCCTTGGGCACGAGCCGCGGCTCCCGCCCCACACCCTCGAGCGGGGTGGTCACGGACTCCTGACCGATGATGCCGACCATCGATCCCCATCCGTCCCTGCTCGCTTCCTCGACCGCCGCGATGCCGAGCCGGGTCGCGAGCACCCGGTCCGCCGCGACGGGCGAACCTCCCCGCTGTACGTGCCCGAGCACCGTGATGCGCGATTCCACGGCGTTGCGCGACGCGAGCTCCCGGGCGACGAGCCCTCCGATCCCACCCAGACGCGGCCAGCCGTTCTCGTCCAACGGGTAGTCGGGCACCTCCATCGTGCCGGGCACCGGCGTCGCGCCCTCCGAGACGACGACGATCGAGAACCGGCGGTCCTCGAGCATGTGCTGTTTGACGCGGCGAGCGACCAACGCGATGTCGAACGGGTGCTCTGGCAGCAGGATCACGTCTGCCGCGCCCGCGATGCCGGCCTCGAGCCCGATCCAGCCGGCGCTGCGCCCCATGACCTCGCAGACCATCACCCGCCTGTGGCTCTCGGCGGTGCTGTAGAGCCGGTCGATCAGGTCGGCGGCGATCTGTACCGCGGTCTGGAACCCGATGCTGCGGTCGGTGCCGGCGATGTCGTTGTCGATCGTCTTCGGCACACCGATGATCGGCACGTCGGGCATCGCGGCGCAGGCTCCCATCGTGCCCTCGCCTCCGATCACGATGAAGCCGTCGAGCCGATGCACCTCGCGCGTCTCGCGCACGCGGTCGACGCCGTCCGCGGACCGGAAAGGTTGCACCCCCGACGTGCCGAGGATCGTGCCGCCGCGCGTCAGCAAGCCACGCACCTCGTCACGCGTGAGCTCGTCGGCCGTGCCCTCCATGACGCCGCGCCAGCCGTCGCGGAAGCCGTACACGATGGCGCCGTGGGAGTCCTGCGCGAAGCGCACGATCGCTCGGATCGCCGCATTCAGCCCTGGGCAGTCCCCCCCGCCCGTAAGCAGTCCGAGTCGCATGGCGCAGAGACTACGACCGGGAACGAGCCTGGGCTCGGCGCCGACGTGCCTCCGGTACGATGTCGCGGATGTTCGGCTTCGCCGTGCTCGCGAGCTTCTTCCCCGACATCGAGGGGTGGCTGGAGGCCATCTTCATCGGGCTGCTCGTGCTCCTGGCGGGCGCCGTCGGCGTCTTCGCCCTGTTCGTGATCGTGCAGCAGTTCCGCAACCCGGGACGCCGGAGCGGACCGAACGGCTAGCCTTCGGCCGACATGATCGTGGTGCCCGTCTCGCCGCGCAGGGCCCCCGTGGCGTCCTCGAGGTCGGCGATCACCGCCGTGGCTCCGCCGTCGCGGACGAATCCCGCCGCTGCCTCGACCTTCGGGCCCATAGATCCGGCGCCGAACTCCCCCCGTTCGATGAGCTCGAAGGCCTCGCCGACGTCCATGCGATCGATGTCCTCGGGGTACAGCGACCCGTAACCGCGCTGCACCTTCTTCACGTCGGTGAGGATCAGCAGCGTGTTCGCGCCAACCTCCTTCGCGAGGATCGCCGCCGCGAGATCCTTGTCAACGACCCCTTCCTTGCCGATGAGCCTCGGGCCGTCCTCGATGACGGGGACGCCGCCGCCACCGCTCGCGATCACGATCACGTCGTCGGCCACGAGCTTCGTGATCACCGGGGTCTCGACGATCGAGTACGGCCGTGGGCTCGGCACGACCCGGCGCCAGCCCCCGTGCGGATCTGCCCTAACGGTGTAGCCCCGCCCGGCTTCGAGGAGCCGGGCCTCGGCCTCCTCGTAGAAGGGACCGACGAATTTCGTCGGTTCCGCGAACGCGGGATCGTCGGCTCGCACCCTGGTCAGCGTCAGGACCGTGGCCACTGGCCGCTCCATGCCGCGTTCGAAGAAGACGTCGCCGATCGTGACCTGCAGCAGGTACCCGATCTGGCCCTGACTCTCCGCCCCGCAGACATCGAGCGGCATCGGACGCACGGTCGCGGCGGCGGCTTCCTGCTGCAGCAGGATGCGACCGACCTGGGGACCGTTGCCGTGCGTCACGACCACCTGCCATCCGTCGGCCGCGATGTCGGCGATGCGCTCGGCCGCCTGGCGGCACGCCCGGTACATCTCTTCGAACGTGTCGTCGGCGCCGCGCCGGAGCAGAGCGTTTCCACCGAGCGCGATCACGACCCGATCCAACGACATCAGCTCCTCGGCCGTCGAGCGGCCGGACTCAGCCCAGCACGGGCCCCAGTACGTCGATCAGCTGCGACGACTCCGGCAGCACGTCGAGGTCGTAGCGCACGCGCACGGCCGGCTTGCCGATGTCGATCACGCGCCGCAGGTCGATCGGCGTTCCCACCACGACCAGATCGGCGTCGGCCGAGTCGATGATCTTCGCCAGTTCGTCGAGCTGCCCCTCGCTGTAGCCCATCGCCGGCAAGACCGCTCCGACGTCGTACTTCTCGTACGTTTCGGCGATCGTGCCGAAGGCCCACGGACGCGGGTCGACGATCTCCGCCGCGCCGTTGCGCTCGGCTGCCACGACGCCGGCGCCGATCTTCATCGATCCGTGGGTGAGCGTCGGGCCGTCCTCGACCACCAGGACGCGTTTGCCCCGGATCGCCTCGGAGTCGTCGACGGTGACCTTCGAGTTCGCCTTGACGACGGTCGCCGTGGGGTTCACCTCGGCGATCGTGTCGTCGAGCTGGGCGACCTGCTCCGACGTGGCCGAGTCCATCTTGTTCACGACGATCACGTCGGCCGCCCGCAGGTTGGCCTCGCCCGGATGGTAGGTGAGCTCGTGGCCGGCTCGCAGTGGGTCGACGAGGGTGATCCACACGTCGGGGGTGTAGAACGGCAGGTCGTTGTTCCCGCCGTCCCACAGCAGCACGTCGGCCTCGGACTGGGCCTGCTCGAGGATCGCCCCGTAGTCGACGCCGGCGTAGATCACCGTGCCGCTCGTGATGTGGGGCTCGTACTCCTCGCGCTCCTCGATCGTCGTGTGATACCGGTCGAGGTCGGCGAGTTCGGCGTAACGCTGCACGCGTTGCGCCACGAGGTCGCCGTAGGGCATCGGATGCCGCACGGCGACGACCTGCTTCCCGGCATCCCTCAGCAGGCCCGCGATCGCGCGGGTCGTCTGGCTCTTGCCGACGCCCGTGCGTACGGCGACCACCGCCACCGTCGGGATCGAGGCTCGGATCATCGTGTCGTCGGGCCCGAGCAGCACGAAGTTCGCGCCGGCGGCCAGCACCTCGTTGGCCTTGTGCATCACGTACTCGTGCGAGACGTCCGAGTAGCTGAACACCACG
>Ga0256867_10000630_pt1 | contig 14196 bp, 7 predicted proteins | sample RVTome_15_FD_185939 | JGI IMG/M metagenome (GOLD analysis project Ga0256867, IMG submission 185939) | Soil microbial communities from uranium-contaminated site in the Upper Colorado River Basin, Wyoming, United States - RVT150D86 (HiSeq) ... | reverse complement strand
GCCTTTCACACTAACCGGGAATCTCGTCTTGAGAATCAGCCACTCGTTTGGCGCGACGGGCAGATATTGATCTGGGATGGACGACTGGACAATCGAAAAGAGCTTATCGATCAAATCGGGTTGAGCGGTCACGCTGGGCAGGGGTGTGTGACTGATGTCGAGATCGTCATGAGGGCCTACCTTAAATGGGGCGAGAGTTTTCTTCCAAATCTCATTGGTGACTTTGCACTAACGCTATGGGACCCACTCTTGCGGAAGCTTTTACTAGCGCGTGACCCAGTAGGCGTCCGTTCGCTCTATTACCGATCCGATAGTGAGCGCTTTGAGTGGTCATCAGACTTGACGGCTCTGATGAGTCTTGCCCCGGGAGAGTCAGATATCGATGAAGACTATATTGCGGGTTTCCTCTCATTCAGCAAGGACACCCGGCGTACACCTTTCGTGAAGTATAAGGCTGTGCGACCTGGACATGTCGTCGCGGTGGACCATTCAGGGTTTGTTCGTGAACGAATGTTTTGGAAGCTTAATCCGGATGCAGAGATTCGTTTTCCGCACGACTCCAATTATGAGGAACGCTTCCGCGAACTGTTTGAAGCGGCCGTAGGTTCACGATTGCGATCAGACTCGACCGTTATGGCGGAGTTGAGCGGTGGGCTGGATTCAAGCTCGATCGTCTGCGCAGCTAATCGTCTCATCAGGAGCGGTGCTGTCGAGGCTCCGCGGCTCGAGATGATTTCGCACGTTAGCGACGAATGTGCAACATCGGACGAGCGGCGGTTTATTCATTGCGTGGAAGAGCATGTACAACTAACGAGTAATTACATTCGTCAGGATGATTACCCTTTTCTTACTCCGCTGGCCGACACTTCCCGCATTAGTACTATCAACCCCTACCTGACCAACGCAGGGTACCTCGTTGGCTTGAAAGGGTTAATGCGCGAGAAGGGAGCGCGTATTCGTCTGTCCGGCGTTGGCGGCGATGAATTGCTGCACAGCGTTAACGATCCCGCGCCTGAGCTTTCTGAATTGCTCGTCAACTGGAAATTCTTAAGCCTGTTTCGCCGATTAAAGGTGTGGGGTCCTCTTTTGCGTGAGCCATACGGGAATCTTCTCTGGTCTAAAGCCGTTCTGCCAAGCCTGCCTCTTCGCGTGCAGGCTCTCCTTAAGAGTGAGAAGCGTCTTTATGTCCCTACCTGGATGAACCGGGACTTTGTGGCCCGGACACGTCTTCGTGAGCGGGTTGTTTCAACCCCAGACATTTATGGCTTTCGCAGCCCTACCGGGCGGGATCAGTCGACCGGCTTCTTGAGTGTGGCAAATGCAATCTCGCTCGGACACTTTCCCGAGGCATTCGATCATGACATGAGCTACCCATTTCTTCATCGCCCGCTCGTCGAATTCTTATGCGCAATACCGTTTGAGCAGTTATTGCGCCCAGGCGAAAGTCGTTCCTTGATGCGACGGTCTCTTAATGGACTGTTGCCCGAGACGATTTTGCGGCGCAAGGGGAAAGGAAATCCACGGGAGATAGTGGGTGTGATGTTCGAGCGCCAATGGCCCAAGTGGCGTCGTCTATTTGATGACCCGCTTGTGGCTCGTTACGGATTCGTCGACCTTGCGCGAATGCGAGCGGCCATCGATCGCGTCAGGCATGGATTTGTAACAGAAGCGCGGCAACTGGTCTCAATCATCACACTCGAGGTGTGGCTGCGAATCATTGAAGAGAGGACGTGGTTCGCACGAGGAAAGAGCGCAAAAAATCATCAACAAGGTCATGGAGAGTTACGAATCGCCTAAAACACGTTCCAACATTCAAAGAAAGGAGAGATGCCATGAAGAATTACCAATCGCCGGAAGTAGTTGAGATCGGCAGAGCTAATGAAGTGATTCTCGGTTCAAAAATCGGGCCTTTGTGGGACGAGATTGACCAAGATTTCACTATGCCAGAAGGGAGCGTTATCGACGTGGACGAATAGTCCGCGCCGAGGGGCGACCTCTAGACATGAAACCCTGAGTTGAGCTCTGGGGGCAGGTGCGGTTTGGCTCTATAAGTCTAAAGAAAGGAGAGATATCATGAACTACCATTCACCTGAAGCCGTTGAGATCGGCAAAGCTGATGAGGTCATTCTCGGTGCCAAGGTTGGACCAGATTTCGACGAGATTGACAAGGACTTCACACTTCCAGCCGGAAGCGTAATCGACGTTGACTAGTTGTCACTTCATCTCTGCGCTAACACGCGCAGGAATCGCCTGGGTGGTTGGAGTAGCCTGAGATTTTGCTGGCACGGTCAGATGTCAAGCAGCGGTGCTTAACAGTATCGTATAACCCAGGCTGCTCCGGCCCCTCAGATCCTTTCTGAGGGGTCACTGTCCCGGAGGGATCAGCAATTCATCAAGCCAGGCGTAGATCCTTTGCCACATGTCTCGGATGTTTGCCGGCGAGTCAAGCACATGTCTCTCACCCCAATATCTTACAAACTGCGAACGTCTGTTCCGCCGGTATAAAGCGCTGAAAAATTGTTCGGCCTGTTCTATCGGTACTGCGACGTCCATGTCGCCGTGTATGATCATTACCGGAGTGTCAACTTTCTCCACGTAAGAGATCGGACTATTGCGGCGATAGAGGTCCATATTTTTCCACGGAGGCGTGCCGAGGCCCTGTGTGATCGCGGAAGTTCCTTCGAGCTCGTACATGGTCCTGGGAAAATCAAGGGGCGTATCTGTATAACGCTTATTTAAGGAAAATTCACCGTAATAGCTAGCGTAATCCGTTGGCCCAGCAAGGGCAACTGCCGCTCGGAACTTATTGGTTTGGGTGATCAGGCAGAACGTAGCATAACCTCCGTAACTGTGACCCATGACTCCAAGGCGTCTGGGATCAGCGATTCCCATTTCGATCACCTTCTCGACTGCCGGAAGAGTCCCATAAGCGACCTGCCTGTACACCTCTCTAACTTGGTCAGGGGGTTGTAACGGAATGCTTGGAAGCAGCACGGCATATCCGTGACCAGAGAGTAACTGGAGATTTAATGCCAGGGGATTGTTGAGCCTTGTGCTCTCGGGAGCGAGACCTCCGTAGATTGTTCCGGGATAGACCCAAGTCACGAGCGGATATTTTTTGCCCTCCTGGTAATTAACCGGGAGAATTACCCATCCTTTCAAAAGCCGGCCATCGACGCTGCGATATTCGATCAGCCTTCGCTCACCTTCAGCGATGTCTCTGAGGAAGGTGTTGGTTTCCCTGATCAGAAGAGGTTTCGCCGCCTGTGGTTGGACCAGCCAGAGATACGTGCCATTTCGCGTACTGGCGATCATAGCGCCTGCGTTACTCTTGAAGTTGAAGTCAACAAGCCTGGCCGCAGCGTCCGGTTTTGCGATCTCAACCCTGCTATTGGAGGTGAGGTCAAGCAGATAGTAACGCGTCATGCTACCAGTCCCTGTTTCCACGACCAGCCACGAAAGCTTTCCTCGTTCTGTTGTAGAACGATCAGGCCCGGAGATCGAACGTACGTTACCATCTAATCCGAGGTTGATTTTTTTCGGTGGCGCGCCATTCGTGCTGATCTCCCAGAGATTACTTCCAGCGACACCGACGAATGTCCCCATTGGCCCATCAAGTATTGCAGCCGGGACTGACTTCATGTCGGCTGTAAGATTACGAGGTGCTTCATTCGAAGAAGTGAGCCACCAATCGGTCCGGTTAAGTTCAATCCGTTTTTCGTCGTTTTCTTGCTGCGCCGCCCGAGCCAGGAGTTGACTCCGTGCTGACCACATCAGGCCAGGTGGATCCGTGGTATTTACTATGGCCCTGCGCACGGATCGTGGCGCTAACTTGTAGACAAACGTGTTGAAATTTGAATCCGGATTATCTGGTTGCTCACCAACGATAGCCAGTTCACTGCTATCGGTGGACCACTCGATCGTATAGACGTTGTCAACCTGGTCCAACTCGGGTTCAACGATCTCGCCGCTGCTGTTTGCGATCAGCACTTGATAACCCAGTGACGCGAAGCGCCTGAAGGAGCGAGAAGCGAATGGGTGATCCGGATCTGGCCGGAAAACACTCGTCTGTTTGAGGACCGCGATGTGCTGCTTATCCGGCGAGAGCTTTATTGCGCGAAAAGTCCCCCTTGCAATCACTTTCTTCTTTCCAGTCACCGCGTCGAGAAGGAGCAACTGACCTTGCCGTCTGTTAGCGAACTTAACAGGCACGCCGCTTTCAATCACACTGGCGGTTGATTCCTGTCCCCTCCACGCCTTTGGCCATTCTCGCATCGCCGTTTCTGCCGCCACTTTTCGCTGTTCTATCCCTCCTGGTCTTTGACCCTCCGGCAAGAGTGAGCACACGATCTGTCTATTTGAGACCCAAACAATTGATCGTTCATCCGAGAACCAGTAATTAACATTCTCGTCAGTAAGTAAACGTAGTTGTTCAGACGCCTTCTCCCACACCCAGAGTCTAAAGCCACCTCCCTTTGTCGAGATCATGGCCAAGTGGGTCCCGTCAGGTGACCAGGAGGGCATGAAGTATCCAGAGCCATCCCTGGCACCATTGGTTATATTTCGAGGTCTTCCACCGGCGACAGGTGCCAGCCATATGTCACTCCGATCTTCGTCAAACACACTGTGTTGGTCTATTTGTGCAGCAGCAGCTTTAGCTCTTACTACTACAAAGGCTAGATACTTTCCGTCGGAGGAAAAACTGAAGGGAACGTTATGGTCTCCTATTTGTTCAAAGCGACTCAGGTCGGCGGCGGTTAGCGGCCTTTGGCGGGGCTGGGAATTTTTCTCCTGCGATACGACTGGCAAAACGGCACATGAAATTATTACCAGCAGCAATGAAGTCAACGGTTTTTTGCCGGAGGCTTTGAGATTCATAACTTAGGTATCGAGGCGGTTTCGCAGGTCTGCTCTTAGAATGAGAGCCGAAGTGCCAGCTGTATTGAACGCGGGCCGCCAACCTGGTAAATAGGAGACAAACCACTGAGTCCTCTGCCGAGCATTTGCGTAGATTGTCCGAACGCCGAGTTGTTCAAATCTCCTACCGGGACGTCGAGATTTGGGTGGTTGAAGACATTGAAGACTTCTCCGCGCATAGTCAGCTTCAGTCGTTCGCTAATGCTGAAGAGTCGCTGCAATCCAAGGTCCGCCTGGTAGGTCGCGAAACCTCTCAGACTATTGCGACCTACGTTGCCCTGGGTACCAGCGACCGGAGCAATGAAGGCCGCTCGGTTGATCCTTCTTCCCCCGGGAACTGAGGGATCCGAGAGATACAACGGAACACCATCGACCAGGTTGGGATACTGGGCGACAAGTTGACCTCCCAGGACTGCGAACTGTTGTGAAAATGGAGTGAAAGGATAAGCTGACTGCGCATGTATGATTAAGTTGGATTGCCAATCGCGAAGAAGCCGACCTTTCCATCCTTGTTGCTTCCACGGACTCAAATAACTGAAGGCCGCTGAGAAGTTGTGGCGAATATCGAAGTCGGCATTGCCTCTGATTGCCGAGACATTGCCAGTCTCATCAGAAATCTCGTCGATTGCGTGCGACCAGGTATAGGAGGCAAGCGCTTGAAAGTTCCGTGACAAGCGACGAATGAATTGTATTTGAAGAGAGTGGTAGTCGGCCTCCGCTCCGTTATCGATGTATTGGAGTTGAAGGAAATTAGGATTGACCGAATTGAATATTCGAGGCCTTAGGAGCCGCCGGCCCAAGGCGGCCACATAACTTGAGGATAAGGTCTGGTTCGTTCCCAGGGACTGCTGGAATGTGAGATTCCACTGCCACGTATGGGGTAGTTTTAGGTTTGGATCAAACCCGTAGCTTTGACTATTAGTTGAGGCTGTTGGAAACGGTGGCACAACTGCCTGAGCCGCGCTTAGAGGATAGAGGACATTTCCAAAACTCGTGGGACTTGTTCGAAAAGCTCCCTTCGTATAAGCATCGCCGCCCTGCGTACTGCCGAGATCGTAGAATAGGCCCACTCCTCCGCGCACTACGAGTTCGGCTCCAGTTTTTTGTATCAGTCGATAAGACGCACCCACTCGCGGCGCAAAATTGGCATAGGTTGTTTTCCAGAGCGGCGTTCCCAGCGGCGCAAGTTTTGTCGTTAACGGATCGTTGGTAGCAACGACGAACGCAGGCTGATTGTCTGCTTCAGACGGTGGAGGGTTGACATCCCATCTCGTGCCGTAGGTCAGCATTAGCCTGGATGATGTTTGCCACGTGTCTTGAAAGTAAGCCGACAAATTATTGAAGATGGGCTGCGCAGGTTTGCGACCGACGACCTGGCAAACGTTGGCGCGACCAGCCAGCACTGTGGCTACACTGGCGAAGACACAGGCGAGCTGGTAATCGCGTGCTCTAAAGACAGGGGTTAGGCGCCTGTAATCAACTCCCAGTTTGAGATTGTGGACACCCCAGATCCGAGAGACGCTATCGACGATATTCAATTGTCGTTGGAGGTTGTCGTTGAGATCACCGATGAAATAGGAACCGGTGTAGAACTGGATCGTAGCCTGGGATTGCAAGCTGGCGGCGGCAGCGGGAACAAGCTGCGAAATGGACACTGGAACAGCGCCACCGTAATTGTCGAGGACAGTGACATTCGTGCCACTCGACCGGCTGTAGTTGAATCGGATTTCATTGAAGGTGTGCGAAGTGAAGTTCTGAGTGGCACCGATAGTCAAGGTCAGGGTTTTGAGGCTGATGGTAGTTAATAAACTAGGAGCGACCTTGCTTCGTGTGATGCTCTGAGAAGGTGCGTAATTGAACCTACCGAACAAGGAGAAGCGATCATTAAAGTTGCGGTCAATGCGAAAGCTTGTCGCATTGAGCGTTGATTGATCGGAATAAGTTCCAGTAAAGGGTGATCGTCCTGTCGTTCCGACCTCGGGCCCCGTGGGTATAGGCAAAGCGTTCAGCAGGAAAGTGATGTTCGCCGGGGCTTGGGTTCGTACTCTGAGGGAGGGAACATTGGTGACTGAAGTCTGCGGTTGACGCAGGCGGAGTCCCTCAAAGGAAAAGAAGAAGAAAGAATGCTTGCTGCCATCCAGCCAGGCTGGGCCACCTTCGCCGAATCGAGGAAGCATAATAGGACCGCCCACCACTCCGCCAAATTGGTTTAGTCGAAGCTGAGCTCTAGGTAATCCCGCCCGATTGGCAAAAAAGTCATTAGCATCGAGAACATTGTTGCGGAAATACTCGAACAGACTGCCGTGGAACTCTCGCGTGCCGACACGTGAGACCAAAGACACCTGCGCTCCGGGTGCTCGGCCGAACTCAGGAGCGAAGGTGGACGTCTGAATATTGAATTCCTGGAGAGCGTCTACTGAGATTAAGTTATTGGTCCCGCCGAAGGACGTAAGACCGGGCACTGAGCCAGCTGCTTCTTGTCCCATCAGATCCTGAGTGCTGACACCGATATTTGCGCTTACGCCGTCAACTGTGAAGTAGTTCGTGTTTGTACGCTGCCCGTTGACAGAGAACTGGCCGCTATTGAAGGTTGTGGCCCTGGCGACCGTAACACCGGGAGTCAGCGAAATGAGGCTCTGGAAACTACGTCCATTAAGAGGCAGGTTCTGGAGAAAATCCCGGTCGACCGTGGTTCCAACAGCCGGTGACTGATCAATGAGAGATGCGCCATCTACGATCTCGACCATCTGACTGAGGGTGCCAATAGTCAATTGAACCTTGATCGCCACCCGGTCGTTGACGTTCAGCACCACGTCCCTGATCTCTACCGGCGCAAACCCTTCGCGCGTAGCCGTCAAGGAGTATCTACCTGCAGGGACCAGGGGAAAGACAAAGTTCCCTTCCGCGTTTGTGATTGCCAAACGTTGGGAGCCCTGGTCCGCATTTATCAATGCAATGCTGGCGTCGGCTATGAGCGCTCCTTTCTGATCCTCGACCGTGCCGCTTAGCGTCGCGGTTGACGATTGCGCGTCTGAAGAAGATGCAAACCAAAAGGCGGAAACAAGCAGGAAGAAAACGGGAAGCAGAACATGGAACGCATTGAGTAGTAGCCGGAAGATAAGTTGAGGACGGAAAACACAACAATACTGCTTCAAGATTCTGGGCTTAAGCATGGTTCTCCTCGTCCGAGCAACAACACTGTCCCAGGAGTAGAGAGTGTTGCGCCACACTACAACACTGACCTATGGGATAAGAGAGTGTTGTTGGTTCGGAACAATGCTTTTCGTCGTCTTCCCACGAGCCGCACGAGACGAAAAGCGCGAATCAAATTTTCAAACAAGGAACACAAAGTCAGAGGCTAACTGATCGAGCGGGAGGACAAGATCAACCACTGAACCGTTGTTGTTCTAACGAGCCCCGAGATTGAAGACTTCTTTACATCGCATGAAACGTACTGCCCAGAGGTAGTCATGCGATACCTATCGCCACACAGGCGAATGAGGACTTTTTCATTTTGCAATTGGTTGCCTCAACTCTATTCCCAACTCTTATCCTTTCGCAGCCGCCTGTTGAATCCTCTCTGCGAGTCTCTCGGCCATGACCAACGAGAGCCGGAACCGCGGCGCTTTCATGGCCCGACTCGTTGGACCAGCAGATGAAGCCGCAAATGCAGAACGTATCTGCTCGTCATTGGTAAGTACTAAATTGGACAGACGCTCGATTGCCGGCGCGAGACCCGCGTCACCGGAAATCTCACTTGCTTCACTATTACCGCCATCATTCTCAGTGGGAAAGAAGATTGGCTGAAGCTCTCCGCGCAACTGCGAGGTTTCCAGGCGAAGAGCCTCCGCGTGGCCACGAACCATACTGAACAACTTGGCCCGTGCGCTTGGGGTGAGTGCATCCAACTGTGTCGCAGAAAATCGTTGGCTTAATTGTTTGAGCTCGATGGCGTGAGATAGCGCACGACGTGAGCGGCCCACCACTCGCGCCGCGAAGGCCCGCACAGCTTCATCAACACGATTATCTTCCGACGGCGGCCCAACTGTTTGTCCCTTGCCTTGATCATCTCCGCGCCGGGAAAGATAGCTGCGCAATTCCGGGTAAACCCCAATCCCAGTGTCCGATCCGGCAAACTCCTGAACGATTACTCGATCATCAGACAAGCGCCGTTGTTGGCGCTCCAACACTTCCGCCGCTGTGCTCATTTGAACCCTTACTGCGGGGTTGTTGATGACGGGCGCGAGCGCGTGAAGAATTTCCTTCTTGCTCTCTTCGGTACCGACAATTCCCTGCACTTCAAGCGAGCCATCCGCAGCTCTCGTCAGATTTATCTGGTCTCCGAATCTGGCCCTGAACTGGTCCAGGAGGTAGGCCACTTCCACCTCAAGCTCGGCAGTCGCGACGGCGGAAGGTTGAGGGATGAAGGGTGAAGAATCGGGAGCACCTCTCTCCCGCTTCGTCCTTCCACCTTCCGCCGTTATCGTTTCCGAGAGCAGTTTGGGGTCTAACTCAAATACGGTTGGCGCAACGGTGTGGAGAGGTGGTCGCTCAAAGCTGGCTTCGACGAACCGGTACTCACGCGTTGCGCCGCCTAGTTTAAGGGTCAGCGTCTGCTCGACTGGGTGCAAGTCGGATTTTCTGAGAATGAGCGTGGCCTGCAACAGTCCGCTGTCACCTGCGGCCTCATGACCGGCGTAGCTGACGACGTAAGCTACGGGGTTTTCGGTTACACTCGCAGCGTCGGCGCGCGCGATTATCTCACCATAGTCCTTTGCCGAAGGCTCCAGTTGCCATAACTCCAGATTGCGGACTGCCCCTTGAGGACTGCGGGCTGACGGTTCAATTCGGAGCGCTCGATCTCGATAAATCGTGCGTGTGATTGAAGCGCGGCCATTATCTTTGCCTTCAATTGGATGGTGTCTGGACCACTCGCCGGCGATGAGATGGCCCTTCTCATCGTACACGCGGCGCACGCTGAGACCTTTTCCCGTGTCTCGCCAGATCTCTATCCGGTTACGAGCAATCGGAGCTCCTCCGGGCTGAGCGCGCTCTTCCAAATCAATGACGCGATGCGTCGCGTGATCTGTCCCTTTAGTAAGCACCTCTTCCGCCACGATCGCCCGCTCGATCAGGTTTGCGGCAGTGACGGTCGGTGTGATGTTAAGGCGAACGAACAAGAGTGCGCTGATTAGAAAGAACGACAGGATTGCAGTAATAAAGGACGGGTTACTCCAGAGCGACCTGCGGAACAGCCCGGCGACCGGCGAAAAGTCAAAGCGCCCGGTTATTTGCCTTCCCTTGCCCGACCCGACCTCCTTTCGTCTCAAGGGCGAAAGGATAAGCTGCCGGAGTCTCCCGAAATCGTAGCGCCTGTATCTTCTCATCAGGCCGGAAAGTGTCCTGCCCGCCCGCGCTTGAGCGAGACGCCCAGGTAACGACCGCGGCGACGACATGGGAGCACGGCGACTGGGGCCGGCGAGGAGGCTTGACCGCGACTGGTCCAAGCCTACGCCGGCTTCAACCACCGCGGGCAGGGATGATGAATCTCTTGCCGGATTCCAACCCCACATTCCGTCTACATCCGACATGGAAAGTTGTGACTCGGCTATGAAGTTCGGATCCTGGTATACGACCTCAAGCATCGGCCAGGGGTGACCGTAACGCAGCGTCACTTCGATATGGCGCCCCTCGCTTAACACCACACGCTTCGCCTGCTTCGGTTCACCGCACGGTGGTGCATCGATAGTCATGACGAGCAGCCGCGTCGCCTCTTCACTCAGCACTTCTATGAAGCTCAGCGGTTCCGGAATCGTGATGTCCAAGCGCAGCCTGCTGATCTCGGAGTTCACGGTCTGCGAACCCAACACATGACCGTTAGCTGAAACACAAAGTTCGCGCGGATGGTGTTCGAACAACTCTCTGGCACGCCGCCGGCAGCGCAACAGGAACGTGTCGCTGATCTCTCTTTGCGAAGTTCTCAGGCGTCGCCTTGAGCGAAGATCATTCCCGGCTCCTCCAGCACCCCCAGTGCTACCGGGTCCGCCTTTGGAGTTGTTATTCGGTCCTAGCGCGTCCGCAGGGTGACGTTCAGCTAAGAGCGGGAGGCCGAGTTCGCGGTTAGCGCCATCCAAACATCGCGGACAGCTTACGAGATGAGCGAGCGTCAAATTGTCTGCTGTTAGGATGAGACCTTTTTTATAGAGGCCGCGTAGGGCATCCGTTATTAGGCATTCGCCAACACAAGAACGACAGATTGCGAGGCGGAGGTCGGCCATCAATTCATCCGCGCGGGTAGTGCCGGATGGGACCATGCTCACCGCTTGCGTTCTATCAATGAACTTCAGCGCACCTGGGTCTTCGAGAAAGAGCCGCGCCTCGTTGCGAGCGAACCTAAGGCATTGTCTAACCGCCTGGCAGGTGCTCCCCAGTACCTCGGCGACTTCACTAAGATGGTAGCCGTAAAAGAATCGTAGGATCAGCACGCTACCCGCCCGCGACGACTGTTTGCGCGCGCATGCGTACTGGCAGACACGTCGCAACTGCTCGTGAGTTTGATACAGCACGTGCGGATCGCTCGCTCCCAGCGCTGCATCCGCGACGCTGTACTCAACGATCGAAAGCGATTGCACGTGGCTCCGCCCTGCCATCCTTACTTCCGATACGTGCGTGTTGCGCAGAGTGGTGTAGAGATATGCCGGGATGTTCTGAACCGCGGAGAGGTCTGTGTGAGAGAACGCGAACTGAACGAAGACCTCTTGTACCAAGTCTTCAGCCCGAGCAAGATCGTTATTACTGAACTGTAGAGCCCACCTTATCAGCCACCTGTAGTGCTGGATGAAGGCCTCTTCCTGAGACCGCAGGATTTCTGGGCTGAGCGCAGGCTTTGACGACATTTATAGGTGTAACAAAACGTGTAACGTTTCAATGAGTGACGTAGAAGTGATATCTGGTGTGAGAGGGCCTTCACGTCAGATTTCACACCCGACGACATTTTCAACCGCATGCAAGGCATCTTGCTACAAGTAGGGTTCACAACGTCCCCTAGTTGTTGCGCCAATTCATGAGCTAACTATTCAAGCGAAATTTTCTTGAGAGTAAAAATAGAATAAAGTGGACCAATAAGTCCTTAAGGAATTCTCAAAGAGTTATTAGAGGACTACTCACGCTTCCGATCTAAAACAGGAACACCGGATCTACACTCCTAATGTTGTGCGATGCTTCGATTTCATTCAATGAGCGCACGTCGTAGTTGAGTTTGAGCTATAGTGTTTCCGAAACAACTCTTATGAAGTGGAGCTGTTGGGCGGCTCGTCTCGATTTTCTCGAAGCAGGCAATGGCTGCACACACGGAGTGTGTTGCCGGCGACTTTTACGGCAAACACTTTCTTCTTCTTTATGTAGTTGTAGACCGTGCGGCGATCGACATCAACAATCTTGGCCGCACCAGCAACTCTGATGACTTTGACGTATTCGCGGCAGCGGTGACACCAGACTTTCTCTCCGTAAACGAGGGGCGGTTGCAGTTCGGTCATCTTTTTACGATCTGCTTCGGAAGACGCGCGCCGGCAAATCTTGAGAGCCAGTCGATTCTTTGTTCGCCCCGGCTCCCTCTTCAGAACGGCGTTAGGAGCTTCCTTAAGCTGGTTGCTAAAATGCCAACGTTTCTTGAATCAATAAATTGGTCGACTTTTATCAGGTCGTTCTAAGGAAGCCAACGAGACTTCCAATAGTCGCATGCGCGAAGCCGCTTCACACTGAGTGATGGGTATCGCCGCGGAGCAAAAACGACTCAAGCTCCCGACGACAACCAACGCGGCGCAATCCTATGTCCAATTGGGCATAGCTGGCAAGTGCGGCGTCGAAGTTTCACCCCCATCGGGAGAGACTGCCTGATGGGAACAAGAAAGCGTCCGAAGCCAGTGCGCCTCGCCGACAAGTTGCGACAGATTCGCTTAACGCTTGGCCTCTCGCAAACCGAGTTAGTCAATTATCTGGGCCTTCAAGGTGTTATTGCCTACAACAAGGTCTCTAATTACGAGCAGGATAACCGTGAACCGCCGTTACCGATTCTATTGAAATACGCGCGCGCAGCGGGTGTTTGTGTCGACGTGCTGATTGACGATGAACTGGATCTGCCCAAGAAGTTACCCGCTACTCCGGCACACAGCGGAGTAAACGTAGCGGCGTCCAAGCGTCGTCGCAAGCCGGGAAGTAAGTAGAACGCTTGGGAACAGCGATTAGTTAACTCTTGAAAGATCGGCGCTGCCGTCATCAACTAGCTAACACCGCACCATTGTTAGTCGGTATAGATCGGAAACGATCAAATCGGACAAGGGTAACCAGCGGTCATTGTCGAAATAGGTCGCCGCGACGGAATGGGACCTGTCGCTTCTTAAAGCAGCCGCGAATTCTGCACAGAAGGATGCCGTGCCGACTCGGTTATTTATATTGACGGTAAAAACCGATCCCGATGGGCTTAGGATGGTGGCAATGTAACTCTGAAACCTTCTGGGCTGAAGTCTTTAGCGAAACTCTGACCACTAATATGGAGCGGACATTAACTCAGCCTGGTTTGGGGTGTCAAGGTTTCGACACGGGAATAGTCCCGGATACGGGAAAAATCTGCGCAGGAGATTAGCTCGGGTCTCTCAGCAAACTGGTTGTCACTTGTAATCTCAATTGGTCGAGTGCACAAAACACCAAATCATTCTCACCAGAGATCATGGCCCAGTCTGCGCCCACGACTCGATCAATTGCGGCTCACTGATTTGTTCCGCCTAATTAAGCTAGCTTGCTCCCAAGAGTCCCGATGTTTCTCGTATAGCAAATGGCGGCACCCGATGAGCGCCGCCACTGACTAGTTGACCATTGATTAGTCGACCGAATGCGGTGGGAGCTATGTTATGTTCCTCCGCTGGCTGCCTGAGTCAATACCAAAGTGATACCTTCAAACGGCTCCGCCCGCGATTTTTGGAGTGACTGGGTTCGCATTGAACCTACCTTCCGAACTTGTCGATATTAGTAATGTCCACAACCGCTCATCTCGCAGCCTGTCCCATCTGACGCACCCCTAAAATTGCTGGCTGAAAACCATAGAGGCACATGAAAAGAGGCTATCAATAACGGTCTCTAACTCCTTGCATTCCATTAGTGCCCCCGCAGGGATTCGAACCCCGAACCAACAGATTATGAGTCTGCTGCTCTAACCGTTGAGCTACAGGGGCACAACAACTTACGGACGGTTGGGTTGATACTGTAGCGGAAACTGTAGCGACT
>Ga0256867_10000629_pt1 | contig 14201 bp, 12 predicted proteins | sample RVTome_15_FD_185939 | JGI IMG/M metagenome (GOLD analysis project Ga0256867, IMG submission 185939) | Soil microbial communities from uranium-contaminated site in the Upper Colorado River Basin, Wyoming, United States - RVT150D86 (HiSeq) ... | reverse complement strand
CGAAATATTGATGATGCGGCCACCACCGCGCTGACGCATGATCGGAATCGCCAGCCGCGTCGCCCGCACCGCCGCAAACAGATTGAGATCAAACGCCACCTCCCAATCCTCATCCGGCGTCTCCCACGTCACGCCACCGCGCGAGCCCCCTACATTGTTGACCAGAATATCAATGCCGCCGAATGCCGCCGCCGTCTCATGGATCAAGCGCTCAACATCTGTAGCCTCGGTCATATCCGCCGTCACCGGCAACACCTCTGCACCGCGCTCGCGAGCCTCTTTGGCTGTGGCTTGAAGATTCTCCGAGCCGCGCGCCGAGAACGCGATCTTGCACCCCTCTGCGGCTAAATCCAGGACGATCGACCGGCCAATGCCCTTACTTCCGCCGGTGACCACCGCTACCTTTCCACTCAATCCGAGATCCATTCTTTCCCTCCTGCGCCTTTTAGCCCACTAACACCATGTAGATATCCATCACGTTGGTTCCAGTTGGCCCCGTGATCAGCAAATCGTCCAACGCCGCAAAAAAGGGGTACGAATCCGAGTGTTTTAGATAAGACCCGGCGTCGAGTCCCAACGCCTGCGCCCGAGACAGAGTTTGGCCATCCGCCACGGCCCCAGCCGCATCGGTCGGGCCGTCGGTGCCATCCGTTCCCCCGCTCAATACCACAATCCCATCCCATTCGGCAATATCCAATGCCGCCGCCAGAGCAAATTCCTGGTTTCTGCCGCCCTTACCAGCGCCCTGAATCGTCACCGTCGTCTCGCCGCCCGACAAGATACAGGCCGGCGGCGGCAACGGCATGCCGCCATCCCGGATTTCCCGGCCGATCGCCGCATAAACACGCGCGATTTCCCGCGCCTCACCTTGCACGGATGACGACAACACCAGTGTCGCATAGCCTAACGCCTGAGCTTCGGCACAAGCGGCTTGCAGCGCGATGCGATTACTGCCGATAATCACAGTCTGGCACCGGGCGAAGATGGGGTCTTGCGCTTTTGGCGTCTCTGGTATGTCGCCACTGAGTCCGCGCTGCAGATGGGTGTGGATACTGCCCGGCAAACGCTCGGCCAGCGCATACCGAGCGATGATCTCGTGACACTCCGCAAAGGTGCTGGGATCGGGAACGGTGGGACCGGAAGCGATGACATCCAGACGATCGCCGACGACATCGGACAACACCAACGTAATCAGCGTAGCGGGTGCCACGCAACGCGCCAGTTGGCCGCCTTTAAGCCGGGAGAAATGTTTTCGCAGCGTATTGATTTCATTGATAGTCGCGCCGCATGCAAGCAATAATCCGGTAAGCTGTTGTTTCTCTTCCAACGTGATACCGGGACTCGGCGCTGGCGACAACGCCGAGCCGCCCCCGGATAGCAAGCAAATTACCAGATCGCGTTCGCCAGCCTGATGCGCCAAGCGCATCATAGCATCCGCACCCGCCACGCCAGCCGGGTCGGGTATGGGATGACCAGCTTCGTGTAATGTGACACGGGATACAGGGGCGAGGTGCTCGTATTTCACCGTCACCGCCCCCGCATGCAGCCGCTCGCCGAGCAGCGCTTCCAGCCCCTGAGACATCATCGCGCCAGCTTTGCCCGCGCCGATCACATAAATGTGCTCGTAACGCCGCAGATCGTACGGTGTTCCATCGACCACCAGGGTATCGCCCTGACAGACCACATGTTGCTGCACCGCTGCCACTGGATCAACGGCGGCGACGCCAGCGTGAAAAATGCGCCAGGCCTCGTCTCGGAGTTGTGACAATATCCTTGGCATGATCGGTTTGTCTGCTTCCTCGTATGGCGTACCGCAAATGGTTCGTCGGTTGAGCCTACTGAATTGGTGAAACTTTCGGCGCTCAAACTGCGACAGGCTTCTGCAAGCATGTACTAAGCACTCTGCGAGAAGAAAAAAGCCGATTCCATCGCTGCCAACTCTTTCAAGCGCTCATCCTTCCACGCTGGCCCCACCGGCCCGTCTTGCTCAACCTTGTGGCGCTCTGCCTCCAGATAGGCTTCCATGGCGTCGAACACCAATCCTCGGGCATCTTTGCCATACGACGCCAATCGGACATCAATCCATTGCGACACTTCATCTTGCGTCGTGCCGTCATGCACCTGGGACTGGATACGTTCTTCCAAGCCCGGAATAAACCGCTCCACAAACTCGATGCGCTTATCCAAGGGAACGAGGCCGGACACCCGCAGCGCATAGGCCGGCAGATGCACATCGATAATCGCCAACATTTGACGGGTAAAATCATCGGCGAGCTGCTGCGCGACGGCATTGGTCTCCGCCTTTTGCTGGGTCAACGCCTCCTGTGTCGCTTCCGTGCCCAAGGGTACCGATGGCACTTCGATGTAGACTTTATTTTTGGGCTCCGTACCGGATGGGCGAATCATCACCCGGGCGCCATTCTCCAACCGATACACCAACACATTGCGCGAGGCACGGTCCGTCTCGGACAGGAACGCACCATGCAGCCCCGCTTCATCCCAATGATCCACCACTTCCGTCACCCGCCAATCGGCCACCCGTTGCGGCGGTTGCTGCCGTAACACATCTTGAATTTTTTGAATATTGGTCAGGCCTTCGGCCCCCGTCATCACCATGGAGGTGAGAACATTGGCATAGTAGCCGTAGCGCCGATAAATATCGTCTAAATAATCGCACAACGTCGCGTTCTGGCGCCGCTGCAACGCTGCCAATTCAGCCAGTAGAATCGCGGCGCCAGCGGCGTCTTTATCCCGTATTTCCGGCGTCACTAAGATGCCGTGACTCTCCTCCACGCCAATGATAAAGTCATCCAGATGCGCCTGCACCGGCGGCAAATGCCCCTGCTGAAACACCCCTTGCTGTTCGAACTGCGCCAGCACGTTGCCGTGATACTTAAAGCCAACCAACAAATCGCCGATGAGCGTGCCGCCATACTGCTCCGTAATGGGCCGCAACAGTTCTGTGGTCACTTCCGTTTTGATGACTACCGGATGCACGGGCAATTGGCCCAGGCGTTGCAGTTGGTCGAGTTTATACTGGGTGAGGATCACGGCAATTTCATTGCCGGTGAGAAACTGATACCCGCGCGCCGCACGCGAACAAATCCCGATGCGATCTGCATCCGGATCACAGGCCATCACGACATCCGCTCCGACCTCCTGCGCCAGGTGCATCCCCATCTCCATCGACTCCCGCACCTCGGGGTTCGGAGCGCGATACGGGACCGCCGGAAACGTGCCATCATGACTAGATTGCTCGGGTACGACATCCACTTCGAATCCGGCTTCTTGCAAGACTTCACCGACGGTCGTGTCGGACGTGCCGTGCAACGGCGTAAACACGATATGCGCGGTCCGCTGCGTTGGCGCAAGCGACTGTTCGATATTCAGCGCAATGTACGCCCGATGAATCTCCGGATCGATCCAGGACACCAGGCCGGTCGATTTCGCCGCCGCAAAATCTGGCATCTCCACCTGCTCGACCCGTTCCACCTGGCGCACCATGGCCTCGTCGTGCGGCGGTACTTCCTGGCCGCCCTGGTCGTTATAAAACTTGCCGCCATTGTCATCGGGATGGTTGTGCGACGCCGAGATATTGAGCCCTGCCTCCGCCTTTAAATAGCGAATGGCGAACGACAGTTCCGGCGTTGACATATACGTGGTGGTCTCCTCCGGCAACATCCATACCCGCACCCCGTTAGCGGTATACACACCTGCCGCCACCCGGGCAAAGTCCCGCGACGTCATGCTTATTAGGGGCGAGGGCAGATCGGGGTTGTAGAGGCCACGCAAGTCGTTGTAAATACGTACATCATAGGCGATGACGACGGATAGTTCGCGTCCTGCATAGCGTTCCTGCAAATAGGCGATATGCCCCTGCACCGATAACGCCAAGGTCCACGGATTAAAGCGATTGATGCCGATCCCCACCGGTCCTCGGCGTCCACCCGTGCCAAATGGCAACATGCGATAAAAACTATCGAGCAGCAGGGACCACTGTTGTTCGCGTACCAGCCACTCCAGTTGGGGCTGATAGATCTCGAAGCGCGCCTCACTGAGCCACTGCTCCAGATTGTCTTGCGCCGTCTGTTTGTAGTGATCCCCTACAGCTAAATCCGCAAACCCTTGGGCCAGAGCCTGTGCCACGATCATATCCCCCTGTTTGAATCGAATAACGTTACCCGAGAGCTACTAGATTATATCCCCACGACTGCTGGCTCTCAGGAAAAATGTCTCAGATAGCACCTCTCAGACACCTATTACGCCCCGCCTTAGCCTTAACATAGGTGCTCCCATACCACCTTCAAATGGCCATAAATATCGGTACCTATAGCACTTGCACTTCTGCCGAAAATAAGTACTCGACGCACCCCTCGACCTCTGCTATCATCAGCCCCAATTTGTCGCTGGTTACATCAACCGGCTAAGGAATACGCAATCCCCAAAATGTCGTCCAAAGGTCGTCCAGAGATGATGCCGTCATGCCATATCGTCCGTAAGCCTCATCACAACGGATTGGACAGCGCATGGGAGCATCGTAGGGTACAATTGCCCGTATAGGAGTCGTAACGCAATGGGCTCGTCACGCCCCAAATGTCAGATTCTTCATGACGCTGGAGAAAGGTCGTCCATGCGACACGTGGTCATATGCCAAGAACAAGCACTCCTAGGTCAGGGCTGCCCCACTCCATACGACCCCGAGGTGGTACTCTATCTCGTTGACGATCGCGGCTTACAGCGCAAACTCTCGAAAGCCGGTTATGCCGCGATCAGCGGTGACCTGAGCGATCACCGCATTTATCAGCGGGCGCATGTCAAGCCCGACGATCAGATTCTCATTCAAGTCCAAAGCCCGGAACTGACGGAAAATATCATCCAGCATCTGCAGCAAATCGACGACCAGCCTTCGGTCGCCGTGATTACGGCAAATGGCTGCCACGCGACGCTGCCGCCCACGGTGAAACATGTATCGGCCGATGCCCTACTGCGGCAAGCTACGGAAACGGCACTGCGCCGGGCTCGGACGCATCATTGGGTGCAGGAACTGCGCCAGGCGTTGGCGCAGGCGAAAAACCTGCTGATCCTGGTGCAGCACGATCCAGATCCCGATGCCATTGCCAGCGCTTTGGCCTTGCGCACCCTTTTAGGGCGCAATAAAACGACCGCGCCCATTGGCTCCTTTGGGCAAGTCACACGGCCCGAAAACGTCACCATGATCCGGCTGCTGGAAGTGGAAATCGAGACCATTACCGCTGCCGATCTGGCCCTCTACGACGACATCGCGCTGGTGGACGTGCAACCGCCGTATTTTGACGATCTGTTGCCGCCTGTCGGCGCCGTGATTGACCATCACCCACGGGTGGCGCCTTACGCGGCAAAATATTGCGATGTCCGCACCAATTTCGGGTCAACCTCCACCATTTTTGTCCAGTACTTGCAAGCCGTCAATGCCAAAGTGACCCAGCGGCTGGCGACGGCGCTGTACTATGGCCTCAAAACGGATACCCTCTTTTTGGGACGCGAAACGACTGACGCCGATATCGAAGCTTTCACATATCTCTATCCGTTGGCCAACCATAGTCTCATTCGCCGCATGGAACGGCCGCAATTACCCTTGCGCGACCTCGATGCGCTCGGCTACGCTCTGCGGGCTCGCGCCATTAACGATAGCACGTTTTTCACCCATGTGGGACTCGTCGAGCGGGAAGATGTGTTACCCCAATTCGCCGAGTTTTGTTTGCAAGTCGAAGGCATCGAGCGCTCCGTGGTCTCCGGGATTTTCTGCGGCAATTTGGTGGTGTCGCTGCGCAGCCACGCGCATGTCAAAGGTTCTGGCGCCCTGGTGCAGCATGCGTTCAAACAATATGGCAGTGCCGGGGGCCATCGCTCGATGGCCAAAGCCGTCATCCCACTCGCCACCCTGGAAGAACATTTCGGTCGCCTCAATGACGCCGATCTGGCTCAGTTTGTGCAAAATCAGATCATGCAGTGCTTGGGGACATCTACAGTTGCCTAACACTCTCATGCTCGCCTTGAAGCAAGGCTGGGGTTCTGCCTATGCCCAATCCACCCCGCTTTTACCGATCCATTCGCCAGGCTATACGTCAACGTTCAGGACTGCCGTCACCGGCGGCGTCCGACACCAGTTGGCTGCAACGCGGCATTGGTGCCATGCGTCATATGGATTACCAAACCGCCACACATTGTTTTGAACAGGCCATTAAAGAGCAGCCCACTTCCCATGCCGTTTGGTATGGGCATGGCATGGCATTGTATTACTTGGGTCATGATGAGGCGGCTTTAGAGGCCTTCACACGGGCGAGCCAACTGCAGCCGTTGTCTCATCTGGCCTGGTATGGCCGGGGCATGACGCTCGCTGAGATCGGACGCGACGAGGATGCGCTGGCCGCCTTTGATCAAGCCATCAACTTGCAACCCCGATCCCACCTGGCGTGGCTAGCCAAAGGCATGACGCTGGTCCATGAACAGCGCTGGAAAGAGGCGATGGAAGTGTTGCAAGCCGCGCTTGAACGGCATCCGCAAACCGCCCACGTATGGTACGGCTTAGGCGCGGCGCGCTTGCAGGCCGAGTATTATACGGAAGCACTGGAAGCGTTTGAAAACAGCCTCCAGTTGCAGGAAGATTTTGATCTGGCTTGGTATGGCAAAGGTCTGGCCTTGAGCCAACACGGTCGCTTAACCGAGGCCCTAGAGGCATTTGACGCCGCACTGGCTCTCAACCCTCAGGGGATGCTGGCGTGGTTTCACAAAGCGGAAACCTTGCAATCCCTGGAACGCCATGACGAGGCCCGCACGGCGTTTGAACAAGTGCTCAAACTCAGCCCCTCCTCTCACCCGCTGTACAGCCAGGCGCGGCAAAAACTGCAGACGCTCTAGAAGGGAAGCCTTGTGCGGACACCAGCAGGCTTCCCTCATGCATGAGCTGGACTTTACGTGTCTTCTGCCGTCACCGGATCGATCATCTTCCGCACCGGCGTCACTTTCGTCGCCGGGAACCCGCTGCGCTCGGCATGCTCGTGGATCAGCGCTTCATTATCCGCAATATAGATGCAGAAGGTTTTATCTCCAGCCACATAGGTGTGATCCCACTGGATGTTTTTCTTTTCCGCCTTCATCTCGGCCAACACGCCGTTCGACTTGTGTGCCGCATCCCGCAGGGCCTCACGCTCCGCTGAACCGATGTCGGGAATGTCGCGCTCAATGACATATCGAGGCATGATCTCTCCTTTAACTGATGATTTAGAGGCCATACATCACGATGACCAAGGGTGATGGGCATAGATTCTTGACCATGAGCTTTTTACAAAGTTGTTCGGTGGCTGTCAAGGGATAAGAGAGTATGGACCGTATTCGGTCAGACAGCGGTTGGCATGACCTCAACCGCGCATCAACGTGTTGAAATCCGTCGTATCGTCGTCCATTTTCTCGCCTACCGAAGTGGCGCAAACCGCACAGCGATAATCGTACTTATTCCCAGTAGGCAACACCAACAGCAAGTATCTGCGTACGGGTTGGGCTTGTTTGCACCGTGGACAAAAAAGTTCGGTCGCCTCAAATGTGTCATAGTGCGATTGGTCAGCCATCGCTACCTCTCCTCAGCATCGATCTTTCGCTTTTCACTGGCCGGCTTACCGGACAATAGGTTTGTCCCTTATTCTATGATAAACTGCTCGCGCCTGGTCGCACAATCTGAGATGCCGGTCACATAATCTGAGATGATACATAGATGATACATAAAGGATATCTATGGAGCCGTCTCCTGCTCAAACGACTTATGCGACTGCCGGTGTCAATCTCGACCTCGGCGATGCGGCCTCTCGCTTGCTCTATACCGCGGCTCAACGCACTTGGGAGCAGAGGCAGGACCGCATTGGCGAGGTCATGATACCGCATGATGATTTTTCCGGTGTCCGCTATATCTCAATCGGTTCCCTTCCCGCCGACACGGTCATGGGAATTGGCTTCGATGGCGTCGGCACGAAAATGGAGATTGCCGAGCGCATGGGCAACTGGCAAACCGTCGCCTTCGATCTCTTCGCCATGGTCTGCGACGATGCCGTGGTACAAGGTGCGGAACCCGTCCTCCTCGGTACCGTGCTCGATGTGCGGACTCTAGGACAAGCGGACGCGGCGCATCTGGATATCGTCTCGCAACTGGCCGATAGCTATGTCGCAGCGGCAGCGGCAGCGCGGGTGGCAGTGGTCAACGGCGAATTGGCCGAGTGCGGCGACCGCATCCATGGCTATGGCGAGTTTAATTGCACCTGGAACGCCGGTGTCGTCTGGTTCGCCAGGCGGAACCGCTTGCTCAGTGGCACAGCGGTGCAAGCGGGCGATGCCATCGTCGGCCTGGAAGAAACCGGATGTCGCTCCAATGGGTATTCTCTGCTGCGGCACATCTTGTCCCAGCATCACGGTGAGACATGGCACACGGTCTCCCTCGGCACCACCACGCTAGGCGATCTCGCCTTGCAACCCTCCCGAATTTACACCGCTGCCGTGGTTGATATGCTTGGCGGGGTGCATCGCGAACCCGAGGTTATCCTGCACGCCGTGGTGCACGTGACCGGCGGCGGCATACCCGGCAAACTCGGCCGTCTGCTACGGCGGGTCAGACTCGGCGCCGACATCACCGACCCGCTACCGCCCGGCCCCTTGCTACCCTATCTTCAGGAGCACGGTCCGGTAAGCGATGCGGAAGCCTATCGAGTCTGGAATATGGGCCAAGGCATGCTCCTGATTACCCCTGAGCCGGACGCGGCAATCGCCGTGGCGGCCCGGTATGGCATCGCCGCACGCCGCATTGGTGAGATCACCTCACAAGTGGGTATTCGATTGCAAAGCCGAGGATATTTCAGCCCGGGACAACCCCCGCTGACCTATGACGTCGAGGCATAATATGGACGTCCAGGAATACCTGGCTGCGACGGTTTCACTCTTTACCTTGAACCAAAATGCGGTACAATCGCTACTTCTGAGCCCAAGATCATGACCGAGTCATTATATGATATAACCTTCGTCCCTTTGGAGATACCTCCCATGGCGGACGCTGATCACCTCGATATTCTCAAGCAAGGGGCAGACAGCTGGAATCAGTGGCGCCAGGCCCACCCCAAGGTGTTACCCGCTCTCAGTAGCGCCCAGTTGCAGGGTGCCGACCTTAGCGGCGCAAACCTGCAGAGCGCCGACCTCAGTGGCGCCGACTTGCGCGACGCCAATCTGCGCCGCGCCAATCTCGCCAAGGCGCGTTTGCCAAAGGCCAATCTACGCAGGGCCAACCTGCATGAAGCGCTCTTGCGCGAGGCGCGTCTGCGCCAGGCCGACTTATGTGGCGCCCATTTGCGCGAAGCCGATCTCAGTAGCGCTCAGTTGCGCGAGGCCGATCTCAGCGGTTCGAACCTCGGCAGCGCCAACCTGTCCATGGCCGATCTGCGCAGCACGAGCCTCTACGAAGCCCACCTCAACGAGGCGCAACTGCTCGTGGCCCGGCTGCGTCAAGCCGACCTGCGGGAGGCGGATTTGCGCCAGGCGAATCTGCGCGGCGCCCGGCTTCGCCAGGCCAATTTGCAAGGGGCCAATTTGCAAGAGGCCAATCTGCGCTGGACCAGCTTCTCGATCGCCAACCTGCGCGACACACGGATGGTGCAAGCCGATCTGCGCTGGGCCAACCTGTCCATGGCCGATCTGCGCGATGCTCGGCTTGCCGAAGCCGACCTGCGCGGCGCCAATTTGCGCGGCGCCAATTTGTGCGGCGCTAACTTGATGAATGCCCGCCTGGTGGAAACTAATTTTGAAGAAGCTAATATTGACGGCTGTGCCATCTACGGCATCTCGGCCTGGGAACTCAAGCTGCAGGGCGCCAACCAGATCAATCTGCGCATTTCGCCAGATGACGAGACCGCTATTTTTGTGGATAACCTCGAAGTCGCCCAATTTATCTATCTGCAACTCCACAATACATACATTAGTGAAATCATCGGGACGGTGGGGAAAAAAGTGGTCCTCATTCTGGGCTGGTTTCCCGATGAGCGCCAACCTGTCCTGGAAGCGGTGCGGCAGGTCTTGCGACAGTGGGATTACATACCTCTGCTGCTAGAGATCTCCCCCTCCGGGCCGCAGGCGAATCCCAAAACTGTGTCCTTATTAGCCCATCTGGCACGTTTTGTGATCGTCGATCTGACCGACTCCAAACAGATGCTGGAAACAGCCGACACGATCGTGCGGGATAGCGCGGTTCCCGTGCAGCCCATGGAGCGGAAGTCCACCCATCTCAATGCGGAGGTGTTGCAGCGCCAGCATGACCATTCCCCGTCGCTCCTGCCGATGTACCGGTACACGGATGCCAATGATATTCTGGCGTCCTTGCACCCGGAATTCCTACTTCTGGCCGAAGCCCGAGCCAAAGAACTCCTGACCTTGCAGACGCATTGAGCCGACCAGCTAAAGAGGAATCACCTATGCCGACCTATATCCTGTTGAGCACCCTGACCCCCGAGGGGCACATGACACTCAGCAACAATCCGGATCGTATTGAAGAGGTCAATCAAGAAATTAGCGACTTTGGCTGCACTGTGCTGGCGCAATACGCCGTTCTCGGTCCTTATGACTTTATCACGGTGATTGAGGCCGAAGACAATGAAACCGTGGCGCATCTCACCATGGGCTTAAGCTCGCGTGGCACGGTTAACATTATGGCTCTGCCGACTGTCTCACGCTCTGACTTACAAACCCGACTTAGAGGACCCCGGCAAATCGGACGTTCCTAACGAACAAAGATCAACAGGGGAAGGGGGACATATGGCGTTTGATATATTGATCAAACACGGTACGGTGGTTGATGGAACTGGCGCGGCGGGCGTGAGGGCGGATGTGGGCGTCAGCGGCGGACGGATTACGGCGTTGGCGGCGGATCTGGAAGGCGAGACGGCGCGTGAGATTGATGCACGGGGCCAGATTGTCGCCCCTGGTTTTATCGATGTACATACCCACTCCGACTTTACCCTCTTGAGTACGCCGAGTGCAGATAGCAAAGTGCGCCAGGGCATCACCACGGAAGTGGTTGGGAATTGCGGTTTCTCGCCGGCACCGGTATCGCCGGGAACCCTCGATCTGCTCAAAGAGTATGCCGGATTTTTAAATCCTAATTTGGCCTGGGATTGGCAGAGCTTCGGCGATTATTACCAACGGGTAAGCGATCAGGGCTGCGCCATCAACATCGCCCCACTGGTGGGCCATGGTGCGGTGCGCATTGCGGCGATGGGTTTCGCTCAACGACCGCCCACCAACAGCGAGATGCTGCAGATGCAACATCTGGTCGGCGCCGCGATGGAAGATGGGGCTTTCGGAATTTCATCAGGACTGATTTACACCCCGGGATGTTATGGCGATACGGCGGAATTAATTGCGCTTGCCGAAGTCGCGGCCGCAGCCGGGGGGATTTACGCCACCCATATGCGCGGTGAGGGCGGAACGCTGGAAACCTCGATTGCCGAAGCCCTGGACATTGGCGCCGGGGCGGGTATTTCCGTGCAGATCTCCCATCTCAAAGCATCGGGACGAGACAATTGGCACAAGATGGAACAGGCCCTCCACATGCTTGAAGAAGGGCGCGCCCGCGGCATTGCCGTGGACGCGGATATCTATCCCTATGTCGCCGGGAGTACGACCATGACGAGCCTCTTTCCGGCCTGGACTTTGGAGGGCGGCGTGGAACGCTTTCTCAGCCGCCTGGGCGACGCCGACACGCGCCAACGGATTATCGACGAGGTACAAGGCGGACAGGACGGCTGGTCGCGCGCCAATGGCGCGGTGGGCTGGGACGATATTGTGATTTCCTCGTGTCGCCATCAAACAGAATTCGAGGGCCGGACACTGGCCCAAATCGCGGCGGCGATGGGCCGGGATCCGGCGCATGCGATGATGGATTTTTTACTTGGGGAGGAAGGGATTGCCTCGATTATTCTTTTTATGATGTCAGAGGAAAATGTAGCGCGGGGCATTGCACACCCGATGCTGATGATCGGGTCGGATTCCCTGGCGCTAGCGGCGGGTGGCGGTGGCAAGCCGCATCCCCGCACTTATGGAACATTTCCGCGTGTGCTCGGCAAGTACGTACGCGACGAGAAACTGATCAGCCTGGAAGACGGCGTGCGCAAAATGACCTCGATGGCAGCCACGAAACTCGGCCTGACCGATCGCGGCGTGTTGACGCCAGGGAAAGCCGCTGATATTACCATTTTCGACGCGGCGACGGTCAGCGACCGGGCCACCTTTGATGCGCCACATCAATACCCGGACGGCATCGGCTACGTCATCGTCAACGGTCAAATTGTGGTAGAACAAGGTGAGCAACACGCCGTCTTACCTGGCCAAGTCCTGACAAAACATTAGGGCTCCCATATCTTCAGCAGATGCGTGACCCTATTCGCTATGGTTGCGCCTCACTCCTGGATGCCGCGGCCCGCTTCCGTTACCCTTACCGGCGATGCATCCGCCGTGAGTATTTGTCGCGATCACGATTGTGTTTTTCCCGCCGCTGACGATGTCGGCGATCGGGTTCCGGTCGGGGCAATTTGGGTCGGGCCGCTTTCACCAGGGTATAGGCATGCTCCTCGCCTTGTTCAGTTAACTCGACATAGCGCGACCACGCGCCCCGGGGCAGGTTCACGTCGACCAGTCCCTTGCGCATGAGTTGCCGCAGTCCTGTCGCCACACTTGCCTTGTCCGTATTCACAGCCTCGACCACGGCAGGAAAAGACACCGGGACGGTATCGCCCTTGCGCTGACGGCGACGGCTTTCAGTATACAGCCATTGCAGGATGGTTTTTTGCAGGTCGGAAAGATGGCGCTTGGCGGTGCGCGGCGGACGCTCTTGACGGCGATTCATCCTGTCTCCTCCAGCTCTCCATGCCGTTCCATCTCGGCCAATAAGGCTTCCACAGCCGTGTTCCACTCCTCGAGCGATGTCTTACCCGATGTCATATCAAACTGCCACGACGCCATGATGTCGCGTACGAGACGTTCATGCCCGGCGAGCGCCGTGTCGCGAGTCGCGTAGCGAATGCGATGCTCGGCCCAAAGGGAATCAACGGTCGTAAATACACACGTTTCATAGAGCATCGGCAGTTCGGCATCAGCGCTCTCATCTATCCCCAGAAATACGGTGGAGATCATCACGCGTCGCTTGGGCAAGCGGGTTTTGGCCACCATTCGGTTTGCGGTCAGCATCCACTGTGCCCACACCCGGGTGTTCGGCGCCCGCAGTGGACTGCCCGCATATTCAATGTAGAGATGTGGCGCCACGTCAACCCTTCCTCGCATCGGATTCGCATCATGACATGAATACTATAAAAAGAGTAACACGAATCGCCATATCCCTCACGACATGCCTTTGCTACAATACGGCCTCAACTCCCAACAACATGAAACCGGCCAGAGGAGGCGCTTACCATGCCAACGGGAAATATTCCTTGTGGAATTTCGATACCGCAAGATTTCATCAACCGGCCAGTGGATATGCAACTCGTGCGGAACTATGTGCAAAAAGCCGAAACGCTCGGCTACGACAGTCTATGGGTGCAGGAATCTATTGTGGGCCATGTCCCGATTCTCGAACCCGTGAGCCTGCTCAACTATGTGGCGGCGCTCACCACTCGGGTGCGGCTGGGCACCTCGGTCATGCTCCTCGTGCTGCGCAATCCCGTGCAACTCGCCAAAAGTTTATCGAGCCTGGATCAAATGAGCCACGGACGCTTAACTACTGGCATTGGCATCGGTGGCCACGTGCCGGAGGCCATCTTTGGTCTGCCCAGCGAACGCCGCATCCGCCGGTTCGTCGAGGCTATTCAGGTGCTGAAAGCTCTGTGGACGGAACCGCAAGCCAGCGTCGACGGAACCTATTGGACGTTTAAGGACGTCGCGATGGAGCCCAAGCCGGTGCAGCAGCCGCACCCACCTCTGTGGTTCGGTGCCCGCCAAGCGCCCGCTCTCAAACGCGCGGTGCAACACGGCGATGGCTTCATGGGCGCGGGATCATCCTCCACCGCCGACTTCATCCAGCAGTACGGCCTTTTACAGCAATTCCTGGACGAAGCGCAACGCGATCCGGCCACGTTTGCCATCTCCAAACGCGTTTATCTGGCGGTCGATTCCGACCGAGCGCGAGCCGAAAAGCGCCTGCA
>Ga0256867_10000628_pt1 | contig 14205 bp, 10 predicted proteins | sample RVTome_15_FD_185939 | JGI IMG/M metagenome (GOLD analysis project Ga0256867, IMG submission 185939) | Soil microbial communities from uranium-contaminated site in the Upper Colorado River Basin, Wyoming, United States - RVT150D86 (HiSeq) ... | reverse complement strand
AGCGGCGCCGAAGAGCGAATCGCCGATGTCCTTATGTACAGCTTCGACGACCGCGCGAAGGTGCTGGGATACACGGTGGTCTCCCGCGACTCGACCCGCGACGGCGCCTTCGTGCGTCAGCTCGCCGCCGGGACGACCACGACGCTCCTCGCCGGCCGCGGCAACTACAAGTCAATCGCCTTCGACAGCCTGGGCCGGCAGGTGGCGTTCCTCTCCGACCGCGACGAGTTCGGCGAGCCGAAGGCGCGCTATACCCTGTACCATGCGACGCTCAAGAGCGCCGTCGCTCAGCCGGCCGTGGCGCCGGCCGCCCTCGCCGAAGGGCTCCGGATCGCGGACAACGCGATCGTCTCCTTTACCCGCACCGGCAACGCGATCCTGTTCGGCATCGGCCCGATACACCCGGATTCGGTGCCCGCCGACTCGCTCGCCGACAAGGCCGTCTTCGACCTATGGCACTACAAGGATCCCACCTTGCAGCCGTCGCAGCGGCTCACGGCCAATCGCGACCGGAATCGCTCGTTCCAGGCGGCGTACTTCCCGTCCAGCAGGAAGCTGGTTCAGCTCGCCAACGACTCGATACCCTCGGTCGATCTCTCCGGTGACGGACGCATCGGCGTCGCCTCGTCGCGGGAGCGCTACCGGATCGAGACCATGTGGGGCGACGGCGGCAACGACGTCTACACCATCGATCCCCTCACCGGCTCGGCGAAGCTGATCCGGGAGAAGATCAGCGGCCAGGCGCAGCTCTCGCCCGACGGGAAGTACGTCGCCTTCTTCGACCGCGGCCGCTGGTACAGCCACCACGTCGCCTCGGGCAAGACCGTGGATCTGACCGGCCCCATCGCCGGGGTGCGCTTCGAGCAGGAAACCTGGGACACGCCGTCGATCCCGTCGCCCTGGGGCATCGCCGGATGGACCACGGGCGACAAGTCGCTCCTCATCTACGATCGCTGGGACGTGTGGGAGCTGGATCCCGCCGGCACGCGCCCCGCCGTCATGGTGACCGACTCAGCGGGCCGGACCCGGCAGATGGCGCTGCGGATCGTGCCGGTGGACCGGCGCGGCGGTGGGGGTGGGGGCGGATTCGGGGGCGGAGGTGGATTCGGCGGCGGCGGTGGCCGCACCGTCATCGACCCCGCGAAGCCGCTGCTGCTGCGCGCGGTGGACTTCGAGACCAAGGCAACCGGGTTCTACCGCGATCAGCTGGGGCAACGCAAGGCGCCGGAGCAGATCGTCATGGCCGATCTCGCCTTCGGCATGCCGGTCAAGGCCGAGGACGCCGACGTCTGGCTGGTCACCAAGTCGACCTATGCGCAGTTCCCGAACCTGTGGGTGGGACCGTCGCTCACCGAGCTCACTCGGATCTCGGACGCGAACCCGCAGCAGAAGGAGTACAACTGGGGCACGGTCGAGCTGGTGCAGTGGACCAGCGCGGACGGCGTGCCCCTCAAAGGCCTGCTGTACAAGCCCGAGGACTTCGATCCGGGCAAGAAGTATCCGCTCGTGACCTACTTCTACGAGCAGCTCTCGCAGAACCTGCATAGCTACGTGCCGCCCAACGGCCGCAACGTCATCAACGCGACACACTATGCGTCGAACGGCTACCTCGTGTTCCAGCCGGACATTCACTACGAAGCGGGGTATCCCGGTCCCAGCGCGCTCAAGTCGATCGTGCCGGGCGTGCAGATGCTGCTGGCGCGCGGCTACGTCGACCCGAAAGGTCTCGGCATCCAGGGGCAGTCGTGGGGCGGGTACCAGCTGTCCTATATGATCACCCAGACCCACCTGTTCAGCGCCGCGATGGCCGGCGCCCCCGTGGCCAACATGACCAGCGCATACGGCGGCATCCGCTGGGGCTCCGGGCTCGCGCGCGCGTTCCAGTACGAAGTGGGTCAGAGCCGGATCGGCCACTCGCTCTGGGAGGCGCCGATGCGCTACCTCGAGAACTCGCCGCTGTTCTGGCTGGACAAGGTGAAGACGCCGCTCCTCATGATGCACAACGACATGGACGACGCGGTGCCGTGGTACCAGGGCATCGAGATGTTCGTGGGGCTCCGGCGGCTGGGCAGGGAAGTGTACCTGATCAACTACAACAACGACGTGCATAACCCGCAGAGCCGCGCCAATCAGAAGGACATCGCGATGCGGATGCAGCAGTTCTTCGACGCGAAGCTCAAGGGTGCGCCGGCGCCGGAGTGGATGGTGAAGGGGATTCCGTACCTCGTGAAGGGGCGGGATCAGCTCGCGCCGGCCACGCCGGTGGTGACGACCGCCGGGGAGCCGGAGGCCAAGCCGTAGCGGAGGCCGGCGCTCGTGACGCCGGCCCGGCACCCGGGGTATTCAGGGTGAACCCAACGAGGATCCGCGCCATGCCCAGCACCCGCCTGTCCCTGGTCGCGCTCGCCGTGGTCGCAGGGGGATGCCTCGAGTCGACCACGGCTCCGGAGTTCGCCGAAGGGACCTTCGTGCTGCGGACCGTGGCGGGTGAGCCGCTTCCGGCCGCCGTGCGGATCGACCAGTTCGGCGGTGAGTACCTGGCGGACACCCTCCGCTTCACGCCGCTCAGTCTGGCGCTGTTCGCCGGGCCGACGGCGGAGCGAAGCATCGTGGAGCGGCAGCCCGCGGGGGCGACGGTTCAGCGGGTCGAGTTCGTGGCCTATGATCGCGAGGGAGACGATTTCGCGTTCAGCTACCCGTGCGGACCGGGCACCGCGGACTGCATGGTCGGATTCGCGAGCGGGACGCTGTCCGGCAACCTGCTGGAAGTCATCGCCCATCCGAATTCAGGGCTTCGCTCGCCGCTCGTGTACGAGCGGATCCAGTAGCCCCTTCCGCCATCAGGCCGACTCGAGCACCGGCTTAGGCACAGGCTTGGGCGCGGTGGCGCGCTGAATCCAGACCACCGCGCCGAGGATGATGGCCATCGCGACCACCTTCCGGAGATCGAGCGCCTCGTCGAGAATCAGAGCGCCGAGCAGCACCGCCACGACCGGATTGACGTAGGCATAGGTGCCCACCACGGTGGGCGAGGCGTGACGCAGCGCATACCCGTACGCGGTGAATCCGACCAGCGATCCGAACAGGATGAGATAGACGAGGGCGCCCAGCGATGCCGCGCCGGGATCCGCCGGGACGACCTCGCGCCGGAGGAGGCCGATGGCGACGAGCGCCACCCCGCCGAACAGCATCTGGACCGCCGCCGCCATGGAGAAGGGGATCCGCACCGGATTGCGCTTGAGGTAGACCGATCCGAACGCCCAGGTGCCGCTCGCCGCGACCAGGGCCAGCGGGCCGCGAAGATCGGTCTGGAGCAGGTTGGCCGGCGTGACGCCGGTGAGGATCACCGTGCCCACGAGGCCAAGCAGCAGCCCGCCGACGAGCGAGGCGCAGAGCCGGGTCGTGCCGCCGGGAATCAGCGCATCGAACGTCGCCGACCAGATGGCGACCGTGACCACGTAGATGCTGGCGCTGCCGGAGTCGACATACTGCTCCGCCCAGACCACCAGGCCGTTGCCGCCGGTGAGGAGGAGAATGCCGGTGACCGCCAGCGTGACCCAATCCTTCCGCCGGCCGGGGAGCTCCTCCTTGAACAGGAACCGCGCGATGGCGCCGAGCGCCGCGGCGGCAACGACCCAGCGCACCCCGGCGAACAGGAACGGCGGAAGCTCCTCCACCGCCACGCGAATCGCGAGATAGGTCGATCCCCAGACCACGCACACGATCAGCCAGGCCCAGAGGGCCTTGCCGCGCAGCTCACCCACGGGCTGCTTCCTTCAGCTCGGCGGGCGGCTCGATCGGCAGGATGCCGGGCTTCTCGAACACGGTGGACAGGACGATCGTTGTGTTGGTCGTGGCCGGATGCCCGGGCGCGCGCAGGGCGCGCAGCACCGATTGGAGGCGCTCCATCGACTCGACCGCCACCTTGAGGATGTAGCAGTCTTCCCCGGCGACGTGATGGCACTCCAGCACGTCGGGGTGGTGCTCGAGGGCGGTGATCCAGGGCTCGGTGCCCACGTACTCCGACGAGGGGTACCGCACCCGCAGGAAGGCGGTGATCGGCCGGCCGAGCCGGACCCGGTCGAGCACCGCGACATACCCCGTGATGTAGCCGGCCTCCTCGAGCTTGCGGACCCGCTCCATGACGGCCGGGCGGGACAGCCCGACCAAGTCGGCGAGGGCCTGGTAGCTCTGGCGCCCGTCGGTGCCGAGGTGGCGGAGGAGGTCGAGGTCGGTTTCGTCCAGGTCGTTTATGTAGGTTGACATGGCGTGTTGCCTACTTAAGGGTCGACATGATGTTAAATGACCGTCGAATAGTCTGTCAAGTGACGGTTATACCGTCGGCATGGGCGCGATGGACCGGCGCTAGATTCGAGCGCCCATGCTCGTAATCTCCGCCCTCGTCGCCCTGGCTCAGCAGCCCTCCCCGGCGCCCCGCGCGCCCTATTGGCAGCAACGGGCGGACTACCGCATCAACGCCGAGCTCGACGAGCGGACGGGAACCCTGTCCGGCGATCAGCGGGTGGCCTATTCCAACAACTCGCCCGACACGCTTACGACTTTCTCGCTCCACCTCTACCTCAACGCATTTCGGCCCGGCTCTCGATGGGCCGACGCGGACAGCGCGGAGAAGCGCCGCCGGTTCAACGACCTCCGCGATCCGGATTTCGCGTTCAACCGGATCGCCAGCGTGACGATCATGGGCCAGCGGGTCAGCGCGACCTGGCCGTACGCGCCGGACAGCACGATCGCACGGTTCGATCTCCCGCGACCCCTCGCGCCGGGGGAGTCGATGGAGGTGACGCTCGACTGGTCCGCCCGTCCCTCGACGCTGCCTCGACGTCAGGGACGTCGAGGGCGGCACTACGACTTCGCGCAGTGGTACCCGCGGGTGGTGGCCTACGACCGGCACGGCTGGCAGGAGCACCCGCTGTATCCCGCGGGGGAGTTCTATGGCGAGTTCGGCAGCTTTCTGGTGACGCTGGACGTGCCGGAAGATCAGGTGGTCGGCGCGACCGGCGTCCCGGTCTGCGGGGATCCCGGATGGCAGGGCGGGCAGGCGTCACCATACTACCGGCGGGAGTTCTACGGATCACCGGCGGGGGGGTGCGCCGCGGGCTCAGCAATGCGCCCGGGTTACAAGCGGATCGTCTGGGATGCCCGCGACGTCCACCATTTCGCGATGTCCATGTCGCCCGACTACCGCTACGAAGGCGGCCGCTACAACGACATCGCCATCCACGTCCTCTACCAGCCCGGCGACACCGGCACGTGGGGCGGCGGGGTCGCCGTGGAGCGCACCGCGCTCGCGCTCGCCTGGCTCGACGAGCTCTTCGGGCCCTATCCCTGGCCCCAGATCACCAACGTGCACCGGATCGAGGGCGGCGGCACCGAGTTTCCGATGATGGTGCACAACGGCTCCGCCAGCCAGGGCCTCATCGTGCACGAGGTCGGCCACAACTACCTCATGGGGATCCTCGCCAGCAACGAGTGGCGCGAGGGGTTTCTCGACGAGGGTTTCACCAACTTTCAGGGCCGGCTGCTGGACGAGGCGCAGGGACGGGTGGGCGGATACGCGAATCTCGAGTGGAACATGCTGCTCAGCGACCTGGATGGCTGGTCGGAGCCGACCAGCCTGGTGAGCGAGCACTATCGCGATTTCAGCACCTACGCCCAGATGATCTACAGCCGGGGCGAGCTGTTTTATCACCAGCTTCGCCGCCTCGTGGGCGATTCCACCATGCGCCGGATCCTCCGGACCTACTACGACCGCTGGAAGCTTAAACACGTGGACGAGGAAGCCTTCCGGGAGGTCGCCGAGGAGGTTTCGGGCCGGGATCTGTCGACGTTCTTCGGGCAGTGGCTGCACACGGTGACCCTGTATGACTATGCGGTCGGTGCGGTGAGGGGAGCCAGGGAGCCGGGGAGCCAGGGAGCCTGGACGTCACGGGTGGAAGTCCTGCGAAAGTCGCCAGGCATCTTTCCCGTGCAGGTGATGGTCCGCTCCGGTCGCGATACCGCGCTGGTGACCACGGATGGGATCGGGGAGCGGGAGTGGGTGACGGTGACCACGCGCGGGCGGCCGAAAGAGGTCGTGCTCAATCCCGCCGCCGACGCCCATGACTGGAATGCGCTCAACGACCGCAAGACGCGGGGCCTGCTCGGCTGGGCGACCAGGCCCCGCACCGAGTGGTACGTGGATCCGCTGTTCTCGCAGCGCACCCGCCGTGACGCGCGCACGATCGGCGTGATTCCGACGATCTGGTACAACGACGCCGGCGGCGTCACGGTCGGCGGGCGAGCCCGGAGCGACTACCTGGGGCGGTTCGAGCGAAACAGCTTCCAGCTCTCGATCGGCACGCGGAATCCGTCGGGCGGCGCTTCCAGTTTTCCCGAGGACGGGAGCGTTCACGCGATCGTGCGCAACCCGATCCGGGCGTATGCGCCGCGCACCGAGCAGACTCTCGAGGGATTTCGCACCGAGGGGCGGACCGGATTCACCGCCCTGGTGGAGCGGAACCGGACCGGCCACGCGACCTTCGGCCCGCAGACGTTCGCCGGCGCGTCGCTTCGATGGATGAGCACCCACGACACGCAGTACCTCGACCCGGCCCGCTGGGACGGGGGCGGGTTCGTCGAGGGAGCGGTGAGCGTTCGTTCGAGCGAGGAGCGGGGGCCCTGGGACGTGGCGGGCCGGCTCTCCCTGGGCGGGGGGGTCGAGTACCGGAACCAGGGGAGCGGCCTCACGACGGAGGACCGATACGATCTCCAGCCGTATCTGCGCCTCACCGCCGAGGCGACCGGCCGGCGTGAGGTGGGGCGGTCGGTGGTCGTGGGCGTGCGGGTGTTCGGCGGCTTGGTAGAATCCGGGCAGCGCCTGTTGCAGCAGCGGCGGCTGTTTCTCTCCGGCGGCGACCCGCTGGCGGAGTTCGGGAATCCGTTCCTGCACTCGCGCGGCTCGCTCCTCGCGGGAAAGGCGGTGCACTACCATCTTCCGGGGGGCGGCGGGGTGCGCGGGGTGTCTGCCGGCCTGACCGCATCGCTGCTCGGCGCGGTCAACGTCGAGCTGGAGCGACGGATTCTGTCGCGGCGTTCCTCGCGCCTGTTCCGGGACGTGCGCCTCGCCGGGTTCGCGGATGCGGCGCTGGCCAACGGCGACATCCGTCTGGATGACGGCGGAGTCTTCGTCGGCAACTTCGGCGTGGGCCTCCGGGCCGCGCACCGAATCGGCGATACCGCATTCGAGACCCGGCTCGATCTGCCGCTGGTCGTGACCCGGCACGAGCTCGCGGTGCACCAGCGGGGCAATGCCTTCAGGCTGCGGTACGTCGTGAGCTTTCAGCCGGCGTTCTAATTCTTGAGGAATCCACAGAAGACTTGGAATCCACCGATCATATGGATTACCTGGATTGAGTTAGGCTACTCTGGATACGGAGCTTGTATATGCGGCGGCTGCTCATTGTCGGTATTGCGCTGGTGTTCGTCGCGCCGCTCGCGGCTCAGGGGCGGGCGTTCACACCGAAAGACTGGTTCCGGGTCACGACCCTGAGCGCGCCGGCGATCTCCCCCGACGGCAAGCAGGTCGCCTTCACGGTGACGACGGTTCGCGAGGCGGACAACCGCCGCCATCAGGAGGTCTGGCTGGCCCCGGTGGAGGGCGGCGAGCCGAGCCGGCTCACCTCACCCGGCACCGAGAGCTCGAATCCGCGCTGGTCACCGGATGGGAAGCTCCTGCTCTTCGCGTCGCAGCGGCCGGGGGGCCGCGGGCGCACCTGGGGGCTCCGGATGGATCGTCCGGGCGGGGAGGCGTTCGAAGTGGACAGCATCCCGGACGGCTCCGTGCCGACGGACGGGCGTTTCGTCGTCTGGTCGGAAGCCGACACCGCGGTGCGCGACACGACGCAGCGGGATCTGTTCGAGAAGATGCAGCCGATGGCCCGCCCGCCGTTCGGTGCCGTCACCCGCCCGCTCGATCCCGCGCGGTTCGACGGCCGGCACGTCGTGGAGCTGCCCTACAAGGCGAACGGACGGGGGTTCATTCCTAACCCGCGAGAGCAGCCGGTCGTCCGGGCGGCGCAGATCTGGATCCGCGCGCTCGACGGGAGCCCCAAGCGCAAGCTCACCGACGCCAAATACTCGCACCGGAACGTGGCGGTTTCGCCCGACGGCCAGTGGATCGCGTTCACCGCCGATCCCGAGCTGCGCTCCGATTCCGCGGTCCGGGCGAGGCGCGATTCGATCGGGCGGCTGCCGTACGATCCGCGGCGGGACGAAGCCGCCCGGAACGACTCGGACATCTTCGTCGTGGCGATCGGCGGCGGGATCCCGCGCCGGATCACCCGCGTCAACGGCGACGAAGGCAATCTCGAGTGGTCGCCGGATTCCCGGCAGATCGCCTTCGTGTCGCGCCTCGAGCGCACCGAGAATGCCCGGCTCTATGTGGTCGACGCCTCCGGAGGCGACCCGTCGAATCTGGTGGGGGACTGGCAGTTCGAGCCGTCCAATCACTGGTGGCTTCCCAGCGGCGAGCTCGCCGTGAGCGCGGCAGTGGGCGGGCGGACTGCGCTGTTCGCTGTGAGTCCCGCCAGCGCCGGGTCCAAGGCGCCCGCGTTGCGGGAAGTGCTCGGCGGGCGCCGGCGGGTCAGCGGATGGAGCATCGATCCGTCGGGCCGGGTCGCGGCATACGTGGCCACCAGCACGACCCGGCCCACGGAGCTGTTCGTGGCCGGCGTGGATGGAAGCAACGAGCGGCAGCTCACCCGATTCAACGAGAAGCTGAATCAGGAAGTCGCGTGGGCCGACGCCGAGCGATTCACCTATCGCTCGGTGGGCGGGGTCGAGATCGAGGGCTGGCTGATGCGGCCCCACGGGTACACGTCGGGACGGCGCTACCCGCTGGTCCTCTACATCCATGGCGGGCCGCACTCGGCCTACGGCGAGAACTGGTTCGACGAATTCCAGAACCTGGCAGGGGCCGGGTTCTACGTGCTCTACACCAACCCGCGGGGATCGAGCGGCTACGGAGCCCCGTTCACGTTTTCGACCCGGGGCCGCTGGTTCGCCGAGGACTACCAGGACCTGATGCGCGCGGTGGACCTGGTGGCCCGGCGGCCCGACGTCGACTCGACCCGGATGGGTGTCACGGGCGGATCCTACGGCGGCGTGATGGCGGCGTGGGTGACGGCGAAGACCAACCGGTTCAAAGCGGCGCAGGCGGACCGGATGATCAGCAACTGGTGGTCGTGGTACGGCTCATCGGACGCGCAGGGCCTGACCGAGTTCGAGTTCTACGGCAAGCCGTGGGACAATCCGGCGATGTACGATTCCCTCTCGCCGCTCCGCCAGATCCGGAAGGTCAGGACCCCGACGCTGATCGTGCAGTCGGAGGAGGACCACCGCACCCCGATGACGGACGCGGAGCAGTGGTTCATGGGCCTCAAGAAACAAGGGACGCCGGTAGAGCTGGTGCGCTATCCCCGCTCGACGCATGACCTTTCGCGGACCGGCGAGCCCTGGCTGCTGGTGGACCGGCTGGGACGGCTGCGCCAGTGGTTCGATCACTGGCTGAAGGCGCCGGTGACGCCGTCGGTAGATGAAGGGCGGTAAGCACCGCCGCGTCGCGGTCCAGCCGCGCGAGCCACGCGTCGACTTCCTGAAGGTCTGCCTTCGCCTCGTCGGTAAGCTCCGGCGCGCGGGTTAGCGCACGCCGGGCCCGGAGCAGGTCCGCTCGCCTCCGGGCCAGCCGAAGCTCCGCCGCGCGGGCACCCGGGCTGGTATCGGCGAAGAGCCGCTCGCGGTCGTCCTGGATCAGGTTCCGGCGGAGCCGGAGCCACATCCGGTGCGGTGCGCCCCGCAGGCGGATTCGGCCCTGGAGCAGCCGGAACTCACGGGGCGACGGGCGGCCGGCGCTGCGGTCGTCATCCAGGACCATGGCCAGGGCACCCAGCACGGACAAGCTGCCGGCGATCAGGTAGAAGACCGGCTCGCTCAAGGGAAGGAGCCGCATCGGGCCGAACAACGACAGGACCGCGATGAAGGCAAAGATGGATGCGGTCCACTGGACCCAGCCGCCCAGGCGCCCGTACCGGTTCAGCCACGAGAGGATTCCACTCACGGTACCCGACGCCAGGCCCGCGAGCACCGTCGCCCCGATCATTGCCAGAAAGACTCCCGCCCCGCGTCCGACTCCGGCCATCAGCATGAGCGCGACGAGGAGGCATGCGGCGACGACCTTCCCCACCCGTCCGATGACCATCCCGAGGATGAATACGGCACCGCGATAGCTCGGGCGTACCCACTCCGGCAGGTACTGCTCCGAGTCGAAAATGCGGTAGATGCGTGACTCGACGACGTCGGACAACGGCACTCCTCGAGGACCGGGCAGGGGTGGCGCATCGAAGCGGGCAATCCGGTCCTTCCCAAGGGTGACGTCAGGCACTGCCGGACGTCGCACCTCGCGCTCGACTCCGGGAAGATAGCCCCGTTGGACCGCGCGGGCTCGCTCGTGCCGCACGGAGGACGGTGGTAGATTCTCGCGATTCTCCCTTCCCGGAATTTCCATGACCGATCACGCCACGCTCCATCGCTGGTCCGAGATGCCCGGCGAGCAGCTCAACGAACGCCTGACACGCCGGTACATCGGCGGCGACCTTGCGACCGTCGCCCAGTTTCATCTGAAACAGGGCTGCATCGTGCCGACGCACCGCCACGCCAACGAGCAATTCACCAACGTGCTCCAGGGCGTCCTGCGGTTCCGGTTCGGGGCCGATCAGGAGATCGTCGACGTGCGGGCGGGCGAGGTGGTGCGCATCCCCGGCGACCTGCCGCACAGCGCGGAGGCACTCGAGGACAGCCTGGTGCTCGACGTGTTCTGTCCGCCGCGGGCCGACTGGATCGCCAAGGACGACGCGTACCTGAGGGGCTAGAGAGCCAGCCGGGGAGCTATTCCGCTCTTCCCCACCCGCTAGATTTCCCGGGTGCAGCTCAAGCCCGGCGACCGTCGCGATTTCCTCCGCCAGAGCATCGGCAAGTGGGGTGAGAAGCTCCTCGAGCAGGCCGAGGAGCGCATGGTGCATCAGAAGTACTTCCGGCCGCCGGGCGCGCTGCCGGAAGTCGCGTTTCTGACCGCCTGCACCCGCTGTGGCGCCTGCGCGCCGGTCTGTCCGGCGGACGCGATCGTGATGCTGCCGCCCAGGGCCGGACTCGCCGCGGGCACTCCACACCTCGAGCCCAAGCTGCAGCCCTGCACGGTATGCCCGGACATGCCGTGCGCCACCGCGTGTCCCACCGGGGCGCTCACCCTACCGGAGGGGGGATGGGACGGCTACCGTATTGGCGCGCTGGAATTCGTTCCCGAGCGATGCGTGACGTATCAGGGCACGACCTGCCGGGTCTGCGCCGATGCCTGCCCGGTGGGGGAGGCGGCCCTGAGCATCGACGAGGGGGGGCATCCGGTGCTCAAGCAGGAAGGCTGCGTGGGGTGCGGAGTCTGTGTGCGGGCGTGCATTACCTCGCCGTCGTCGTTCAACATCCGGGCGGTTGAACAACGGTGACCGTTTTCCCAACCGACCAGGAGAGGCCGCATTTGAGCGACCATCAGGTTCCCTACCGGGTGGACAAGCCCTGGGGATACGAGCTCATCTGGGCCCGGACCGACCGCTACGTCGGCAAGGTGCTCCACGTGAATGCCGGCCATGTGTTGAGCCGGCAGTATCACAACCTCAAGGACGAGACCATGCACCTGCTGCGCGGCGAGCTGATCCTTCGTCTCGGTGACGGCGCCTCGGCCACCGAGCGCCGGTTTCGAGCCGGCGAATCCGTGCATATCCCGCCGCTCACTATCCACCAGATCGAAGCAGTCGAGGACAGCGACGTGCTCGAAGCGTCCACCCCGGAGCTCGACGATCTGGTGCGGCTCTCCGACCGTTACGGGAGGGCCTGAGCGTGCAGGTCATCGTTCCGCTGGCGGGCAGGGGCACGCGGCTCCGGCCGCATACCCATCTCGTGCCGAAACCGATGCTCAAGGTCGCGGGCCGCCCGGTCATGGACTGGGTGATGGATACCCTCGCTCCCGTCGACGTCACCGAGCTGCTGGTCATCACCGGGCACCTCAAGGGGCAGGTCGAGGAGTATTCGACCGGACGGTACGGGGTCCCGTGCGTCTACATCGAGCAGAAGGTGCAGGACGGGACCGCCGGCGCGATCAATCTCGCCCGGCCGCACGTGAAGGGACCGGTGCTGATCGTCTTCGTGGACACCGTGTTCGAGGCGGATTTGACGCTGATCAACCGGACCGACGCCGACGGGATCATCTGGGCCAAGGAAGTGGACGACTACCAGCGATTCGGAGTCGTGGTGACCGACGCGCAAGGGTACATGTCGCGGATCATCGAGAAGCCGAGCGAGCCGATCTCCCGTCTGGCCAACATCGGGCTCTACTATATCCGCGACGTCGACGCGCTGTGGAAGGGCATCGACCATGTGCTCGCCTCGCCTCCCAACAAGGGCGAGTTCTTCCTGACCGACGCGTTCCAATGGATGATCGAGCAGGGCGGGAAGATCCTGACCGCCGAAGTCGGGGGCTGGTACGACTGCGGCAAGCTGGACACCCTGCTCGAGACCAACGAGGTGCTGCTTCGCCGCGGCGCCGCGCGGCGGCGGGAGTTCCCGGGGGTGGAGATTCGCGATCCGGTGCTGATCGAGGACGGCGTCACGATCGAACGCTCGGTGATCGGTCCGAACGTGACCATCGAGCGGGACAGCAGGATCTCCGACAGCGAGATCGCCCACACGATCGTCGGGCAGTCGTGCCGCCTTGCCGGCGTCCGCCTGCGGCAGAGCATGCTCGGCAACCACGTGACGCTCCGCGATTTCCGCGGTACCGCGAGTCTCGGAGACCATTCCGAGCTGGTGGGGAACGGATGATCGAGGAGATAGGAGGCAGGAGGTAAGGGGGGTAGGGAGCAGCCGTCCCTTCCCAACCACCCCATCCCTCTTCCCTCTTCCCTCCTCCCTAAGCACTATGCACCCCGCCGACGACCTCTGCCGCTCGTTCCTCGACCTCTGGCACCACTTCGATCCCGCCGCCGCGACCCTTGCGGGGCACGCGGAGCACGACGGCCGGTGGGCACCATGGGACGAGGCCGCGCTGCGAGAGCACGCGGTGGCGCTCCGGGCGATCGCCGGGGCCACTGAAGACCTCGACGTCGAAGACCTCGCGGACGAGATCGACCGGACCGCGTTGCTGGATCATCTCCGCGTGCAGCTGTTCCGGCTCGAGCACGAGCGCCCGCAGGCGCGGAATCCGGGCCTGTGGGTGGAGCACGCGTGCGTGGGGCTGCATGGACTGCTGCTGCGCCCCGGCGGCGACAATGTGGGCTCGTCCGTGCTGGCGCGGCTCGCCGGACTGCCCGGCTTCTTCAGCACCGCGCGGGAGACCCTGGTCGAGCCGCCGCTGATCCTGGTGGAAGCCGCGCTCGCGCAGCTCGACGCCCTGGCCTCCCTCGTGGAGGAGTGCGGACGGCGGTTGGCCGGCGCCTGGCTCGCCGCCGGAGAGAACGCTGCCGAGACCGTCGCCGAAGCGGAAGCCGCGGTCGACCGGCTTCGGCTCGCGCTGCGCAGCGAGATCGCCCCCGACCCCGATCCGGCAGCCGGCGCCATCGGCGAAGAGGAGATGGACCGCCGGCTGCACCACGAGCACGCCAGCCGGCACAGCGCCGCGGAGCTCTGGCGCCATGCCAACCGCTTTGCCCTGGACGCCGAGCGCGACGCGGTGGCCGTGGCCGCCGCTATCGACCCGGGCCGGCCGTGGCGGGACGTCTATGAATCGGTGCGGGACGAGGGCATCGTCGCGGGAGACCTGCTTGCCGCCTGGGACGCCGAGGCCGACCGCGCGCTCGGGTTCGCCCGGGAATCGGGGCTCGCCGACGACGGGATTCCGCCGCTGCCGGCCATGGAAGCGCCTGCGTTCGCGGAGGTGCTCGAGCCCGTCGCCGAGTACCTCCCGCCGGGCACGACCGGCGCCGCGGCGCTGCTCTCCGCGCCCGTGCGGGTCGACGATGAACCCGCCGCGGACTGGTACCGCGGCGAGCACGACCGGTTTCGCCTCGTATGGCTCGCCGTGCGGCTGGGCGCCCCGGGGCGGCATCAGCTCACCGTGCGGCGCGCGGCACTCGACAGCATGGTGCGGCGGGAGATCGACGCCTC
>Ga0256867_10000627_pt1 | contig 14217 bp, 13 predicted proteins | sample RVTome_15_FD_185939 | JGI IMG/M metagenome (GOLD analysis project Ga0256867, IMG submission 185939) | Soil microbial communities from uranium-contaminated site in the Upper Colorado River Basin, Wyoming, United States - RVT150D86 (HiSeq) ... | reverse complement strand
AGACCTCCCACACCCCTTCTCCCACTTCGTGCAGCAGTAACAGCTCGACCTTGCCGCCCGTATTCGCCTTGTATCCCCGCAACCGCGCCGGCATCACCTTGGTGTCGTTGACCACCAGAACGTCGTCGGGCTGGAGATAGTCGCCAATATGCGCAAACACATCATGGGTAATCTGTTGACGGGTGCGGTCGACGATCATCAGGCGGGATTGGTCGCGTTGGCTCGCAGGCGTCTGGGCAATGAGCTCCGGCGGCAGGGCAAAATCAAACTCGTGTAGGTCCACTGACAAGTTCCTCGTACAGGCTGACAGAAGTCCGATGGAGCTTACAACAAACGGGGTTGCGCCTCCACGCGAGGCTGACGTTGCATATGACGGTAGGCCAGTTCTGTTGCCGTGCGGCCGCGCGGCGTGCGGGCGATATAGCCATTTTGCAGCAGAAAGGGTTCAAAGACATCTTCGATCGTGCCTTTCTCTTCATTAATCGACGCGGCCAGCGTTTCCAATCCCACCGGACCGCCGCTAAACTTATCGATAATCGTCAGCAACAGATGGCGATCCATTTTGTCGAGCCCGAACGCGTCCACTTCCAATAGTTCCAGGGCCAGACACGCCACTTCCTGGGTAATCACCCCATCAGCTCGTACCTGGGCATAATCGCGCACGCGCTTGAGCAGCCGGTTTGCGATCCGCGGCGTGCCGCGTGACCGGCGGGCAATCTCGGTGGTGCCACCCGGTTCGATGCCAATCCGCAGCAAGCGCGCCGAGCGCGCCACGATGATTTGCAGCTCCTCTTCAGAGTAGAATTCAAGACGCTGGATGACGCCAAAACGATCCCGCAACGGCGAGGTTAAGAGCCCGGCTCGGGTGGTCGCTCCCACCAGGGTAAACCGGGGTAAATCCAGCTTAATGGTACGCGCACTGGGACCCTGCCCGATGATGATATCGAGTTGAAAATCCTCCATCGCCGGGTAGAGAATTTCTTCGACCACATTTGACAAGCGGTGAATCTCATCAATGAACAGCACATCGCCGTGTTCAAGATTCGTCAGAATCGCGGCGAGATCCCCCGGCCGTTCAATACTCGGGCCAGACGTGCTCTTGATATTGACTTGCATTTCACTCGCAATAATATTCGCCAGGGTCGTTTTGCCCAATCCAGGCGGACCGTAGAACAAGATATGATCGATGACATCGGCCCGCTGACGCGCCGCCTCCAGCACGATGCCCAACGCTTCCTTCGCCTGCTCCTGGCCCACGTAATCCGCCAGTAAAGTCGGCCGCAGACTCGCTTCGATCAACGCCTCATCCATCGGATCTTGTTCGCGGTCGACCAGACGCTTTGTCATCGTGTTACCTCAACGTCAATAAGATCGGTCCTAACGCGCTAATTGCTGCAGGGCCTCTCGCAACAATTCTTCCACCGCCAATGTTCCATTTACATCAGCCTTGACCCGGTGCACGGCTTTTTCCGCTTCGCCTCGTTTATAGCCGAGATTGAGCAACGCCGACACCACATCCCCCACGAGATGATCGGCATCAGACTCGGCCACAGTCGCGACTGGCACCCTCGCTGCGACCTGCACCAGGCTGACTTTCTCTTGCAATTCCAGCACCACCCGCTCCGCTGTCTTGCGCCCGATGCCCGGAATCGTCTGCAGCCGTGCCACATCAGAATGGGAAATCGAGTGCTGCAGCTCCACCGCTGGAATACTGGAGAGCATATTGAGTGCCAATCGCGGCCCAATAGACGACACGCTAACCAGCAACTCGAATAGCGCGCGCTCATCCTCGGTTGCAAAGCCATAGAGCCGCATGGCGTCTTCTCGCACGTGCAGAGTCGTGAACAGCCGTACCGACTCTTGCAGGTTGGGCAGGGAATAATAAGTCGACAGGGGAATCGACACTTGATACCCCACGCCGTGCACATCAACCACGACCTGTTCCATCGTTTTCACGGCCAGTACGCCCTGCAAGTGGGCAATCATTGCGAGACCCTTCTGCGGAAGCCATACGTATGCAGATGACAAATCGCGGCGGCGAGCGCATCGGCCGCATCCGCCGGCTTGGGCACATCGTCGAGGCGCAACAAATTCTTCACCATTTGCTGCACTTGAGGTTTGCTAGCGCGGCCGTAACCCACCACGGCCATTTTGATTTCCAGCGCGGAATACTCTACCAGATCAACATCAGCATGCGCGGCCGCTAACAGAGCGACGCCACGAGCATGTCCCAAGATGAGCGCACTTTTGGGATTATCGGCGACAAAAACGCGCTCCACCGACACCGCTTCGGGCTGCCAGGTTTGCAGCGGCTCGGACAAACCCGCATAAATCTGCTTCAAGCGCTCCGATAAAGTCTGCTTGGCAGACGTGCGAACCGTGCCCCAGGTCAGGGCAGCGAGCCGGTTCGCGTCCTGCTCCACAACGCCAAAGCCCGTCACCAGCGATCCCGGATCGATACCCAATACGCGGGTGGCCATTAGGCGCTCAGCTCGGCCATCACGTCGTCGGAAATATCGAAATTGGCGTAGGCTTTGCGCACGTCATCATGATCGTCGAGCGCATCCAGAAAGCGTAGAACTTGCTCGGCTTGCTTGCCTTCGAGTTCCACCGTTGTTTGGGGCACCATGGTGACTTCCGCCAGCTCTATCGTCAGGCCGCGGTCTTCGAGAGCCTTGCGAACCGTTTCAAATGCTTCTGGCTCGGTATAAATCTCGTAGCTATCGCCATCGGCCTGGATGTCATCTCCACCCGCATCCGCCACCAGCTCGAACAGATCGTCTTCCTCGATTTGTGACGCCTCGATAGTAATAAAGCCCTTGCGATCAAATACATGTGCGGCACAGCCGTGTTCTCCCAGGTTCCCGCCATGCTTGGAAAACAGGTGCCGCACTTCGGCCACGGTGCGATTTTTATTATCCGTCAGCACATCGACCAGAACCGCCACCCCACCGGCGCCGTACCCTTCGTAGATGACCTCTTCGTACACCTCTCCCTCGAGCTCGCCAGCGCCTTTTTTAATCGCCCTCTCAATCGTATCTCCAGGCATATTGGCGCTTTTGGCCGACGCAACCGCTGTGCGCAACCGCGGATTGCTCTCCACATCTCCGCCACCGGCTCTGGCTGCCGACGTCAGCTCGCGAATGAGCTTGGTAAAGAGTTTGCCTCGGCGCGCATCCGTAGCAGCCTTTTTATGCTTAATCGTGGACCACTTTGAATGACCGGACATAATCCTTCCCCTCTCCTATAAAACCAGAACCTGTGTGGCGCGTCGCATCATGTTCAGCTCCACCTCCGCAGAACACGATTATACCATCTCTGCGCAGAGCTGTGGCGTCACTTGTGACGCCACAGCTTCCCTTAGGCCCAATCGACCAGAGAATGCGCCACTCCACCCAACACCAACCCCACCAGCAGAGGCGCGCTGATATGCGAATGCGTCAGCACATACGGCCACACGCTGGCCAGCACCTGAAAACCCGAGTCCACCACCTCGGTAGACTGCTCCAACCATCGCATCCCATGATGCACTCCAATCAAAATAAGATGGATCATCACGTAGAGATAGACCAGGCGCAGCAGCGGCCCCACGACCAGTCCATGGGACAGCCAACTGCGGTGTGCGATGAGACGCTGGTAAGGATACCACAGAAAGCGCAACGGACCCCAACGCCGATAGATACGGGAATAAATGTCGAGATCATTGGACAGCCATAAACCGGAAAACACATAGGCCCCAACCACCAAGACCGTCGTGCCCCAGGGCGTCGTGCTGAGGGGATAGTGTCCAAGCATAGGGCGATAGTGACTGGCCGCCCAATAACAGAGCGGCGCTAGCCCGGCGGCGCTGATCAGCGTCACCCAGTCGTGCGTTTTATAATTCGATCGCATATTTGTGATAACCAGATACTCACAAGGCCAATTCCGCCATCATGCGCAACACTGCCCATGCGCAACATGTCCACCGTCGGGGTGCGGATATTCAACGTTCGGATGGGAAGCCGGATATAGCGCGTCAGCCGCTCCTTAATCCGGCTGCGCGGCTCCCGGCGGCACCAGATGCCGCCGCCGACTCCACCCCAAGTTTAACCCCAACCGCATATACTCTCCCTCGATCTAATTGCCCCGTGCCATTAGGCGGTCACACAACGCCCTAAACTCATCCAGGCTCTGGAGATAATACATCTCATGGTGGTTGTGTTCCCGCACCACGACCGCATAGCCTTGTCCTTGTGGGGCCACCGCCACGCGGGCATGCCAGGCGCCCGCATCCGGGCTCTCGGCAATGGCGTCGGCCATCCGAGTGGCCTCCTCCCAGGTCATATGTCGTCCTCTCTTGAGTCGTGGAGCCTAAAGCACTGGCTCAGCCGTCAACCCGACCATATGGGGCGCGGACCAGCGAACTTGTATCGACGCGGACCCTTTCTGTCAGAATTCGTTTCATCACGCTCTATAGTACCAACAGTGACATCGGAACGCGAGAGCCTATCCCCATCTCATCGTGCACCCTCCAGAAGCGGCAGCCCCACCTCCACCTACGGCCTAAGTTTCAAAGCTCGCCGTATGTTAAATGATAACAGACTCTAATCCGGGCTTAGTACCCCAGCAGCGACTGCCGCAGGGTCTGGACGATGTGCGGTCTTAAAACGTCCGCCACACCTTGCAGCAGCTCTGGGGGCAAGACCCAGCGTAAGGTCGCAGCGTTGGGTTGCGGCGTCACCTCCAACACCATCGGCGGCGTGACACCCCGCAACCATTGCGCCGCGGTTCCAAGCTCGTCTCTGGATGCCTCCGGCTGGGTGTGCTGTAGGAGTTCGAAGTAGAACGAGATCGGACATTCCAGGTATAGCATGTTCTTCTTCGGGCGCGGAAAACCCGGCGTCTGGGCATGCTTGCGCCAGCGGTCGAGCACTTGCATCAGCGCCACGGGCGACGGTCCCACATGCCAGGCGAGCAGAGATTCTTCGGCAGCGATAAACAGGCTCGCTGCCGACTCGCCCGGTACCGGGCTGAGGCGATGCAGCGGCGTGCCGTGATGATGCGCCACATGGCGAGTGAGGCCAATCGGCGCCGGGACAGTGGTCGAAAAAGACGACGCAATATTCAACAAGGACTCCAGATGTTCGGCGCTCTGCTGCAATCCGATCCAACCCGTCATATTGGTCTCCAGTGTGTGCCCTGCCAATGCCTGACCCGATGGTATCTCAGCCGCGACCTCAACGGACGAACCCGCCAGCATGTGGGCGGCAACATTAAAGCCCGTGTGGATGCCGGTGCGATAGGCAGTCCGCTGTTCAGACGTGAGATGGCGGTCTTCTGCGAGGTGGGATTCGACCACCCGCTGAGCCAATGACAATAACGTCTGCATATCGTGTTGCCAGGTGTCCGGTTGTCGCAGCGACACCGCCATACGGACGCCCCGCTGCTGTGAGAATAGTGGCGTCAAAGCCGTAGTGTGACGTTGGAGATTGACCCATGCCGCCGTGGCTGACTGCGGCTGCCATCGCGCCTCCAGACGGGCGTCCCATCCCCCGGGTGCAAAGGTGATACGGATTTCCACCTGCTCCAGGTCGTGCCACATTTGAAATTGGCGGCGTTCCAATACGTCGTAAGCAAATGTGACAAAATTAGCCTCAGCTACTGTCTTCGATGCGGCCAGGGCCCTATCTCGCCCGTGCCGTCCTCCCTGCATCATCGCAGCCAGCCAGGCATTCCACTCCGCTGGATAGCGTGTTTTAGCCGCAGCGGCGTCAACGCGCAACACCACGTCCGGTCCGCTCTCTTCGACCTCTGGCACCGCGAACACATCCCCCGGCAACTCGATCTCAACGCCGTGCAACAACGTCAGGGTCGGGGCGACCAGCAACACCTTGGCAGACGCATCAAAACGCCCAACCCTCTGTCCGAATCGGCCGCGTAATGTTAGCAGCCGATCAGACTGTGCTGTACTTTGCGGGAACAACCGCTGCAGGGTCGATCGGAGTGTCGGTTCATGGGAATAGGGAATGACCAGAACAAACGGCGGATTCTCCGCCGGCGCGAGAGTCGGCATGACCACGGCAATCGGACGTTGCCGATCCAGCCCTTGGAAACCGCCCCATTGCAGATTCAAAACTCCCAAGACGACGGGGGCCATGCCGGGTATCTTCAGCAATTGTGCAATTTCCGTTACCCGCTGTTCAAGCCGTTGAAAACTTTTCACCCCTAGCCAGACTAGCGGCTGCATTGGACGCGGCGTCTCAGCCTGCGCCACGCTCAGGGATGCAAGCCACACCCCCCATGCAAACGCCAGAACTTGCAGACCAAACCGCACCCTACATCTCCCGGTCAAAACACATCGATGGCCAGCGTCACTTGCGCCCCTGCTAACACCCAATCTGCTGCTGTGAGAGTACTGAACTTCACCGGGGTTTGGCAAACCGTATCGAGTCTTCAGGTAGCCACATCGCTTGACGGACCCCCTGTCCGCATTGAATAATAAGGACAGTTCAAACAGAAATAAGTTCCTGGACAAAATGAGTTCTATCGTTGTTCCAGCGAAGCAATATGCATTTCATTCGGTTCGGGCACTTAAAGCTGCGCGGTTGTGGAGGAGACGACGTGAAGAAGGCTGTAGAACGCGAGGTGATCGCCATCTTCGGGGCGCACCCGGACGACTTGGATTGGGGTACCGGCGGCTCCGCCGCCATCTGGTCACAGGCCGGTAAAGAAGTGTATTATATTCTCACCACGAGCGGTGAGGGCGGTGAGGATCATCAGCGCGGCCTTATTCTTCCGCCAGACGAAATCGCCGAGATTCGGGAGTCGGAGCAGCGTCACGCCGCAACGGTTCTGGGGGTCAAGGAAGTGCTCTTCCTCCGCCAACCGGACGGCCGGGTAGAAGCTACACTCGCCTTGCGGGACCAGGTGGTCAACGTGATTCGACGCTTGCAACCCCAGATCGTCGTGTCCATGGATCCAGGCCATTGGGCGTTTGATAATTTTTACCATTATCATCCGGATCACCGGGCCACGGCTCTGGCCGTCGTCGATGCGATTTATCCGGCGGCCGGCACCGCGACCTATACGCCGCAGCCCGATGAGGGTCTGCCGCCACACAAGGTACGCGAGGTTTACTTTTCCGCCACATCGAATCCGAATCGCTTCATCGATATTAGCGACACGATTGACCTCAAGGTCCAGGCGCTCACGAGCCATCGGAGTCAGATCAAACATCCCGAAGCCCTGGCGCGCATTGTACGGGAGCACGCGGCGCAATACGGCGAAAAAATCGGCTGTCCATACGCGGAAGCGTTTCGCCGCATGGAGGTCCCGCAATAAGCACACGGATGGTAGCATGGACATTATCCATTCTCAGGTCAACCCGTCGAGTGCCGAGTTTCAGCAAAATAAAACCCACTTTCTGGCCCAGATTCGGTTGTTGCGAGAGGGTTTACAGAAGGCGAAAGAAGGCGGCGGAGAACGTGCAGTAGCGTTGCACCGCCAACGCAACAAGCTCTTAGCACGTGAGCGCATCGATGGTCTCCTCGATCCGGGAGCCCCGTTTTTAGAACTGTCGCCCTTGGCAGCATACGGTATGTACGATGACGAAGCGCCGTCCGCCGGTATCATCACTGGGATCGGCACGGTGCATGGCAGTGAAGTGATGATTGTCGCCAACGACGCCACCGTCAAAGGCGGTACCTACTTTCCCATCACGGTGAAAAAACATTTGCGGGCACAAGAAATCGCGCGGGAAAATCGATTGCCCTGCATTTATTTGGTGGATTCCGGTGGGGCGTTTTTGCCCTTGCAGGCCGATATTTTTCCGGATCGGGATCATTTCGGACGTATTTTTTACAACCAGGCCACCATGTCGGCAGCCGGCATCCCGCAAATTGCGGTGGTCATGGGCTCCTGCACCGCCGGGGGCGCTTATGTGCCAGCGATGTCGGACGAGACGATTATCGTGCGCAATCAAGGCACGATTTTTCTCGGCGGTCCGCCGCTCGTCAAAGCCTCGATTGGCGAAGACGTCAGCGCCGAAGAGCTCGGCGGCGGCGAGATGCACAGTACCCGGTCGGGCGTTACGGATCATCTGGCGGATGATGACAAACACGCGCTGGAATTATGCCGTAATATTGTGGAAAATCTCAACGATACGCGGCGGCCCGTATGCGACATCACGACGCCGGAAGAGCCGCTGTACGACCCGGAAGAACTCTACGGCATTGTACCGCCCACACCGCGGCAGCCTTACGACATGCGCGAAGTTATCGCACGCCTGGTCGACGGGTCGCGTTTCCACGAATTCAAAGCCTTGTACGGCGCGTCTCTGGTGTGTGGGTTTGCCCGTATCGAAGGCTATCCGGTGGGTATTTTAGCCAACAATGGCATTCTGTTTTCGGATTCGTCCCTGAAAGGCACCCATTTTATCGAGCTTTGCGATCAACGGCAAATTCCGCTGCTGTTTCTGCAAAACATTTCCGGGTTCATGGTCGGCGTCCAGGCGGAAAGCGGGGGCATCGCAAAAGATGGGGCGAAAATGGTGATGGCCGTGGCCAATACCAAGGTGCCGCGCTTTACCCTGATTGTCGGCGGCTCGTTTGGCGCTGGCAACTACGGCATGTGTGGCCGGGCCTATTCGCCGCGTCTGCTGTTCACCTGGCCCAGCGCCCGCACCTCGGTCATGGGTGGGGAACAGGCGGCGGGGGTCTTATTCACAGTCAAACAAGAACAGTTGCGCCGCCAAGGGCAAGCCCTGATGGATGCGGACGCAGAGCGTGAATTCAAGCAACCCACCCTGGATAAATACGAACATGAAGGCTCGCCCTACTACTCGACATCCCGACTGTGGGATGATGGGTTGCTGGACCCGCTGGAAACCCGGCGGGTACTCGGCTTATCGATTGCCATGTCGATGAAGCAACCGATTGGCCCACCGCGCTACGGCATTTTTCGCATGTAGATCAGGTCAACCGCCGGAAGAGTCAGTTCATGCACAAGCTTCTCATAGCCAACCGCGGTGAAATCGCCGTGCGCATCATCCGCGCAGCCCGCGAATTGGGCCTGCGCACCGTGGCCGTGTATTCCGAGGCCGATCGCCTGGCCCTGCACACGCGCCTGGCCGACGAGGCGTACGAATTGGGACCGCCGGAGCCCGCGTACAGCTATCTCGATAGCGCACGCATCATTGACGTGGCGCAAGCCTGCGGGGCTGATGCTGTGCATCCGGGTTATGGCTTTCTGGCTGAAAACGCGGCGTTTGCCGCCGATTGCCTGGCGGCGGGTTTGACGTTTGTCGGCCCTGCGCCTGAGGCAATTCGCCAGATGGGCTCTAAAATTCTGTCCAAGGAGATCGCCGAACGTGCTGACGTTCCGATCGTGCCGAGTTTTCACGCTCCTGATGCCGATACGATGACGCGACAAGCGCCTCAGGAAGCCGCGCGGTTGGGCTATCCGATCCTGGTCAAAGCCTCTGCCGGAGGGGGTGGCAAAGGCATGCGCATCGTCGGTGGTCCGGCCGAATTGCTACCGGCTCTGGAAGCCGGTGCGCGGGAGGCGCAGCAGGCATTTGGCGATGCCACGCTGATGCTGGAAAAATACGTCGAGCGGCCCCGGCATGTGGAAATTCAAGTGCTGGGCGATCAGCACGGCCATCGTGTCCACTTATTCGAGCGCGAGTGCTCGATTCAGCGCCGGCACCAGAAAATCGTCGAAGAAACGCCGTCGACCGCCGTCAATCCGCCGCTGCGCGAGCGCATGACCGACGCGGCCCTGCGGCTGGCCGCTGCGGTGGATTATACGGGTGCCGGTACAGTGGAATTTTTACTGGGGCAGGATGGACAATTTTACTTTCTGGAGATGAACACGCGGTTGCAAGTCGAGCACCCGATTACCGAAATGGTGACCGGAATTGATCTGGTGCACCAGCAATTACGCATCGCTCAGGGCAAACCACTGGAGTTTACTCAGTCAGATCTGGTGCAACGGGGTCATGCGATCGAATGCCGTCTATACGCCGAAGATCCAGCCCGGGGTTTTTTGCCGAGTACGGGCACCATCACCGTTTTGCAGGAGCCCCATAGTCCGGGACGCCGGATTGATAGCGGCATCGCCGCGCATACCGACGTCACCCCCTATTACGACCCGATTCTCAGCAAATTGATCACGTATGGTGACACCCGCGATACGGCTATCTTGCGCATGCAGGCCTTATTGCGCGAGTACGCTCTGCTCGGCGTCACGACCAATCGGCAATTTTTATTGGACATTTTGGAATCCGGCGCCTTCGCTAGCGGAGACACGGATACGGGCTTTTTGGAGCGCTATTTTGCGGACTGGCAACCTGCCGCGCCGCTCTCCAACGAAATTTTAGCCGTCGCCGCCTTAGGGGAAACCCTGCAACGCCAGGGCCGACTGCCCAATGCGCCTGCGTTAGCTATGGCCACCCGGAATGCGTCATCCCCCGCCGTGGCAACTCCCTGGCAGCGGTACGACGGCTGGCGCATAGGAGGCGGATCGTGATATTTTCATATCGCTATAACGGCGAAGACGACAATCCCATCGAGGTGCAAGTCTCTCCGCTTGACGAGGCGGCGACCCGTTACCGCGTCACCGTAGGAGAGGAGGTCTTTGACCTCTCAGCTCACCTGTTTTACTGGGCCGCGTTTGTCAAAACCGGCGGGGACATTTGCTTGCAATACGAGGGCAAGGAGTATCACCTGTCTGAAGCCGGTCAGCGCCGCCATACCGCACCCAGACAATCGGGTAATTTGCGGGCACCGATGGCTGGCAAGATTATTCAAGTGCTGGTCCAACCCGGCGATACGGTCGCAGCGGGCGATCCGCTTTTAATTCTCGAAGCGATGAAAATGGAACAGCAGATTGCGGCCCCTAAAGACGGGGTGGTCGACCGAATATTATGTCAAGAAAACGAGCAAGTTGCAGCCGGAGCGGAATTGGTCGTACTGCGTGATATGGCCAATGACTAATGCGGCCCTTGCCGCAGCCAATTGGATGCAGCACAACGCACAAGACGTAGGACTAAAATCATGACCCAGCAAGCTGTACGAGTGCGCATCGCGCCAAGCCCCACCGGCGCCCCCCATGTGGGCACCGCCTATATGGGGCTTTTTAATAGCGTGTTTGCCAAAGTTCACGGTGGTAAGTTTATCATTCGCATTGAAGATACAGACCGGGCGCGCTCCACCCAGCGCTCCGAGGATGCCATTTTGCGCTCCATGCGCTGGCTTGGTCTCGAGTGGGATGAGGGACCCGATATCGGCGGGCCGTATGGCCCCTACCGCCAATCCGAGCGCCTCGGCATCTATCAAGAGCACGTCCAGATGCTGATCGACAAAGGGGCGGCGTATCGCTGCGTGTGTACGCCGGAACGCCTGGAGACCATGCGGCACGAACAGCGGCAGGCCAAGCAACCGATTCGCTACGATGGGCACTGCCGTGCGGCGTCCGATTCTGAAATCGAATCCGCTCTGCAACAGGGCCGACCGATGGTTGTGCGGCTCAAAGTGCCGACGGACGGCGTGACGGTGGTACACGACGCGTTTCGCGACCCGATCTCCATCGAAAATAGTCAAACCGACGATCAGATTCTGCTCAAGTCCGACGGCTATCCCACCTACCATCTGGCGGCCGTGGTGGACGATTATCTCATGCACATTTCCCATGTCATCCGGGCGGAGGAGTGGATTTCGTCGACGCCGAAGCATCTCATGTTATATGAGGCGTTTGGCTGGGAGCCGCCGGTCTTCATGCACATGCCCCTGCTGCGCAATCCGGACAAGAGTAAGATCAGCAAACGCAAAAACCCGGTGTCGCTGGAGTATTACGAGCGCCAGGGCTATCTGCCTGAAGCGATGCTGAATTTTCTCGCCCTGCTCGGCTGGTCCATGCCCGATGAGCGGGAAATTTTTAGCCTCGACGAGATGATTGAGAACTTTAGTTTCGATCGCCTCAGCCTCGGCGGACCCGTGTTCGATTTGCAAAAGCTGGAGTGGATCAACGGCATGTATCTGCGGCAACTCTCGCCCGCCGAGCTAGCCGAGCGGTTGCAGGTCCAGGTCGTGCAACCCAAGATGCAACGCCTCAGCGACTCGGCATACGTGCAAGCGATGATTCCCCTGTTGCAAGAACGTTTGCACACGCTCGGCGATTTTCACAATATGAGCGCGTATTTTTTCGATACACCATTGGCATACGACACGAATGTCCTCATCCCCAAAGGTAAAAAACCGCGCGAAACGGCAAACGTGTTGTCAGAGGTGAGCGACCATTTGCTGCGTTATGATGGCGCATGGTCCGATGCCGGTCTCGAACACGCGATGCGAGACTTTGTTGAACGGACCAAGTGGGACAACCGCAGCCTCTTCATGGCGTTGCGGGTCGCGATCACCGGGCGTACGGCGTCGCCGCCTCTGTTTGCCACCATGGAGGTATTGGGACGAGAGACCTGTTTGGCTCGGCTGGAAGACGCGGTGGCCACCCTGCAGAAATAAGCGCTTATGAGCACCACTTTCAATGTCACCTTTCTGGGGACGTCTGCCGCTGTGCCGACGCTCAAACGCAACGTCTCCTCAACGCTGGTGACGTATCAAGATTTAAAGTGGCTCATCGATTGCGGGGAAGGCACCCAACGTCAAATGCTGTACGCCAATACAGGCTTTAAAAACCTGTCGCGTATTGTCTTGAGCCACGAACATCTGGACCACATCCTCGGCGTCGGCGGCCTACTCGCCACCCTCAATATGCTGCAGCCAGTGGAGCAACTCGTCGTGCACGGCAGCCCCGCCGTGTTGGAGCGGGTGCAGCAGATGGTCGGCTTTATTGGCCGGGGTTTGCAATACGATTTGCAATTTGCTCCCATCGAAACCGGGGTTGTGTTCACGCACCGGCAACTGACGTGCCACGCCTTTCCCACCCGCCACCATATCAAAACCTCGTACGGCTTTGCGTTTCAAGAACCAGCCCGGCGCCCTTTCCTGCCCGAAGCGGCTGAGCGTCTCGGCGTGCCGGTGGGTCCTGAACGGCGGCGCCTTCTGGCTGGCGAAAGTATTCAAAGCCTACATGGGACAATGGTGCATCCTGACGACGTGCTGGGCCCGGAAAGACCTGGGAAAAAGCTGGTGTATATCAGCGACACCATGTATTTCCCCGAGCTCAGCACCTGCGCGGCTGATGCCGACTGCCTGATTGCCGAAGCCACCTTCCTGAATGCCGACGCCGCCCTCGCTGCCGATGCAGGTCATATGACGGCAGCCCAAGCCGCCACCGTTGCCCGCGACGCAGGTGTCAAGCGCCTCTACTTGAATCACCTATCCCAGCGCTATGCCCATGTCGAACACCTCATCTTGGAGGAAGCCCGCCGCATTTTCCCCAACACTGTCTTAGCACGCGACCTCGACAGTATCACGGTTTAAGTGCCCGAACAGAATAATATTCACTTCTTTCCTCTGGAAACACGATGTCGCCCATGAGTTAATGGCTCATGTTCATATTGCCGATTAGGTGTAGACCTTATGAAGCCCTGATTCGAATTGATCATTTTGAAGTACTAATGAAGTGTATGCCGTACTGGAGGCACGTATGGGGATGACATCTGCCGGTCATTTCTACGAGAGTGAAGTGCAAGGATGCGATCAGGTTCAATTATCGGTCGTCATACCCTGCTACAATGAAGAAGACGGCATCGAAAAGCTGTATGAGCGGGTCACTGCAGTTTGCCGGCAGGAGTTTGGCGACGACTACGAATTTGTGCTGGTCAACGATGGCTCCCGGGACGCCACGTGGCAAAAAATTCTGGCTCTCACGGACCAAGATCCAAGGGTTGTCGGGGTCAATTTGTCACGCAATCACGGCCACCAACTCGCTCTGAGCGCCGGGCTTGAAGTCTGCTCCGGGCAACGCATCTTAATTATGGATGCCCACCTGCCAGATCCTCTGGAACTCCTTCCCGACATGCTCCGCGCCATGGATGCCGGGGCGGATGTGGTATATGGTCAGCGCACCCAGAGACATGGTGAAAGCGCTTTCAAACGGATCACGGCGTCACTCTTTTACCGCCTGCTCGAATCCTTAGTTGATATTAAGATACCTGTCGATACCGGAGATTTTCGCTTGATGAGCCGACGCTCACTCGAGGTATTAAAGGCCATGCCGGAGAAGCATCGCTTTGTGCGGGACATGGTGAGTTGGATCGGTTTCAATCAAGTCCCGTTG
>Ga0256867_10000626_pt1 | contig 14234 bp, 10 predicted proteins | sample RVTome_15_FD_185939 | JGI IMG/M metagenome (GOLD analysis project Ga0256867, IMG submission 185939) | Soil microbial communities from uranium-contaminated site in the Upper Colorado River Basin, Wyoming, United States - RVT150D86 (HiSeq) ... | reverse complement strand
TGGGAAGAAATGCAATTGACGAACAGTCGCAACGGTTGTCTCATCTAAACCGAAGCCGGCCCAACGAACAACTTGTACGTCGCCTACTTCGCCATCGGTTCCAATATCAACTACGACATCTACCGTAGCTTCGGCATCCGCTCGAGCCGCGGTGTCCGGATATGCAGGTCGCAATCGACGATAAGGCCGGGGCAGCCGGATACCCTGAACCTCGGCTGTCTTTTCGTCTTCCGGTGCTTCCTCGATCACAGCTTCAGCGATGGTGGTCGGGATTGTTCGTTTAATGCGCTCATCAGAGTGAGCTTGACGAACAACCTCGATCAAGCGGTTCCTCAAATCGTCGCCGGAGAGATATTGTGACAGTCGAGCCTCCGCGCTGGTTGCCTCGTTGTTTTCAAAACTCGCCCGCTCCCATAAAAGTAGTCGGCCGGTTCGCGCACTGACCAGAAAGATCGAACAATAGGATTCATAATAAACGGGAGATTTGAAAGACGAACGTCGCAGCGTTTGCGCATCTCCGATGACGTAAAACTCTGCGGCCAACGCGGCCCCCAAATCACGCGCCTCGCTAACTGACAGGTTCAAAGAGCCTGAGTAACCAATGCCCTTTGCGGCAGCCCGACTCAGGTCAGCATCAGCTACAACCAACTCGCCACTTGAACGCAGTCGATGCCGAAGCGTTTCAGTCGCGAGTTTGGCGACTGGCGTCGTTCCAAAGTCCAACACACTTATAACGGGAGGTAGTGAGCTGGTTTGAAAATCTCTGTGCAACCTCTGTTTCTCTGTGGTTAGAGACTCGACGGGAACCAACACCACGGAGGCACAGAGGACACAGAGGTTGCACAAATAAGAATTTAAGACAAGCAGCAAACGACGCATTCGAATTCCCGAAAAAAAACGATTAACTGTCCGCGCTAAACCCTGCGCTTTGTTTACGAGGGCTGCCGCGATGATAAAGCTCATATACTTCGGCTTTCATTTCCGCAGGGAAACACACTCGGTGCAGTTCATAAGCATGCTGGAGTCCTCTCACTACATCACTGACTTCACTGATCTCACGTATCCGTGGCGACGCATAACCACTCTCCACGTAAATGTGCGTTTTAGGTTCCGACTTTTCTGCATCGTAGTAACTGTAGTACGGCACATCGCTGGCTCGATCTTCGATGAAATAGTACTCGGGGTCAAAACCTGCACGTTCGATTGTTTGTCTGGCCATCGCGAGGAATTCAGCCTGCTGATCTCGAGGCATATCGAGATCTACTGCTTTGAATAAACGACGCGAAATGAACCTGCGACTAAGATCGCTCAGAATGGAATCGCTGGAGTTTTGCCACTGCTTGATGTGAAAAACGAAATCGGAATCGTCCACCTGCATGTGTTCACTAATCGTTAAAACTTCACGGCGTAGTATCTTTTCAAACGCGGTACCGACTGCATGCCAAACCTCTTTGCCGTCGTCGAGCAATTGCAACGCGCGCCGCATGATGGAACGCAACACAGCCTCTGCAGATCGAAGAGTTCTATGAAAATAGACTTGACGAAACATGTAGTAGCGCGCTTGCAGGTATTCCTCAACGGCATAAAGTCCGCGCGCTTGTACGTAAACACGATCGGCATCTTCATCGATTGCGAGCGCGTTGATGATCCACTCGAGATCGTAGATTCCATACTTCGCGCCTGTCATGAGTGAGTCGCGCAATAAGTAGTCCATTCTGTCAACGTCGAGTTGCGATGAAACGAGTTGAGCCAGTGCCGACGGCTGAAACTTTCCCTCGATGATCGATGCGACTTTTTGCGGCAGGTCATTTGAAAGAGATCGCAGCAGCTCTCCGATCTCGGAATGCTCATCCAGAATTACTTGTACGGTCCATCGTTCGTGATGGAAGTTGAGCACCTTCTCCATCACGTGTGAAAAGGAACCGTGGCCCACATCGTGAAGCAAGGCCGCAGCGCGCGCCGCGACGCGATCGTCAGGATCGATTGCATGCGTCTCACCCAAACGATCCAACACGCGAGTCATTAGATGTAACGCACCGAGTGAGTGGGTAAAGCGAGAATGTTCGGCGCCTTGATAGGTATACAGTCCAAGGCCGAGCTGCTTGATGCGACGCAGTCTCTGAAACTCCGTCGCATCGATCAATCGCATCATCAACTCGCCTTCATCGGAATCTGTTTGGAGACGAATGATGTTGTGAACCGGATCGCGATAGATGCGTTCAGGCATTACCAAGTCTTAATAACCGACAATCGATCCGAAGGCAAATAAACCTTGGAGTGGATGTTGAACTAATTTGGAATTCTCTGTTGCACGGCTTTGCACAAAAAGTCGAAAAGATGCCACGGGCTCGTCCCGTGGAGTTTCGCGCTTGGCGCTAGAGAAAGGACCCAACTCGTTCGAGATGCCACGGGCTTGACTCGTGGAGTGTCACGCTAGCTGCTATAGCGTCGGGCGTGAACCCCACGGCACAAGGCCGTGGCATCCAGGAGTTGTTTTCCGCGATCTGTAGCGTCAGCGTGAGCCTCCACGGGACAAGCCCGTGGCATCCTCGACTTTTTGTGCAAGCAATTGCACAGAAATGAGATCAAGTCGCTACCCTTGGAGTGTGGCCGGGGTTATCGGCGCTGTAGCCAAGCGGTGCTGGGCGCCGCACTGGAAGGAACCTTGCAATTCTTCAGCGGGACCGCGCCTCAGTAGCTGTTCTGAATTTCTGGATTTTCCCATTTTTTTGGATCCAGGGGACCGGGCGGGTCAGGCACCGGGCCAGTCGAGCTGTGGAATACCTAGGGAATCGCCTAGAAGCGCCTGTGGGCATGGCAATTGCCAAGGCGCTCCCGGACGAAGCGTCTTTAATAAGGCCTCGTTTTTGGAATTCTTCGATGCTGCAACATAAAAAGGGTAATTTTTCACAGGAGGGTGCAGCATCATTGTCTAAATTAAGAAAGGAAAGCAGAAAATGAAGAATGTATTTAAGTTCTTTGCCTTGTCGGCGTTGCTCATGAGCTTCGCGCTGTTTGCTGGCAGCGTGTTTGCCCAGACGTCAACGACAGGGTCAATTGAAGGTGTGGTCACCGACTCAACGGGTGCGGCAGTGCCGGGCATCACGGTGACGGCAACTCGCCAGGGTGGACGGGTCACCACCTCCACAACCAACGACCAGGGTTTTTTCCGTATCAATGCTGTTGAGCCAGGGATTTATACAGTCACAGTCGAAGCGGAAAAAGGCTTTGCCAGATTCGAGCAAGCCAACGTACCCGTAAGTCTTTCAAGTACGTCAACCATTAGTGTTCAGCTTCGTCCCCAGGGCGCAACCGAGACAGTGACGGTTACCGCCGGAGCAGGGGCAGGCATCGACGTTACTCAGAACACTACGGGCACGAACGTTTCGACCGAACAGTTCTCCAACTTCCCAACACAGCGTACTGTTCAATCTCTCTATTCAATTGCGCCGACAGTTTCACGGTCTGGGCTGCGCGATGCCTCAGGGCGTGATCGTGACCCATCGGTGGGCGGCTCGTCCGGCCCCGAGAACAACTACATTCTCGACGGGGTGTCGGTTACCGACCCCGCCTTCGGCGGTTCGGGCGCGAACCTTCCGTTTGAGTTTGTGCAAGAAGTTGAGATCAAAACAGGTGCCTACGGCGCCGAGTATGGAAAGACCACAGGCGGCATTTTTAATGTGGTCACGAAGAGCGGCTCGAACGAAATTCGCGGTGACGTGTTTCTCTTCTATAATCCGACAAGCTTCGTCCGCGAAACTCAGAACTTTGCTTACACCGGTTCGGCGCCAAACGGTTTTTCCGAGGTGGACGCAGGCTTTGACATTGGAGGCCCAATCGTTAAAGACAAGCTTTGGTTTTTTGGCGCATTCAATCCGCAACGACGCAAGAACCACTTTTTTACTCAAACCTTCCGCTCTGAGGTCGAGAACGAGATTACTACCCCATTCTATGCGGGCAAGATCACGTGGGCACTCAATCAGAACCACGTCTTTAATTTCTCGACCTTTTCCGATTTCACCAAGCAGAAGGGTTTCCTGTTCGGAGGCTCGGGCTTCGGCGCCGACCCAAATAGTTTTCGAGGCGAGATTCAGACCGGCGGCCACAACTACGCTTTCCGGTTGAACTCAACGTTCAGTCCCACGTTCATTGGAGAGTTCTCGGCCGGACTGCACTTCCAACGCGTCAACACAATTCCGGACGCGAGCGTAGCGGGCACTCCACTTCTAACCGATAACTTCGCCATTCTGACAGGCGCCGGAACAGTCGCAACCGCGACTACGACAAATATTGAGGACATCCGTTGCATAGACACGGATGACGATCCGCTGACTCCGTGTGAGAACCTGAATTTCGGCGAGATCAGCTTTGTTAATTCCCCAGGTGGATCGCTTGAACGAAACTTTATCCGCCAGGGTTTCGGTCTGTTCACCGAGCAGGACCGCAATCGTGTTGAGTTTGCAGCCAGAATGCAAAACATCATTGGCCGCAATACTCTGAAATACGGTTTCGAGTACAACCGCAACATCTACAACATCAATACGCAGTCAAGCGGTCCAGGCGTCACGTTCGGTAACCCACAGGGTCTGCTTTCGGGTACGGACGGAACTGACGACAACGTAGTGACCGGATTCCGCACCACCAATAACCTTAGCGTTTGCACAACGCGCGGAACAGAGATTGTCTGCCCGAACGCGACTGCTGCACTCCGCGCAGGCTTGATTGCAGCCACCGCTGGCTATACTGGCGCCACATTTGGCGCAATCACAGCCGACGAAGCGCTCAACAACCCGTTCCTGGTACTCCTCGCCACGCGCGTTCGCGACTTCAAGAACATCGCGGACACCTATACAAACCATCAGGGGTTCTATATTCAGAATGACTTCCGGTGGACCAAGAACTTCCAATTGAACCTTGGTTTGCGGTGGGACTTCCAGCAGGCTTACGGTCAGGGCGGAAGCACTTACCTGACGCTAAATGACTGGGTTTCGAACACGCAACCACGTGTCGGCTTCACCTGGGACTTCACGGGTGAGGGGCGAGGGAAGTTATTTATGAACTACGCCCGCTTCCTGGAAGCGCCGATACCGCTCGACATTAACGTTCGAGCAGGCAGCGAGGAAAGCCAAACCGACAAGAACTTCAATATCAGCCGTTATGGCGCGGCAAGTGGCTCAAACGTCGTTCCCGGCCTCTTCGGGAGCACGGGCAGCAACGCTCTCTTTGCCACGGCCAACCTCGGCGCCCATCCCACACCACTCGACCTGGGCCTCAAACCGCAGACAGTAGATGAATTCAGCGCGGGTTTTGAGTATGAAGTGGTTAGAGACTTTACGTTCGGCTTCCGCGGCCTTTACCGCGCGCAGGACGAGGTCATTGAGGATGGTTCTTTCGACGATGGTAATAACTACTTTATCTTCAATCCGGGTCGCAATACGCCAGGCACTACAGAGTTTTTGGCCTGCAACAACCCGGATATCGGTTGTTTTGGACCGGCCCGCCGGTACTACCGCGCACTCGAGTTCACAGCCACGAAGCGCTTTTCGAACAACTTCCAGTTCATCGGCTCGTATGTGTTCTCAAGCCTGATCGGTAACTACGAAGGCCTGTTCCGCAACGATAACGGCCAGGCTGACCCGAACATCACCAGCTTGTTCGATCTCGTCAGCCTGCTGCGTAACACCTATGGTCGACTGCCTAACGACCGCCCGCACCAGCTCAAGTTTGACGGTAGCTATCGCTGGCCGTTTGGCTTGTTGACCAGTGCGTCGTTCCGGGCCCAGTCGGGTATCCCGTTCAACGCGCTAATACCGCATCCCGTCTATGGCAACAACGAGGGCTTCGATGTGCCTCGCGGTACTGCCATCGTCCCGTTTGTGCCGATTGGGGACCCGAGCTTTCCGAACGTAGTGGAGAGCGTCGGCGACAACCGTTCACCGAGAACCTTCAACTTGGATCTCGGCGCTTACTACCCGATTCAGTTTGGGGAGAATCGCCAACTACGGTTCCAGGTTGACTGGTTTAATGTGACTAACGAGCAACGCGCGATTACCCTTGATCAGACGTTACGCATCAACAGTGGAATCGCAGGCGTGGCTCCGGTCGAAAATCCATTCTTCGGATCTGGACTGATCTTCCAGTTTCCGTCGTCACTTCGCCTCGGCGTGAAGTTCCAGTTCTAACACTGGTTTCCTCGCACGCTTCAGGGTGTGTAAAGGGCTTTAAGGGAGGCGTTATATATACGCCTCCTTTTGTTTTTGTGATAATCTGACGCGAGTTAAATTTCATCATTGGGAATCCTTCCCCCGTCTCAGCAACCGCTACCGAAAGGGACGATTGAGATGGCTTCGAATTTGGCTATTTTGCGGCGAAGACTTAATGGATATTGTGTCCTGGTCCTGCTGGGAGGGTGTCTGTTGTTTTTTCCCTCGGCAAGCGCCAGACCTCAAGGCGGCGGTGTCGATCCCACTGGAACCGGTGGCCGACATGGTATTCACGGACGCCTCGTGTTTCCTTCAGGACAGCGGGCGGATTTGAGACTTAAAGTCCGGCTTGAGAGTACCGGAGGCGACCTGTATGTCCTCTCAGATATGAATGGAAATTTCAAGTTCCAGTCGCTGAGACCGGGTCATTACACAGTTGTTGTAGAAGGTGGCGAGTTGTATGAGACCGTAAGGGAATCCGTTTTCATTGAGTCGGGTGCGCTTTCTTCGAGAAGAATGCCTGGAACAGTTCCCGTCTCTCGCCCTTTTAGCGTCCTTTTTCATCTTAGACCCAAGGCGCAAGAAAATCAGGCGAAACCAGGAATATTAAACGCTGCGCTCGCTGGAATCCCGAAGTCTGCGGCGAACCTTTACAACCAGGCGTTGGAGTCTGCTGCCAACGGTAATAGCGACAAAGCCATTGCGGAATTGCGGCAAGCGCTGTCGCTTTATCCTGGGTTTGCGCTGGCGCTTAACCAGTTGGGGGTGCAGTATCTGAAGCGTGGTCAGGTTGACAAGGCGGCCGATGCATTACAGGCAGCAGTAAAGTTGTTGCCTGATGAATATGAGTTCCAATTGAACTATGGGATCGTTCTCCTGAACCAGAGAAAATTTACGGATGCTGAACCACAACTCCGCGCCGCGCTAAAAAAGAACGAAGCGGCGTTTGCACCTCACCTCTATCTGGGAATGACTCTCGTTAATCTTAAAAATTATCAGGAGGCGGAGACATTGCTGCAGAGGGCTGTAGCTCTGGGAGGTGAAAAAGCGGCCCAGGCTCACTACTTCCTCGGCGGTCTATACTGGCGCGCGCGCGATTATCCACGGGCCGCCAATGAACTCGAGCGATACCTGCAACTGGAACCGAACGCGGCTAACGCCGAAAAGATTCGGGCTACTATTAAGGACCTGCGCAATAAATCGTAGACGCTGATTTGGATTCGCAAGCGACCGGCTTTGCACGAAAAGTGCCTTGCGCACTGATTTCTCTGTGCTATCTCTGTGCCCTCTGTGTCTCGGTGGTGAGTTTTTGCTGGGAAATTAAGCCACCACAGAGACACAGAGGACAGAGATAACACAGAGAAGCTGGTTCTTGTTACTTTTCGTGAAAAGCCCAAGCGACCCCAAAACAGATTCAACAAGAGGTTTGAATGAAGAAGTTCTTTATTGAGTTTCTGTCTCCATGCGGCGGATCGGCAAAAAGTCGCATCCTTTTGGCGGCGCTGCTCTTCGCAGTGTTCCCAGGAGAATTGAGAGGCCAGGGCGTAGGTGGTACCCGTGGCCTGCCAAGTAGTAGTGACGGCATCCATACCATTCAGGGACGCGTTTACTCGCCGAGCGGCCAGCCGGTATCAATACCTCTTAACGTGCGTCTTGACAGCCCCAACACAAGTGCGCTTATGACTGTTACTGATCAAGATGGCGCTTTTAGCTTTGGACGTCTTCAGGCGGGAGATTACCGGCTTACAGTTGAAGGTGGCTCTGCGTTTGAGACCGCGACCGAGCAAGCCTCGATCTATCGCGAGGCCAGTCTAGGTGGGCGCATTGTTCGGCTAACCATCTTCATGAGGCCCAAGGAAAAGGACGAATTCGGATCGGTTCACAAGGAGGCCGTCGAGGCTTACAGAAAGGCCCGCGAGTTTGACTTGGCTGGCGAAAACAAGAAAGCCCTTGAACATCTCAGGAAGGCGCTCGCCGTCTATCCCAGGTTTGGGCCGGCGTTGAATCTGCTTGGGGTGCAATACCTGAAATTGGGCCAACCCGCCCGGGCGGCTGAAGCTCTTGAGGCAGCTGTGAAGATCGCGCCCGGTGAGTTTTTGCCGCGCTTGAATTATGGAATAGCGCTGCTTAATCAAAAGAAGTTTGATTTGGCGGAGGCAGAATTAAGGGCGGCGTTAGCCAAGAATGATGCGGCGCCCACGGCCCACATGTACCTGGGCATTGCTTTGATAAGCCTGCAACGACTCGATGAGGCCGAGAAGGAATTGCTCCTGGCCGTTGGCTCAAACAATAACGAAGTTGCCGCAGCACATCGGTATCTGGGAGGAATCTATTGGGCCAAGCGAGACTACAAACGCGCGGCCGATGAACTGGAAATCTACCTAGAGCTACAGCCCAAGGCTGCTGATGCGGAGCGAACTCAGGCCACAATCAAGGATCTCCGTGCCAAACAGTAGGTCTCGTTTGCTACTTTTATTCGCGGTCCTTTTGAAAAGCTTTGCCAGAGTCGAAGAGATGCCACGGGCTCGTCCCGTGGAGTGTCACGCTTGCCGCTAGAGAAAGGACCATACTTGTTCGAGATGCCACGGGTTTGACCCGTGGAGTGTCACGCTTGCCGCTAGAGAAAGGACCCTACACTTGTTCGAGATGCCACGGGCTTGACCCGTGGAGTGTCACGCTAGCTGCTAGAGAAAGGACCCTACTTGTTCGAGATGCCACGGGCTCGTCCCGTGGAGTGTCACGCTAGCTGCTAGTGTCCTGTCTCTAAAGTTCGCTGACAAAGCGGAGCGGGGTATTAGCCCGACCGTTAGGGAGGGCTCTGCCTTTTACGCCGCTAAACCAATGAGCCCTCCCTAACGGTCGGGCTAATGCTCCGATTCTCAACTTTTTGTGCAAAGCGTTTTGGGAACAAATATCAGGAGAGTAGATGACCAAGCTTCTCTTTTTTGGTGCGCAGATAGCTCGCCGCTTTTTCGCCGGAGTCCACTTGAATAGAAACTCGCTCGACGATCTTTAAGCCGGCTTCTTCAAGGGCTCGCAGCTTGAGTGGATTGTTTGAGATAACTCTTACCTGGCACAGTCCAAGGTCAAAAAGAATCTCCGCGCATTGCCGATAATCGCGCAGATCCACCGCCAGGCCTAACTGCTGGTTGGCTTCAACCGTATCAGCTCCCTTGTCCTGAAGAGCGTAGGCGCGAATTTTATTTACAATGCCGATACCACGACCTTCCTGCTGCTGGTAGACAATTGCCCCTCGGCCTTCCTGTTGGATCATCTGCATGGTCTGGTGAAGCTGTCGTCCACAATCACATTTGGTCGAGGCAAAAACATCTCCTGTAAGACATTGAGAGTGGATCCGGACCAGCGTCGGCAAATCGCGTCGCATCTCACCTTTGAAGAGGACCACAAACTCTTCTTCGGTCGTTAGCGAGCGATAAGCGGCGATCCTGAAATCGCCCCATTCGGTTGGCAAAGTTGCAACTGCGACGCGCTCGACTGTTCCAGTCTCGACTGAGTCGCAACAAGTTCCGACAGCGAGTTCTTCCAACGAGTGCACTTCCATGGACAAATTACCTAGAAGAGTAATTAAGAGTAGATTCGTGCGGGCAATTATAGAAGTAACGGACAAGGAGCGACAAGCGGTGGTGGTCGGTGGTGGGTCAGTTTGAAATAAAGCACTAAGAATCGCCTGAACGCCGAAGGCGCTTTGTAGGCGCCACGGAATGCCGCCCCTACAAACGGTACTGGTGATTTCTGCAACAGATCCCGGGGCTATGCGTGTAATCCCCGGAGACGGTCGGACGGGCTTCTATTTGCGATTATTTCCTCAGGCCGTGTATGCTTCTCCAAAGTCAGCCTGCCGATAGGCTCAGTAAGGAATTCTTCCGGTGAATAACAGTCTTAACCTGGCCTCCAGGCCCTTTAATAATCGAATTCTTCCGTGGGCTTTAACCGCGATGGTACTTTTCGTGTCGCTCATCGGGTTAATTGTCGTAGTGCGGCTTACCACGAGAGCTAATGACGAAGCTGCTATTGCTGAGGCGGAAATCAACGCATTGAGGCAACGTGAACACGCTCTCCTGGACGCCGCCAAGTCGATAAAAGCCTCGTTTACGCCCGACCAACAGCAGGCCTTACCTGCCGCACACCAGTTGGTCGATCGCAAAGGGTTCTCATGGTCGAGACTACTCGCGGATCTCGAGTCTTCTCTTCCAGGCAACGTTAGAGTATCTCGAATTTCAGTCCAGGATGTGACCAAACAGTCGAATCAAACTGTCGCCCAACTCAATCTGGCCGTCTTTGCTCAGAGTTCGTCGACCATTAGCGAAATGATCTCTTCAATGCATCAGGAGGGCATTTTTCAGGTCGAGCTGCGAAATCAGAATCTTCAGAAAGGCCGTGGTGAGAGCGGCACCGAATACGAGTTCTTTGTGGTTTATCGATCGCGTCCCGGGTATTCGGTTGAAAGCGTTGCGGAAGTTGATGATTCCAGAAATACACGCGAGGTTCCAAGATGAACGCAGAACTGAAAGCAGAAGCTCGATCTCCGAACGGGTTCGCCCGTAGCTATAAAGAACGCGTGAGCGTGTTTCTCGATTCGCGCCGGGGTAAAATGTTCGGAGTCGCCGAAGTCGCGGCTCTGACAGGAAGTTGTTTTGTACTGGTGCTGGTCCTGTTGAGTTATCTCTATTTTCTCGTGCCTGCTCGTTCACGTATCGCTTCGTTGAATGCCGACCGGAGGCAATTACACACTAACCTGCAAACGCTCGATGGAGTTGTTAATAAGGAGCAAGGCTCGCAACAGACAGTAGACAGGGTTGCGGCGAGCTTGAACAGGTTTGAGACCGAGAATCTCATGCGTCAGGACCAGGGTCGCATGGAGTTGTATGAAGAGTTGAACCAACTCATCATAAAAAATGGAGTGCGAAACACTTCCGGTCCCACGTACACGACGCTCGATCCTACCGGCACGAAGTCGACTGCCGGACAAACTGTGACAACAAAGTGGCAGAGTTTCTATCCGGGGATCGCTGTGATGGTTACCGTCGAAGGACAGTACCAGAACGTTCGGCGCTTCATTCACGATGTCGAGCGAAGCAAACAGTTTGTGGTCATCAACCAGGTAGAACTTCAGCGCGCAACACAGAACAATGCCCCTGCTTCGGCTGAGGAATCAGGTTCAGGGACTCGTGGATCGCTCGTGAGTCTTCAATTGAATATGGCGACCTACTTCCAGCGTGAGAGCGGAGCGAATAGTCCGCCCGTTGATCAGGAATAACGAATATGCAACTGGTCGATCTAAGCAAACCAGGCGAGAAGAAGAAACTAATTGTGGCCGCGATCCTGGGTCTCGTGGCCATCGTGTTTCTTTGGTGGACATTGATCGGTTTTGAAAGCGGGACTCAAACCTCAACAGCAGGACGGGCTACTCGACCGCGGCAAAGAACTACACAGGATAACTCCAGATCTAACGGGACGGTGTCGCCGGAGGTGAAGGACTTAGCGGCGTACTCTGAGATCGATTACCCGCCGTCTTCATACAATGCTCCCGAAGCCAGGCGCAACATCTTTGCCTACTATGAGCCGCCACCGCCGCCGATTGCTGTTGCTCCTGAGCTAACTCCGACTGTGGAGCCACCTCCACCAGTGCTTCTGGTATCTGTTTCTCCGTCAAACGTTTACGCTCGCACCGGGGATTTCAAACTTGAAGTTGCCGGCGATAAATTCTCGCCGGACATGCGCATTTTTGTTGATGGCCACGAGCTGCCAACTTCTTATAAGAGTCCACAGCAACTCTCGACGACGATTGCAGCGTCATCGATCGCAAATCCAGGTGCGCGCCAGGTCGTCGTTCGTACACCGGATAACCAGCTTTACTCAAACCCTCTGCCGATCAACGTTGCCGCTCCACCGACACCCAACTATACGTACATCGGAATCATCGGTACGGAGAATCGTGTGGGTGACACCGCTCTGGTTCAGGAACGAAACAACAAAAACATACTAAGCGTGTATCGCGGCGACATCCTGGGTGGGAGGTTTCGCGTCACCAGCATCTCCGACAAAGAGCTGGTGCTGGTCGACACCACTTTGAAGATCAAACACCCGATCGCGATGAGCGAAGGCGATAAGCCCATGGGACCTTTGTCACGTCCAACACCGAGAGTTGATGCTGAAGATGACGAACCATAGAGCAACAGCCGACCACAATATATGCGGGTCGAGCTCAGGCTGCTCAGCGGCCGACTCTGAGTCTGTTTTACTCGTGACCAGGCACTCAGAGGCCGGTTACACGCTGGTAGCGCTGCTTGCGATGATGACTGTTCTCGCCATGTTTGCGATGGCTGTGGCACCCAGTGTGCAGCAACAGGCGCAGCGTGAGCGTGAGCAGGAAGCGATCTTTCGCGGCGAACAAGTGGCCGCTGCAATCAGAGCCTATTACAATTATCGAGTGACTACACTTCGCACTGCCGGCGATCAGGCATTGCCTGCATCGATGGACCAACTGCTGCAGGGAATACCCGTGCCCGGCGGATCAAGGAACCGTCATATTCTTCGTGTCTCTGCGGCGCGCGATCCTCTGACGATAGAAGGTGAATGGCGTTTCATCCTGCCTCGTACAGAATCATTGATCGATTTTCAGCAGGCAGTAATGTTCTACACCGGCAATGTCCTTCCACCCGCGCGCGATCCGCAAATGGCGCAGTTACAACAGTTTGCAGTTCCAATGATCACTAGTATTACTAACCTTGCGTCTGTATCTCCAACCAGCAGCACGTCATCCGTCGGTGACGATGCGACTGGTCCGTTCGTTGGTGTCGCAAGTCGCAGCAGGCGAGAATCTGTGCTGACGTTCTACGGAATCGAACGTCACGATCAATGGATCTTCACTCCGCTGTTCCGTTTCTAAAGTTGGACCATCACTTCTCTTCTCACACGATTCAAATCAACAACGCGAAGTGAGATTCTTCAACGCGTCGCGTGCAAGTCGAGAGTTTGTTCTGCGCGTTAAGTTGACTGGATCGAGGTCGATCGATTCCGCTCTCGCGAGGCACTGAAGCTCATCATCGACATGATCAGACGCGTTCATGAAGCAAAAAATATTTCAGCATTCGAGTAATAAGTTATTGACATCCACAGTAATTGCGTTTATATAGCAAGATGTTGTGCGCCGTTTACTCTAGCCCACAAGAAGGAAGCAAGCACATTATCTTGTGGTCGTGAAGAAAACAAAAAACCTAAACTCGAAAGAAGGAGCACATAGAAGCTATGGCAACTAAAAAAGGTGGAAAGAAAGCCGCGAAGAAGGGCGGAACCAAGAAGGCCGCAAAGAAGGGCGGAACCAAGAAGGCCGCAAAGAAGAGATAACCCGAACCAGCAGGTTACAACACGAACCTTCCACCGGCGCACAAAAACATTTGAGGCCGACGGGGCCTTGCAAAAGAAACGACGAGACCTTCAAGCGAAGCTCGTCGTTTCTTTTTGTTGTTGCTAAGCTGTTGCGTGAGACGAATCATAACGGTGCAGAACCCTCATGCTCAGTGTCGCGTTGGTAGAACCGGAGATTCCACCCAACACAGGTAACGTCGCTCGCCTGTGTGCCGCTACCAAAGTGCCGCTTCACGTCGTCGGTGTCACGGGGTTCCGCATGGACGATCGCGCGCTGCGACGAGCGGGACTTGATTACTGGCCTGACGTGATGCTGACGCGTCATCGAGACCTCGAATCGCTATATCTGTCGTTACCGGAGGCTCGATTCGTCTATCTCACCACGAAGTCTCAGCGACTCTATACCGATTGGAGTTTTCAGGAGGACGACTGCCTTGTTTTTGGCCCGGAAACACGCGGGCTTCCTGAAAACCTCTTACGTGCTAATTGGGACGACTGCCTGAGAATTCCGATGCTGAATCCAAATGTGCGGAGCCTGAACCTTGCAACGGCCGTAGGCATCGTGCTTTTCGAAGCGCTCAGGCAAACAGGCGGATTCCGGCCACAGATCTTCACGAATCAACACGATTCTGAAGGCTGATC
>Ga0256867_10000625_pt1 | contig 14237 bp, 14 predicted proteins | sample RVTome_15_FD_185939 | JGI IMG/M metagenome (GOLD analysis project Ga0256867, IMG submission 185939) | Soil microbial communities from uranium-contaminated site in the Upper Colorado River Basin, Wyoming, United States - RVT150D86 (HiSeq) ... | reverse complement strand
ACGGGGCGGAGAGCTTCGCCTACGGGCCCGACGACCTCATCGTCGAGCGCGATGTGGCGACCGACTGGCTCGTCGAATCCGATGCCGGATTCGTCGCGGCGCTCGATCCCCACCTGACCGACGAGCTGGTGCGGGAAGGGATCGCGCGCGAGATCGTCAACCGGATCCAGCGCCTGCGGAAGGAGGCGGAGTACGGCTACACCGACCGCGTCGTCGTCTGGCTCGACGGGCCTGCCCCGGTGCTGGACGCCGTGCGGGCGCACGCGGGCTTCATCCAGACCGAAACGCTCGCGCGCGCGCTTCACGCCGGCGCGAAGCCCCCAGGATTCGTCCCCGACCGGCAGGAGACAGCCGCCGTGGACGGCCATGACGTGACCATTGCGGTCGCCCGCCTCGGCGGGGAACCGCTTCCCAAGTCCCGGTCAGCATCGGAACTGCCATGAACAAGAAGCAGCTGGAGCATCTCGAGAAGCGCCTCCTCGACGAGCGAGCCCGCGTCATGAAGGAGCTGGGCTACTACGACGAGTCCTTCAACACGACCCTGCAGGGCAGCGACGGCGATCTGTCCTCGTACTCGTTTCACATGGCCGATCAGGGCACCGATACCATGGAGCGCGAGAAGCAGTTCCTCTTCGCCTCGCAGGAGGGCCGCTACCTCTGGCACGTGAACCAGGCGCTGCGCCGCCTCTATGGAACCCCGGAGCAGTTCGGGCGCTGCCACCAGTGCAGCAACGAGATCGCCTTCGAGCGGCTCGACGCGCTGCCGCACGCGCGGCTCTGCATCACGTGCAAGGAGAAGGAAGAAGATGAAAAGCGGCGCTGAGCCGCGCCGGCTGTTCGCCGTCGCCGCCCTCGCGATCGTCGTCCTGGATTTCGTGACTAAGCGACTCGCGGAGCGCACGTTGCTTCCGGTGCCCCCGGTCGAAGTGCTGGGCGACTGGCTGCGGCTCCGGCTGGTCTACAACCAGGGGGCCGCCTTCGGGCTCGACCTGGGACCGTTTCAGCGTTGGATCTTCCTGGTCATCGCCGTGGCCGCCGTGATCCTGCTCTGGCGGCTCGCCCGAACCAGCGCCGCCGGCGATCTGCTCCGCCAGATCTCCTGCGGGCTGGTGGCCGGAGGTGCCGCCGGCAACCTGGTCGACCGGATCCGGAGCTCGCAGGGCGTCGTCGACTTCATCGACGTCGGCGTGGGCATGACCCGGTGGCCCACGTTCAACGTTGCCGACATGGGCGTGAGCTGTGGAGCGATCGCGCTGGCGGTGTCGCTCTGGCTCGAGGACGCCCGCCGCGCCAGGGCCGGCGCCGTGTCCTCCACCTGAAGGCGCTCCTGTCCGCGCTCGCGTTCTCGGTCGCCGCGGACGCCACGGAACGGATCGACCGTTTTCTCGCCGATCAGCTCGCGCTCTCGCGCACCCAGGCCGCCCGCCTCGTCGCGGGCGGGGGGGTGCGGGTCAACGGTCAGGTGGCGCGCGCCTCCCGCACCCTGGCGCGCCAGGATCTGATCGAGCTGGAGCTGCCGGCGGAGGGACCGATCCGGCCGCTTGCCGCGTACCGCGTCCCGCTCACCGTCGTATTCGAAGACGACGCCCTGGCGGTCATCGATAAACCGGCGGGCCTCGTGGTGCACCCGGCGCCGGGACACTGGGAGGACACCCTCGTCAATGCGCTCGTGGCGCGTGGGACCACGCTCGGCGGCGGCGTCGAAGGCCGTCCCGGCATCGTCCACCGCCTGGACCGGGATACCAGCGGGTTAATGCTCGTCGCCAAGACCGACCTGGCGCACCGGCGGCTCGGGGCGGCCCTCGCCGCCCGCCAGGTGCGGCGGGCCTACGCGGTGCTCGCCTGGGGGCATTTCGATGAGTCGCCCACGGTGCTGCAGGCCCCGCTCGGACGGCACCCCACGGACCGCAAGCGCATGACGATTCGCGCGGACGGCCGGCCGGCCCGGACCGATCTCCGCGTCGTGGCGCGGCTCGAGGTCTGCGACCTGCTCCGCGCCGAGCTGTACACCGGACGCACCCACCAGATCCGGGTGCACTTGCAGCACGCCGGCCATCCGGTCGTGGGCGACCCGGTCTATGGGGCAGGCGGCTCCCGCCGGATCACCGGCCCGGGCCGGGCCCGCGCCGATCAGCTCGAGCGGCTCACCCCCCGCCAGGCGCTGCATGCCGCGGAGCTTTCCTTCCGGCACCCGGTGACGGGGCAGGCGCTCCGATTCGTGTCCGAATGGCCGTCCGATCTTGGACCGGCGCTGCAACTCCTTGCGGGGCAAGTTGCTCCCGCTCCGGGCCTGGCCTATTTTGACTTCTTCAGGACCTGACAGGAAATGTCCGAGCCAGCCCAGCGTGTCGTCGTCTGCCGGGTCGGTAGGGAGCGCTTCGCCATCCCGGTTGGGGCGGTCCGCGAAGTCGTTGCGACTCCGCCGCGGGCGCGAATGCCCGGCGTCTCGCCGGCCGTCAGGGGAATTGCCAATGTGCGGGGATCGCTGATCACCACGCTCAGCGGGCCGGCGCTGTTGGGGTTTCCCGCCGACGTGCCCGCGGAATGGCTGCTGCTGCTGACCGGATGGCGCGGCAGAGTAGGGATCGAGGTCGACGAAGTGGAGGATCTCTTCGCCCTCGAAGACCACGACGACGTTCCGCTGCTCGCCCTGGATACGCTCCTGGAACCGCTGCTGGGGCCGGAGCCTTCCCGGCGCTGAGTCGGCCGCATCACTGACGCTCGAGAGGGGGATCACCCGTGGCCCATACCGTACTCGTCTGCGACGACGCGATCTTCATGCGGACGATGATCACCGATATTCTCACCCAGGCGGGTTATGAGGTGATCGGCGAGGCGGAGTCCGGGGCCCAGGCGGTCGAAAAGTTCCGGCAGCTGCGGCCCGACCTGGTCACCATGGACATCGTGATGCCCGACATGGGTGGGATCGAGGCCGTCCGGGAGATCTGCAAGGACAACCCGGAAGCCAAGATTCTGATGTGCAGCGCCATGGGGCAACAGGCGCTCGTGGTCGAGGCCATCCAGGCCGGTGCCAAAGATTTCGTGGTGAAGCCGTTTCAGCCGTCGCGGGTGCTCGAGGCCGTTCAGCGGCTGCTCGGGTGATTCCGCGGTGGATCTGGCCCGGTACACCGCACTCTTTCTCTCCGACAGCCGCGACCACCTTCAGCGCTGCAATGCGCTGCTCCTGGAATGGGAGCGGGCGCCCGAATCCGCCGCGCCGGTCGCCGAACTGTTCCGCTCCTTTCATTCGATCAAGGGGTCCGCGGCAACCCTCGGGTTCGACGATGTCGCCTATCTCGCGCACGTCGTGGAGCACCTGCTCGAGGACGTGCGAAACGGGCTGGTCCTGCCCTCGGCCGAGGTCCTGGAGACCCTGTTGCGCGCGGTCGACCTGGTCGGAAGCGGAGTCGAAGCCGCCGGTCGCGGGGAGGCGGCCCCACCGGCCGACGAGCTGATCGCGGTGGTCGGGCGGCTGGCGGCGCAGACTTCCGGGAGGGCGGCCGGAGCGGACCGGCGGGCGGAGTCGCGCCCGAAGCCGGGTGGCGGCGCGGTCCCGAGTCTGCCCGAAGAGGGCTGGACGGCGGAGTTCGCGGTCGCGCGGCCGGTGCGCCAGGTTCGCGTCAACCTCGACCGGCTCGACTCGTTGGTCAGCGAGGTGGGCGAGCTGGTGGTCGCGCGCAACCGCCTGGAGACCATGGCGGGCCGGGATATCGGCTCCGAGTTGGAGCGGCTCAGCACCCGGATCTCCGGACTGGTCACGGGGCTGCAGCGGGACGTGCTGCGGGCGCGGATGGCGCCGGTCTCGGAGATCTTCGACCGATTCCCCCGCATGGTGCGGGATCTCGCGCGGGATCTCGGCAAGGCGGTCCGGTTCGAGGTCCAGGGGGGAGATATCGAGCTGGACCGCTCGGTGCTCGACGATCTCCCCGAACCCCTGACCCACCTGCTCCGGAATGCCGTGGATCACGGCTTCGAGTTTCCCGAGGAGCGGAAGGCTGCCGGAAAGACCGAAGAGGGCTTGCTCCGCGTCCGGGCCGAGCGCGCGCGGGATGAGGTCATCATTGTCGTAGCCGACGACGGGCGCGGCATCGACCGCCACGCCGTGCGGGATCGCGCGGTGGAGCGGAACCTGCTCGGGCCGGAGGCGCCGGACCCCGACGACGCGCAGCTGATGCGTCTGCTCGCGCACTCGGGATTCACCATGAAGACCGAAGTGACGACCGTCTCCGGGCGGGGAGTCGGGATGGACGCGGTGCTCACGCGGGTGCGCGCCATGGGTGGCCGCGCCGAGCTGTCCACCCGGGAAGGCAAAGGCACCACCTTCCTGCTCCGCCTGCCCGTCACCCGGGCCATCGTGCGCGCGCTGGTGGTCGAGTGCGGCGGGGAGCGGTACGTGATTCCCTTCGGCCTGCTGGCCGAAGCGGCCCTCGCCGAGAAGCCGGAAGAGGGGATTACTTTACGGAACCAGGCGCTTCCTTCGGTGGATTTGCGTGACGTCATTGGCATGCCGCCCGCGGCGAACGGCCGCCGGCCGGTGGTGGTCCTCGACCTCGGGGGCCGCAGAGGGGCGCTGATAGTGGATGCGTTGCTCGGGCAGCAGGACGTCGTAATCGAAGACCTGATCGCGCCGATTGGCACCCCGCTCTGGGTGAGCGGCGGCACGGTACTTCCCGACGGATTGCCTGCGCTCATTCTCGATCCTACCGCTCTTTTCTAGGCGGGGAGGCCGACATGGAGAAGGTGCGGTCGCTCTCTGAGCTCGAGCGGGATGCGTTGCGTGAGGTGGCCAACATCGGCGCCGGACATGCCGCAACCGCTCTGTCGCAAATGACGGGACGCAAGATCATGATCAGCGTGCCGCAAGTCAGCGTCCGCCGCCTCGAAGAAGTGGCCGAGCTGGTCGGGCCGCCCGATACCGTGATCGCCGCGGTGCTGATGCACGTGATGGGCGACCTCACGGGGCGGACGCTGGTCGTGCTGCCCGAGGGATCGGCCCGGGCGCTGTGCACGCTGCTGCTGCGTCGCCCGTCGCCTCCGGGCGACGGGTTCGACGAGATGCAGCAGTCGACCATCAAGGAAACCGGCAACATTCTCTGCTCGGCGTACATGAATGCCCTGTCCGACTTCCTGGGGATGATGCTGGTACCCTCGGTGCCGGCGCTGGTGGTGGACCTGGCGGGTGCGGTCCTGACGACCACTTACCTGAACTTCGGCCACGACCGGGATTCGGTGTTTTGCGTGGAGACGACCTTCCGCATCGAGGGGTCCGAGGATGCCCTCAACGGCGAGTTCCTCCTGATGCCGGACCTCCCCTCCCTCAACGCCATCTTCGACGCGATTCGCATCGCCAGCTGACCCATGCCGGCGGCCGAACCGACCGGCCGGGACGCCGACGCCCTTCGCTCGCTTGCCCGGCGCATTGATCCGTCCGATCCAGGTGCGCAGAACAACCTCGGGGTCTTCTACTACGAGCGCGGGATGGTGTCGGAGGCGATCGCCGCCTTCGCGCGGGCGCTGGAGCTGGATCCGGCGATGCGGGTCGCGCAGGAGAACCTCGAGACCGTCCAGCGGGAATCCGGCTACTACGACACCCGGATCGGGGAGCTGCGCGAGCAGCTGGTGCGCGATCCGAACGCCCGCGGTGCCCGGCTCGAGCTGGCGCGCGCCTACGTGGCGCTGGGCCAGCATGACCAGGCCGTGCATCAGTTCGAGGAGCTGCTCCGCAGCCACCCGGCCGACGCGACGGCGCTGCTCCAGCTCGGCCTGATCGAGCAGGCGCGGGGACGCCAGGAGCAGGCCACCGAGTGGTTCCAGCGCGCCTGCGTGGTCGACCCGAAGAGCTCGGTCGCCCGGTTATTTCTGGGCCGCGCGTTTTACAACCGTGGTCTGACGGACAAGGCGCTCACCGTCCTCACCGACGCGAGCGCCCTGAGCCCCGATCACGCCGAAGTCCAGTACCTCCTCGGCTTTGTCTATGGCGATCTCGGCCAGCACGAAGCCGCGCGCGCCGCCACCCGGCGCGCCATCGCCCTCAATCCCTCGCTCGCCTCGGCCCAGCCCAATCTGCTGATCGGCGGAAAGCGCGGCACCGCGCCGCGCCGGCCCGTCAGCCACGGATCCTCGGGGGACGGCACCGACCCGACTTCGTTGCAGGCCCATCTCTCCCTCGCGGTCGCGTTCCGGAAGCGCGGCTATTTAACCGAGGCGCTCCGGGAATACCGGCTGGCCCTCGAGGCGGGAGAGGACGAAGCCACCGCGCTCGAGGGGCTCGCCGAGACCCACCTGCTCCGGCGCGAGCTGAGCCACGCGATCGAGATCTACGACCGGCTGCTCGAGCGCCAGCCCGGCAACCCGGCGCTCTGGAACGAGCGGGGCGTCGCGCTGCACCAGGCCGGGCGCCGGGAGGAGGCCAAGGAGTCCTACCGGCGCGCGGTCGACGCGGATCCGAACTATGCGCTGGCCTGGAACAATCTCGGCGTCGCGCGGACCGGGGACGCGGATGGGAGCTCCGCCGTCGAAGCGTTCCAGGCGGCCGTGCGGGCCCGGCCCGATTTCACCGGCGCGCGACTCAATCTCGCGTTGCTGCACCTGCAACGGCGCGAGCTGCAGGCCGCCCTCGAGCAGTATCGGTTCGTGCTGGCGGAGCGGACCGGGGATGCGGTGGGCTGGAACGGCGTGGGGCTCGTGTTGATGGAGCTCCGCCGGCACGCCGACGCGCGGAATGCGTTCGCACGGGCGGTGGAGTCGGACCCGACCAGCGCGCCCGCGCGGTATAACCTTGGCTTCGCGCTGTCGCAGCTCGGATCCTTCGATGATGCCCTCCGGGAGACTCGTCGCGCCCTGGAGCTCGACCCCTTCTACGTGCCGCAGCACTACGCCCTCGCGATCCAGCTCCAGTTCGAGGAATCCCTGCTGCCGGTGCCGCCGGCCCTGGCCACCGCGCCGGGCATGCACGGGTCCGGGGAGGCGTTCGCCTTCGACCCCCACTTGCTGGACGACCTCTTCGGACAGCTGACCCCGAGTGAGCCGGCCCCGGCGCCGGCTGCTGTGCCGAGGGACGATGCGTTCTCCGTGGCACGCGACCTCCTGGGCAAAGGCCTGCTGGACAGCGCTGTCGCCGAGGTGCACCGCGCCATGCGCCGGGGCGCGCGCCCCGCGACCGGCATCGCGCTGCTCGGCGAGATCTTTGCCAGGCGGGGCCTGCATGGCGAGGCCCTCGAGCGCTTCCGGGAGGCCCGCGCCGACGCACCGGACGACCCCGACATCCTCCAGGGCGAGGCCTCGGCCCTCGTGGCGCTCGGCCGGGGGGAGGAGGCGACGGCGGCGGCGAATCGACTGGTAGACCTCGCCCCCGACCGCGCCGACGCGGTGGTCGTCCGCGCGCGCGCGCGGCAACTCATGCACGATCTCGAAGGCGCGGCCGAAGACGCGACGCGCGCGTGCGCGCTCGCGCCGGGTCGCCCGGACCTGCTCGTGCTTCGCGGCAGCATCCTCCGCGAGATCGGCGACCGTCCCGAGGCGCTCGATTCGTTTGCGGCCGCGTTGGAGCTGGACCCCACCCTCGTGCAGGCGTGGTACGAGAAGGGTGTGGTGGAGGAAGAGCTGCAGCGGACCGGCGCCGCCCGGGCGGCCTATCAGCGCGCGCTCGAGCTCCTGCCCACCTTCATCGACGCCGGCCTCGCCCTGGGCGATCTGTACCGGCGCACGGGGCTCGCCCAGGAGGCGATTCGCCTCCTGGTCGATCTCCTGCTCGCGGAGCCGTACGCGCTGGAAGCCCTGGTCCTGCTGGGACGAACGCTGGCGGACGAAGGACGAACCGGCGAGGCCGTCACCGCCTTCGATCGGGTGCTCCGGTTCCACCCCGATCACGCCGTCGCGCTGTTCCATCGCGGGCTCGCCCTGGCCAGGTTGCGGCGGTTCGGCGCCGCGGTGTCCGACTGGGAGCGCGTGGTGCACACCGCGCCGACCGGGCCCCTGGCGGCCGCGGCCCGCGCGCAGTCGCGCTCGGCGCGCGAGCTCGCGCATATCCTGGCACCCGGGGAGGCCTGATATGGCGATCCAAGGGCCGCTTCGGGAGCTGGGGATTCACGACGTCTTCCAGCTGCTCGACCTGGGCAAGAAGACCGGCGCGCTCCAGATCACCTCGGCGCTCCGCCAGAACGAAGGCATGATCTGGTTTCACGACGCCGCCGTCGTCGCGGCGTCGATCCAGTCCAACCCGACGCCGCTCGGTACCATCCTGCTCCGGAGCGGCAAGGTCCGCGAGGAAGACCTTACCCGGGCGCGGGCGCTGCAGGAGCACGGAGATGGCCGGCGCATCGGCGAGATCCTGGTGGCCTTCGGCGCGGTGACCGAGCGCGAGCTCAAGGCGCAGGTCCGGCTCCACATCGAGGACGTGGTGTTCACGATGCTCGGCTGGTCGGAAGGGTATTTCATCTTCGAGGAGTGCCAGCCGGATCAGATCCCCCGGGAAACCGACCTGCGCATTTCGGTGGAGGCGCTCCTGCTCGAAGGGGCGCGGCGCATCGACGAGTGGTCGCGGATCCAGGGCCGCGTCGCGCACCTGGGCGTCGTCCCGCGGCTGGCGCCGCCGGTTTCCGAGGAGGCGGGGTCGCTCACCCTCCTGCCGTTCGAGTGGCGGGTGCTCGCCGCGGCGGACGGCGAGCGCGACGTGCAGGCAATCGCCGTGTCGCTCGGCGAGCCGGAATTCGACGTGGCCCGCGCGCTCTTCGGACTCGCCAGCGCCGGGGTTATTGTCCTCCGGGATCCGGCGCTCGAATCGGCACAGGCCGCGCCGCGGGGAGATCCTGACGCCCTGCTCCGGCAGGGCGAGGAGCACCTCCGCGTCGGCAACGCCGATGCGGCGCGAGTGGTGGCCCATACCGCGCTTGACGCCTTCCCGGACGATCCGCGCACCCATCTCCTCGTGGGGTCCATTCTCCTCGCCGAGCGCCGCTACGCCGAGGCCGAGAGCGCGCTGCGCGAGGCCGTGCGCCTGGATCCGGGCTCGCCCAAGCCGCTCCGGCTGCTGGCCTGGGCATTGCTCGGATCCGGCCGGCTGGAGGAAGCGGTGCACGGATTCGAAGCCTGGCTGGCGTTTTCCGGCAAAGGCAGGGAAGAAGACGCACATGCGGAGGAGGTCGCCGGCGTCGTTCCTGCGGCCAGGCAGGTCGTCGCTCAGCTCCGGGGCGCGAAGTGACCATGGACGATATCCAGGCATTGACCATCCAGCTCGCGCGAGACCCATCGAGTCTCGTCTTCCTGCCGCTCGCCGAGACGCTCCGGCGCCGCGGCCAGCTCGACGCCGCGCTCACAGTGGCCCAGCAGGGGGCGACGCGCTATCCGGAGATGGCGGGAGCCTGGGATCTCGTCGCGCGAATTCGCAGCGATCTTGGGGAAGGCGATCTCGCCTTCGATGCCTGGACGACCGTGATCCGCCTCGACGGCGAGCACCTCGGCGCGCACAAGGGCCTCGGCTTCCTCGCCTACCGTTCCGGCGATCACCGCCGGAGCCTCCGATACCTCCAGCGCGCGGTCGACCTCGCGCCAGAGGACGGCGCGGCGCGTACCGCGCTGGAGCGGGTGCGCGAGGCCGTGGGAGCGCACGCGGTGCCCGGATTCCCCGAACCGACGATCGACCCGCTCACGGCGCTCGAGCCCGACCCCGGCGCCGCCGTGCTGGTCGACCGCGAGGGAAGGCTCCTGGCCGGCGGCGTGCGGACGTCGAACGGGGATGACCTCGGTGACGCGATCGCCGCGGCCCTCGCCGGCGTTTCGCGGGAAGCCGAGCGCGCCACCCGGCTCCTGGGGCTCGGAGGATGGACCCGGATCGGCGTCGAGGGGGACGACACCAACGTGGAGATCCGCACCCCAACGCCGGACACGGTCCTCTTGATGTTCCGGGTCAGCCGCATTCCCTCTGGCCGACTCATTCTGCTCGCCGATCGCGCAGAACACGAGTCGCGCCGCTGGCTCGAGGAGCTCCGGTGACGCTCTCGGCTGTCCTCGACGACCTGACCCGTGAGCCGGGCGTGCGGGGTGCGCTGGTGGTGAGCGTCGCTGATGGCCTGGTGGTCGCCGACGCGCTCATGGAGGATGTGGACGGGGGTGCCGTGGCCGCGCTCACGTCGAGCTTGCTGCGGCGCATGCGCGGCGTGGCGCAGCTCCTCGGCCAGGCCGCTCCACAGCTCGTCCATCTGGTCGGCGGCGAGGGCTCGCTGCTGGCGGCGCCCGCGGGCGAAGAGCTTCTCGTCGTGGCGGTCGCGAGGCCCGAAGTGAACGTCGGGGCGGTCCGCCTCGCGCTCCGGCGCGCCGCGGAGCGGGTGAGGTGATGCGGGCGATCGAGCCCTGGGTCGAGCCGCCGCTCTCGGCGTTTCTCGCGGAATCCGCCGCCCGGGTGACCCTGCTCATGACCGCATCGGGTCAGGTCGTCGCCCAGCACGGCTTCACCCGATCGCTCGATGTCATGGCCGCGGCCGCGCTCGGCGCCGGCATCGTCGCCAGCACCACCGAGCTGGCCCGGGTCATGGGGACGGCCACGCTCGGGAACGCCGCCCATCAGGGGGCGGCGATGGGGATCTTCCTGAGTCCCTTCGATACCCCGAGAGGTCGCTGGATTGCCCTGGTGGTCTACGGGCCGGAAACCTCCCTGGGCCTCGTGCAGCTGTTCTTCGGCCGTCTTGTTGCCGATCTCGCCGGAGCGGCGCCCCCGGCGCCGAAATCGGGGCCCGTCCTCGCCGAGAACTTCGAGGCGGAGCTGAACGCGAGCCTGCGGTCCCTTTTCGGACGGTGAAGAGATGCCACTCGTGAACTTCACCGCCCGCGAGATCACCTGCAAGCTCGTGTATTATGGCCCCGGGCGCTGCGGCAAGACCACCAACCTGCAGTATATTCACGGGCGCGTGCCGGAGCACCGGCGCGGTAACATGGTATCGCTTGCCACCCAGTCCGACCGCACGCTCTTCTTCGATTTTCTCCCGCTCGAGCTGGGAGTCATCTCCGGCTTCACGACCCGCTTCCAGCTCTACACGGTACCGGGCCAGGTGTATTACAACGCGACCCGGCGGCTGGTCCTCCAGGGCGCGGACGGGGTGGTGTTCGTGGTCGACAGCCAGGCCCGGCGGTTCGATGACAACGTGGAGAGCTTTCAGAATCTGCAGGAGAATCTTCTGGATCAGGGCATCGATGTGCGCCAGCTTCCGCTGGTGCTTCAGTACAACAAGCAGGATCTCCCACAGGATCTCATCCTCAATCCGGCGGAGCTCGACGACGCGTTCAATTTCCGCGCGGTCCGGAGCCAGCCCGCCGATGCCCTGCACGGCACCGGCGTGTTCGAAACCTTGAAGGCGCTCTCCGGGCTGGTACTGGAGCGCCTCGCCGTGCGACCTCCGGCCTCGTGAGCGATCTCGAGACCTTCCTCCTCGAGCCCGCCAACCGTGCGGCGGCAACCGCGGCCCAGGCCGTCGCCGACGCGACGGGCCTGCCATTCGCTCCTCTTCTGGTGCAGGGACCTCCCGGCAGCGGAAAGAGCGATCTGCTCGATGCCATCGGCACCCGGCTGCGGGCCCGTCACCCCGACGTCAGGATCGAGCAGCTCGGGGCCGATGTTCTCGCCGAGCGATATCGAACCGCGCTCGTGCTCGGGAAGGGTGACGCGTACCGCGCGACGCTGCTCGCGGCAGAGCTGGTGCTCCTCGACGACCTGGAGCGTCTGGTCCGCCATCGCGACTGCCAGGGCCTGGTGGCGGATCTGCTCGACGCGCGGCGCGGGGCCGGACGGGAGACCGTCGTCGCCACCGGGCGTCCGGTCGGCGACCTGGATGGGATGGACGCGCGTCTCGCGCGGAGGCTGACGGAAGGCACCACTGTGCGCCTGGCGATGCCGGGTGCCGCGGCGCGCCGTGAGATCCTCCGCCGCCGGATCGCCGGAGGGACGCGGACGCTTCCGTCGGAGGTCGTCGAGGCACTGTCGGAGGCGGAGTTTCCCTCGATGCGCGACTACACCGGCGCGCTCTCGCGGCTGGTCGCCTTCCAGGAGGCCAGCGCCGCGCCCCTCACCCCCGGCGACGCGATGGCCCTGATCGGCGCGCCGGGTCCGCCACCGATGCCATGGTCCACGGACGCGTCCGCACCTCCGGGTGATGCCGGCCCAGGCGCTCCGGCCCCGGACGACGAGCAGGCAATCGACGAGTTCGGCGCCTTCCTGTCGGAGGTGGAGGCCGGCGTCTCGGAGCAGGTCGATCGATGGAGGCGGCGGGTCGGTGAAGCAGTGCTGCGCTGGGGTGGCGAGGGATTCAATACCCGGCGACTCGAGGCGTTGCTGGTCGTAGAGGGTCCTGGAGATCCCGAGCCGGTGCTGAGCGGGTTCGAGGCCGATGTCCGGACGCTGCGCGCGCTCGCGGCGGAGATCGAGACGCTCGCCCCCGATCTCGCGGGCGCCGAAGTCTTCCGGGACCCGGATCAGCTCGGGTCGGCGCGGGAGCTGGTGGAGCAGGCCAGGGGCCGGGGCGTCCCACTTTCGGCACCGCTGCCGCAGTACCGGCTCGACGACCTGGCGGAGGGCCCGGCATGCCGGACGGTCCTGCAGGCGGTTCGCGATCTCCTCGCCGGCGCCCCGCGGGCAACCCAGCTCATCGTGATCGTCGGCGGTCCGGGCCTCGGAAAGACTCATGTGCTGCACGGCGTCGGCAACGCGCTCGCGGCCAAAGGCGTGGGGCCGCTGGCGTGCCTGAACGCGCAGGCGTTCGCCGCGGAGCTTGCTTCACTCCGGACGGGCGAGGAGCTGAACGCGTGGCGCCTGCGCTATCGCTGGGTGGGCGCGCTGCTGCTCGACGATGTCCACCTCATGGCCCGGGAGCCGCGGGCCCAGGAGGAGCTCCTGCGGCTCACCACCGATCTGTCGGAGGGCCAGCGGCCACTGGTGTTCACGACCGGGGAGGCGCTGGAGTCGCTGACCGGACTCGATCCGCGGCTCCTGACCCGCTTTCAGGGCGGGCGGGTCGTGCCGCTCCGGCCGCCCGACCGCGAGATGAAGCTGGCCATGACCAAGCGTCTGTTGGCCGGGACCCCCGCCTCACAGGATGCGGGCCTGGCTGATTACTTCGCTGGCCGCCCGGCCGAATCGATTCGCGCGCTCCATGCCGCCGTGCGGAAGGTCCTCGACGAGGCGGCGGCGCAGCAGGTGGCGCCGAGCCCGGCGCTCGCCCGGGAAGTCCTCGACCTGGAAGGCCTCGAGCCCCGGCCGGCTCGGCGCAGCGGAGCACCGCGGAGCAGCGGGATCCTCTCCCCCGGGCTGGGTCTGGTGAAAAGCCGTGAGAAGATGATCGAGGAGTGGCCGTCGGTGGCCGAGCAGCTCATCGCGGAGTTCAAGTAGATGGCCATCCGCGGAAGCTTGAAGGAGGCCGGCCTGGCCGACGTGATCCAGCTTCTGTTTCTGGGGCGCCGGAGCGGTTGTCTGTCGCTCGCCGACCGGCAGCGCCATGCGTCCATTTATTTCGAAGAGGGGTGGATCATCTACGCGGCGATCGTCAACCGCCGAGACCGGCTCGGCGACATCCTCCTCGCGACGGGGTCGATCACCCGCACCCAGCTCGATCAGGCCCTGGCGCTCCAGGGCAGCGCGCCAGGTCGGAAGCTGGGGGAGATCCTGCTGAGTGCCGGGGTCCTGAGCCGGGAGGACCTGCGCCGCCTGGTCCGGGTGCAGATCCAGGAGGCGGTGTATTCGGTCTTCAACTGGAACAGCGGCACCTTCAGTTTCGAGGCCGGCGCGCGCCCCGAGATCGACGACCCGCTCGAGCGGATCAACCCCGAGTCGCTGTTGCTCGAGGGCGCGCGGCGGGTCGATGAATGGAGCCTCATCGAGAAGAAGCTCCCCAGCTTCGACCTGATCTGGAGTGCGGTGCCGGAGCTGCTCGAAGGCCACACCGCCGAGTTCACCGAGGCCCAGCGTCGGATCATTCCGCTGCTCGACGGCCAGGGCGACGTTCGCCAGGTGATCGACGCGTCTGGTCTCTCGGAGTTCGAGGCTGCTCAGGCACTCTACGGCCTGATTACCGCCGGGCTGGTACACAAGGTGGGGACCTCGTCGGCGGCCGCCCCGTCGCGCATGCTCGAGGCCCAGATCGAAGAGCACCGGAACCTCGGAGTCGCCTTCTTCCGGACCAGCATGCTCGAGGAAGCCCAGCGCGAGTTTCGGCGGGTAGCGGAGCTCCGGCCCTCGGAAGGCAGTGCGCCGTTCT
>Ga0256867_10000624_pt1 | contig 14239 bp, 14 predicted proteins | sample RVTome_15_FD_185939 | JGI IMG/M metagenome (GOLD analysis project Ga0256867, IMG submission 185939) | Soil microbial communities from uranium-contaminated site in the Upper Colorado River Basin, Wyoming, United States - RVT150D86 (HiSeq) ... | reverse complement strand
CGGCACCGCGGCCAACCGGGCCGAGTTCCAGGTGACGAGGACACGGCAGGAGGCGCTCGCCGGCAGCCAGGCGCTCGTCGTCGACTCCGGCTACTTCGCCGCCGCCGCGGACATCGGGATCGTCGGGCTCGCGGGGCTGCTCCTCCTGCTCGGGCGGCTCGGGCTGCTCGGGCACCGCGCGGCGCGGCGCGGGCGGCCGGAGGGCTGGGTGGCGCTCGGGCTCGTCGGCGCCCTCGCGCTCGACGCGATCACGCGGGAGTCGTTCACGGCCTTCCCCACGGCGTACCTCGGGATGCTCCTGATCGGGCTCGCGCTCGCGACCGCGAGAGAGGCCGACGAGGAGGAGCCGGCGGCCGGAGCCGTGCCCGCGAGGAAGAAGGCCCGCGCGCGGAGCCGCCGGCGGCCCATCACGGGCGTTCCCCGCCCCGGCGCGACGGGTGCCTGACGCGCCGCCGACCACCGTCTGCCTCGTCGGGCTCCTCGTGGCGGCCGCACCGCACGGCTCCGGCGTGCCGCGCTACGCCGTCCAGCTCACGCGCGGGCTCGACGCGGTCGCGGACGAGTTCCCCGAGCTCCGCCTCTCGCTCCTGACGACGCCCGCCGGCGCGGAGGTCGCCTCGCCGAGCCGGCTCGCCGTCGAGCTCGCCGGATCGGTTTTCCACGACGTCCGGTCGGGCCCCGCACGGCTCGCCGGGGAGCAGCTCGCGGCCGCCTCGCGCCGGGCGGACCTCCTGCACTTCTTCGACCTGACCGGGCCGCTCCTGCGCCCACGGCGGCGCTTCACGACGACCATCCACGACGCCTCGATCGTCCACGGCTTCGAGAAGGTTCGTCACGCGTACAAGCGGCGCGTATACCCGTGGGCGCTCCGACGGGCCGCGCGTGTCGTGGCGGTCTCGGAGTTCGCGCGCGACGAGGCGGGACGGCACTTCGGGACGCCGGCGGATCGGATCTCGGTCGTCCGGTCGGGGCCGGGGCTCGTCGAGGCCGAGGGCGCGGCCCCCGCCGACGGCCTGCCGGAGCGCCCCTTCCTCCTCTACGTGGGGGACCTCACGGCGAAGAAGGACGTGGCGACGCTCGTACGCGCGTACGCCGGCGCCGGGGTCGAGGAGCGGCTCGTGCTCGTGGGGCGCCCGCGCGATCCCTACCCGGAGCTCGACGCCGCCCTCTCCGCGGCCGGCGACCGCGTGACGATCCTCGAGGGAGCGCCCGACGCGACACTCGACGCGCTGTACGGTGCGGCCACCGCGCTCCTCCTTCCCTCGCGCTACGAGGGCTTCGGCTTCACGCCGCTCGAGGCGATGTCGCGCGGCTGTCCGGTGCTCGCGAGCGACATCCCGGCGGTCCGCGAGATCTCCGGCGCCGGGGCGCTTCTCGCGCCCGTGGGGGACGAGGCCGCGTGGGCCGAGGCCATCCGGCGCATCGCCCGCGACGATGCACTGCGCGCCGACCTGCGCACCCGCGGCGCCGAGACCGTGGCGCGCTACTCCTGGGAGGAGACCGCGCGCGGGCTCTGTCGGGTCTTCGCCTCGCTCGGGCCCGGAGCGCGCGCGTGATCGACACGCATTGCCACCTCCTCCCCGGCCTCGACGACGGGCCGAAGAGGACCGAGGACTCGCTCGACCTCGCACGCGCCCTCCTCCGGGACGGGATCGACAGGGTCCTCTGCACGCCGCATTACTCCTCCCAGTTCCCCACGAGCCACGCGGACGCCGAGGCGGCCCTGCGCGACCTGCGGCCCGAGGTCGAGGCGCTCGGGCTGTCCATCGCCCTCGCGGCGGAGGTGAGCCCGGGCCACGCCGTCTCGGCCCCCTTGCAGGAGCTCCGTGCCCGCGCCATCGCCGGCCGCTGGCTGCTCGTCGAGGTGCTGCGGGACACGCCGGCGACGTTCTTCGAGTCGGTGTTCGCTCGCCTGGAGGAGATCTCGCTCACGCCCGTCTTCGCCCACCCGGAGCGGTGCCGCGCGATTCAGCGGAGCGCCGGGCTCGCCGACCGCATCCTCCACGACGGCGGTGTGCTGCAGGTCGTCGCCCCCAGCCTCATCGGCCGCTTCGGCGACGACGCAGCGGCGGCCGGCTGGCGGCTCGTCGACACCGGCCGCGCCGCGCTCCTCGCGAGCGACTCGCACGGGACGCGCCGGCGGAGCCCGCACCTCGGCGACGCGGTCGGTCTCGTCGCGGCGCGCCTCGGCGATGCGGCGGCGGACGAGCTCACGGAGCACGGACCCGCCCGCCTGCTCGCCGGGGAACGGCCGTGATCACCGCGGTCGTCCTCAACTGGCAGACGCCCGCCTACACGATCCGCTCCGTCCGCGCGCTCGCCGAGGACGGCGTCCCGCTCGAGCGGATCGTGGTCGTGGACAACGGCTCGGCCGACGATTCGTTCGCGCGCTTCGGCGAGGAGCTCGCCGGCGCGGTGCTCGTGCGGCTCGAGGAGAACGTCGGCTTCGCGCGGGCCAACAACCTCGGCGCGCGGACGCTCCCCGGTTCCAGCTACCTCTTCGTGAACTCGGACGCCTTCCTCCACCGGCCCGGGACCGTCGAGCGGATGCTCGGGGCGCTCGACGACGCGCGCGTGGCCATCGTCGTGCCGCGGATCCTGAACCCGGACGGGACACTGCAGCCGAGCGTCGTCCCGCTCACCACGCCCGGCGTGGCCGCGGTGCGGGCATCCGGGCTCAGCCGCCTCCTGCCGAACCGCCTGCAGCCGAGCTGGAGCACCCACTGGGACCATTCCGAGTCGCGCGAGATCCAGGCCGCGAACGGCGCCGTGCTGCTCGTCCGCCGCGAGACGTTCGACGCGCTCGGCGGCTTCGACCAGCGCGCGCACATGTACGCGGAGGATCTCGACCTCTGCTGGCGCGCCCGGCGGCTCGGGCGCGCCGTGCGCTTCGTGCACGACGCGGAGTTCATCCACGTCGGCGCGGGGTCGAGCGGCGGGAACGAGCGGGATCCGGCGCGCGCCGAGCGGGTCGCGGCGGCGGAGGCGGCCATGCTCGCGCGCAACCTCTCGCCGGCGGCGGCGCGGCTCTCCACCGGCCTCATGGCGGCCGGGCTCGCCGGACGTGCAGTCGCCTTCCGCGCGCTCGGCCGGCGGGACGCCGCCGCGGAGGCCCGCGGCGCGCTGCGCGGGCTCCGCGCCGGGGAACCCTCCTGACGCCGCCCGGGAACCCCGCTAGGGTGCGAGCCGGGATGCGCCAGGGCAGATCCCTCCTCGTGTGCGCCCTCTGCGCCGCGTTCCTCGCCGCGCCCGCGGCGGAGGCAGCGGTCAAGGGCCCGCTCCGCGTGCTCAAGGCGAACCCGCGCTACTTCACGGACGGAACGGGCAAGGCCGTCTACCTGACGGGCTCGCACGTCTGGTGGAACCTCGGCGCGCCCCACTGGACCTCCCTCTGCTGGGACGCCCCGGCGGCGTTCGACTGGGACCGGCACCTCGACTGGCTCGAGGAGCACGACCACAACTTCGTCAGGCTCTGGCGCGTGGAGCACACGAAGTGGACGATGTGCTTCGACGACCTCGGGAATCCGCGCGCGACGACGACCGCCTTCCACCCGTGGCCGCGCACCGGCCCGGGAACGGCGCACGACGGCGGGCCGAGATTCGACCTCGCGCAGCTCGACCAGGCGTACTTCGACCGGCTCCGGGCGCGGATCGAGGCGGCGAACGAGCGCGGGATCTACGTCTCCGTGATGCTCTTCGAGGGCTGGTGGCTCCACTCCGTCGACCCGGCCTCGCGCTGGGTCTTCCACCCGTTCCACGGCGACAACAACGTGAACGGGATCGACGGCGACGTGGACGGCGACGAGCTCGGGAAGGAGATCGTCACCCTTGCGCCCGCGAACGCCGCGATCCTCGCGATCCAGGAGGCATACGTCGAGAAGGTCGTGGAGACCGTGAACGACCTCCCGAACGTCCTCTACGAGATCGCGAACGAGGCGGGCTCATGGTCCACGCAGTGGCAGTACCACATGATCCGGTTCGTGAAGGGCCTCCAGCCGGCCGGCCAGAAGCGCCCGGTCGGCATGACGTATCCGCACCTCGGCGGGAACAACAAGCTCGTCTTCCGAAGCCCGGCCGACTGGGTCTCGCCGTGGGCCCACCGGTACATGACCGACCCGCCGCCGGCCGACGGGCGCAAGGTGATCGTCTCGGACACCGACCACCACTGCGGTATCTGCGGCCCGTCGGACGCGGTGCAGGCCGACGCGTCGTTCGCGTGGCGGAGCCTCACGCGCGGGCTGAACCCGATCTACATGGACGTGATCGACGAGGAAGCACACGACCCCGTCCGGACGCCGATCCGGGAGGCCCTCGGCCAGACGCTCCGCTGGTCGAAGCGCATCAACCTCGCCGCGTCGCGGCCGCGCGGGCACGTCTCGTCCACCGGCTACGCGCTGACCGTCGGGCGCCGGCAGTACCTCGTCTACCAACCGAAGCCGCGGCGCTTCCGGGTCGACCTGCGCAAGGCGACCGGGCGTTTCCGCGTCGAGTGGTACCGGCCGGCGGTCGGACGCTCGAAGCTCGGGAGGCCGGTGCGCGGCGGGGCGGTGCGGCGGTTCGCGCCGCCGTTCCGCGGCCCGGCCGTGCTCTTCCTGCGGCGGGCCTAGCGCCTTTCGCGCGATTTCGCGCATAGTGAGTGCGGCGATGAGGATCCTCCTGACAGGCAGCCACGGCTATCTCGGCTCGGTGACCGGACGCGTGCTCGCAGACGGGGGACACGAGGTGGTCGGGCTCGACGCGCTCCTCTACGAGGGCTGCGACCTGCCCGGCGCGGGCGGAAACGGCGTGCGGCCCGCGCTCGTGCGCGACGTGCGCGACGTGACGGCCACGGAATTGGAGGGCCTCGAGGCGGTCGTCCACCTTGCGGCGCTCTCGAACGACCCGATCGGCGAGCTTTCGCCCGCGCTCACGCGCGCGATCAACTTCGAGGCCTCGGTCTCGCTCGCGCGCGCGGCGCGGGAGGCGGGCGCGTCGCGCTTCGTGTTCGCCTCGTCGTGCTCGATGTACGGCGCGTCCGACACCGACGAGCTCGTGGACGAGGAGGCGCCGCTCCGCCCCCTCACCGCCTACGCGGAGTCGAAGGTGCTCGCCGAGGAGGCGCTCGCCGGCCTCGCGGACGACGACTTCTCGCCGGTCTTCATGCGCAACGCCACCGCGTACGGGGTCTCGCCGCGCCTGCGGCTCGACATCGTGCTGAACAACCTCGTCGCGTGGGCGCTCACCACCGGTCGCGTGAAGATCATGAGCGACGGGACGCCCTGGCGGCCGCTCGTGCACGTGGAGGACATCGCGCTCGCGACCGCCGCGCTGCTCCAGGCGCCGCGCGAGGCCGTGCACGCGGAGGCGTTCAACGTCGGCGGCTCGAACGAGAACTACCAGGTGCGCGAGCTCGCCGGGATCGCGCGCGACGTCGTCGGCGACGCCGAGATCGAGTTCGCGGGCTCCGGCGACCCCGATCCGCGGAGCTACCGCGTCTCGTTCGCGAAGCTCGCCCGCGCGCTGCCCGATCTCAGGCTCCGCTGGACGGCGCGCGCCGGAGCGGAGGAGCTCGCCGCCGCCTACCGCGAGGCCGGCCTGACGCTCGACGAGTTCGAGGGCGACCGGTACGTGCGGCTCCGCCGGATCGACGCCCTTCGGGCCCGCGGCGAGCTGGACGACACGCTGCGTAGAGTCCCGGCGTGATCTTCACCGAGCTCGAGCTCGCCGGGGCGTACGTCCTCGATCTGGAGCGCCGCGAGGACGAGCGCGGCTTCTTCGCCCGCGCGTGGTGCGCGGACGAGCTCGCCAAGCACGGACTCGAGACGCGGCTCGTGCAGGCGAACGTCTCGTTCAACCGCCGGAGGGGGACGGTTCGCGGGATGCACATGCAGGAGCCGCCGCATGCCGAGGTCAAGGTCATCCGCGCGACGCGCGGCGCGGTGTACGACGTGATCGTCGACCTCCGCGACGGCTCGCCGACGCGGGGGCGCTGGGTCGGCGTGGAGCTCTCGGCGGAGAACGGACTCGCCGTCTACGTCCCGGAGGGGTTCGCGCACGGCTACCAGACGCTCACGGACGACGCGGAGACCTTCTACCTCGTGTCCGAGTTCTACGCCCCCGGCGCGGAGCGCGGCTACCGGTGGGACGACCCGGGCTTCGGGATCGAATGGCCGCGGCCGGAGGGGGCGATCGTGTCCGAGAAGGACGCGTCCTGGCCGGACTGGGCCGGATGATCCTCGTCGACCGCGAGCTCGAGCGCCGCGACGCGGAGGGAACGCCGATCCGCGTCGCGATGGTCGGCGCCGGGTTCATGGGCCGCGGGATCGCGCTCCAGATCGAAACCGCGACCCCCGGGATGAAGCTCGTCGCGATCGCGAACCGCACGCTCGATCGGGCGCAGGAGGCGTACCGGCTCGCCGGCGTGGACGAGCACGCCGAGGCCGCCACGGCGGACGACCTCGGGAAGGCGCTTCGGGCCGGCCGCCCCGCCGTCACCACCGATCCGCTCCTCGTCGCGGAGGCCGAGGGCGTGGACGCGCTGATCGAGGTGACCGGCTCCGTCGAGCCCGCCGCCCGCGTGGTCGCCCGAGCGATCGAGTGCGGCAAGCACGCGATTCTCATGAACGCGGAGCTCGACGGCACGGTCGGCCCCGCGCTCAAGGCGCGCGCAGACCGCCGCGGCGTCGTCTACACGAACGCGGACGGCGACCAGCCCGGCGTCACGATGAACCTCTACCGATTCGTGCGCGGGATCGGCGTCCGCCCGGTCCTCTGCGGGAACATCAAGGGGCTGCACGACCCGTACCGGAACCCGACCACGCAGCAGGGCTTCGCCGAGCGCTGGGGCCAGAACCCGACGATGGTCACGTCGTTCGCGGACGGGACGAAGATCTCCTTCGAGCAGGCGATCGTCGCGAACGCGACGGGGATGCGGGTCGCGCGGCGCGGCATGCACGGGCCGACGGTGGAGCCGGGCACGCCCGTCGAGGAGGCGGCGAAGCTCTTCGACCCGGACGAGCTCCGCGAGGGCCCCGGGATCGTCGACTACGTCGTCGGCGCCTCGCCCGGCCCCGGGGTCTTCGTGCTCGGGACGCACGAGAACCCGGTGCAGCGCCACTACCTCGAGCTCTACAAGCTCGGCGAGGGGCCGGTCTACTGCTTCACGACGCCGTACCACCTCTGCCATTTCGAGGTGCCGACCACGGTGGCGCGCGCCGTCTGCTTCGGAGACGCCACGCTGGCGCCGAGCGGCGGGATCCGGGTGGAGGTGGTCGCGGCGGCGAAGGTCGACCTCTCCCCCGGCGACGAGCTCGACGGGCCGGGCGGCTACCTCACGTACGGTCTCGCGGAGAACGTGGAGGTCGCGTCGCTCGAGCGGCTCCTGCCGATGGGCCTCGCCGAGGGCTGCACCGTCACGCGCCCGGTCGCGAAGGACGCGGTGCTCACGTTCGAGGACGCCGAGGTGCCCGGCGGCCGCTTCGTGGACGGGCTGCGCGCCGAGCAGAACGAGCTGTTCGGCTGAGAGCTCGCTTCCGGCGCTCGCTCAGGCGGCGGGCGACTCCGCCGGCGGCGCCGGGGCGGGAGCCGCGATCGACGTCCACACGCTGTTCAGGCCGCTCTGCATGTACGCGAAGAAGGCCGGCGAGAACACGAGGTAGAGGACGAGGCCGAGCCAGCCGTTGAGGGGCGTCTGCCCGGCGCGCTCCTGCGCGGCCTGGACACGCTTGAAGGTCATGACGATCGTCCAGAGCGCGGGCACGACGACGAGGCCGCCCGGGAAGAGCGCGAGGGTCGACTTGCCCGGGCTGTCGCCGAGCTCGGGGGCGTCGAGCGCCCGGCCGTAGTCGGCCATCTCCCGGTTGATGAAGTACCACCAGAAGATGACGTAGATCCCGAGCGTGACCAAGCTGAGGACTGCTACCGCGACGATGTTCCTGACCTTCGCGGTCGAGCCTGCACCGGGGATCTGAACCTCTTCGGCCATGGCGCGCTTCCTCTCGTCGGTTGAGCAGCTTCGGGCGACCCTATCGCGTTTGCGCGCCGGACCGAACCGGCCGCACCGGGCGGGTCGGGCGCCGGCGCCTCACCAGGCCTTCCAGGGAGCGTCGCCGGACTCCCAGCGCTCCTCGAGCACCATCCGGTCGCGCAGCGTGTCGAGCGGGTGCCAGAAGTCGCCGTGCCGGTACGCGACGAGCTGCCCGTCCGCGGCAAGGCGCTCCATCGGCTCCCGTTCCCAGATCGTCGCGTCCGCTTCGATGTAGTCGAGGACGGCGGGCTCGCAGACGAAGAAGCCGCCGTTCACCCAGCCGCCGTCGCCCGCGGGCTTCTCGTGGAAGCCGCCCACGCGCGCCGAGCCGCGCTCGAACGCGAGCGCCCCGAAACGCCCGGGCGGCTGCACCGCGGTCACCGTGCAGAGCGCGCCCTGCTCCCGGTGGAAGCGCACGAGCTCGCCGACGTCGACGTTCGAGAGCGTGTCGCCGTACGTGAGGCAGAACGTCCCGCCGTCCAGGTGGTCGGCCACGCGCTTGATCCGCCCGCCGGTCATCGTCGCGCCGCCCGTGTCCACGATCGTCACGCGCCACGGCTCCACGGTCGTCGCGTGCGTCGTCATCGAGTTCGCCGCGAGGTCGAAGGTGACGTCGGAGCGGTGGAGGAAGTAGTTCGCGAACCACTCCTTCAGCATGTGGCTCTTGTAGCCCGCCGAGAGGACGAAGTCGGTCAGCCCGTGGGCGGTGTAGATCTTCATGATGTGCCAGAGGACGGGCATGTCCCCGATCTCGACCATCGGCTTCGGGCGGACCGCGCTCTCCTCGCTGATCCGCGTCCCGTAGCCACCCGCCAGGATCACGACCTTCACGGGCGGGAACTCTAGTGAGCCGCTCGGCCGCGTAGATTGGGGCAATGCTCCTCGAGACGACCCTCAGCCCGGCTCCGCCGTACTCGCTCGCCCAGTCGGCGCGGCTCTCGAGCGACGCGACGAGGTTCCTCCGGGACGGCGTCTTCACGGCGGCGCTCGAGGCGGACGGCTCGCCGGCGCTCGCCCGGGCCTGGCAGCGCCCGGACGGGACGGTCGCCGTCCGGGTGGAGGGGGAGCGGCCCGAGGCCGCGCTCGAGCGGTTCCGGTTCATGCTCGCGGTCGACGACTCGCACGCGGAGTTCCTGCGCCGCTTCCGCGACGACCGGCTCGTCGGGCCGGCAATCCGGGCGCATCCGGGACGGCGGCCGCTGCGCACGGCGACCGTCACGCACGCGCTCCTCAAGGCGGTGTGCGGCCAGCTCATCCAGGCGCGCGCGGCGCGGCTGCTCGAGGCGAAGCTCCTGCGACGGCTCTGCCGGGAGCACGGGCCGCTCCGTCTGCCGCCCGGCCGCGCGACGTTCGCCGGGCTCACGCCGGCCGCGCTCTCCCCGCTCGGGCTCCCGGCGCGAAGCGCAGGCGTGCTCGTCCGGCTCGCCCGCGAGCTCGACGTGGAGCGACTGCGCGGCGCTCCCTCCGGCGCAGCGGTCGCGAGGATCGAGCGCGAGCGTGGCCTCGGCCCCTGGTCGGCGGGTGTCGTGTCGCTCTACGGGCTCGGCCGCTTCGACCATGGCCTCGTCGGCGACCTCGGGCTCGTGAAGCTGCTCGCGGGCGACCGGGGCCGGCGCGTCGAGACGGAGGAGACCCGCGCGCTGCTCGAGCCGTACGGCGAGTGGGCGGGCCTCGCGAGCGTCTACATCCTCTCGGGCGCGCCGAAGGGCGCCGTCCGGCTGGCCGCGTGACGGGCGCTGCCGACGGCCGGTCTCACCGCGAGCGGATGCTCGCGGGCGACCTGTACCTCGCCGACGACCCGGAGCTCGTCGCCGAGGCGCGGCGCGCCCACGAGCTCCTCCACCGCTTCAACGCGACACGGCCCGCGGACGCGTCCGAGCGGCGGAGGATCCTCGAGGAGCTGCTCGGAGCGGTCGGCGAGGGCGCCGAGATCAGGCCGCCCTTCCTGTGCGACTACGGCTACCAGATCCGCGTCGGGGCGCGGACGTTCGCGAACGTCGGCCTCGTCGCGCTCGACGTGGCGCCGATCACGATCGGCGAGGACGTCCAGATCGGTCCGAACGTGCAGCTCCTCACGCCGACGCATCCGCTCGACCCGGAGCCGCGACGGGCGAAGTGGGAGGCCGCGGAGCCGATCGCGATCGGGGACAACGCGTGGCTCGGCGGCGGCGTGATCGTGTGCCCCGGGGTGACGATCGGCCCCGACGCGGTCGTCGGGGCGGGCGCCGTGGTCACGCGCGACGTCCCGGCCGGGGCGCTCGCCGTCGGCGTGCCGGCAAGGGTCGTCCGCTCGCCCGCGGGCTAGCCCCGCTCTCGGAGCGCCGGGAAGAGGATCACGTCGCGAATCGTCTCGCGCCCGGTGAAGACCATCGCCAGGCGGTCGATCCCGAGCCCGAGCCCGCCGGTGGGCGGCATCCCGTACGAGAGCGCCTCGACGTAGTCCGGATCGCCCGCCTCGGCGGTCGCGTCGCCGGCCTCGCGGTCGGCCCGCTGCAGGCGGAAGCGCTCGGCCTGCTCCTCGGCGTCGTTCAGCTCGGTGAACGCGTTGCCGAGCTCCATCCCGCCGATGAAGTACTCGAACCGCTCGACGATGCGCGGGTCGCCGTCGCTCGTCCGAGCGAAGGGCGAGAGCTCGAGCGGATAGTCGTAGAGGATCGTCGGCTGGATCAGGCCGGGCTCGACGAAGTGGCTGAGCGCGTGGTCGACGAGCTGGCCCCAGGTCTTGTCGTGCGAGGTGTCGACGCCGCGCCCGTCGAGCAGCGTGCGAAGCTCGTGCTCGTCCTGCGACCAGACGCCCTCGGCGGCCAGCGCCTCGACGAACGAGACGCGCCTCCACGGCGCCGCAAGGTCGATCTCGCGCCCGCGGAACGTCGTCTTCGTGGTGCCGAGGACCTCGCGCGCGACCGCTTCGACGAGCGTCTCGACCCGTTCCATCGTGTCGCGGTAGTCGGCGTACGCCTCGTACCACTCGAGCATCGTGAACTCCGGCGAGTGCTTGTACGAGACGCCCTCGTTCCGGAAGTCCTTGCCGATCTCGTAGACCTTCTCCAGGCCGCCGACGATCAGCCGCTTGAGGTAGAGCTCGGTCGCGATCCGCAGGTAGAGGTCCTGGTCGAGCTCGTTCGAGCGGGTGACGAACGGCGTGGCGAAGGCGCCGCCGTAACGGGGCTGGAGGACGGGCGTCTCGACCTCGACGAACCCGTCCTCGTCGAGGCGGCGTCTGAGAGCGGAGATCAGGCGGCTGCGAATGAGGAAGTCGCGCCGCGTCTCCTCGTTGACGAGCAGGTCGAGGTAGCGCTTGCGGTAGCGGGTCTCGGCCTCGACGAGCCCGTGGTAGGTGTCCGGCAGCGGCTTGGCGATCTTCGCGAGGAGCTCGAGCTCGTCCACGGCGAGCGACGGCTCGCCGCGCCTGGACATGGTCGGCCGGCCGGTGACCCCGACGATGTCCCCGAGATCGACGTCGACGGGCCCGGCCCGGTCGGCCGCGCAGAGGAGCTGGATCTGCCCCGAGCGGTCGACGAGGTCGAGGAAGACGAGCTTCCCGTGCCCACGCCGGCCCATCACGCGCCCGGCGAGCCGCCGCTTCTCGGCTCCTTCCACGCCCGGCTCGAGCCGTTCCGCCTCCGTGCGGACGTCGCCGACGAGCTCCCGGTCGGGAAACCGCTTGGGCAACGCGTCCGCCATGGCCCGCGAGTCTATGCACGCCGCATGCCGGAAGCCTGCGCACCGTCTCCGGGCGCACACGGCGGCGTGGGGCTGAGGGCATGTCACCGACGGCCGTGTCCCGGGGACTGTCCCCGAGACACGGCCAGCCGCGACAATGCACGCCCACCCGCCGCGGTGACCGGGATGCGCCTGAAGGCCCGCTCCAAGCGGGTCCGGACGAGGACGTGTCCCCGGTGACCATGACCGGGGGCCTGTCCCCGGGTCACGTCCGCCGGAGACCCCCCGACCTGCCCGAGACCGACACGTCGCGCTCCCGCCGACACGGCGAGATGCCCGGCGATCGCGCCGCCCACAAGCGGCCGCGAGGCCGGGCTCAGCCCGGCCTCGCTCACGAGCATCCGAACATTCGCCCGCACCGCCTGAGATCGTCACGGCCGCGGCGCAAGCCGCGGCCGGATCTCAGGCGGCCTTGACGTCCATGATCTTGTACTTCAGCGCGCCCCGCGGCGCGGCGACCTCGACCGTCTCGCCCTTCTTCTTACCGATGATCGCCTTGCCGACCGGCGACTCGTTCGAGAGCTTCTGCTCGCGCGGGTTCGCCTCGGCGGAGCCGACGATCACGTACTCGATCGTCTGATTCGCGTCGACGTCCTTCAGGCGGACGCGGGTGCCGACGGCGACGACGCCCTTCGGCACGTCCTCGGACTCGATCAGCCGCGCGCGAACCAGGCGCTCCTGCAGCTGGATGATCCGCTGCTCGAGCATCGCCTGCTCGTTCTTCGCGTCGTCGTACTCGGAGTTCTCCGAGATGTCGCCGAACTCGCGGGCGTGCTTGATGCGCTCGGCCACCTCGCGACGCTTCTCGGTCGTGAGGTACGCGATCTCTTCCTTCAGCTTCTCCAGTCCCTCTGGAGTGAGTAATACGTCTTTCACAACGCCTCCGCGGCCCCTCGCTCCGACTCATGGGGCCGGGGCCTAGGCACCCATGAACCGGCGAATGATAGCGCCAGTGTCAAGGGCTGCCGTTTCGTGCCTCGGCTACCCTTTCCTGCCCCTATGCAGGTCGATCTGGACAGCCCCTGGAGCATCGGCCCGGTCGGGATCCCGTCCCGGATCGTGCTCGCGCCGATGGCGGGCGTCAGCGTGCAGGCCTTTCGCCGCCAGGGGCGCCGCTACGGGGCCGGCCTCGTCTGCTCCGAGATGGTCAGCTGCGCCGGGCTGCGGCACCGGAACGAGCGGACGCTCGGGTACCTGCGGATCGGCAGCGACGAGCGCCCGCTGGCCGTGCAGATCTTCGGCTCCGACCCGGCCGTCATGGCCGAGGCCGCCCGGATGGTCGAGGACGCGGGCGCGGACATCGTGGACATCAACTTCGGCTGCCCGGTCGGGAAGGTGACGAAGACCGGCGCGGGAGCGACGCTGCTCGAGGATCCCGAGCGTGCCGCCCGCATCGTCGAGGCGGTCGCGGAGGCGGTCGAGGCGCCCGTGACGGTGAAGATGCGCCGCGGCCTCGCCAACGGATCGCGCGCCGCGCTCGTGCTCGGGCCGCGGCTCGTCGAGGCGGGAGCGGCGGCGCTCACGCTCCACCCCCGCTCGGCGAAGCAGATGTACACCGGCACCGCGGACCACGCGCTCACGGCGGAGCTCGTCGAGCTCGTGGACGTGCCGGTGATCGCGTCCGGCGACGTCACGTCCCGCGAGCGCGCGCTCGCCGTCCTGGAGGAGACCGGCGCGGCTGCGGTCATGGTGGGCCGGGCCGCGCAGGGCGACCCGTGGACGGTCGGCGAGATCGCAGGCCTCGTGCACGGGAAGCCGTCGCGGGAGGATGTGGTCGCCGAGCTCCTGCTCTTCATGCACGACACGGTCGAGGAGATGGGCGAGGAGCGCGCAACCGGGTTCCTGAAGAAGTTCTACGGCTGGTACCTGGGCCGTGGCCGCTTCCCGAAGCCGTTCAAGCAGGAGCTCGTCCAGCTCGCGACGCTCGCCGAGGTGGAAGAGCGGCTCCTCGCGGCCGCGCCCGGGGCCGCCGAGCACCTCGAGCGCCTCCGCGCGGATACCCCTGCGCTCGAGCACCGCACGCTCGACCTGCCCGTCTCGATCTACGCGGGCGGGTAGCGGCGGGAGCGGCCCGAAGGCCGCCCCCGCCGTGAGTCGTCCTACGGCCCGGTCATCGGATCGTCCGGACGCTGACGCGACCCGACCTGGGTCTCCTCATACTCGGACGAGGCCCCGACGCGCGACGGCGGCCCGGCGACGTCGTCGCCCTCGATCCGCTCGCGCGTGCGGTCCATGTCCGCCCGCGCCCGCTCGCGGCCGACCTGCATGTCGCGGCGCACCTGCTCCGTCGACCGCTGGCCCTTGACGTACGCGCCCTCGAGCATCCGCGCGGCCACGTCACGGCCGCCGAGCCCGAACGCGAGCGCCGCGCCGAGCGCGATCGCGCCCATGAGCGCCGCGTACGTGATCGTCACGATCGTCTCGGCGATCATGAGCTGGTCGAGGATCATGAAGCCGGCGATCGCCATCACGAGGATCGGCACGACGGTCCCGACCACGCGGCCGGTCGGC
>Ga0256867_10000623_pt1 | contig 14239 bp, 9 predicted proteins | sample RVTome_15_FD_185939 | JGI IMG/M metagenome (GOLD analysis project Ga0256867, IMG submission 185939) | Soil microbial communities from uranium-contaminated site in the Upper Colorado River Basin, Wyoming, United States - RVT150D86 (HiSeq) ... | reverse complement strand
GTTGTCAGGCGCATTAGGACGAGAACTCGACGTGGCGCGTGGACTTCCACCTTGTTCGTTTCACCAGAATGCGCATTAGCATGTTACGCGACCTTGGATTGGACGTCGAAACCGGAACGCACGCGCTGCGCGAGCGCGTGAGTGAGGTGCTTCAGGTCGCGATAGCCGCGCACGGCACGGAATCCGCGGCCGGCTTCATGAAGCGCGGTGCCGACCCAGCGCAGCACCATCTCGCCGTCGCGCCAGCGTTTGACGTTGCGGGTGTAGTGGGCGATGAGCCCGTTCAGGTTCTCGATCGGGTTGGTCGTTCGCAACGTGCGGTAGAGCGCGGCGTCGATGCCCAGCTCGATCAGCGTGAGGGTTTCCTGCAGCCCCTCGCGCAGACTCGCGGCGGCGCCGGGATGGTTCTTGCTGAGCGAGTGGGCGAGCCGCTCGAGCTGGCGCCGGGCGAGGGCGGGATCCTTGGTGTCCCAGGCATCGCGCAGGGCACGCCCGACGCTCGCGTGCAGCTCCTCGGGCAAGTGATCGAGGACGTTTCGCCGCTTGTGCTCCTTATGCCGACTTCGGCATAAGGAGCATTACGCCGACCTCCGGATTATGCCGACTTGGGGCCGCGAAGCCTTGTCGGGGGCGGTGAACGCGCTGGCGAGGTCGGCATAATCAGAGTGACTCCAGGAAGGTGAGGAGCGCGTCGGATGGTCGATAGCGGCCTGGCTTTGCGTTGGGCATCTGAGTCCGGGCGAGAGCGTGTTCCTTGATGCCGAGGTGGGCATGTAGATAGATCGCGGTCGTGTCGACGTGCTCGTGACCGAGCCACAGGGCGATCACGGTGGGGTCGATTCCGGCTTCCAGAAGGCGCATCGCAGCGGTATGGCGCAGCACATGGGCGGTAACGTTCTTCTTTGCCAGAGTCGGGCAAGTGGCAGCCGCTGTGGCGACATGACGAGCGATGCGGCGCTCGATCGCGTCGCGGCTGAGTGGTTTGCCGGTCCGTGTTGGGAACAGCGAGTAGGTCGGGGCGGTGTCACGCTTGGTGAGCCAAGCGCGCAGGATCTTCACGGTCGGGATGGTCAAGGGAGTAATGCGATCCTTGCGGCCCTTGCCGTGACAGACGAGGTGTGCGCCGACGCCGAGGTGAACGTCGCCGCAGCGTAGGCCGATCAGCTCTGAGATCCGCAGCCCGGTTTGCACGGCGACGAGGAGCAGAGCTTGATCACGCCGCCCGGTCCAGGTAGTGCGATCGGGTGCCGCAAGCAAGGCTTCGACCTCGGCCTCGGTGAGGAAGGCGACGATCGCCCGCTCGAATCGCTTTGGCAGTATCGCCAGTACCCTGGCGATGGTGGCCGCGTGCTCGGGATGGCGGAGTGCCGCGTAGCGGAACAGCGAGTGGATAGCTGCGAGCCGAGCGTTGCGGGTGCGCACGCTGTTTCCGCGATCGTGCTCCAGATGGTCCAAGAACGCGCACACAAGCGGCACGTCGACATCGTCGAGGTCCAGGGCCGAGGGCGGTTTGCCGGTTCGCTTGGCGCCAAAGCCGAGCAGCAGCCGCCAGGTGTCCCGATAGGCGGCGACGGTCTGTGGGCTCGCGTGACGCTCCCGGAGGAGCCGATCGGTGAAGAACGCTTGCAGGACGGGGGCGAGCGCACTCATGGCTTTGCTCCGCACTGACGGTCCAGGTGCTCAGCCGCCTTGGCAAGCAGCTCGGGGGCGGCCGACAGATACCAGTAGCTCGCAGCCGGGTCGACGTGGCCGAGGTAAGTTGACAGCAGCGTGAGGCGCTGGTGGGTGTCAGAACCGTCACGGTAGGCATCGAGCAGGGTGCTCACCGCAAAGGCGTGACGAAGATCATGGATGCGTGGCCGGCACCAGGTGGTGCGCGGCACGAGTCCGGCTTGGCGGACCAGTCGCTGGAAGGTCCACTGAACATTGCAGTAAAGGAGTCGAGTGCCGGCTGTCGAGATGAACAGCGCCGGGGTTCTCGCAGCGGACCGCTGGTGGTCGCGGCGGGCGAGGTAGCGGCGCAGGGCCGCAACGGTCGTTGGGTGCAGCGGAAGTTCTCGCGTCTTGTTGAACTTCGCGTGGCGGATGACAAGGATGCCGTGACCCGCGTCGAAGTCGTGCCGATCCAAGGCGATCGCCTCGCCGACCCGCATTCCAGTGACAGCAAGCAGCCCGATCAGAGTTTGGTAGGTCGCCACTCGAAGCGGTGAGCGCAACATGCTGGCCGCTTCGATCAGCGCGGCGATCTCTTCCTCGGCATACAGGTAGGGGCTTGCGCGGTGCGGCCCGCAGGGTAGTAGGTCCCGTGGCGGCACCTCGGCGGTGGCATCCACGGCGTGCAGGTAGTTGGCGAACACGCGAACTACCGACAGACGATGGGCCCACCAGTTGGCACCGCCATTCTCGGGCTGGCACGCCCAGGCCAAGGCGTGCTCTGTAGTGATCGTCTGCGCGCCTGCGGCCTCAAGGAAATCGAGGAACTGATGGAGCAGCTTCTCCGGCCGTCGCAGCTTGTAGCCCAGCGAACGGCGCAAGCTCAGGTAGTCAGCCAGCGCATGGCGCAATTGGGTCATGTCGCACCTCCCGGCCACCGGCGGGCCAGCAGGCGAAGTCCCGCTCGGTCGACCTTGGCATAGATCGCGGTCGTGAGAAGACGACGGTGGCGCAGCACTTGACCCACCTCATGGAGCGGAACGCCGGAGCGCACCATCTGGGTCGCCACCGTATGACGCAGCCGGTGGGCGCTCACCCGGCCCAGGCTAGCCCGTGAAGCAGCGGCCGCTACAGCCTGCGTGACACCACCGGAGGAGAGCGGGCGATGAGGAGCTCGCACTCGCACGAACATCGCGCGGCCCTGCGCGGTGACGGGCCGGCCACACCGGAGGTAGGCGGCTACCGCTTGGCCGACGTCTGCAGGCAAAGGTAGGCGTTCGACCCGGTTGCCTTTGCCTCTCACAACAAGCTCGCCGGCGCGCCAGTCTATGTCCTCCAGATTCAGTGAGCGCACCTCGCCGGCGCGCAAACCGAGGCGAACGAGCAACATCAACATTGCGAAGTCCCGTCGGCCGGTCCGGGTGCGCCGGTCACAGGCCGCCAGCAGGCGCTGTACCTCGCCAGGCTCCAGTGAGCGAGGTAACCCGGCCAGCCTCCAGCCGGCGACCGACGGAATCACGGCGCCCAGCGGCCTTGGGATCAGGCCCTCGACGTGCAAGAAGCCAAGCAGTGAGCGCAGTGCCGTCACCGCCAGCTTTGCCGACCCGGTACAGCGGCCGCGACAGGTAGAGAGCACGAACCCGGTCAAATCTGCAGGCTTCAAGCCCACCCAGTCGAGTTCGTCATCGACGACTCTGGTCGCGACGAACGGACGGACCATATCGAGGTATCCCCGAGCGGTGGTCGCGGCAACCCCCCGCGTGTCAAGCAGGTAGCTGCGGTAGCGAGCCAGGAGCGCCTCGGTCGGGCTCAACGCTGCCTTTGGTACCAAGAGCGCGAACCCAAGGCGACGCAGGTAGCCGACAAGTGGCGCCAGTGCTTTCGATGAGAGCCACAGTGTGTAGCCCTGCGAGCGTCGTGCAGCCAGAAACTCACTCAGGACCGAAGGGGTCAGGGTCGCCGCGTCCAACCCCTTGGTAGCAAGCCATCGGCTGAGGTGCGCCAGTAGCTGGAGTTGATTCGCCGCTGCGTTGGGCCTGTAACCCTGCCTGGACAACTCCGCGGCGAAGCCTTCTGCGAACGACGTGAGCGGCCCGGTCATCCGGACCCGCGATGGATGTGACATGTTGCCTCCTTCTCCAAGTTGTGGAGAAGGAAGCCTCGCTCAACTGGCCAGGATTATGCCGACCTCGCCAGCGCGTTCACCGCCCCCGACAAGGCTTCGCGGCCCCAAGTCGGCATAATCCGGAGGTCGGCGTAATGCTCCTGGCAGCGCTGCACGAGCGCGCTCTCGCCGAAGGTCTCGGTGATCGCCCGGCGCAGTGCCTTGGCCCCGTCGATGACCCACAGCCGGGGCGCATCGGCGTCCAGGCCGCGCTCGATGAGCTCGGAGAGCAGCGCGCGCACGACCTGCGTCTTCTCGGTGCTGCCCTCGCGCATACCGAGTACGTGCTTCCTGCCCTGGGCATCGAAGCCCAGCGCCACCAGCACCACGCGCTCCATGAGATGGATGCCGTCGATCATCACCACCGGAAGCTCGACCTCGATGCGGCGCGCGAGCCAGCGCTGCAGTTGCGCGGCGCTCAGGGCGACGAAGCGGCGCGAGACCGCGCTCCTGGACACCGCCGATTGCGGCTCGCCCACCGGCAGGGGATCCAGTGTCGTCTGATAGCGCCGGGTGGAGACGCGGGCCGCCATTGCTGCCAGCGTGGCGGCGTTCAAGGGATCGTCCTGTGCGGCCCACGTAAACGTCGGCAACGCCAACTCCCCGGCCTGCACCGCGCGCGCCCGGGGGCGGGCTATCGCGATCCGGCGCCCACCCAGGGTCACCCAGCTGCGGGTGTGACCGCCGCGGTAGGCGGCACGCTGGGTATCCGGTACCCCCTTCGGCCCGCACAGCGCCGTGCGCTCGGCTTCCATCATCGCGCCCAACACCGCCTTGCCGGCATTGATGCAAAGCCCGAAGAAGGCGCTGCGCACGTCTCGAAGGATGTTGCCGACCGGCAACGACAACGCAACATTAGCATCGCGGGACATCCGTTCCGAACGAATCGACTTCGTGAGAGACTTCATCTTGGTGGCTCCTTTCTTTGGTTTGGCGACCCCCTGCATACCACATGCAGGGGAAAGGAGCCGCCACTCTCACCTCATTCGTTCAACATCGCTTGGGACATCGCCCCATTTGATGCGGACAACGTTAAGCTGCGTTAGCAGCGGCCGGAGCCAAAGTAGGACATCGTCAGGCGAACGTTCGGCAGCCCAGCATTGCCGCGCGCTAAGTCAGTTAGGCAATTGCCACCTGCCGCTCCGGCACCGCCACCGCCTCGAATTTCCCCACCACCTTCTGGTATCCGCCGTTCTCCTCCAGGGCCTCCTCGCGATAGAGCCCCAGCGGCTGGAGCATCGCCGAGTCGTTGAAGGAGAACAGCACCGACTCTGAAGTCGCATGGTGCTCGTGGAAGGTCCAGCTCGGCACGACGAAAGTGTCCTTTTCCTCCCACTCGAAAACGTTGCCGGCGATCACCGAGCGCCCGTTGCCCTGGATCACATGGTAGATCGTGCCGCCGGCGTGCCGGTGGGCCTTGGTATGCTGCCCCGCCGCGAGGAGGCTTGCAAAGCACGCGATCGTTGCCATGGCAGGGCCGCCGGTGACCGGATTCACGTACTCGACCGACACGCCGTCGAACGGGCTGCCTTCGCTTTGCCCGGCCATGCGCTTCAACGCGGCGTAGGTCGCCTCGAACTTGTAGTTTATGAGCGGGGAGTGCATCGCATTATGCTTGACCCACGTTGGCATCAGGCTTCCCGAACCGTATAGGCGCTGCGAAAGATCGTCGGGCCGGGTCAGCGGGTAGCGCTTGTTCGGGTAGATCTCGAAGAAATTCGTCTCGAGCGCCTGGACCAGCGGAATGTCGAGGCCGTCCAGCCAGATCACCGGCTCGTCACCTTCGTTGCCGTGGTCGTGCCAGGTCCAGTTAGGCGTCGTTACGAAATCGCCCGGGTCCATGTATGACTTCTCGCCGTTCACGGCGGTGTACGCGCCACGGCCTTCGACGATCAGCCGCAGCGCGTTTGCCGCATGCCGATGCGACGGGGCGATCTCTCCGGGCCTGATGATCTGTAGATTGGCAAGAAGGGTGCTCGAGGCCTGCCAGTCAGTGAGGATGCCCGGATTGGCCATGATCAGCACGCGCCGCTCGGCGAGCTCGATCGGGACGATGTCTGCCGCCCTCAACAGCAGCGGCCGGTAATCCTTGTATTTCCACAGGTAGGGAACGGTCGCCGGCTTCTTGGAAGCGCCTCCCGTCTGCCACAGGGCGCGCCCGTGTATGCGCTTGACTTCCTCGTAGAAGACTTCCAACGCGTCGGCGCCCTGCTTGGTGGCAACGGTCGTGCTCATGTTCTCGCTCCTTCGATTGCTGCGGCCGCGGAGGTGCTCCGAGCCCGGTCCCGGCGGTTGCGCAAAATACCCTTCTTCCAGATCGGACAAGACTCGGGGTTACGCGGTACGCACTCGCCTCTCCGGTGCACGCCTCAACCGCTGCATGAAGACGATCATGACCATCAGCGCCACCCCGACCGCGTACATCTGGTAGTGATATTCCCCTTCGTAGGGAGTTAGGAATGTGAACAAGTGATCGATCGGCAGCATCAGGAACACGGCGGCGAGGCCCAGCAGGATGCGCTCGGCAATGGTCGTGTACTTGAACAGAAAACCTTCGAGAAACCCGGCCCAGGCAACGATCCCTATCAGGCAGGCGACGACGGTTGCGGCGATGTCGATAGTCTCGCCGGTCAGCAGCAAGGGCGTGTAGACGAACAGGAAAGGCATGACGAAGATCCACGAAGCGAGCTTGACCGATTCGAAGCTGGTCTTCATCGGGTCTCCACCGGCAATTGCACTTGCCGCAAGTGAAGCTAATGCGACCGGCGGGGTAACGGCGCTTGTCGTTGCGACCCAGAAGCAGATCAGGTGCGCGTTGAGCGTCGGCACACCCAGATTGGTGAGGGCGGTCACGCTGAAGATGACCAGGATCACGTAGCTCGCGGTGATGGGCAGTCCCATTCCGACCACGTACCCGGCGACGATGACCCAGAAGATGGTGAGCGGGAGCAACCCGAAGCTGAATTCGATGAGCAGCGAGGAGATGCGCCCCGGGAGATCGCTCTGCGTGGCGCTCGAAAGGAGGATGCCAAGCACGCCGGCGATGCAGCCGATGATGAGCGTGTTCGTGGCGCCGGCCTCCATGGAGACCCAGACGCATTTCACGAGCTCCACGAACGCATCGCGCAGCCGCCGCAAAGCTCCCGGACCCGAAACGGCCGATTGACTGGCGCCGGCTTCAAGAGGCATGGGGGTGGGCCGCATCCCCGCGAACAGGATCTCGCCGAGCTTCAGCGCGATGAATCCCGCCACCATCCAGAAGACGGCATCGCCCCAGTTGAGCCCGCGCAGCGTGTCGGCAAACCAGGAGAACGGCGCTCCCAATTGCAACCCGTAGTAGTAGGCAAATACGCCGAAGGCGACCGACAATGCGAAAAACGGCTGCCCTGTCCTGTCAGACCAGGGCGTGCGTACTGCCGCGAGCAGATCGGAGGTTTTCAGCAGCACGATGAGGAAGACGGTCTTGACGGCCGCCAGGAACGCCGAGTCCCCGATGACCAGGTAATAGACCATGACGGGAATCGGAAGGAGCAGATGCAGCCGCGGAATAATGGAGCTCCACGCGGGCAGCTCCTCGACCGGAACGCCGTGCAATCCACGCCGCACCGCGCGGATGTAAACGATGCATGCGACGGAGAGGTAATAGAGGAGCGCCGGGATCAGCGCGATCTTGATCACATGAAAATAGCTGGTCTCCGTCAGCTGCGCGAGAAGGAAGGCGCCCGCCCCCATGACCGGCGGCATGTAGGTTCCGCCGGTCGAAGCAGCCGCCTCTACGGCACCGGCGAACTCGGCACGGTAACCAACCCGCTTCATCAACGGAATGGTGAAGGTCCCGGTCGTCACGACGTTCGCCACGCCGCTGCCCGAGATCATGCCGAACAGCCCGCTCGACACCACCGCTGTCATTCCCGGCCCGCCGGTTCTCTGGCCGGTGAGGCGGTAGGTCGTGTCGATGAACAGCTCGCCGAGGCCGGTCTTCTCGAGGAACGCGCCGACGATGACGAAGATCACGACGTAGGTCGCAAACACGTCGACGATGAGCCCCGTCATGCCGTCGTACTCGAGCATCAAGAATTCCATCACACGCGCGATGCCGAATCCCTGATGGCGGAAGAGCCCGGGCGAGATCTGCGCGATCGGCTCGAATCCGTAGATCAGGAAGAGCAGGCCTATCAGCGGGATGACCGGTCCGACGATACGCCGCGCGATATCGAAGGAGACGGCGGCCAGCAGGCCCGAGAAAAACACGACTTCCACCGGGACGGGGCTGCCCACCCGCGCCGAAAGCTCCTGGTTGGATGTCATCCACCACCCGACGGAGGAGATGGCGGAAAGCAGGTACAGGCAATCGGAGAACACCGGGCTTTCCGGAATCTTCCGGCGCGTAGCCTCCCACCAGTACAGCGCCGTGCCTGCCAGTCCGCCGGTGGCGGCTACCAGCAGCACTCTGATGCCAGCGAAATCGTTCCACAGCTCCGTGTGATCGATGAGGCCCCAGTAGGCCCAGATCGCGAGAAACGCGCCCATGAATACGATCGAAAGGAGCGCGATCATCTCGTCGAGCCAGATGACGCCGGCCCGCAGGGGCTTCTGGCGCCCCTTGAAAACGAGGATGGACAGGACCGCGACGCCGAGGAGGTAGGTGCCCTTGAAAATCTCCAGGATCGGCGGGCCGAAGAACGAGATGTGAATGAAGAAATACGAAAAAGCGACCGCCACCAGCGACAGGATGACGCGGGCGGGCCCGCGAAGCGTCCGGGGGACGCTCAAGCCCTCCGCGATGAGGCCGAGCTTTGTAAAGAAGGAGATCACCGTACCGGCCATGTCTTACTCCATCGCAACCCTGTCGCCTTGATCTGGCGTGTCTACGCGAAGGGGGCGGATATCCGCCCCCTTCACGAGTTGCCGCTTTGACGTAGTACTGCGAAGCCCGGAGCGAGATCAGAACCCTTTGACGATCGTCTCCGGAACCTTCACGCCGCGCTCCTTCCAGTAACGAGCGGCCGCCGGATGGACCAGGATCTTGTGCTCGACGAGGGCATCGAACGAGCCGCCCAGGTCCTTCCAGTAAGTCGCCGCCTTCGTGAGTTGCTCCATGCCCTTGGGAGAGGCGATGACTTTCAGCATGTCGTACACGGCGTCATCCGACATCTGCTTGTGCACTATCCACCAGACGTCGTAGGCGATGGAGCGCGCGGGCTGGTCCACCCCTTTTACCTCTTTCAGAGGCGGGATCGTGACGGGTGAATAGAAGCGGAAGGCGGAGGTCACCTTCTTCTGTTCTTCCTCGGTCAGACCGACGTAGCGAACGGGTTTGCTGATGGACAGCTGTGTCAGCGCCGGGATGACGAACGGAACGCCCGCGGAGCAGAACACGTCCACCTGCCGGTCCCCGAGGGCACGCGCCGATGCCGCGAAACCCAGGTAGCGCGCGTCGATCTGCTCCAGCATGCCGAGAGCCTTGAAGACGTTGACGCAGTTGACGCTGCTGCCCGAGCCGCGCGAGAGCAGGTTCACCACCCTGCCTTTCATGTCAGAGAAGGACTTGATCGGACTGTCCGCCAGAACGGCGAAGATCTGGGACTGGGCACGGACACGGGCGACGATGCGGAAGTTCTTGTTCGCGCCATCCTTCTCGAAGAGGCCAACGCCGTTCCAGGATTGATAGATCTGGCCGATATGGCCCCAGGCGGTCGCATACTCACCCAGGCCGACGCGACGCACATTCGCCACCGAGCCAGCGGAAGGGGTGTACAGAAAGTTGTATTTTCCTTTGAGCTCCTGGTTGAGCAGCTGGGTGCCCGCGCTGGTGGCCGGATGCCACGCGCCACCGGATGGCCCGCCGCCGAACCGGTAGGTCGTTTCCGCCTGGGCCGCGCCCGCGAGGAAGGCCGCGGACGCCGCAATGGCGGTCACACAAATAGCTAGTTTTTTCATTTGAATCCTCCTCCTTACGTGGATGAGCTTGATTAGGATCCTGCAGCACGGCTCAGAACCGGACGAGACCCCACGAATGCCATTGTCTCTGTCTTCCGTGCGACAGGCAACGACGGGTCGTGCCACATGCTAACAGCACACCTACGGAGGATCATCCCTTTGACGCCAGTGCCTCCGCGGCTACGTTCGCAGACGCGCCTCTTGAGAAGTGTCGTGCGACGCGCGTTGCGCTGCATTGCAGAGGGAGTAGTGAAGTAGAACATTAACTATGTTACGTATCAAATTAAATAATATAATATTTATTGTCTCTGGAGGAATGGGGCCAATCACGACTGATGCCCGCATGAGCAGGGAACGCTGTTCGAGCGATTTGGGTGGATGGACGTTCGTCGGCAGTTGCTTGGTGTTCTTGAATTGCGTTCTAGTGAAAATCCCGCGAGGGCGCTGCAAGCCGGCCAAGCATCCAGCTGTGGTCGGTTAGCCGCCGCGCAACGAGATGCACCACTTCTCCTTCCCGCTGGATTTTGCCCTCAACGCCGAGCAGGCTTGAGTGGAGCAGCTCGCGTCGCTGTTTTTCCACCAGATCGCGCCATACTACGACGTTGACATAGCCGGTCTCATCCTCGAGCGTCACGAACACCACGCCCTTGGCGGTCGAGGGGCGCTGGCGGCAGGTGACGAGGCCGGCGATGCGCGCGGGCCGGCCGTTCGCCAGGCAGCTCAATTCGGAAGCCGTCGCGAGCCGCATGCGCGCAAGGCGCCGCCGCAGCAGCGCGAGTGGGTGGCGCCCCAGCGTGAGCCCCAGGCTGCCGTAGTCCGCGACGAGGTCTTCGCCCTCGGTGGGGGCGGAAAGACGCGGTGCGCTTTCCCTGATCGGCGCGTTGCTCAGCAGCCGGGGCAGGGCTTCCGCGCCGGCCGCCTGCCAGTGCGCGAGACGGCGGTGGCCTGCCAGTCGGGCGAGCGCGCTTGCCGCGGCGAGGCTGCGGAGATCGCGCTGATCGAGGCTTGCGCGTCGCGCAAGATCTTCTACGTCGGCGAAGGGCGAGTGCAGGCGTGCGGTGACGATGCGCTCGGCACCGGCCTGCGACAGGCCCTTTACCATCAGCATCCCCAGCCGCACGGCTGGGGATGAGGAGCGTGATGGGTGATGAGTGATGGGTGATGAGTCGCTTGTTTTCTCTTCGAGGGTACATTCCCAGTCGCTTGCGGTTGCATCAACCGGCAGCACGTCGACGCCGTGGCCGCGGGCATCCTGGACGAGCTGGGAGGAGGAGTAGAAGCCGAGAGGCTGGCTGTTCAGCATCGCTGCAAGAAACGCGGCAGGCTCGTGGTGCTTGAGCCATGCCGAGACATAGGCAAGCAGCGCGAAGCTGACAGAATGGGACTCCGGGAACCCGTATTCGCCGAAGCCGAGGATCTGCTGGTAGATGCTCTCGGCGAACTCGCGCGAGTAGCCGCGCGCGAGCATGCCGCTCACGAGGCGGCTGTAACAATGCTCGAGCCCGCCCTTGCGCCGCCATGCCGCCATCGAGCGCCGCAGGCCATCGGCCTCGCCAGGGGTGAAGCCGGCGGCGACGATGGCGAGCTGCATCACCTGTTCCTGGAAGATCGGCACACCGAGCGTGCGTTTGAGCACCTGCTCGACGGCTTCCGAAGGGTAGGTGACCGGCTCCAGTCCCTGCCGGCGCCGCAGGTAGGGATGGACCATGCCGCCCTGGATCGGCCCGGGGCGCACGATCGCGACCTCGATCACGAGATCGTAGAACTCGCGGGGTTTCAATCGCGGCAGCATCGACATCTGCGCCCGGGATTCGATCTGGAAGACACCGATGGTGTCGGCGCGCCGGATCATCTCGTATACCGCCGCGTCATCGCCGCGGTCGAGAATGGCCTGCATCGCAAGATCGCCGCCGCGGTAGCGGTTGACGAGCTCGAGAGAGCGCCGGATCGCGGAGAGCATGCCGAGGCCCAGAACGTCGACCTTGAGCAGGCCCAGCGCGTCGAGATCGTCCTTGTCCCATTGAATCACCGAGCGCTCGGGCATCGCCGCGTTCTCGACCGGGACGAGCTGCGATAGCGGCCCGCGCGAGATCACGAAGCCGCCGACGTGCTGCGAGAGGTGCCGGGGAAAGCCGACGAGGTCGCCGACCAGCCTTACCAGGCGCTCGATCACGGGGCTCTCGGGGTCGAAGCCACCTTCCCGCAGGCGCTCGGGCAGCGCGCGCTGTCCGTCCCACCAGTTCATTGATTTTGCCAGGCGGTCCACCTGCGAGAGCTCGAGGCCAAGCGCCTTGCCCGCGTCGCGCAGCGCGCTCCTCGGCCGGTAGGTGATCACGGTCGCGGCGAGGGCGGCGCGGCTGCGCCCGTACTTGCGGTAGACATGCTGGATCACTTCTTCGCGCCGCTGGTGCTCGAAATCGACGTCGATATCGGGCGGCTCGTTCCGCTCGCGCGAGATGAAACGCTCGAACAGCACGCTCATGCGCGCCGGATCGACTTGGGTGATGCCGAGGACGTAGCACACGGCGGAGTTGGCGGCGCTGCCCCGTCCCTGGCACAGGATGCCTCGTGAACGCGCATACTGGACGATGTCATAGACGGTCAGGAAGAAATGCTCGTAGCGAAGCTCTGCGATCAACGCGAGCTCATGCTCGACGAGACGGCGCACCTGCTGTGGGGTCCCGAGCGGAAAACGCCGGGAGAGGCCCGTCTCGGTGAGGCTGCGCAGATAGCTCGCCGGGGTGTGGCCCGGGGGAATGATCTCATCCGGATACTCGTAGCGCAGGCTGTCGAGCGAGAAATTGCAGCGCCCGGCGATGTGGAGCGTTTCGGCAAGCAGCTCGGGAGGATAGACCTGGGCGAGCCGCGTCCGCAGCCGCAAGTGCCGTTCGGCATTGGGGTAGAGCGCGTGACCGGCCTCGTGGACGGGAATGCCGAGACGGATTGCGGTGAGCGTGTCCTGCAGCGGCCGGCGCGAGCGCACGTGCATGTGAACGTCGCCTGCTGCGACGAGGGGCAGGCGTGAGCACCGGCCGGTTTCCTGCAGCGCGGCAAGGCGCGCACGGTCGTTCGGGCCGCACAGCAGTTCCACGGCGATCCAGGCGCGTCCCGGAAAGCGCCCGGCGACGTAGCGCGCGTCTTCGAGGTCCAGCCGTACACCCGGGACGAGCAGCACGAGGCAGCCCGGAAGCCCGTCCTCCAGGTCACCGCGGGCAAGCCGGTAGCGGCCCTTGGCCGAGCGCATCCGGCCGCGGGTGATGAGCGCGCAGAGACTGCCATAGCTCTCGCGATCGGTCGCGAGCAGCACCAGCTTGAGACCGTCGTCGAGCCGGATTTCCGTGCCGACGATGAGCTTGAGTCCTGCGTTTTTTGCGGCGACATGCGCGCGCACGGCGCCGGCGACGGAGCATTCATCGGTGATGGCAAGCGCGCTGTAGCCGAGCGCCCGCGCGTGCTCGACCAACTCTTCCGGCCGGGAGGCTCCCCGCAGGAAGGTGAAGTTGGAAAGGCAGTGCAGCTCGGCGTAGTCTGGAAGAGAGAGCATAAAGGTCAAAAGTTTTAACCGCGGAGATCGCAAAGCAGGTTATTGAACCGCCGAGACGCCGAGAGAAACAAGGACAGAACCAATTGAACCGCGGAGAAAGGGAAAGAATCATCTTTCGTAAAATCCGTTCGCTCTGCGAATCTCTCCGCGTCTCCGCGGTTCAGTGTTTGATCTAGTACGTCTTGGCGTTCTCGGCGTCTCGGCGGTTCGAATTCGGTGTTTACGCAAAAAAACCGTGCAGGTACCAGCCGCCGTCGTGGCGGCGCTCGCGATAGACCCACAGCAGGGCATGCGCGGGATTGCGGGCGATGAAATAGTCGCGCGCGATATCAGCCCCGTCCCACCACCCCGACTCGATGCGCTCCGGTCCTGCCAGGAGGGCGAGCGTCCCCTGGTAATGAGGCACGGCTCCGATCTCCCTCAGCGGCTGCGGCGAGGCGAGCAGCCACAGAGGACGGGCGGGAGGCTGCGTGTCCTCGACGCCGTGTCCGTTCCCGGGCTCACAGATCCGCCACGCGCGCTCCGGCCGGTAATCAGCGGCGGTGTCGAGCCCTTTGACCGCGTCGGCGCTCAGGCGCGCCCGCAGGCGCTCGATCAGGCGGCAGACGGCCTCGGCGTGCTCGCGGCCGTCGGGAAGGAACGAGAGATTGCGCGAAGCTACGGGCAGCAGCAGCTCGCTTTCGAGGGTAACTGCCGTCGCGGGCCGGGGCAGGGACAGACGCTCCAGGCGCTCGCGCAGCACGCTTGCCAGGTGCCCGGAATCGCGGGTCGCGGCGCTGAGATCCAGCGTGAGACGCGTATCGGCGCAGTCTTCGTGCTTGAGCACGAGGGCGAGGCGCTGCACGCCGTTGCCGGTGGCGGAAAGAAAGCCGCACAGCTCGGTGAGCAGCCGGCGGGCGGCGAACAGCAATTGTCCCGCTTCGTGCACCGGCGCCGGC
>Ga0256867_10000622_pt1 | contig 14253 bp, 17 predicted proteins | sample RVTome_15_FD_185939 | JGI IMG/M metagenome (GOLD analysis project Ga0256867, IMG submission 185939) | Soil microbial communities from uranium-contaminated site in the Upper Colorado River Basin, Wyoming, United States - RVT150D86 (HiSeq) ... | reverse complement strand
TGGCTGACCGACCTCATCTTTGCCCCGGAGGACATACAGATATACGAGCCACGTGATGTCATATACGCCTGGGTGATGCTGCTCTTCGCCCTCCTCTTCGTGGGTTGGGGTCTGAAGGAGTTGTTCCTACCGACCAAAGTCGTCGAGTGCCGTGACAGTGGCCTGGCCATGAAGCTCCGTGGCCCGTTCCAGATGGCCGACCTGGTCCCCTGGGGCAACATCCGCGACGTCGAGGCGGCCGAGGTGAACGATGAGGGAGATCTGATCCCCTTGCTGGTGGTGTCTGTCTTCAATCGTGAAGGGCTCCCCGAGAATCCGTGGAGCGCCAGATGGGTCTCCGAGAACGAGCTCGGTCTCATGGCCCAGGATTGGGGCGTGGAACCGTCGCTGGTGGCCACACAGATCGCCGACTACGCCGTGGACATCACCAAGAAGAAGCGTCGGGAGACGACGGCCAGACTCTGGCAGGAGAGCTGATGCTGGTGGGCGCCCACACTCCGTCGGGCCGCCCATTGGCCGAGGCAACTGCGCGCGGGGCCGACCTCGTCCAGATCTTCCTTTCCAACCCCCAATCGTGGAAGAAGCCCCACCCGCGAGAGGATGCCGAAGAGCTGCGCCGGGCGAGCATCCCTGTCTACGTCCACGCTCCATATCTGATCAACGTGTGCGCCGACAACAACCGGGTGCGCATACCCAGCCGGAAGATCCTCCAGGAGACCTGTGATGCGGCCACCGAGGTGGATGCGACGGCGGTCGTCGTCCATGGCGGTCACGTCACGGGTGACGGCCCCCAGGAGGAAGGGATCGTACGGTGGCGCAAAGCCCTCGAAGCACTGGACACCGATCGGACGGTGCTCATCGAAAACACGGCCGGAGGCGACAAGGCCGTTGCCCGTCGGGTGGAGTGGATCGCGCGCCTGTGGGCCGAGATCGGGTCGTTCGGTGTCGGATTCGTACTCGACACCTGCCACTCATGGGCAGGAGGCGAGCCGTTGGACGAGCTGGTCGAGCGTGTCACCGAAGCCGTCGGCGTCATCGACCTGGTCCATGCCAACGACTCCAAAGACCCCTTCGACTCCCGTCGGGACCGCCACCAGAACCTGGGGTTCGGGGAGATACCCAAAGAGGACCTGGCTCGCGTGATCGTCTCGGCCGACGCACCTGTGGTCGTGGAGACTCCGGGTGGCGCCGAGGATCAAGCAGCGGACATCGCCTGGGTCCGGGAACTGACCTCATGAGCCTTCGGGACTCTCCAGCGTCAGGGAACTACGCCTAACACCTGGATAGTCCCCGTGAGAGCCGTCTGATCAGGGACCGGAATGCCCCGGCCACGTGGCCGGTTTCCCCCGTGCGGAGGTAGCCTTGGAGTCAGATGACGAAGGTGACAGCTCCCGATATTCGGGCCCGTAAAGGTGGCCCCAAGATCTCGATGGTGACGGCCTATGACCACCCGGGCGCAGTCATTGCCGATCGGGCAGGCATGGACATCATCCTGATCGGCGATTCCGTGGCCAACGTCGTCCACGGAATGGAGACCACTCTCGAGATCGGCCTCGACGAGATCGTCCTGCACACTCGTGCGGTGAAGCGTGCCAGGCCCAATGCCCTGGTGGTGGCGGACATGCCGTGGCTCACATTTCACCTCGGTCCCGAAGACACGGTGCGCAATGCCGGCCGGCTGGTCAGGGAAGGAGGCGCCGAAGCGGTGAAGCTCGAAGGTGGCCGCAAGCGGCTGCCCGTCATCGAGGCGATCCTGGACGCCGAGATCCCGGTCATGGGTCATGTCGGGCTGACTCCTCAATCGGTGCACACAATGGGTGGGTTCAAGGTGCAGGGCAAGGTGGTGGACGCCGCCCGGGAGATGATCGAGGACGCCAAGGCATTGTCGGATGCCGGCTGCTTCTCGATAGTCATCGAGGGGGTACCCGACATGCTCGGCGATTTGATCACCAAGGAGGTCGACGCTCCGACGATCGGCATCGGAGCGGGGCCGAAGACAGATGGCCAGGTGCTGGTGTTCCACGATGTCCTCGGGTTGGGGTCGGGCCACTATCCCAAGTTCGTTCGTCCCTATGCCAACCTCGCCGATGATGCGGTCGCCGCCCTCGAGCGATTCAAGGCGGACATCGAGTCGGGGTCGTTCCCGGCGGATGAGGAGAGCTATCACATCTCCGACGAAGTCGCCTCCGAGCTCCTCAAGGGAATCTGAGAAAGCTCGCGCTGTTCCTCATGCTGGCATCGGCATGCTCTGCGCCGATGCTCGGAGACTTCCCCATCAACGAGGTGGAAGTCGGCGGGGAGTCGCTGACCGTGGCCGTGGCGACAAGGCCGGAGGAGCTTCATCGGGGTCTTCGCGCCGTCAACGAGCTGCCCGCGGGAGTGGACGGGATGCTCTTCGTCTTCGAGAGCCCTCGTCCGGGCACATTCACCATGGAGGACACCCTGATTCCCCTGGACATCTGGTGGTTCGACGAGAGCGGGGTCATGTACGACAGCACCACGATGACGCCTTGTGTCACGTCGCCGTGCCCGGTATACCCATCACCCAACGTCATCGGCTGGGCTTTGGAGACCCCCGCGGGCGAGAGAGTGTTCGAGGTCGGTGACGAGCTGACGATGCCCGGGAGCTAGTGGCCGTCACCGTTGGGGCAGCGCGAGTAGGGAAAGCGGCCAGATCCCTCTAACATCGTGGTTCCGACGCAACGCGCCGTCGGCCCCTGCTCCACCGAGTTGGTGGGGCCTTCCATCTCGGATGTCCACAGGAGGTTCAATGCGCGAATACGAACTGATGACCATTCACCGGCCAGACCTAGCCGAGAATGACGTCGAGACCAAGATTGGCGAGCTGGAGAAGTATCTCAGCAACGCCTCCGCCGAAGTCACCAAACGGGACATGTGGGGCAAGCGCCGCTTCGCCTATGAGATCGACCACCTCAGCGAGGGCTACTACTCAGTACTCTCCTTCACCGCAGATGCCGACGCCATAAGTGGCGTTGACCGGATGCTCTCGCTTGCAGACGAGGTGCTCCGTCACAAGATCGTCCGTCTGGACGAGGATGAGTGACTGGATTCTGTCCCGGTCGCCCGGCATAGTCGGAAGCGGGACTGAGTAAGAGGAGATCTCGATGTCAAGCAATGTCACATTGATAGGAAACCTGGTCGACGACCCCGAGCTGAGGTTCACCCCCTCAGGGGTGGCCATGGCCAAGATCCGGATGGCCGTCAATCGCCGCTGGCGTGGCCAGGACGGCGAATGGCAGGAGAACACGAGCTTTTTCGGCGGAACCGTGTGGCGCGAGCAGGCCGAGCAGGCCGCCGAGTCACTGCAGAAGGGGATGAGGGTCATCGTCACCGGACGTCTCGAGCAACGCAGCTGGGAGACCGAACAGGGGGACAAGCGCTCGGTGGTCGAGGTCCAGATCGACGAGATCGGCCCGTCCCTGCGTTGGGCCACTGCGACGGTCAACCGAACCCAACGCGAAGACAACGCAGGCGGCGGCGGTCGCCAGCGCGAAACCGCCACGCCGGCCGCACGTGACGACTACGGGCCCGATGAGGCCCCGTTTTAGGAGTAGTAGATGCCCAGAAAGAACAGGAGAGCCCCGAAGGTGGCCCCACGGGGTCGTCGCCAGGACTATCGCCGTGGCAAGCCACGTGCCTGCACGGTGTGCCCCGAGGGCAAGGTCGACTGGAAGGACACTGCCTTCCTCCGCAAATACGTGTCAGATCGCGGGAAGATCCGCGGTCGTAGGGTCAGCGGACTCTGCCCCCAGTGTCAGCGCAAGGTGGCCACGGCGGTGAAGAACGCCCGTGAGATGGCTCTCTTGCCATACATCGGTGGACGATGAAGCTGATCCTCACCTCCGACGTGACCGACCTCGGCAAGAGGGGGGATGTCGTCGATGTCGCCGATGGCTACGCCCGCAACTTCCTCCTGCCGAGGAGCAAGGCGATCACGGCCAACGACGGCGCCCTGGCCCAGGCCGAGGCCATCCGCGAGGCACGGCTCGAAGCCGAGCGGAAGGCCATAGAGGCCGCCGAGGCAATCGCTACCCAATTGGCGGGAAGTCGTGTGGTGCTCGCCGCTCAAGCGGGTGACGAGGGCCAGCTCTACGGCTCAGTGGGTGTCGGCGATGTCGTCGAGGGCATCAAGCGCTTCACCGGACTCGAGTTGGAGCGTGGGCAGATCGCGATCGCCGAGCCGATCAAGGCGATCGGGCTCCACGAGATCACCATCAAGGCCCATCCCGACGTCGAATTCCCCCTCACCCTGGACGTCATCCCCGCCTGAGTCGGCCCTCTCTGTTCGAAAGGGACCCTTGCCTCGGCTGTCGTGATTCGCGACTTATCCTTCGTTTTCCCACTTCGGCCCACCGCGAAAAAGAATCAGCAGGGTGCGAAAATCGAACAGGGTCTGGGCTTGGTTGGCCGGGCGGTCGTGCCTAAGTTGCCACAGCTTCCCCCGCTGCTGACGGACTGCTTCCCCGCTCCCAGTGGGTGCTCACCTGCTCACGTGAATCTGTCACACGCGCATGCCAGTTTGTGGATGAGGACGTTATGACAACTGTTGGCGAATCGACCCAGATGAGACCGGGCTACCGGAGCCCCCCACACTCACGTGAAGCCGAAGAGTCGGTCCTCGGTGCGGTGCTTCTCTCCGAAGATGCCGTCAACGAGGTCATGGACCACATCCACCCCGAGGATTTCTACGTCCCGGCACATCAGGCGGTCTTCGAGGCAATCCGCGAGTTGTTCGACTCGTCCCAGGCGATAGATGTGGTGACCGTGTCCGAGTCGCTGCGGCGTCGCGGGGAGCTGGAGAAGATCGGCGGAGTCCAGTATCTGACCCGTCTCGTCGACATTGTCCCGTCGACATCGAATATCAACTACTACGCCGGCATCGTCGAAGAACACGCCAAGCGTCGCGAGTTGATCCGGGCAGGGGCCGCCGTCACCGAGCTCGCGTTCGACATCGACGACGAGATCGCCGCAGTCCTCGACCGGGCCGAACAGGCAGTGTTAGGCGTCGCCGAGAAGCGGGCGAGTCAAACGTTGCTCGAGGTTGGCCCCTTGTTCCAGGACGTCTTGGAGCACATGGAGATGCTCGAGGAGAAGGGCTCGGAGGTCACCGGTCTCGAGACAGGGTTCGTCGACCTCGACAGGAAGCTCGCGGGGCTGCAGCCGGCAAACCTGGTCATCATCGCGGGACGCCCGTCGATGGGGAAGAGCTCAGCCGCGCTCAACATCGCCACCAATGCCGCCTCGGCCGGACATCCGGTGGCCATCTTCTCCCTCGAGATGTCCAAGGAAGAGATCGTGCAGCGCATCCTGTCCTCCGTGGGGAAGGTCGACTCCATGAAGCTCCGCTCGGGCCAGCTCGGCCCCCTCTGGCAACGGGTGGTCGATGCGGCCGGCCGCATGTACAAGACGCCGATCTACATCGACGACTCACCGGTCGTCACGGTCACCGACATTCGGGCGAAATGCCGTCGTCTGAAGAGGAAGAAGGGGCTCGCACTCGTCGTCGTCGATTACCTGCAGCTGATGGAGGCCCACGGCAACGAGAACCGTCAGCAGGAGATCGCTTCGATCTCGAGGAACCTCAAGAACCTGGCACGCGAGCTCGAAGTTCCCGTCATTGCCGTCTCACAGCTGAACCGGTCACTGGAGTCGAGAGAAGACAAGAGGCCTCGTCTGAGCGACCTACGTGAAAGTGGCTCTATCGAACAGGACGCGGACGTCGTCATGTTCGTGTACCGCCACGAGTATTACCACCCCGAGGACCAGGAGAAGAAGGGCATCGCCGAGATCATCATCGCCAAGCATCGCGCCGGTTCGACCGGTCCGGTCGAGATGACCTTCCAACCGGAGTTCACCCGCTTCGCCAATCTCGGTAGGGACGTCACCTGACCCCCCTTGAGGACGTCACCTGACCCCCCTTGAGGGCGTGCGGCAGCCAGAGGCTGCCGCAGGAGGGGTCGTTGCTTGCCCTGATAGCCGGGGAAGCTCAGCAGGGGGGACTTATTGGGCACTCAACATCCGGGTTTCGGGACAACGGATCAACACCCCCTGTGTTGGTTGGCCCGAACCCGAATTCAACTATACGTGGCTATTCAGCCAGATGCTCGAGAATGGGGAAAATCGCGGTGTGAGCGGGAGGCGGTGGGCCCTGACTGCCCTTGATACTTCGAGCCGAGCTCCGGAGACCCATAGGGCAGGTCGGCTGCCGTGGTCATCTGATAGAAGCTGATTTGTCCAATCTTCATCCCCGGATAGATGGCGATGGGGAGAGTGGCAACGTTGGAGAGCTCGAGGGTGATGTGCCCCTCGAACCCGGGGTCGATGAACCCCGCGGTCGAGTGAATCAGTAGGCCGAGACGCCCCAAAGACGACTTTCCCTCGAGCCTCGCCACCACGTCCTCACCGAGTTTGACTCGCTCCAAGGTGGATCCGAGAACGAATTCACCGGGATGGAGCATGAATGGACCTTCGCCGACCTCGACCAGTTGGGTGAGATCCTCCTGCGGTGAACGCGGGTCGATCTCGGAGTACTTGTGGTTGGCGAAGATACGAAAACCGTCACCCACTCTCAGGTCGACCGACGACGGCTGGACGTGCCCTGGCTCGTAGGGGTCGATCTGAATGGTTCCCGCCTCGATTGCCTCACGGATCGACCGGTCAGAGAAGATCATTGGCCGGGCATGGTAGGTCCCCAGCCATGGGATCGCGATCAGCGGCCGGGCTCGGAGTGGTCACTCCTCGGGCTCGAGCAGGCCTCGTTGACGAAATCTGGTGATTACGACGGCGCCGACCCCACCGACGACCAGCGCGGCGAGGGCCCATCGGGCCATCCCGGTGGTGTCGTCGGCTTCGCCCTCGGTGACTGCCACCTCCGCAAACCCGGCCAGTGCTTCGGGGCCCATGGTGGCGCACAGGTTTCCTTCCCAGGTGTCGCCCGCCCGGTAGACGAAGAGGGATGCCTCGGAGCCCTCCGCCATGGCCAGACCGCAGGTGGCACTGCTGTCGGCAGTGAAGACGACCACTGGGTTCTCGATCTCACCTTTGTGGGCCGAGAGGACCTCGAATGTGAACGGCACCTGGTTCATCCCGCCACCCGAGTTCGGGTCGCCCTGGACCAGGCGTCCCACGAATGCTCCATCGGCATCGGCGAAGAGCGTGTCGGCGTCCGGCTCCATGCAGGAGCAGCCGAGAGCGGTGCCCGCCGATACGAAAACGGTCGTCACCGCGATGGCGCCGACTAATAGGAGCTTGGCGAAGTGGTTCCTTCTCATGTTCGTTTTGATGCAGTCTTGCACCGGACGGTTCCCTGGAATCCTCTGATGTGCAATCACCCACCTCATGGGGCCATCGATGCACGCCGGTTCTTCTGACAGGGGAGCGGGTGACGGGAATTGAACCCGGGTCTACAGCCGTTGGGTAGGGCCTGTCGTTTGCAGAACGGACATTGGAGCGGGTGACGGGAATCGAACCCGCGTCTACAGCTGTTGGGTAGGGCCTGTCGTTTGCAGAACGACATTGGAGCGGGTGACGGGAATTGAACCCGCGTGTACAGCCGTTGGGTAGGGCCTGTCGTTCCAGAACGACATTGGAGCGGGTGACGGGAATTGAACCCGCGTCTACAGCTTGGGAAGCTGTCGTTCTGCCATTGAACTACACCCGCAGACCGGCGCGAGGCTAGCTGGCGTTGGGTGTCAACTGAACAGGGTCACCCCGCCCCAAACGCTCAGCAACACCCCCACGGCCATGAGGAAGATGGCGCGACCCGGGCGAAATTGGGCGTTCTCGACACCTTCGGGGGACTTGCCCCGGCGATGATTGATCCATGCGAGACCGTTGCCTATCACCAGGGCGAGGCCCAAAGCCAGTATCAGCTCGGGGAAGAGATTCTGGATGTCGAACAGATCGCCCATGGCCGGGCACGGTAACGCTGGATAGGCTCGACTCGTGAGTGGCACGGCATCGGCGCCCGCAACCACCGCCAACCTTGGGCCAGGCTTCGATGTTCTGGCGTTGGCATTGGAGCCGCGTTGCATAGTGACCGCTGCGCCCGCCGATGAGTGGTCGACGGAGCACGTAGGTAGGCACTCACCCACACCAGACGACTTCGATGGGGTGGTTGCCGCAGCCAAGACGGCAGTTGGTGACACCCCGCTTCATCTGACGGTGGAAAACCAGATCCCCATCGGACGGGGACTGGGCTCGTCGGCAGCCGCTTTCGTGGCTGGCGCGGCGGCTGCGATGCGCGCCACGAGTGGTGAGGCCTCCCCCGACCGGGTGTTTCGCATCGCTGCGGCGTTGGAGGGTCACGCAGACCAGGTCGCCGCCGCGGTATACGGGGGCCTGGTGCTCATCCCCGCGGAGGGCATGCCGATGAGATTGCCCATCCACCCGTCACTCCGGGCGGTGGTGGGCGTCCCCGAGACAGTCCTTCCCACATCGGAGGCGCGTGCGGTCCTACCCAATTCCTATGACCGGGACGTGATGATCCGAAGCATCTCCAGGATGGGAGCCTTGATCGCCGGGCTCATGTCGGGCGACCCGAGCATGCTCGCCGCGGCCCACGGCGACGAGATCCACGAGACTTTCAGAGCGCCACTTTCACCCGAGGTCGACGAGCTCATCGAGGTCGCCCGCCGTGCCGGTGCACTCCATGTGGCCCGTTCGGGTGCGGGACCATCGGTGGTTGCGCTGGCCACGGTAGAGACCGCGGGCCGCGTAGCGAGTGCCTTCGCCAAGTGGGGGGCCAACGTCATCGACGAGCCCATTGACACCTCTGGATTGGTGTGACACTGACGGGTCAGGCCGGGGATAGGCGGTCGGCCGACTCGGCTTCGCCGGTCTATCTGTTCGGGTCGCTCACCGGTCGACACCCGACCTTCAGTCCTGGCGGTTTGACCTAGCACCGGGTTGCCGCCACCATGTGAACAGGTTTTCCCCTGTCAGAGAGGTTTTTTCGCAATGGGATCGCTCATAAAGAAGCGTCGTAAGAAGATGTCCAAACACAAGTACCGCAAACGCATCAAGGCGAATCGCCACAAGAAGAAGTAGCGATGAAGGGCCCGGGAGACCGGGTCCTTCTCAGTTCTCCTTGAGGAAGTCCTCGATCTCGGTCACCAGGTTGTCCACTTCGACCACCTCTTCCTGGTCGGCCTCCTGTTCCAACTGGCTGACATATTGCTGCAGCTCGCTGTTGGTCTCGAGCGCCTGGTCCACGGTCTCTCTGAACTGGCGGGACTTCGCTGACAAGGCGGCGATGTCCACGGACACTCCCGTCAGCTCCGAGGCCTTGAGGGTCAGCGCCTCGACTGCCGGCGGATAGTCCTGGTTCGAGAGGTAATGGGGCACTGCAGCCCACACGGATATCACGTCGATACCAGCGTTGCCCAACGCCTGGTTGAGGACACCGACTATCCCTGTCGGGCCCTGGTATGACGACGGTCGCAGCCCGTGGAGGGTCAGGGCATCGGGTCGGTTGGAAGAGCCGATCAGGGGAACGGGGAGGGTGTGAGCCACCTGTCCGATGAATGCGCCGAGAGTGACCGCCCTGGTGACACCGAGCACCTGTAACGCCTCGATCAACTCGTTGGTGAAGGCCTTCCACTTGTAGTTGGGCTCCTCGCCCACCAGGACCACCATGTCTTCGTCCGAGCCCCTGATCACGTGGAGCTCGTTCTCGGGCCAGCTGAGGAACCTGGTCTCGCCCTCACCGAGGAGAACCATGGGTCTCCGCACCTGGAAGTCGTAGTGCTCGTCGGGGTCGAACGAGGCGATGATCTCACTGTCCAGGCTGTTCACGAACACCTCGGCGGCGAGGCTTGCCGAGTCGCCGGCGTCACCCCATCCGCCAAAGGCGATCAGGGCGACCGGATCGTTGAGCACCGGCCGGCTCAGCCACTGCAAGGAGCTCATGAGCTCAACATACACCCGAGTGCGCGATATTGGTCAGACCTCATAGAAAGGCTTGAACCTCTTCAAGCGCAATGCGTTGAGAACCACCGAGACCGAGGAGAACGCCATCGCAGCGGCCGCAATCGTTGGGCTGAGCAGGCCGATCGCCGCGATCGGAATCGCGATGGTGTTGTAGGCGAAGGCCCACACCAGGTTGCCGCGGATCGTCCTGAGCGTGTGACCTGCCAGCTCGACCGCCACCGGGGCCAGCCGGGGGTCGTCTCTCAGAAGCACGATGTCACCTGCCTCGACGGCCACTCCGGTTCCTGAGCCCACGGCCATCCCGAGGTCGGCTTGGGTCAGGGCGGGCGCGTCATTGACACCGTCCCCGAAGAACGCCACCACCTGACCCTCCTCCTGGAGCTGGCCAACCCTCTTGGCCTTCGACTCGGGCGTCGCCGAGGCGAACACATCCCTTATCCCGACCTCGGCGGCGACTCGTTCGGCCGTCTCCTGGTTGTCCCCGGTGACCATCTCGGACGCGATTCCGAGCAATTCCAGACGGTCCACCGCGGCTCTCGCCTGGGGACGGACAGTATCGGAAACAGCGATCACTCCCCGTACGCGATCGTCCCATCCGGCATAGAAGGTGGTGAAACCGTTGCTCTCCCCGTCTTCGAGGCTCCAATCGTCCAACCCCTCCATTCCGCTCTCGGTCATGAGGGCGGCGTTGCCTGCGCCGACGTAGTGGCCTTCGACGACCCCGGTGACACCCAAACCCGGTTGAGTCGTCACGTCTGCGGCCGAGCCCAATTGAACGCCGGCCTCGTCGGCGGCGAGACCGACGGCGATCCCGATCGGGTGCCCGGAGGCGACCTCGAGAGTGCCAACCAGCCGGAGGAACTCGTGCAGATCCTCGTTGGTGTCGACGATTTTCGGCGTCATGACGCCCGTGGTGAGTGTCCCTGTCTTGTCGAACAGGGTGACGTCGATGTCGCCGGAGCGCTCGAAGACCTCGGCCTGCTTGAAGAGGATTCCTAGCTCGGCGCCCCGCCCGCTACCCACCATCACTGCAGTCGGGGTGGCGAGCCCCAGCGCACAGGGGCAGGCGATGATGAGCACCGAGACAGCGATCTCGACCGCGTTGGCGAGCTCGCCGGTCGAGAAGAGCCAGAACCCGAAGACTGCCAGCGTCACCAGGAGGACCGCCTGCACGAAACGGCCCGAATAGACATCTGCAAGACGCTGGATAGGAGCCTTGGAGCCTTGCGCCTCCTCCACCATGCGGATGATCGAGGCGAGGGTCGTCTCGGATCCAACAAGTGTTGCCACGACCACCAGGCGGCCGGCCTGATTGACCGTGGCTCCGATGACTTCGTCACCCTCCCTCTTCGAGACGGGTGCCGGCTCACCCGTGAGCATCGACTCGTCGACCGTGCTGGAGCCTGATTCGACTCTGCCGTCGGTGGGAATCCTCTCGCCAGGTCGAACCACCAGGCGATCGCCCGGCACGAGCTGGTCGATTGGCACTCGCCGCTCGCCTTCCTCGGTGAGAAGCGACGCCTCGGTCGCCCCCAACTCGAGCAATCGATGGACTGCCGACGAAGCACGCCCCTTGGCTCGCGCCTCGAAGACCTTCCCCAGGGTTATGAGGGTGATGATCATTCCCGCTGTCTCGAAGAAGACGGTGCCATGGCCGGGAAGTACCGCCAAGGAGTACACATAAGCTGCGAGAGACCCGAGGGAGATGAGGGTGTCCATGTTGGCGCTGGCGGTCTTGGCCTGCTTCCAGGCACGCCGGTGGTATTGGGCGCCCGCCCAGAAGACGACCGGCGTCACCAGGATTCCCTGGGCAATCGAGTTCCACAGCTCGTGGGGCCCCAGGAGATGGAGTGCCATCGCCGGAGCGGTGAGAGCGACTGCGGACCAGAAGAGCCGTCGTTGTTCCCGCTCCTCATCCGAGTACATGTCGACGACGTCTCGACCCTGGTGATCGGCGTCGCGGATGGTGAGGCCGTAGCCGATCTTGTCGACCGCGGCGATGAGAGATTCTGGGCTGGCGTCAGGAGCGACTCTCACCGCGGCCGACGCACCGGCGAGATTCACCGATGCGCTTTCGACTCCGGGCTGGCGGCCCAGAACGCGCTCGACCCGCACCGCGCAGGTGGCACAAGTCATCCCCTCTACGTCGAACAGGACGGTTTCGGTGTTATCCGAAGACGGCGTAGCCCTGCTCCTCGATCGCATGCTTGATGGTGTCGAGGGTCACGGTGTCGTCGTCGAAGGTGACGTCGATGGTGGCGTTGGGCACCGAGACTTCCACCATGTCCACGCCTCCTAGCGCCCCGACTGCTCCCTCGAGACTCGTCTTGCAGTGATCGCAGTGAACCTCGGGGACTTGAAGTGTCTTGTGTGTCATCTCCTGGTTCAAGTGTACGACCGGCGGCGTTGTTCCCACCCAGTGTCACCGTGCTGTGTGCATTCGTCGCACGCCCCATGTCGTTAGATGCTCACAGAACGTGGGAGAGGGGCCCCAGCTGACGACTGGGACCCCTCTTGGGTCGACCTCGATGGCGAGGGTTTAGTCCTCGCCGTCCACGATCTTGCCACGCACCCGCGGGAAGCGGACCGGGGCATGCACATGGCAATACTCGGCCTTGTTGTACTGGCTGAGTTTGGTCTCACAGCCTGACTTGGCGCATACGCGACCAGTGGCAAACCGCTTCGACGGGCGGGTCATGCCTTTGATCGCTGCACCTCTCACTGAATCTGTCATTTTTCTTGGCCCTCCTGGTCCCGGGCCGGCACTTGTCTAAAATATCGGGTGGCTAGGGGAAAAACCTGACCCGGTCAAGGTCCCAGACCTTGATCATGCACTCAAATTGTGCGTGCCGGGATGCTAATAGACCCTAAAAACCCGTCGTAATCGGGTCACAAATAAGACGGTTGGAGTGGCTCAGTTGGTTCCCGAGATACCGAGCTTGCGCAAGAACGCTTCATTGCTCGGCTCTCTCCCGAGGAAGTGAACCAGCATTTCCTCAGCGTCAAGCGAACCACCTTTGCTCAACACTGCCTCCCGATAGGACATTCCCACATCGGGGTTGGTGACACCCTCCTCCTCGAACCGCGAGAACATGTCGTCGCCGAAAACCTCGGCCCACATGTATCCGTAGTACGAGGCATCGTAGCCGCCCATGACATGCCCGAATGAGGCGAGGGGGAAAGTCCCTTCATGAGGCGGTAGCAGCGAGATCGAAGATCCGGCTGCGGTGATGTCGTCGAGGTCGCGATCACGCCCGGCGTGGATTTGCTGGTCCCAGAACCCGTAGGTCATCTGACGCAGTTGGAACACCGCCTTGTTGAGCATTCTGGCGGCGACCAACTGGTTGACCAGTTCCTCGGGGATCGGCTCGCCGGTCTGGTGATGCTTGGCGAAGCGCTTGAGGACGTCGGGTCGCCACGTCCAGTGCTGCATGATCTGACTCGGTGCCTCGACGAAGTCGCGCTCGGTGTTCGTCCCGGAGAACCTGGCCAGCTCGGTGCGGCCGAGGTTCTGGTGCAGGACATGGCCGAACTCGTGGAAGAAGGTCTCAACTTCCGAGTGCTGGAGCAGCGACGGTGAGTCCTTGGTCGGCTTGGTGAAGTTGCACACCATGGCGCACACCGGGTTCTGATACGTGCCGCCTTCCAGCAGTCTGCTTTGGATGAGGGGGAACTCGGCGGCGTGGCCGTATTTGCCCTCTCTGGGGTACAGATCGAGGTAGAACCGGCCGATCTCCTCGTCACTTCCGACGTCGTGGATGGCATAGAGCTCGACGTCGGGGTGCCACTTGTCGAATTCGGTGATCTCGTGGTATTCGATGCCGAACATCTCGGCGGTGAGCTCGAACATCCCCTCGAGCACCTGAGGTAGTGGCAGGTACTTGGCCACCTCGAAATTGTCCACTCCGTAGTCGGTCTTGCGTTGCTGGGTGTCGTAGTACGACCAATCCCAGACCTGGACCTCGTTGTCACCGGTTTCGGCCGCGAGCAGTCTGGCGACAGCGGCGACCTCCTGTCGGGCCTTTGACTGGAGCGGCTCGAGCAGTTCGTCATACATCTCTTGAACCCGCTCAGGCGTCTTGGCCATGCGGATCTCCAAACGATGGTGCGCCCAGGTGGGCTCATCGAACGCCTCAGCGATTTCCTGACGGAGTTGGATTGCCTCCTCGAGGAGCTTGCGGTTGTCGTCTTTGGCCACCGTGTTGAACTTGAAGCGAAGCTCCTCCCGCAGGTCGCGTCGCGGGGAGTTCTCCTGGAATGGGATCAAGTGGGGATAGGCGATTGTGACCTTGAACTTCCCGG
>Ga0256867_10000621_pt1 | contig 14290 bp, 16 predicted proteins | sample RVTome_15_FD_185939 | JGI IMG/M metagenome (GOLD analysis project Ga0256867, IMG submission 185939) | Soil microbial communities from uranium-contaminated site in the Upper Colorado River Basin, Wyoming, United States - RVT150D86 (HiSeq) ... | reverse complement strand
CGGACGCGACGGAGCCCCCGGACAGCACTCGCGGCGGGGGCTCCTCTGGACAGGGTGAGTAGTCCGGCCCTCAAGCTACTCCCTACGTCCACCCTGTAACGGCGCGAGGCCCCGACGCGATCTCTATGCGTACGGCTCAGACCGCCGCTGAGCCGTCCCGAGGAGCCGGGGTAGGGACGTGCCGGGGACCGGCGGGCGTCCCCGGCCCCCTCGGGTTAGGCGGCGCTGCGTCATGCGGCTCGCAGCCGCCGACGGGCTGGTGCGCTCAGGAGCTTCTGCATCTCGGCGGCTTGGGCGTCCTCGGCTGCCTTGGCCTCTTGCTCCTCGATCGCCCACGTCACACGTACGATGTCGTCGACCTGGTCCGGGTGGGTGGTGCGCCGAATCAACGTGAACGACGCCGCCGGGAAGCCGCCAAGGCCGCACGTGCCGAGGCTGCACGGCAAGAGAGGAGTGCCCGGCGGTGGGCGAACACCCGGGGCGTGGCCATCAACACCGGAGGTTCATGACCTGGCTGAGCGGACGCCACGAGCGAACCGGTATCCGGAGGCCTGCGCTGACCGACGGATTTCCCTGCGAACCCGTGCGAAAGATGCACGGCGACTGCAAGAGGCTGGTGGCCTACGCGGCTGAGCGTCTCGGCCGGTGGTGTCGTCTTTGGGGCTGTCGACGGGTTGTGAAGGGTTTCGGGGCCCTCGAAGCGGGAAGGGCGCGGGAGCCATGCTGCGGGAAGGGAGCTGGGAACCATGCTCAAAGTCCGCAAGAGCTACCGCCGCGTGGTACGCGACGCTCGACGGCGCGACACCGCGGAACTAACCAGGATTGAACGTGCTCTACGTCGCAACGTGCAGTCGCTCGACAACGGGACGCTGACCAACTTGTTGGCCATCCGGGCTGTGTTGCGGGCGCGGGGTGTCGAGCTGCCCACCTTTGGGCCGCGGCGTACCACCGAGCCGTGAGGCGCTCCTGAGCGGTCACGAGAGTGCTGGCGCAGACAGACGAGGCGATGCGCCGCTGGTCCTCGAGGCTTCTTGGTGCTGGTCAGTGGGCCACCCAGGCGATCAGGAAACCGAGTGCCAACGCCACGAGGGCGAAGCGGTCGATGTGATGGATGAAGCGGCTCATGCTGCGGTCGGGGGCGGTCGTGGTAGGCGACGACATGACTGACCGATGGCTGCCAAGCGGAACGTGGTTTCCCTAGGTCAGGGCGTTTGGCCGCTAGCTCCCAGATGTCGGCGAAGTTGAACGTGCGCGGCGCCGCGGACATCAGGGGGACAGCATGGCAGAGGCCGCGCGTCGGTACCTCGTGGTGGAGTGCTCCAGGTCGCCGTCGAACTGGGGGATGACCTCACGACCGAACAGCTCCATCGAGCCGACGACGACGTCGGTGGGCAGCGTGTTGGTGGTGGGGCTGAACGTGAGCTGGTCGAAGCCCATGTCGACCCAGCGCTGGACTGAACGGGCGCAGTCGTCGGGGTCGCCTACGGCGATGTAGCCCTCAGCCGACAGGCGCTCGACTGCGTCGGGACTGGGCTCCGGGATCTTCTCGGGCCACGGCGGCAGGTGCTTCGGCCGCGGGACGTTGTCGAGCCAGTGGTAGGCCAGCGACGAGTAGTAGTTCATGCCCATCGCCGATGCGACCTCGAAGGCCTTGCGCCGGTCCTCCATGCACAACATGTTGGTGACGCCCATGATGTTGTCGTTGGCGTAGTCGCCCACGGGAGTGGCGCTGCCGATGGCTGACTTGTAGGCCTCGACCAGCGACTGCATGTCGGTGGGCCGGCCGATGGCGAAGCAGAACACGCCGAGACCCAACTCCCCGGCCTCGGTGAACGTGCCGGGACTGCCGCCGGCCACCCAGATGGCCGGGTGCAGCGGGCCGTAGGGCTTGGGGAAGACCTTGCGCTCGGGCATGCGGAAGAACTCGCCATCGTGGCTGTAGGGCGCGTTCTTCCACATCTTCGGAATCTCGTGGATGGCCTCGCGCCACATCGCCTTCGTGATGTCGACGCTCGGAATGTCGAAGCCGAGCACCTCGGTGCTCGACGATCCTCGCCCGGTGCCGAACTCGAAGCGGTTGTTGGTCAGGTGGTCGAGCAGCGCCACGTTCTCGGCCACCCGCTGTGGCTTGTTGACCGGTGGCGTGATGTTGAAGATCGCCGAGCCGAGGTGCACCCGCTCGGTCTGCCCCGCGCAGTAGCCGAGGAACGCCTCGGGCCCGGGCATGTGGCTGTACTCGTCGAGGAAATGGTGCTGCGGGCACCACACGTACTTGAAGGCGTTGCGGTCGGCCGCCTTGGCGATCTCGACATTGCGAAAGATGCGCTTGTGCTCTGCGTTGGGGTCCTGGTCGCGCTCGAACTGGGGCACGAACAGCTGGGCGAAGACGCCGAACTCCATCGACGCAGAGTAGAACGTGTTCTAGTTTCCGGCAAGCACGTCGACCCAACAACCCTCGAGGTGGTCGTCGACCACACCGCCGGCCTGCATCAGCGAGTACGTGACCACCGGCCCGACGAAGCGGAAGCCCCGATTGCGCAGGTCCTTGGCCAGCGCCGTGGACGCCGGCGTCGCGCTGGGCATGCCGGCGAACGCCCGGAAGCGGCCGGGCGGGCGCTCGTCGGGGCCGGGCGCGTGGGAGAACACCAGGTCGACCAGCGACCCGCCCTGCTCGTGTAGGGCGACGACCGCCCGGGCGTTGACGATGGTGGCCTCCACCTTGGCCCGATTGCGGACGATGCGTTGGTCCGCGAGGAGCAGTGCGACGTCGTCGTCGCCGTAGGCGGCCACGACGTCGGGCTCGAAGGCGTCGAACGCGGCTCGGAACCCGGGACGTTTGCGGAGGATGATCAGCCACGAGAGCCCGGACTGGAACGCCTCGAGGGACATGAGCTCGAACATGGCCCGCTCGTCGCGCAGTGGCCGCCCCCACTCGTGGTCGTGGTAGTCGATGTAAAGCGGGTCGCTGGTGCCCCAGCCGCAACGCGGCTTGCCATCGTCGCCCACCCGTATGTCGTTGGTATTGTTGATGTCCGTCATATATCGGAGACTAACGATAGGGTGTGACAGTGTCGGTCGTAGGTCCGACACCTTCAGGGGTGGCGGGTGGGGGTCGGACCATAATGACATTCAGGAACCGGGCGATTACCCCCTGGCGTTGCCGGTGAAGGCCCACGACGCCAGGCGCGCCGAGGGGACGTGCATGATGCCGCCCTCGCTGCCCACGAGTTGGGAGTCGTCGCCCAGGCCCAACACCTTCCCCGGGCCGAAGCCGCCCACGATCGACTGCGTGTAGCGCATGTTCTGGACCGGTCCGGCGATCCGGCCCTCCTCGACGAGGAACAGGCCGTTGCGCGTGAGCCCGGTCACCACCTGGGTCTTGGGATCGAGGATGCGGTTGTACCAGAGGTCTGTCACCAGGAGACCCCGCCCCATCTGGCCGAGCAGCTCGTCGGGCGGCTCGCCGCCTCCCCCGAGGAACAGGCTGGTGGCATAGCCACCAAACGCGTCGGAGCCGACCGAGTGGCCGGTCGGCTCGGTGCCGGCGAGGCGCGCCGAGCGGCGGTCGTGCGTCAGACCGGACGAGACGCCACGCTGAACCAGGTCCAGCCGCTGCTTGGGGCTTCCCTCGGCGTCGAACCCGACGCCGAGGGCCCGGGGGTCGGTGGCGTCGTCCCAGATGTCCACGCCCGCATCCCACTGCTGCTCACCGAGGTGCACGAACGAGGTGCCATCGGCGTGCGCCTTGCCGTTGAAGCCCATGTAGGCCGGGTACACCAGCGCGGAGCTCACCGCCCGCGGCTCGAGCACGACCTCGTAGTTGCCGGGCGGCAGCTCCATCGGATTCCGGCCCGACGCCGCCTTGGCGGCGGCACGGGCTCCGCACGCAGCACCGTCGAGATCCGCGAGCCGCACGGACGTCGCCTGGCCGTAGCCGTCGGCGGTGTCGCCGCCGCCTTCCCGGGCCGCAGCAAGAGCGCGGTGGATGCCATCGAGCTGGGCGGTGGTGGCCTGGCCCACCGCTCGTTGCCCGGTGGTCGACACGAGCACGTGCGTGGCGGCCTCCGTCGAGCAGTAGCCGGCGGCCTCCAGGCCCTCACCCGCCTCGACGAACCCCGCCACGATGGCCGCCCGCTGGTCGGGCGTGGCGCCGGCGGTGCCGTCGTCCCAATGGTCGACGGACGGCACGGGGGCCGCGGGCGCGAATCCCGCGAACTCCGGGTCCGGCGGACGGAGCGCCGCCGCCGCCAGCGCCCGCTCGACGAGCGCCTCCAGGCTGGCGGCATCGGTGCGCGTGGTCTGTGCGCGGGCCACCCTGCCGTCGACCGCCACGGTGAGCGACATGGCCTCGAGGTCCTCGGTGACGTTCTGGTGGATGCGGCTGTTGGCGAACCGGGTCAGCGACAACGTGCCCACCACCGCCGCGGCCACGGCCTCGGCCCGACCGGCGACGTATGCCAGGGCCCGCTCGCACGCGTCGGTCGCCAGCCGGGTGGAATCGGCGAGTTCGACCATCATCCGGACCGTACTGTGGATGGGTGACACTCGCGAGCGGCGCCCGCGGCACCGGTGGCAATGGCATCGAGGTCGTCGCCTTCGACGGCGACGACACGCTCTGGCACAGCGAGAGCCACTTCGTCGATGCCCACGCCCAGTTCGTCGCCCTCGTCGGGCCCTATGTCGACGGCGATCCCCGCGTGATCGACGAGCAGGTGGTGGCCACCGAGCGGGCCAACCTCGCCATCTACGGCTACGGGGCCAAGGCATTCACCCTGTCGCTGATCGAGTCCGCCATCGATCTGACCGGCGGGCGCGTCACCGGCGGCGAGATCAGCACCATCCTCGACTTGGGCAAGCGGCTGCTGGACCAGCCGGTCGAACTGCTCGACGGGGTCGACGAGGTCATCGCGCGGCTGGCCGACGACGGGTACCGCCTCATCGTGGTCACCAAGGGCGACCTGTTCCACCAGGAGTCCAAGGTCGCGGGCTCGGGCTTGGCCGACAGGTTCGCCCGGGTCGAGATCGTGTCGGAGAAGGACGTGGGCACCTACCGGCGGGTCATGGGCGAGGCCGGCGTGGCGCCCGAGAACTTCCTCATGATCGGCAACTCGGTGCGCTCGGACATCCTGCCCGTGGTCGAGCTCGGCGGGCACGCCGCCCACCTGCCGTACGTGTACACCTGGGAGCTCGAGCACGTGCCCGACGCCGATGCCGAGCGCATGGGCTTCCACGAGCTGACCTCGATCCGCCAGGTGCCGGAGCTGCTCGAGCGCCTGTCCTAGCGCACGCCCACCCGCACGTTCCGGAAGCGGCACGGTGCGGCGTGGTGGCCGGTGTGGCCGACCTGGAGAGGCTGGCCCTTCCCGCAGTGCGGCACGCCCCACACGGTCCACTCGTCGGCGCCACCCACCGCGTCGAGCGACGCCCAGAACGTCGGTCCGATGCCGGTGTACGTGGGGTTCTTGAGCATGCGGCCCAGCCGGCCGTCCTTGATCTCCCAGCCGACCTCGCACCCGAACTGGAAGTTGAGCCTCTTGTCGTCGATCGACCACGACCGGTTGGTCTGCATGTAGATGCCGTCGTCGGTGCCGGCGATCATCTCGTCGCGCGACGAGTCGCCGGGCCGGAGGCCCACGTTGGTCATCCGCACCATGGGCAGCCGCGCGGGCCCGTCGGCCCGGACCATCCCACCCGACGCCAACCCCACCAGGGGCGCAGAGTCCCGGCCCGACAGCACACCGACCCACATGCCATCGCGCACGATGTCCACCGATTGGGCGGGGACGCCCTCGTCGTCGTAGCCGAAGCTGCCCATGGCGCCAGGCAGGGTGGCGTCGGCGGTGATCTGCATCGCCTCGCTGCCGAAGCGCAGGTCGCCGAGCTGGTCCGGGTCGAGCCACGAGGTGCCGGCGAACGCCGCCTCCCAGCCGAGGATGCGGTCGAGCTCCACGGCATGCCCCACCGACTCGTGGATCTGGAGCGCCACCTGGTCGGAGTCGAGCACGATCGTCGTGGTGCCCTCGGGGCATTGGGGGGCGTCCAGCAGGGCGACCGCCTGCTCCGCCATGGTGGCGGCGTTGGCCACGAGATCGAGGCCCTGCACCAGCTCCCACCCCTGCGTGCCGTACTGGCCCCGCACGCCCGGGTACGAGCGGCGCTGCGTCTCCCCGTCGCCGATGGCGGTGGCATCCACAACCGCCCCGCACTCGACCAGGCGCTGGCTGATGCGGCTGCCCTCGCTCGACGCGAACCACTTCTCGGTGTCCCACACCTGATAGCTGGCCTGGGCCAGGGGGACACCGGCGTCGTTGGCCGCACCGGTGGCGTCGACCAGCAGGTCGCCCTTCTCCGCCAGGCTGACGTCGTCGAGCGGATGGACCTGCCAGGTCGACGACCACTCGGCCTCCACCACCGGCGCCGGCGCGAGGTCGAGCGGCGGACCGGCGACCCGGCCGGATGCCCGCGCCACGGCAGCCGCGCCCTCACCCGCGCTCCGGGCGGCCGCGGCGGTGAGCGTCGGGGTGGCCTGGAAACCCCAGGAGGACCCGATCAGGGCCCTCACCCCGATGCCGGCGTTCTCGGTCTGGGTGAGGTCCTCGACCACGCGGTTGCGGGCCTCCATCGACTCGTGCCGGATGACCATGACGCGGGCATCCGCGTACCGGGCACCGGCGGCGAGGGCCGCTTCCACGGCGGCGGTGGCTAGCTCGAGCATCATTGCTGTGACCGTGAACGCTCGCCCGTCCACGGCGAGTCAGGATCGTCGCTCGCAAGGAGGACGAGTGGAGGGTGACGACCAATACGAAACGGGTAGGCCGCCGGGCGAGAAGGACGACGCTGCGAGCGGCGATCCTGGCCGGCGTGGCGGGCGCAAACGTTCGCGGTCACGGCACTGATCTCCTAATCCCCTGGCCCTTCGATGATGATGCGGGGTTCGTCGGTCAGAAGGTAGACCCCGCCGGCGAGGTCGAGGAGCCGGCGTTCGTCCGGCGCGATGGTCTCCTGATAGCCGGGATCGCTGGTCATGGCGATGAAGTCGTCGAGGCTCTGGTACCACTGCACGGCGACACCGTCGAAGCCCTCGGTGCCGGCCCAACCGTTCCCGCCCGTGGCCAGGCGCGGGTGCTGTTCGTAGCGGACCAGACGGCTCCGGACGCCGGGTTCCGACACGATCTTGCCGGCGTGCACGTCACGCCAATGGGCCTGGAACTCCTCGGCCGTCAGCGCCGGGTTGCGGCGGAGCATGGCGGTCAGGCGGATCATCGGTGTCCCTCCCGTGGGTCGTCAGCGGTCCGACAGTACGGCTCGGCAGCCGCGCACGGCGGCCCGTAGGGTGGCCGACCATGCCGCAGGCCATGTCGAAGCCACTGACTCCCCGCATCCCGCCGCTGCCCCCCGACGAGCGCGACGAGGCGGCCAACGAGCTGCTGGCCCAGGTGGGGGCACCGGTCCAGTTCGCGAGCAACCTGTTCGCCACGCTGGTCCGTCACCCGGGGCTGTTCCGCCGCTGGCTGCCCTTCGGGGGGAAGCTCCTGGCGGGGCAGCTCCCGGCCCGGGACCGCGAGCTGCTCATCCTCCGCACCGCCTGGCACTGCGGATCCAACTACGAGTGGACACAGCACGTGCGCATCGCCGGCGACGCCGGTGTCACGGCCGAGGAGATGGAGCGGCTCACGCTCGCCGACGCTCCGGACGCCCCGGGATGGGCGGCGTTCGACGCCACCCTGATCCGCGCCGCCGACGAGCTGCACGAGGACTCCTGTCTCGGCGACGCCACCTGGCAGGCGCTGGCCGGGCGCTACGACGAGCGCCAGCTCATCGAGGTCCCCATGCTGGTCGGCCACTACCAGCTGCTCGCCTTCACGCTGAACTCTCTCGGGGTCCAGCTCGAGGAGGGCGCCGGGGAGTGAGCGCAGTGGCACCGCGGCTGTCGCAACGCACCGTGCTGGTGGTGGGGGCGGGGACCCAGGCGTCGGACGAACCCGATGCCCCCATCGGCAACGGTCGCGCCATCTCGGTGCTGGCCGCCCGCGCCGGGGCGCACGTCGTGTGTGTCGATCGCGACGCAGCCGCGGCCGGGGATACCGCCGAGTTGGTCCGGAACGAAGGTGCCGACGCCACCGTTGTCGTCGGGGATATCACGTCGGCCGACGACTGCGCCGCCATGGTCGGCCGGGCGACGCAGGCCGGTGGCGGCCGGCTGGACGGCGTGGTGGTCAACGTCGGCATCGGCCGGGGCGCCGGGCTCGCGGGCACGTCGCCGGACGACTGGGACGCGACCATGGCCGCCAACCTGCGCGGTCATTTCCTGGTGGCCCGCGCCGCCCTGGAGGCGCTGGGCGAGGCGGCGCCGGGCGACGGCGGGGGCAGCATCGTGTTCATCGGCTCGGTCGCCGGCCTCCAGCCGGGTAGCCGGCTGCCGGCGTACGACGCCTCGAAGGCCGGGCTCATCGGTCTGGCGCGCCACGTGGCGCTCGAGGGCGCGCGACACGGGGTGCGCGCCAACGTGGTGGCCCCGGGGCTCATCGACACGCCGCTCGGAAGGCTGGCTACGAGGGGCCGGCCCTCCCGCGCCCGCACGCCGGTGCCGCTGGGCCGCCAGGGCACCGCCTGGGAGGTCGGCGCCGTCGTCGTGTTCCTCCTGTCGGACGAGGCCAGCTACGTCACCGGACAGGTGCTCGCCGTCGACGGCGGCCTCAGCCTGATCTAGCTAGTGCCCCATCAGGTGACGCACTCGGCGGCCTCTGGCCCGTGGTGCCCCAGAAGATCTGGCGCGCCACCGAGATGCGGACGTCGGCGGCACGGATGCCCCACACCTCGAAGCTGTGCTGGTGGGCGGCGACGTTGGCCAGGGTGGCGACGAGCATCCCCGCCTGGGCCAGGGCGTCGACGCCCAGGTTCCTCTCCTCGGCCTGGATGCCCTCGATCGTCTCCGCCAACTGCACGGTGACGTTGTTGAGCAGCTCCAGGTGGATCTTCCGGAAGCGACGGTCGCCCTCCTCGGCGCCGAGGTCGACGACCCGGATCACGGGGCGGTGCTGATCCCAGAAGGCGAAGAAGGCATCGGTGAGCTCGAGGGCCGTCCGGTAGCCGGCCCTGCCCTTCCAGGTGCCCTCGCCCACGATGCGGACCAGCCGCTCACTGTCGAGCGCCATCTCCTGGGCCAACACCAGGATGGCGTCCTCGACGTCGGCGAAGTACTGATAGAAGGTTGCCGGCGAGGTGCCGGCCTCGCGGGCGATGTCGATCACCTTGAGCGACCGGTACGAACTGGTCCGCAGCATCGCCGCGGTGCACGCCAGCAGGCGCTGGCGGGTGGCCCGCCCCCGCCGCCCCGGCACTCGCCCGTCGGCGGCCCGCAGGTCGCCCATCACCTCGACCGGTTCGGCCACGGCGCCAGGCTAACCCGCAGCTGACGGCCCATCAGCGGGACAGGGACGGCCGAGTGGGCCCTCAGCGGGGGGCGATGTAGGCGGCTGCGAAGCGCTCGAGGGCGCGGCGGTTGTCGTCCAACGAGGCGAACGTGAGCCCCTCGATGAGCCACGCTGAGGTGATCAGGGTGGTCACGCCCAGTTCGGCCAGCTCGGCGCACACCTCGGCGTCCGGCAGCCTGTCGGTGATCGCCGCCTGGATCTCGAATGGCCGGCCCTCCGTGCCGTACTCGCGGCGGTAGGCCTGCAGCCGCTCGACGTAGCCCCGCAGCCCGTCGAGCGGGTAGTGCGTGCCCAGCCAGCCGTCGCCGATGCGTGCCGCCCGCCGGAGCGCAACCTCGGTCTGTCCGCCGATGAGAATGGGCACCGGCTGCGCAGGTGCCGGGGCCATCTCCAGCTTGTCGAAGTCGTAGAACTCACCGTGGTGCTCCACCATGCCGCCGCCCCATAGGGTGCGCAGCACCTCGATCTGCTCCTCCATGCGGGCACCCCGCCGGGCGAAGGGCTGCTCGAGCTGGTCGAATTCCTCCCGCATCCAGCCGGCGCCGACGCCGAGCAGCACCCGGTCGCCCGACAGGTAGGCGGCGGTGCCGACGGCCTTGGCGACCACGAAGGGGTTACGGGCGGGCAGCACGTAGACGTGGGTGGCGAACCGGATGCGCTCGGTGACCGCGGCCAGCGCACCCGTCATCACCCAGACATCGGGCCACGGCGTCTCCGGCGGGAAGCTGGGCCGCCCGCTGCGGCTGTACGGGTACAACGACTCGAGCTTGCCGGGGTAGAACACGTGGTCCGACAGCGACACCTGGTCGAAGCCCACGTCCTCGGCGCACCGGGCCAGCTCCACCCAGTCGGCAGGCGGCGCGTACATGAGCGACTGGCAGAACTTCATCGGTTCCCCCCTGGGCGCGCAGCGGCTACTGCTTCGACCAGATCTCGACCAGCTCGTCGACCGTGGTGAGCGTGGCCAGCAGGCTCAACGTGTTGTCGATCATGGCGTCGGCATAGTCGGCGGGGACGCCGCACACGGCGTCGCGGGGCAGCACGACGTCATAGCCGTGGTTGACCGCATCCATGACCAGGTTGGTGATCGCCACGTTGACCGAGACACCCGCCACCACGACCGTGTGCAGGTCGAGGTTGCGCAGGACCGGATCGAGGTCGGTGCCGGCCATGGGATTGAGCCCGTGGGCGCGCGTGAGCACCAGGTCGTCGGGTTCGGCGCCGACCTCGGGGATCACGGCCGTTGTCGCGCCGCCGCGGTCGAACCGCACGGGCGATCGCCGGGCGCTCATGAACAGCCGGGCGTTGGTGTTGGTGGCCTTGAAGTCGGGCCGATGCGAGAACGTGCAGTGGATCACCTGCACGCCGGCGACCCGCGCCGCCTTCACGAGCCGAGCCGTGGCCGGGATCATCGTCTCCCGCGCCACCTCCGCGAGTTCGGGGAAGACGCTGGGCTCGCCCAGCAGCCCGTTCTGGATCTCCGAGGTGATCACTGCGGCGCGCCAGGGAGTCACGAGAGATGAGAGATCCACAGCCATGGGCTGACAGTATCTAACAGACAGTTGCCAGGTTGCGCCGTCCGGGACTCGGCTGTCGCCGACCGGGCGGCGGCTGTCGATGACCACCGGTAACGCACAAGTCGGACAACGCGATCTTTAGATGTACGGCTCGAGCCGCCTATGAGTCGTTCGAGGAGGTTCACGAATGGCGAGCTTCGGCGACGAGGCGGGGCCTCGGGACGCTGGCAGCACCAGCGGGCGGCGGGACTTCCTTCGGAAGGCCGGGGTCGTCGGCACCGGCGCGTTCGCCGTGCCCATGATCGTCACGGTGGATCCGGCGGACGCCCAGGCCCTCACCAGCCCACCACCCGAGGCGCCGGGACGGCCCGACTCGCCGCCAGTCGACGCTGCCAGCGGCACCGCATCACCGCCCGGCACCCAGCGGGCCCCTCGGGCTACAGGAACACGAGTCACCGGGCGCACCGAGCTACCTCGCACCGGCGCAGACCTCGACCGCCTCGTCGTCGCCGGGCTCGCAGCCACGGCGGGCGGCGCTGCGCTCGTCCTCTGGAGCGCCGAAGCGAGGGCCGCGGCCGCCAAGTCCACTGACCCGACGTCCGAGACCTGACTTTCTCGGGTTCGCGCTCCGCCGGGGCGGATACGGTCGTCGACCATGCCGACCCGCCTGCACTCAGTGGTCTTCGACGCTGCCGACCCCTCGGCCTTGGCCCGGTTCTGGGCGGTGGCGACCGGCTGGCCCGTCACCTACGAGGAGCCGGACGAGGTGGTTGTCGAGCCAGCCGAGGACGACGCCGGAACGCCCACCGAACCGGGCCTTCCACTGGTGTTCGGGCCCGTCGACGATCCCAAGGCGTCCAAGAACCGCGTCCACCTCGACCTGAACAGCCGCTCGGCCGAGGAGCAGCGCGAGATCGTCGAGCGGCTGCTCGCCCACGGCGCCGAGCCCGCCGACATCGGGCAGGCCGACGTGCGCTGGGTGGTGCTGGCCGACCCGGAGGGCAACGAGCTCTGCGTGCTCGATCCCCGAGACGAGCACGCCCGGGCCGGAGCGGTGGCGGCGATCGTCCTGGACACGCCGGACCCGGGTGCCCTGGCCGCTTTCTGGACCGAGGCGGCCGGGTGGCCCATCGTGGCGCAGGGCGATGACTACGCGGCGCTGGCCCGGCCCGACGGCATGGGCCCCCGGCTGGAGCTCATCCAGGTCACCGACCCCAAGGTGGCCAAGAACCGGGTCCACCTCGACGTCGCCCCCTACGCCGCCGACGACCACGGGGCCGAGGTGTCGAGGATCCGCGACCTCGGCGCCTCCCCGGCCGACGTCGGGCAGGGGGAGCAGACCTGGGTGGTGCTGGCCGATCCAGACGGGAATGAGTTCTGTGTCCTGAGCCCACGCGATTGACGGTGGTTGCTCACTCGTAGTGGCGCAATGAGTCCCGGAGGGTCTCCGAGCTCACCCGCAGGCGGTGGCACACGAGCATGGGGGCGCCAGCCACCTCGTTGGTCACCTGCCACGGGTTGGACACGATGGCGACCGGTCCCAGGGCGTCGCAGTAGGGCTCGACCGTCGCCCGCCGGTAGCGAACGAAGATCACCGCACCGCGGGGCGATCCGTCCTCCGGCCACCACTCCGCGTAGCTGTTGTGGGCCGAGAGCGCGGTGCCCCGCGGCAGGCCCCGGGCCGGGCCGTAGAGGTCGATTGCCGCCGCTTCGCCGTAGCTGGCGGTGATCACCCGGAGTCCGGCCTGCTCACCGGCCGGCAGCACCGTCGCCACCCGGGCCACCTGGTCGACCATCTCTGGCCAGCCAACCTGCTCCCCCAGCTCGTCGTTGAGGTCGTGGAACGCGACGGCGTACGCGTCGATCGGCGCCACCGGAGCGACGGCCGCCAGCGGGATGAGACCGTTGAGCACGAGCGCGCCGATCACGGTGTGCCACCGGCGGGGCTCGGCGCCGGCCCAGCGCTCGGCCGCCACACTGCCCGCGGCGAAGGCCAGGACGTAGGTGGGACCGAGGTAGTAGGCCTTGCCTCCCACAACCACGAGCACGAGAGCGACCGACGCCACCGTCACGGCCAGGATCCGCCACGGGGACCGGCGCCACAGCCACACCAGGCCGCTTGCGGCCAGCGGCAGCGCCAGCGGACCGACGAGGACGATCTGCTGGAACAGGAACCCCAACCGACCGTCCTCGTCTCGGACGTTGGCGTTGTTGTTGCGGCTGAACTCCACGGTGGGCCAACCGTTGAGGCCCTGCCACACGAGGTTCGGCAGCCACAGGGCCAGGGCCACGGCGACGCCGGCAGCCAGCCACGGGCTGCGGAGCTGGCGGCGGCCAGCCGGTGTGGCCACGAACCCCGCCGCCAAGCCGAGCCCGAGCAGGGCCATCGTCCACTTGGTCTCCAGACCCAGCCCGAAGGCGACACCGACGGCCAGCCACCAGCGGGCGTCGCTGCGGTCCGCCAGGAGTCGGACCACCAGCAAGATCGCCAGCGCCCACCACAACTGGTCGAACAGCACCGTCTGGAACAGACCGCCGGTGGCGAGGAACAGCGGGGCCGTGGCCGTCGCCAACGCGGACAACGCCATCGCCCGGCCTCTGCCACCCAACTCGCGGGCGATCATCGCCGCCACGATCACCACGGCGACGTGGACCGCACCGGCCACCAATCGCAGCGGCCACAGATGGTTGCCGGCGACGGCCGTGATCGCCCTGGCGAGGAGGGGCACCACCGGTGGCTGGTCGACGTAACCCAGGGCGGGATTGCGGCCTGCCGCCAGGTAATAGAGCTCGTCGCGGTGGAACCCGTAGCGCCCGCTGAGCGTGGCGTGGAGTACGAGGACGCCGGCAGCGACGACGAGCGTGGCCGAGAGGTCGGACCGGGACACCGCCCGCGCCCCGCCGCGCACTCCCCCGGTCTGCACGCCCGCGATCATGCCCGAGGGCCGGCCTTGTCCCTCCCCTCGGCCGCGGAGCGTCAAGCCTGACCAACCTCCGTAGTGCTGGGAACCTCCTGCGCTAGGCCCAGTCGTTGTTCGGCGGCAAGTAGCGCAAGCCGCGGGCGCCCACTAGGACGCCGCGTCGGCACCGGCAGCGGCGCGGCTGGGCGGGCGGTAGGTGATGCGGAGCAGGATGGCGGCCAGGCCAACGCCGCCGGCGAGGGCGATGATGAAGCCCGCGGGGCCGTTGAGGTCGATGCCGATCGCGTTGTCGAGGCTCCAGTCGCCGGCACCGATCGTGGCCAGAACCAGGCCGATGGTGCCCAGCACCGCGACGTACTCCCAGCCGTTGCCGGTGATCAGCAGGCCCCGGCCACGGTGCACGGTCCAGAGGGCGACC
>Ga0256867_10000620_pt1 | contig 14302 bp, 14 predicted proteins | sample RVTome_15_FD_185939 | JGI IMG/M metagenome (GOLD analysis project Ga0256867, IMG submission 185939) | Soil microbial communities from uranium-contaminated site in the Upper Colorado River Basin, Wyoming, United States - RVT150D86 (HiSeq) ... | reverse complement strand
CGCCGTATCCGACGACCCGGTATCCCCCTATACGGCAATACCCGATGGCCACGTCCCGACCGGCCTGTTACGCTGTTCGGGCCCGCTACTGCAATCCGCCATGCAACGCACCGGCAATGCCATGCCCACTGCACCCGATCCTCTACAGCCCATACTCGCCGCCTTGTTTGCAGAGACGACTGTCACGACGTTCGACGTAAGCCCTTACACATGGTTCCCCATGACCGAACCGACAGCCGCTAGTGTAACCGAAGCGGAATCTCAGCTCTTGCGCCGCATGGGCCGCGATGGCGACAGTCCGGTCGTACGCCTCGTTGCCCGCCGGGTCTCACGGGCACTGACCCGGTGGCTTCTACCAACCCGCATCAAGCCGAATCATATTACCCTCGCCTCCGGTCTGATTGGCGTCTGTGGCGCGCTACTCCTAGCCCAACCGTCGATGTCGTCGCAGGTGCTCGGGAGTCTGCTCTTTCTGCTCTCCACCATCATTGATGGCTGCGATGGCGAACTCGCCCGTTTGACGTTCCAAGAATCCGCGTTCGGCGCCAAACTCGACGTCACCATGGACAACGTGGTGCATGCCGTGCTCTTTCCCGCCATTGCTCTGGGTCAGTATCGCCAACATCAAGACGCGCTGTACCTGATACTCGGCGCCCTGGCACTCGGCGGCGTCGCGGTCTCCATGCTGGTCTTTTTGCCTCACGTCTTGCGCCCGCAGACCACGCAGAGCCCAAACACCCGGTGGCATGAGAGTTTGGCGAGCCGCGACTTTGCCTACCTCTTGCCCATCTTAGCCGCGCTACAAAAACTCCCGTGGTTTCTATGGGCGACCGCGATTGGGACGTATGTCTTTGCGGCAGCCTGGGTGATCATTTCGTGGCGTCAACGTCGCCTCGATCTACAGCGCTAAACCGAGCCACAGCGAACAGTTGCCCGGAAGACTTGGCGTAGGCTATGCTTTCGTGTGTTTGGCGCCGATCCCAACGGCAGATCAAACATGGATAAGTTCCTGGACAAAAGGAGATAAGCTGGGTGAACGCTTCTCAGGACACGCGCGGGCCTAACAGGATCAAGGCATGGATAGGCATACTGGCAACCCTCCTGTGCATCAGCGCATTGAGGGCAAGCGCCGCACAATGGACGCTTGAACAGTGCTTGGAACGCGCTCTGGAATCCAGTCCGGATGTCCATGCTGCCTTGGCGGATGAACAAATCGCCATCAGCCAACTGAGCCGCGCCAAGGCCGGGCGTCTGCCGCGGGCTACCTTCACGGGATTGCTCAGCGCCATCACCGGTGCCGAGGGAGACGCGGTCAATGGCGATACGGACAACGATGACTTTGGCCCGTATAGCATGGGCAAACTGGAGATTGTCCAACCGCTCTACACCTTTGGCCGCCTGCGCAACGAAATTCGTGCTGCCATGCAAGGGATCGCCTCTAAAGAAGCGGCCACCGAGCAAGCGCGTCAGGCTGTGATCGTCGCCATTAAAGAACTCCACGCCAATCTTCTGCTCAGCCGGCAGATCAAGGAGCTGCTGGACGAATCATACGACAATTTTACCACCGCGATGGAACAGGTGGAGGAGCGTCTGGAAGCAGATGAAGGCAATGTCACCGAGCAAGATTTGTTGCGGTTACAAATCGGGCAATCCAGTGTCGCCAAAGAGCGGTATACGATGGAGCGCGCGATTGCCGTGGCTCAGGCCGCCCTCAAGCGGCATCTGGGTCTGCCGGCCGAGGCACCGTTTGAACTGGCGGAGACAGATTTACAACCCGTGACGCTAAACTTACAGCCACTCGGCAACTACCTCGAGCAAGTGGGTCCAAAGCGGCCGGAGCTGGCTCAGCTCGAAGCCGGTCTCGCGGCGCGTCAGGCACGTCTGGAGGCGGCGCGCGGCGATTATTATCCGTCCCTCTTTCTCGCCGGCGGTTTCGAGTATTCCGTGGCGCCGAACCGCGACGACCAGGATAGTCCTTTCGCCAATGATTTCAATTTCTTCCGGGGTCCCGGTATCGCCCTGGGCCTGCGCTGGCAGCTCGACTTTTGGTCGACGCAGGCAAAAGTGGCCGAACGCACCGCCGAACTGAACCAAGTACAAGTGCAAAAGAGCTCCGCCACGTCCGGCATTGCCTTGGATATTCGACGGCGTTATTTGGAAGTGGAAGAATTCCGCAGCAAAGTCAAAGCCGCCCAGGAAACGCGCAAAGCGGCTCGGGCGTTGCTGGTCACCACTCTCGCCAATTTCCAGCTCGGCGTCGGCGAGGGCAAAGACGTCTTCGAAGGTCTGGGGCTGTACACCCGTATCGTCAGCGATTATTACCAGACCATCCGCGACTTCAATATCGCGGCAGCCAAGCTCACGCAGGCCACGGGCCAAGAAATCACCACCCTCAGCGACAAGCAGTGACGGCGTTCGAACGCGACCAGTACCGAGGCGGGCTCAGCCGCCCTCACCTGGCGTTGCACCCGGACTATAGCCATGACACTGCAGCACCGGGAGGGGTGGATATTTACGCAACGTCGTATCCGTTTCGGCCAACCGGCACCGGAAAAACAAGCTCCCCCGTTTGGTCTCCGTCCGCGCCACATGTTGGCAATTGCCGCACAAACCCGGATCTGGCATACTCACCTCCGCACCTACACGGCTAAATGGGCAAGAAACACAATTTACACCGGACTCCCGTTATACTACCATAATGCCAAATAGCAATAGATCCACGCAGTCAGCAACGACGTGACGACCCCGCCGGGCAGCCGGATCTCGCATGCCCGAGTGGGACGCAGGGAGACCATCGTGCCGAACATCAAAGCAAGCGTCATTGGCGCCTCCGGCTATGGTGGAGCCGAGGCGGTGCGACTCCTCACCACCCATCCGCAGGTTGACATTGTGCACGTGACAGCCGAAACCCAGCAAGGTCAAGGCATGTCCGCCCTCTATCCCAACCTGCGACGATTCGTCGATCAAACGATGATCGCAGTGGACGCCGAACGCATTGGACGCGACTCCGATGTCACCTTTGTCTCGCTGCCCAGCGGCAAAGCTATGCACCTGATTTTACCGCTCCTGGAACAAGGCGCCAAGGTGATCGATATCGCCGCTGATTTCCGTCTGCGCGATGCGTCTCTTTACCCCACCTGGTACAAGTTTGATCACGTAGCGCCGGAGTATCTGGGCGAAGCGGTGTATGGTCTACCGGAATTGCATCGCGACGCCATCACGACGACTCGCCTGCTGGCTAATCCAGGATGCTATCCGGCGGCGTCATTACTCGCCCTCATTCCGTTAATGCGGCATGGCAAAATCAACACCTCGGGAATTGTCATTGACGCCAAATCGGGTGTCTCCGGCGCGGGCCGGGGCGGTGGCGGCGGTTTCGGTTACTCGGAGACGAATGAAAATCTGCGAGCGTACAGCGTCACCGGACACAATCACACAGCCGAAATCGAACAGGAACTCTCTGGCCTTGCCGGCCGGCCGGTGCAGGTGGTGTTCACGCCACATCTGGTGCCGATGACGCGGGGCATTCTGGCCACGGTATACGCGCCGCTCACGGGGCCGTTAACCGACTCGGAAGCACTAGCCCTCTACGACGACACCTATCGGGATGCGCCGTTCGTACGGGTGTTGCATGACGCGCTGCCCGAGACCAAAGCCACGCTGGGTTCAAACTACTGCGACGTCACCGTGAAGATCGACACGCGCAGCCAGGTCGCCATTGCCATTGCGGCAATCGACAATTTGGGACGCGGCGCCGCCGGTCAAGCGGTGCAGAATATGAATTTGATGTTTGGCCTCGAAGAGACTACCGGGTTGAAATTTCCGGGAGTTTTTCCCTAGGCGCAAATGTTTGGCGGGTCGCCTTGTTGCCGGTAATAGGCGAGGGTGTGGGCTAAGCCTTGTTGCACATCAACCTGGGTCTCAAATCCCAGCATCTCCTGAGCGCGCGTCACGGCGGCTTGTGAATGTTTCACATCGCCAGGGCGCGCGGGTAAAAATGTCACGTGCGCGCGACGCTGACTCAAGTCTTCCAACTGCGTGATGAGTTCCACCAAACTCGTGCGTCCCCCCAGCGCCAGGTTGATCACCTGCCCCGCCACATCTGGAGCCCCCATCGCCAGGATATTGCCATGGACGACGTTGGTGACATAGGTAAAATCACGCGATTGCTGCCCATCGCCGAATACCTGTAGCGCTTTGCCCTGAAGCAAGGCAGTGATGAAGGCCGGAATCACCGCTGCATATTGGCTCGCCGGATTTTGCCGGGGGCCAAATACATTGAAATAACGCAAGATGACCGTCTCTAAGCCGTAGACATGGGTGAAGACACGGCAATAGTGCTCGCCGGTCAACTTCGCCACCGCATAAGGCGAGAGCGGATTGGCGGGCAGGTCTTCATGCTTCGGTAAAGTGGGGTTATCGCCATACACCGACGATGACCCGGCATACATCACCCGCTTGACACCGGCGTCACGGGCGGCGATGAGCACTTGCAGCGTACCTTCGACGTTGACTTGATTGCAACACACCGGCTCTTGCAGGGAAAGAGCGACCGAGGGCAAAGCGGCCTGATGGAAAACATAATCGATACCCGCCATAGCGGTGGCGAGGGTGTCCGGCTCTAAAATGCTACCGTGTACCGCTTCTATCGAGCAGGGCAGTTCCTCCGCTGCGAGTTGGTCTCGGACGATCTGCACATGACGCACCGCACCGGTGGTGAAATTATCTAAAATCCGCACCTGATGTCCGGCACGCGACAAGCCCTCAACGAGATGCGAGCCAATAAAGCCGGCTCCCCCGGTGACCAAGCAATGGGCCATAGAATACCCTTTTGATCAGAGTTTATGAATCTTCTCACGATGCTGGCTCACATCCCGAGTGGCATTGCGCGTATCCACGACTGACTTGGCATGTTGCACCACCCAGGCATAATCGTAGACGCTGTGATGAGTGGTAATAATGACGCAATCCGCCCAGTGCAAGATGCTATTGCTCAGCTCCGTATAGGTGAGATTCGGTATCTCCACATGAGTGATGTAGGGATCGTGAAAGCTCACGTCACCGCCCTTCATCTGCAGCAAACGAATCACCTCCAAGGCGGGCGATTCCCGTAGGTCATTCGTATCTGGCTTGTAGGCTACCCCGAGCACAAGTAGCTTCGATCCTTTGACACTCTTTGACCCCTCATTGAGCACATCCGTCACGCGGTTCACCACATGGTGAGGCATACTGGTATTAATGTCATCGGCGAGTTCAATAAAGCGAGCCCGGTAATCGAGCGTTTTCAATTTCCACGCCAGGTAGTGCGGATCCAACGGGATGCAGTGGCCACCCAGTCCGGGCCCGGGATAAAACGGCATGAAGCCAAACGGTTTGGTGGAGGCCGCGTCGATAATCTCCCAGACATCGAGATCCAGGCGATCGCACATGAGCGCCACCTCGTTGACCAGACCGATGTTGACCGCCCGGAACGTATTTTCCAAAAGTTTGACCATTTCTGCAGCCCGGCTCGAACTCACCGGCACCAGATGGTCAATAATTTGTTCGTAGAGGAGTTTGGCGACTTGTGTACACTCGGGCGTGGCGCCACCGATAATTTTCGGGGTATTGGTGAGCTGAAACGTATGATTCCCCGGATCGATACGCTCCGGCGAAAACGCCAGAAAAAAATCCTGTCCCACCTTCAAACCACTCTCTCCCAACAGGGGCAACAGCACTTCATCGGTGGTGCCCGGATAGGTCGTGCTCTCCAACACAATGAGTTGGCCCGCATGCAAGTGCTGACGAATCTCGCCACTCACCGACATGATATAGGAGATGTCTGGCTCTTTGGTCTTGCCCAGCGGAGTCGGTACGCAAATGCTCATGGCATCCACCTCCTCGAGCACCGCAAAATCAGGGGTGGCGGACAACGCTCCGGCGTCGACCACTTGCTTTAACGTCTTGGCATCGACATCTTGAATGGGACACGACCCGGCATTGATCTCCGCTACCCGCTCACCGTCGGCATCAATGCCGGTGACGCGATACCCGGCCTTGGCAAATTCGACTGCCAAGGGAAGACCCACGTAGCCCAAGCCGATGACACTGATGTGCGCGGAACGCCCAGTAATTTTTTCTGTCAAGGTTTGCATGCTGACGACAATGCTCCTCCACGACTCATCTCTGCCATTACCCACTGAGACATAGTGTAACCTGATCACCCGTTATGTATGAGTGTATCTCTCGGCAACCCTAAAAGTCGATGATCTACCTCTCCTCTCTCGTGTCGCCACGTGACGAGGTGTACCCCTACCACACTGCGTGCGTTGTAAATCAAAGGCCGGAAATCCCAGGCACATTGGGTCAGGCACACAGAGAGGGAAGACGGAGACAAGATCGCAGGGATAACAGTGGAATACCCAGCCATGCGGGTCCTATACCGACATCCAATAGCCTACTGCTCAGCGGTCACCACATCTTCTTTATGCTTTTTCCAACGCATGAGGGCACCAATTGGACCGGATAGCGCATAGCCGAAAAACACTAGGAATAGCGCGAGAGCGGGCTTGGCAGTGATCATTAGAATGGCCAGCCCCAGGGCTACGAAGAGATGGATAGGTCGCGTGCGTCTGAGCCGCAGGTGCTTAAAACTCCGATACTTGACATTACTGATCATGAGCAACGCGAGCGCATAAATCGCCAACACAATGGGAAGGGATTGCCCAGGTTCTACACTCTCCAAATCGCCGTAGAGCTGTTGACTGAGCAACACCGCCGATGCGATCACACCGGCAGCGGCGGGAATCGGCAAACCGATGAAGAGCGACCGCTGCACGGTTGCCGCTTGCACATTAAAACGCGCTAAGCGCAACGCCCCACAGATGACAAACACAAAAGCGGCTACCCAGCCAAATGGACCATAAGGACGCAAGGTCCAGGAGTAGAGCAACAAGCCCGGCGCCAGGCCAAACGAAAGGAGATCAGCCAGAGAATCATACTCCACTCCGAAGGCGCTGGCCGAATTCGTCATGCGGGCCACTTTACCATCCAGGCAGTCCAGGAGAAAAGCGAGCAGAATAGCCAACGCAGCCTGCACATATTGCCCATTAATCGAGGCAATAACGCTCAAGAATCCACACAGCAAATTCCCGGTCGTAAAGAGATTGGGAAGGAGGTAAAGGCCCTTTTTCATATGTCGTCCGATTCCTTCAGGATGGCAAGGACGGTTTCCCCTCCCCTGACACTATCTCCCACCCGAGTCATCACCTCAGCTTCGCGTGGCAGAACGAGGTCGGTACGAGAGCCAAAGCGGATCAGGCCATACCGCTGACCTTTCTCCAATACGGCCCCAACTTGCACCCGGCACACAATCCGCCGGGCAATTAAACCGGCAATTTGCTTCACCACAACGCGGTACGGATGATGCTCAAGGGTGAGACTGTTGGCCTCATTCACGCTTGACGCTTCCTGGTGATACGCCGCCCGAAATTGACCAGGCGTATAGGTCACGGCACTGACTTTCCCGCCTACTGGCGCCCGATTCATATGGACATTAAATACCGACAGGAAAATACTGATGCGCCACTGCCCGTCCTCTTCCACGACCCCCATGACCCGGCCATCCGCTGGGGAGACCACCGCTCCCGGAAGCGATGGGATAATCCGCTCCGGGTCGCGAAAGAAAGCAACCGTGCAGATCGTGGCTAGCCCCATGACGGCGGCCACCACCCACCATCCCAGCAGGGCGCTGACCACGGCGAGGCAGGCAAGCGGAATCATGAACGGCAAGCCCTCCGGCGCCAGCGGTATCCGCCCATGCCGCCCGATGGTCATACCCTAAACTCCCTCGTACATGGCGTCCACCACGCGCGGCTCTCTGTTACCGGCTCGCCACGAACTAGGCACACAATGGATGATTATAACACGCGTTGCCCACGGGCGATAGCTATTTTCCCCGTCCGCACAACCTCCTTGATGCCCAATGGCTTGAGGAGATTGATGGCGGCTCGGATCTTGCCCTCATCACCGGTTACTTCCAGGACATACGTCTTCGGCGTCACATCCACCACCTTGGCTCGGAAAATGTCAGCGAGGCGCAGCACCTCCGAGCGCATCTGCTCGGCTTCCGCATGTACTTTGATGAGGACCAACTCCCGGTCCACATGAGCTTCTTCACTGAGGTCCGTGACTTTAATGACATCGATAAGCCGGTTGAGCTGTTTGTTGACCTGTTCCAGGATTAAGGCGTTGCCCTCCGTCACCAACGTAATGCGAGAGACCGTGGGGTCCTCCGTCTCGGCTACGCTCAAGCTCTCGATATTAAAGCCACGCGCACTGAACAACCCCGTGATCCGCCCCAACACACCAAATTTATTTTCCACCAACACCGCAAACGTGTGCCGACGCACCTCGCCATTCTCAGTGGGCATAGCCTTTCACCTGCTCAAAAATATTGCAGATCGTGTGGTCCTATCCATCATTTATTGCAGGGCGTTAGCCCTTAGGCCAGCAACATGTCTTTAATCGACCCGCCAGCCGGAATCATAGGAAAGACGTTTTCCATCATTTTCACCGGAAAATCAATCACCACCGGGCGGCGCAGCCGAATCGCCTCCTCCAGGATGGGACGGACTTCATCCGGCTCGGTAGCGCGCAGCCCCACCGCCCCGTACGCCTCGGCCAGTTTGACGTAATCCGGACTCACTTCCAGACTGGTATCGGCATAGCGTCCATCGTAGAAAAACTGCTGCCACTGCCGCACCATCCCCAAGCTGTGGTTATTGAGAATCGCCACAATCACGGGCAAATCGTATTGCACAGCCATGGCCAGTTCCTGTGACGTCATCTGGAAACTGCCATCACCCGCAATATCAATCACCACCTCGTCCGGATAGGCCACCTGGGCGCCAATCGCCGCAGGGAAACCATATCCCATGGTGCCCAGCCCACCTGAGGTAATCCATTTGCGCGGTTGTGAAAAATGATAGTACTGCGCCGCCCACATTTGATGCTGGCCGACCTCTGTGGTGATAATGGCGCCCCCCTTGGTCACCTCGTAGATCTGCTCGCAGACAAATTGTGGCATCAGTTCCCCATCCGGCTCCTGCGTGTATTGCAGCGGGTGGGCCACCTTCCACGCGGCAATCTGCTCCAACCAATCCTGGTGCGCCGTCCGCCAGTCCTTCTGCACCCCCCGCAACATCTCGAGCAACTGCCGCAAGCAATATTTGACATCCCCTACGATAGGCAAGTGCACCTGAACATTCTTGCCGATTGAAGACGGATCAATATCAATCTGGATAAACTTCGCATGCACGCAAAACTCATCCAGATTGCCGGTGACGCGATCATCAAAGCGGGCGCCGATGGCCACGATCAGATCCGCCTGATCCATGGCCAGATTGGCCGTTGCGGTCCCGTGCATGCCCAGCATGCCCATGGCCAGCTCGTGGTTCCCGGGGAATCCCCCCAGGCCCATCAACGTATTGGTCACCGGAATGGAGGTCAATTCGCCAAGTTGCCGCAACTCCTCATGCGCGCCGGAGAGCACCACCCCACCCCCGGCATAAAACACCGGCCGCTCCGCTGTCGCGATCATCTCCGCCGCCCGCCGAATTTGCCCTGCATGGCCGTTTACCGTCGGCTTATACCCCCGAAGGTTCACGCTCTCCGGATAGCTAAACTCACAGTCGCCATTCGAGACGTCTTTAGGGATATCGACCAGTACCGGCCCCGGACGCCCGGTCGAGGCGATATAAAACGCTTCTTTGATCGTCGATGCCAACTCCCGCACATCCCGCACCAGGGTATTGTGTTTGGTACAAGAATGCGTAATGCCGACGATATCCGCCTCCTGAAAAGCGTCATTGCCAATTGCAGCCGTCGGCACCTGGCCGGTAAATACCACGATCGGCGTGGAATCCATAAACGCGTTGGTCAGTCCCGTCACGATATTCGTAGCGCCCGGTCCGGAGGTGACTAAAACCACACCCGGCTTGCCAGTAGCCCGCGCATAACCTTCGGCCATATGGACGGCGCCTTGCTCGTGGCGTGTCAAAAAATGCCGCATGCCAGCGCGGTAGAGCGCATCATTAATCGGCAAAATCGCGCCACCCGGATGCCCAAACAGCGTATCCACGCCTTCTCTACGCAAGCTCTCAACAAAGATATCCGCGCCCTGCATGGCCCGATCCCCTTCTGTATTGATGCGACCCCTATCCAACACGCATCCGTAACCCTCAGCTCACGCAAGTGAGCCTCCTCAAGCGAGCGCATGACCGTATCGTGCGCAGCTCTCAATCAGGACGTGCGAGAGCCCTATACACCACTCCCAACCGACGCCGAAACAGACGCAGACACACTGAAACAGATCAGTAACGCCCGTGCGCGACTCTCATCCACCTCCCACTTGAGGCTTCCCCAGACCGCTTATGATGCTGCATACTGATCGAGGATGGCCATCATTCGATCTTTGCCCAGGAGTTTGAGCTTTTGCAAGCGCTTGCGCTCCACTTCCTGATCGCTCGTGAGATAGGGTAAGTCATTAAAATTTAATAATTGACCTTCGTATGTTTCGTGTTCCTCCAGTAGCTGACGAAACTCAGTGTTGTCCCGCTTCACCCGTTCAACCAGCGTTGCGTCAACTCCCTCCAGCATACATTCTCCTCCTTATGCCGGATCATCAAAATCTTTTAAGTACCTGGCCAAAAGTACCTTTATATATACATTTCCCAGAGGAAACCTATAAATTGAGGTGCGTACAGGTACTTATGAGGTCACACCCGCCGCATTGGCAGCAACGCGCGGCAAGCGCGCATCCGCCGCCCGGATATACAGCGGTTGGGGCGTCGGTAGCGGAGCCGATCCGGCCGCCTGCAACCGCACCCTCCCCAGACGCGCCACACTCACCGCAAGACCGCATTCCGCTTCAACCGTCTGCAGACAGACGGCATGCGCCCCTAGCGCCGCGGTCAATGTCTCGCGATAGGCAATAACTCCACTGCCCAAAAATAACGTCGGCTCCCGGATGCGCTCACATAGCGCTGAGGGCGTCAGGAGCGCTCCCGGATGCGTCTCGTATACCCGCTCGTCTTGGCAGCGGAAAAAGGCCGCATACACCTCGCCTTTGCGGGCTTGCACCACCGGGCAAATTACCCCCTGCCAACGGGTCACCGCAGCCGCCAGCGCGTCGAACGCCGTACACCCCACGAGCGGCTTATGATAAGCTAAGGCCAAGCCATGCGCCGTCGCTAACCCGACACGTAAGCCCGTGAACGCGCCTGGACCCACAGTCACGGCGATCGCTGTCACCTCGTCCAGTCTGCAGTCCGCCTGCGAGCACACCCCATCAATGAGACGTAAGAGAGGTCGGGAAGAGGTGGGAAGTTGCCGCAAGGAAAGAGTGGCCAATATGTGCTCGCCCCGGACCAGCGCCACACTGTCGGCTGGCCCCGTGGTATCGATCCCAAGGATCAGTGTATTCGACACTACCCTCACGCTCCTCGCACACCGCAATCCCACCTTCCGTCCACCAGCCCAACACAATAGGTGAACATGAATACAAGCTCAGCACCCCGACTCTGCCGGGACGAGTGCTTGCGTCCTAACGGCTTCAGAGTACTTAAAGTATCCAATCTCGTGGATGTTACACTATCTGTCCCACAGGCAGTCTTGTGAGCCAGCCTAACCCACTCAGAATAAATGGCTATCTATGCGGGCTGAACATAGCATGCAGCCTCTAGCCCGTCAAGAGGGGTTGCCGCATTTCTCTTGGAGAAGTACAATGCGTATACAGACAAAAATGGCGCCTAATCGGAGCCTGCGCACAATCTTGAGTCCAGCCATCATGCACTCTAACCCCGGCACGCTTATGAAGCCACGATACGCGATCATATGGGTTTATTTCCTGGCCGGTCTCGTCCTTTTCGGATGTGCGGCAAAAGAGAAGCCGGCCACCCCCGAAGATTATATGCGCCTCGGCAACCAGCAATCGGCCGAGAAGCAACAACAGCAGGCTCGCGAGACGTATCAAGACCTGTTAGAGAAATTCCCGGAGAGCGCGCAGCGGGCTCAGGCTCAATTCAACATTGCCGACTCGCTGTACCAAGAAAAGAACTATCTGGAGGCCCGTTTCGAGTACCAAAAATTTTTGGAACTCCATCCCGCTCACCCGCTCGCGAGCCGTGCCCAATATCAAATCGCCATGTGCAGTTTGCAGCAGGTGCAGCATCACGACCGCGATCAACGCCACACCCAAGATGCTCTGCGCGCCTTTCGGCAGTTGCGGCGCACGTACCCGCAGGACGAGCTCATTCCTCAGGCTGAAGTCCATGTCCTCAATCTGCGCCAACGGCTGGCCGACCACGAACTGGCGGTGGCGCGGTTTTACTACCGCAAAGGCGCTTATCATGCCGCTATTGGACGGTTACTCAACCTCATCCAGGTGTATCCCACATCACCGGACCTAGACGCCGCCCTCTACATCCTGGCCAAGAGTTATTATGCCGAGGAAAATTTTGCCAAAGCGCAACGGGTCTTTCGCACCCTGGTCGATCGTTTTCCAGCGAGTTCGTACGTCTCCCGGTCGCGCGCGCAGCTCCGTCAGCTACCGGTCACCGGTATCACGCTGCAGTAGGGTGCCTCAGGCACCGGCCGAGACACATGCCACAACCTATGTCTTGGCCTATGTCAAGACATAGGCTAAGACGTATAAAGGTCAGAGACATGCTGTCCGATGACCACCCGCTATTCATGATCAGTAGTATCGCCACGATGCTGGACATTCATCCCCAAACCCTGCGTTTGTACGAACGTCATGGCTTGATTGCACCCGCTCGCACCCAGGGCAATACGCGCCTGTATTCCTGGCAAGATGTGCAACAGATTCGCCTCGTGTTACACCTCACGCGTGAACGCGGGGTGAATCTGGCCGGCGTAGCGATTATTTTGAGAATGCAGCGCAAACTGGAGACCTTACGCCAGGAGATTGAGGCGCTCCGGCGCGACATTATTGACCGGCTGCGGCCCATTTATACCACCGCGCCGACGCCGCGCGCGCTCGTCAAAGTCGGGGCGCGCACCCTCGTCAAAGTGCCGCCCAAAACCCGCTAATGGAGTCATCCGCCAGCGGTCACCAGACCGATCGATCCACAAGGACATGTCATGAAAACCGCGCACTGGCTAGGCGGCATCAGCCTCCTTTGGGCTCTATCCTCCCACGCCGATGTCATCCAGTATCAAGGTCTCGACGGCCGCCGTTACTTCGCCAACGCGGTTCCGGCAACCGGTACGGTGCAGCCCTTACCTGCTCTGCGGCCGCGGCTGGCGCGTGTCCCGGCCCGTGAGAATCAGCGAGCCCGCCTGATGTCGCTTGTTTACCCGCTAGCCCAGCAGTATGATATAGACGCTAATTTGGTGCGCGCCATTATCGCGGTGGAATCGAATTTTGACGCCCAAGCGGTCTCAACGGCCGGGGCGCAGGGCCTCATGCAACTGATGCCCGAAACGGCAACGCGCTATCAGGTACAACAGCCGTTTGATCCCCGCGCCAATGTCGAAGGAGGGATTCGCTACCTCAAGGATCTCTGGCAACGATTCGGGGGAGATTTGCCGCGTGTGCTGGCGGCCTATAATGCCGGCGAGGGCGCGGTGGAGCGATTTGGCGGCATACCACCCTATCCTGAAACCCGGCGCTATGTCGCTCGGGTACTTGCACTGTATGGAGTTAATACCGCCTCGGCAAAAATCTATCGCTATCAAACCGCGCAAGGCAGTATACTCTTTACAGACATACCGCGTTAATGCGCCTCAGGACGCTGCTTGACGTGATCGAGCCACATGATTCAGAGGGCGCAGCCCATCCCGGCCTGTGCATTTCGGCCGTCTCAACCCGAACACCGGCCGCAAACCGGACGGAAGTGTTATGATCTCTCAGCCATCCAATACGCCGTTTCCAACGTGGTGGCGTCAGTTAAACTGGCCGAATACACTCACTCTGATTCGCATTTTTCTGGTACCTGTCCTCCTCGTCTTTCTGATGTCGCCCAAAGGCTGGTACCCGATTATTGCCGCCGTCATTTTCTTGGTCGCCGCCTTTACCGACTGGCTCGATGGCCATCTGGCCCGGAGCATGAATCAGATCACCCGCCTAGGTCAATTGCTCGATCCGATTGCAGATAAACTCTTAGTCACCGCGGTCCTCATCGCTCTAGTCGAGCGGCAACAGGTACCGGCCTGGGTGGTGGCCGTCATTCTCTGCCGTGAAACTGCCATTACCGGTCTGCGCGCCATGGCCGCTGACCAACGGATTATTATCGCAGCC